>Ga0209677_101385_pt1 | contig 10549 bp, 8 predicted proteins | sample AraplaCvi_mCL_r2_2_FD_184285 | JGI IMG/M metagenome (GOLD analysis project Ga0209677, IMG submission 184285) | Arabidopsis root microbial communities from North Carolina, USA - plate scrape CL_Cvi_mCL_r2 (SPAdes) (version 2) | ecosystem: Host-associated > Plants > Roots > Endosphere | place: USA... | reverse complement strand
GACCACAGTCCATGCCCGCTTCCGCGAGACCGCCCTCCGCCGAGGCGAGGCCGGCTTTCTCAACGTGCTGCCGGAAACGGCCGACATCTACGGCATCGCGGCCGGAGAGATTTCGTATCGCGCCACACTCGATCGGGTCGAGCGCTGGCGGACGGCGTTCGCGAGCCGCGGCTATGGCGAGGGCCATCGGGTCGGGCTTCTGCTCCAGAACAGGCCGGTGTTCGTCGAGCTGTGGTTTGCGCTCAACGCGCTCGGCGTCTCCGTGGTGCCGATCAATCCCGATCTGCGCCTCAGCGAGCTCGAATACATCGTTGCCCATTCGGAGATGAATGCAGCGTGCGTGATCGCCGATCGTCGCGAGGAGGTCGAGACGGCGGCGCGTCAGACCGGGCGGCCGATACCGGTGATGACCGACAGTGGCGACGTTCCCGCGCCGTTCGGTGGCGCGCGGCCGGCCAGCGCGGGCAGCGGTACTTCCGAATGCGCGCTGCTCTATACGTCGGGGACGACCGGGCAGCCCAAAGGCTGTGTGCTTACCAACACCTATTTCCTGCACTCCGGGAACTGGTATCGCGAGGTCGGCGGGTTGATCGACCTCAGGAACGATGGCGAGCGCATGATCACGCCGCTGCCGCTATTCCACATGAACGCAATGGCGGTGTCGTTGATGGCGATGCTCTCGGTCGGCGGCAGCCTGACCATGCTTGATCGCTTCCACCCACGTACTTGGTGGAATTCGGTGCGGGAGAGCCGCGCGACCTGCTTGCACTATCTCGGCGTCATGCCCTCGATGCTGATGAGTGCATCGCCGTCTGCGCAGGACCGTGCGCACACCGTCCGCTTCGGCTTCGGCGCCGGCGTGGACAAACTCCTCCACGCGCCGTTCGAGGAGCGCTTCGGCGTTCCGCTGCTGGAGGCCTGGGCGATGACCGAGACGGGAAGCGGAGGCGTGATCGCGGCCAACGTCGAGCCGCGCAAGGTTGGCACAAGCTGCTTCGGCCGTCCGGCACCCGAGGTCGATATTCGCGTCGTCGATGATGCCGGCAACGACGTGCCGGTCGGGGCGCCGGGCGAACTGCTGGTGCGCAGGGCGGGAGCGGATCCGCGCTACGGCTTCTTCCGGGAGTACCTGAAGAACCCGGAAGCCACCGCGGAAGCGTGGGAAGGCGGATGGCTTCACACCGGCGATATCGTGTCGCGCGATGCGGATGGCGACCTTCATTTTGTCGATCGCAAGAAGAACGTGATCCGGCGGTCCGGCGAGAACATTGCGGCGGTCGAAGTCGAATCCGTGCTCAACCGCCATCCCGCGGTCCGGCAAGCCGCGGTCGCGGCGGTGCCCGATAAGGTGCGCGGTGACGAGGTAGCGGCCGTAATAGTCGCCGAACGGGCGGGCGCCGATCGTGCGTTGGCCGAGGAAATAGTGCGCTGGAGCCTTGAACAGATGGCCTACTACAAGGCGCCAGGCTGGATCTGCTTCGTCGATCATCTGCCGCTGACCGCAACGGAGAAGATCCAGCGCGGCGGGTTGAAGGACTTCGTCGCGAAGCTGATGCGCGATGGTGCTTTCTTTGATCTCCGCGACCTCAAGCGGCGGCAGGTCTGATGCATGCAGCCAGCAGGAAGCAGCTCATGAACCAGATCCGCACCACACTCATTACCGGTGGAAATTCCGGCATCGGCGAAGCGCTCGCGAAGAAGCTCGTCGAGAAAGGACAGCGTGTGCTTTCAGTCGGCCTGGAGAAGCCGGGCTGGACGCACAATCTGCTCGCGGCCTATCGCGGGGACCTTACCAGCATCGAGGAGACGCGGGCCATTGCGCGAGAGATCTGCCGGGATCACGCGATCGACGGCCTCGTGCACAATGCCGGTCTGATTCTGCCGAACCTGCTGCCCGATACGAAACCGGAAGATATTCTGACGCTGGCGCAATTGCATTTGGGCGCGCCGATGCTCCTGACCCAGGCGGCGCTGGAGGGGATGCGCTCGCGCCGCTTCGGACGAATCGTGTTCGTGAGCTCGCGCGCCGCCATGGGCGCGGCGACACGCTCGGCCTATTCCGCCACCAAGGCCGGTATGCACGGCATGGCGCGGACATGGGCGCTGGAACTTGCCTCGAGCGGGATCACGGTCAATGTCGTGGCACCGGGGCCGATCCTGACCGACAATTTTTGGGGCATCGTCCCGAAGGGCTCGGAGCAGCAGGAGCGGATGGCCCGCAATGTGCCCGTGGGCCGGCTGGGCTCACGCGAGGACGTGGCGCACGCGATCGAATTTTTCCTCGATGAACGGTCCGACTTCGTGACCGGTCAGGTACTCTATGTCTGCGGCGGCACCAGCCTCGTCGGTCTCGTTCCCTGATCGCGGCCCTTCAAATCTGGTTCTGGCGGATGTTCTCGACCATCTTGGCGAGCACGCGCGCGCAGATATCGATCTCCTCGGGATCGATGCCCACGGTCAGCCGGTCGTAGTTCTTCTCCATGATCGGCCATATTTTCCGCAGCAGCGCCTCGCCATCGGCCGTCAAGCCGACCACCCGGCGACGCTGATCTTCTTCCGCGATTTCACGCTTGACGAGGCCCGATGTCACCATCGACTCGACCATGCGGCTCGCGGTCGACTGCTCCGTCACAGCGAGAACAGAGATCTCGTTGACGGTGAGGGTCTTGTAGATGAACAGGACCGACAACGTCCGGAATATCACGTTGTTGATGCCGTGCTCGGTCAAATCGCGGTTCTGATCGAGGTTCCAACGATTGGCGAGCCGGTTGAAGAGATAGGGAATATAGCTTTGCAGCTGGTCCCGCGTCCGCGGCGGGCCGGATTTCCATCTGCTCCTGGAGTCTTTGGCCATTATCTTTTGCGACTCTGCTTCTTCTCGGTGCGAATTCTTGACGAGATGGACCGCAACATCGAAAGCGTGGTCTCCAGCTCATGCGCGGGGACGCTCTCAAGCCGATTGCTCAGATGCTTCTTGTGCGCTTCGGCCGCCTTCCTGAACAACGCTGCGCCCTTCGGCGTCAGGCGTACGATGAAGGAACGGCGATCCTCACTCGACATTTCCTTGCTGATGAGGTCGTCGGCCAGGAGACGCTGCACCAGTCCCGAGACGTTGCCGCCGGACACCTTCAAATTCTGCGACAGCTGCCCGAGCGCCAGGCCGTCGCTGTAGCGATCGAGCTGCGCCAGCACGTCGAACTTTGCCAGCGACAAGCCGAACTCCGAGTTCAGCATGGAATTCAACGATGCAAAGAGCTCGCCATGCAGGGACAAAAGTTGAAGCCAAAGCCGGGTTTCAACCTGCCCGAATACGGGACCAATGCTCTCTTTGAGTGCTGCCGGCATTGCATGACCATCGCGTACAAAGTGTCTCGTCCAAGGGGGAAAATTGCGGTGGATTCTTCGCTCCGATTAACAACCTGAGAATCGCAGTCAAGTGGGTCAATCTTGACGTCCTTCCGGGCGAACGGCAATCCGATCCTGCGCCGCCCCTTGCGATCATGCGAAAGTCCCGATGGTCTGGATCACGCCGTCGAGCTCCTTGCCTGCGCTGTCCTTCAACGCGGCTTCTCGCAGCCGACGCGCCCAGTCGGCGGCATCCTCGCGCCGCTCGATCAGCTTGATCGTCGCCAGAGTCTTGTCGAACTTCGACAGACCGCGGCTGTGGGTATCGGAATATCCCTTCACCAAGCGGCGGCATTGCAGGATCTCGAGTCCCAACTGGTAGTTGGCCCCGACAGCCGCCTTGGCGGCATTGAGCCACTCGTCTCGATGGGCCGTCTCATTGGCGTGACGCAGAGACGCGCGGCGCAACCCGCGAAGTCCGCCGACGACATAGAGCGCGAGGAACCAGGGCAGCGAGTAGGTCCTGATACGACGCCCCTTGCTGACGCGACGGTCGAGCCAGCCGACGAGATGCGGTCTGCCGCCAAGCCAGCGGCCGATACCCGCCGGCAGCATGCCCATGATCTCTTCCATGCGGGGATGCATGAACTCGGTGGTCTGGAGCACGTGGTCTTGCGACAGCTCTAGCTCGGTCTCGATCCGTGCGCGGCGACCGGATCTGGTCTTGAGGTCGGCCACGCGGATGACGTCATCATAGCTCATGGCGTTGGCGAGATATTTTGCCGCAGTCTGCGTGAAGGCGAAATTCCTGACGGCGCCGCCGCTGCTCCGATCGGCGGCGCAGAGCTTCCTGAGGATGTCGAGATATTCGGCCCCGTAGGCGATGTCCTGGAAATCGACGACCTTCTTCAGGCCGGCCACAGCCATGGCTTGTACGGCCTCGGGCAGCTCCTGCTTCAGCCGGGTCAGGACGCCGGCGAGACGCGGGTCGATCGCAGCGGGAGAGGGAGCGTTGCTGGTTGCCGCTGCCAGCGGCGGTGTCGCCGGAGCCAGGGATTTCGACTGCACCCGGTCAAAAGCGGCTTCGAACGTGCGCAGGCTGGCCTTGGCGCCTTTTTCGCCGACTCGAATCAGCTCGAGATAGCTGTCGCGGCTGAATGGCAGCACGCCGGCACCCGCAAGCGCGCCGAACATCGCGGCCGAAATGACGCTGCCATTCGCGGTCGCCAGCGCGTTCATGTCGAAGATGATCTCGGTCTTCGCGGCGACTCCGATCGCGCTGGTCACAGTGCCGTTGTCGGCAATGCCGTTCCCCGGCACGATTTTCTCGCCGATCGCAAACGACCGGTGATTGGACGCGATCAGCGTGGTGCGGTCGGGCGTTACCAGGCCGCGCAGAATCGAGCGGCCGGCTTCCATGAATTCCGCCGCCATGACGACGTCGACGTCGCCAGGCGTCGGCATCAGCGACAGGATGGGCTTGCGGCCGTCGAGCGGCGGCATCACCTCGATGTAGTAGATCGTGGCGCCGGTGCGCTGGGCGACGCCGGGCACCGACGTCGACTGCGCGACCCAGCCGTGGTTCTCGGCGAGCTGGACGATCCAATCGGTGAGCACGCCGCCGCCCTGGCCACCCATCGCGACGATTGCGATCGAGATCGGCCGTTCCGTCGCATCGCCCGCGACGGGAAGGGCCAGTCGAACCGTTTCGTTTCTCATGCTAGCGCCTCGAATGGCGGACGCCTGCGGTCACGGCGCCGCTGGAGCCAGGCGATGACGGCCATGGTGACCTTCGACTTGAACCTGTCCCAGCCGGTCGGATTGTGAATCACGTCAGCGCGATAGAAGGAGGGGCACAACACGGCCGCCACAGCTACCTCGCCGCAATTGCCGCAACCGACGCAGGAATTATCGATGGCTGCAACGGGATCGTCGCGCAGGGGATCGTCCAGTTGCTTCACAGAGAGCGACGGGCAGCCTGAGAGGCGGATGCAGGCGTGGTCGCCGGTGCAGACGTCCTCGTCGACGCCGAAACGTTCCTTGACGATGCGGATGCCATCCTTGATCGCCTTGGTCATCTGCGGCTTCACGCGGCGCTGCTTGTTCAGCATGCATTCTGAGGAGGCGACGATGACCTTTGGACCTTCTTCCTTCGTCGTCAGCGCTTCCTTCAGCGTGTCGCGCATCCGGCCGACGTCGTAGGTGCGGTCGATCTGACGGACCCATTGGCCGCCGATGCCCTTGACGGCCTGCACGATCGAATTGTTGGTGTTGCGCCGCTTGTTGATCGCGCGCGACGACAGGATGTCCTGACCACCGGTCGCGGAAGTGTAGTAGTTGTCGACGATGACGAACACGCCGTCATGCTTGTTGAAGACGGCATTGCCGATGCCGCTGGTCAGCCCGTTGTGCCAGAAACCGCCGTCGCCCATGACGGCGATCGAGCGCTTGTCGGCCTTGACGTTGAAGGCCGAGGTCGAGGCCGGACCGAGGCCGAAGCCCATGGTCGTTGCGCCGATGTTGAAGGGCGGCAGGATCGAGAACAGATGGCAGCCGATATCGGCCGAGACATGGTGCTGGCCGAGCTCCTCCTCGACGAGCTTCATCGCCGCGAAGATCGGCCGTTCCGGGCAGCCGGTGCAAAGCCCGGGCGGGCGCGCCGGAACGACATGTTTGAGCTTCTCGATCGCGGGATGATTGAGCACGGGCGATGCGTCCGGCGCGGGCGGCCGATTGCCGAGCAGTCGCGGTTCGGCCTTGTTCAGGAATTCGCGGATGCCGCAGAGCAGGACCTGCGCGGTGTAGTCGCCGCCCATCGGCAGTACGTCCTTGCCGTGGACGCGGGCGTCGATGTCCTTGCGTCGCAAGACCGTGTTGATCGCCTGCTCCAGATATTCTGGCTGACCTTCCTCGACGATGAGGACGGCGTCCTTATCGAGACAGAACTCCGTGACCTCGCTGTCGATCACCGGGTAGGTCACATTCATGATGTAGAGCGGAACTTGCGTATTGCCGTAAGCGTCCGACAGGCCAAGATGCTGCAGCGCGCGGATCACGCTGTTGTACATGCCGCCCTGCATGATGATGCCGACCTTGCCCTGCTTCGGTCCCATCCATTCGTTCAGTTTGTTGTCACGGATGAAGCCGATCGCCGCGGGCATCCGGGTCTTGATCTTCTCCTGCTCATGCTCATAGGCCGCTGGCGGCAGAACGATGCGGCCGACGTCGCGCTTAGGGTTGTTCAGCGCGTCCTTGATAGTGTGGGCCGGTGGGATATTGTTCTTGCAGGCAAAGCTTCCATGCATGTGGCAGGCACGAACGCGGACCTCGAGCATTACGGGGGTGTTCGAAACCTCCGAGAGCTCAAAACCCTTTTCGATCAGATTAACGATGCATTCATGGTCGGGGCGCGGATCGAGCAGCCACATCTGCGATTTCATCGCGAAGGCATGGGTGCGCTCCTGCATGATGGAGGAGCCTTCGCCGTAATCCTCACCGACGATGATCATCGTTCCGCCAGTGACGCCGCCCGAGGCGAGATTAGCGAGTGCGTCGGAAGCAACGTTGGTGCCCACCGTCGACTTCCACGCCACCGCGCCGCGCAGGGGATACATCACCGACGCCGACAGCATCGCCGCCGCCGCGGCTTCATTGGCGGAGCTCTGGAACACGACGCCGAGATCGTCGAGTACGTCTTTGGCGTCGGCGAGCACATCCATCAGATGCGAGATCGGCGAGCCCTGATAGCCGCCGACATAGGCGACGCCCGATTGCAGCAATGCCTTGGTGATGGCGAGAATGCCTTCGCCGCGGAAGGTGTCGCCGTCGCCGAGCCGGAGATCCTCGACTTCGCGAGCAAAAGACCGTTCTGCCATTGCCCCTCCATAAATATGCGTTACCATACTTTTATATATAAAGTAAGTCAACGCGGCGGCGATGGTGTCCCTCTTGCGGAGTTCTGCTCCAGAGGCGCGATCGTGAGCCCGCGACAGGGTAGGGCCAATGCTGAAGCTGCCTCGCTTTAGAGCTGCCGCCGTCCAGGCTTCACCTGTCTATCTCAACCCGAGCGCGACCGCTGACAAGGCGGCCTCACTGGTACGCGAGGCTGCCGCCAATGGCGCGCGACTCGTCGCGTTCCCCGAGGTGTTCGTTCCCAGCTATCCTTACTGGAACTGGATCGTCGATCCCGTCAAGGGAAGCGCCTGGTTCAAAAAGCTCGCCAAGGCATCGGTCCTGGTGCCGGGCCCTGAGATCGATGCCGTCAGGACGGCCGCGCGCGACGCCGGATGCTATGTCGTCCTGGGCGTGAATGAGCGCAGTCCGGTGTCGCTCGGTGCGATCTACAACACGCTGGTCTTCATCGGCCCGGACGGCGAGTTGCTCGGTAAGCACCGCAAGCTCGTTCCGACCTGGGCGGAGAAGCTGACCTGGACCGGCGGTGACGGCTCGAGCCTCCGCGTCTATGAGACCGAGATCGGGCGCCTCGGCGGGCTGGCGTGCGGCGAGAACACCAACACGCTCGCGCGCTTCGCATTGTTGGGGCAAGGCGAGCTTGTCCACGTAGCGAGCTACATCGCGCTTCCTGTTGCACCGCCGGACTACGACATGGCGGAGGCGATCAAACTGCGCGCCATTGCCCACTCCTTCGAAGGAAAGATTTTTACAATCGTGTCCTGTTCGACGGTCTCGGAAGAAATCATTGCGGCCATGGAAACGATCGCCCCCGATGCACGGGCGCGCTTGCAGCGCAAATCGAGCGCATTCTCGGGCATCATCGGGCCGGACGGCCGCGTCGTCGGCGAGCCGCTGATCGACGATGAAGGCATCGTCTACGCGGATATCGACCTCGATCGCTGCATCCAGCCGAAGCAGATGCATGACATCGTCGGTCACTACAACCGGTTCGACATTTTTGATTTGCGGATCAATCGCCGTCCGCTGGCGCCGCTCGGCCTTGCGGAAGGCGACCGTCTCGCAGCAACTGCCATGGAGCAACCCGGCTTCTCCTCAATTCCGGACAAACCCGCATGATTGTTTAGGACGCGTCGAGCCAGCGACGCCGTGAAGCAGAACTTGGAGGATAGGATGCGCGAAAACACTATCGGGCGGGCCAATGTCGAGGACACTCCCGAGCTCAAGGCGTATTACAAGGATCTCGAAAAGCACGAGGCGGCCGCCCTGTGGACGGTCGCTAACAAGATCGAGCCCTGGCAGCCGCAATCCGCGTCCGTTCCGGTCCTCTGGCGCTACAAGGATTTGCGCGAGCATGTCCTGAAGTCGGTGGAACTTGTCTCGCCCGAGAAGGCGGGGCGTCGGGTGATCTATCTCAACAATCCCGGTCGCCGCGACGTGTCGGCCGCGGTTGGCTGGCTCTATTCCGGCTTGCAGGTGATGCATCCCGGCGAAGTCGCCTCCGCCCATGCGCACTCGGCCTCCGCCTTGCGCTTCATCATGGAAGGGGCCGGGGCGTATACGATCGTCGACGGCCACAAGATGACGCTCGGAGCGCGCGACTTCGTGCTGACGCCGAACGGCACCTGGCACGAGCACGGGGTCGAGCCGAATGGCTCGGTCTGTATCTGGCAGGACGGGCTCGACATCCCCTTGGTGAATGCGCTGGAAGCGAACTTCTTCGCAGTCCATCCCAAGATCCAGCAGGAAGAATCCGGCTATCCCATCGATGACATGACCAAGACCTGGGGCAATCCCGGTCTTCGCCCCTCATCCTCGCCATGGTCGAAGGGCTACTCCCCCATGTTCAAATATGAATGGGAGCCGACCTATGAGTCATTGCGGAAATATGCCGCGGCCACCGAAGGCTCGCCATATGACGGCATTCTCATGAACTATGTGAATCCGATCACCGGCGGGCACGTGATGCAGACCATCGGTGCGAGCATGCAGATGCTGCGGCCGGGCGAGAGGACCAAATCGCATCGGCACACCGGGAGCTTCGTTTATCAGGTGGCGAAGGGACGCGGCTATTCCGTTATCGGCGGCAAGCGTTTCGAATGGGAGGAGCGCGACATCTTCTGCGTTCCCTCCTGGGCGTGGCACGAGCACGGCAATCTTTCGGACAGCGAGGATGCCTGCCTGTTCTGCTTCAACGACCTGCCCGTCATCGAGGGGCTCGGCCTCTTTCGGGAGGAAGCCTATGGCGACAACGCCGGTCACCAGGCGATCGCTGCCTGACATGCACGCTTTCAGAACGCAACCGTAGAAAGTCTCGGATAATAAATCATGCGCCTTGTAACCTATGCCCTGGGCACGAGCGAGGCCCGCCTCGGAGCTCTCGTTGACGGCTTGGTCATCGACGTCGAACGCCTTGGTGCGTCCCAGGGGTTCGTGTGGCCGAGCGACATGCTGACATTCATCGAAAATGGCATCACCCTGCTGCCGGCGCTCAAGGAGTGTCTCGACAGTGCCAACGGACGTCTGCCGGCCGGTTCCGCCGTTCCCGCCGGGGACGTGAAGCTGCAGGCGCCCATTCCGCGTCCACGCAAGAACATCTTCGGGATCGGACTGAACTACCGCGCTCATGTGGCGGAGTCCGCCAAGAGCCTGGACACGGACAAGGATCTGCCGAAGCAGCCGGTCGTCTTTTCCAAGCCGCCAACGTCCGTGATCGGCCCGGGCGCGGCCATCCAGCACAATGCGAAGATGACGCAGCAGCTCGACTGGGAGGTTGAGCTTGCGGTCATCATCGGTAAGACCGCGACCCGCATCTCGGTCGAGAGAGCGATGGACCACGTCTTCGGCTACTCGGTAATGATTGACATCTCCGCTCGTGACAACCGTCGCGCGGGGCAGTGGATCTTTTCCAAGGGCATGGATACCTATGCGCCGTTCGGTCCCTGCATCGTGACCGCGGATGAGATTCCCAATCCGCATGATCTCAGGCTCTGGCTGACGAAGAACGGGGTCATGAAACAGGACTCCAACACCAAATACATGATCTTCGACATCCCGGTCCTGATTGCCGATATTTCATCGGGGATGACGCTCGAGCCGGGCGACATCATCGCCACCGGAACGCCTGAGGGCGTCGGTGCAGGCATGAATCCGCAGGAGTGGCTGTGGCCCGGCGACGTAGTCGAGGCCGGCGTCGATGGCGTTGGCGTCATCCGCCACCCGGTTGTCGCGATCTGATGATGTTGTTCTCATTCGATCGTGAGCTCAGGTTCGGGGATTGCAATCCTTCGGG
>Ga0209677_101382_pt1 | contig 10559 bp, 10 predicted proteins | sample AraplaCvi_mCL_r2_2_FD_184285 | JGI IMG/M metagenome (GOLD analysis project Ga0209677, IMG submission 184285) | Arabidopsis root microbial communities from North Carolina, USA - plate scrape CL_Cvi_mCL_r2 (SPAdes) (version 2) | ecosystem: Host-associated > Plants > Roots > Endosphere | place: USA... | reverse complement strand
CACGCAATGGCATTTGAATAGTCGGTCGAGCGGGCTTCATGGCGAGAAAGCTCAAGACATTCGAGACCTCATTGGGCTTCTTCGATCTGGCGATCGCGGCGCCGTCGATGAAGGCGGCGCTGGAGGCGTGGGGCGCCGACAGCAACCTTTTCCATCAAGGCGTGGCAAGGGAAAGCCGGGATCCCGACATCATCGCCGCGACCCTGGCCAAGCCCGGTGTGATCCTCAAACGTCCGGTCGGATCGAGCGGTCCGTTTCGCGAGCAGGCCGAGCTGCCGGCGTCGCTGGCGCGCGGCGACAGCGGCAGGCCAGGCAAAGCGTCAAGCAGCAAGCCCAGGAAAGGACGTCCCAACACCGGGAAGCCGCCACCCCGCGCCACCGACGACAAGGTGGCCCGGAACGCTGCATCGGCCTTCGCGAGAGAGCAGAAGCGCCGTGAGCGCGAGCGGCAGAAGGAAGAAGCGGCCAGCGAGAAGGCGCGCGCGCGGCGCCAGCAAGCCATTGCCCGCGCGCAGGCCGCGCTGGAAGCGGCCGAACGCGAGCATGACAAACGCATCGCCGCGATCGATGCCGAGCGCGAGGCGGTCGAGACGAAAGCGCAAGCCGAGGACGCACGCTGGACCAAGCAGCGGGCCAAGCTGCGGCAGGCGCTGCAGCTCGCGCGGGAATAGTGCTTCGTCTCAGCCATGCGGCGCATCAGCTCTCGACCAGGTGCGCAATCAGGATCTGAGCTGTCGGATCGGCAAATTCATCGGCGCGGTCATGGTAGACGGCGGCCTCGCTGTCGGTCGCGCCGCGGAGCTGAAATTGCCCGGCTGCGCCCGGCCGCCTGACGCGACAGAAGCGATCGAGCGCCAGCAGCATCCAATCCGAACGCGCCATGCGTCGCGCCCCGTCCAGGCTGTCGGCAGCAAAGGCAAAGGCAGGCCGTTGCGCGATATCGAGAACAAAGATTTCGGGTTGCTGTGCCATGGCGGTGATGAACGTTGCTACGAAGCGGCTGCATTCGCCGAGACGCAGCCAACAGAAGTGTAAGTGCGCGGCTTGTTGCGTCAATGAAATGGTCGACCGATTTAGGTGAGCCTCGAGCAACAAAGCTGCTGCCGGTATGGCCTCCTGCAAAACGCAATCGCTCCACGTTCGTTGCCGGCGCGAACGATGCGCGACGTCCACGCCGGCATGGCTGATATGTGACTTCGGCCGATCATCGAACGCGCAGAACAATCACGCGCCCCAGAGCGTTTTGCTGCAAGGATTTTCCCTCCCCGTCGCCGGCAAGAGCGGCGGCGTTATTATTTTGAAGCCGTGCTTGTGGCTCCTGGGGGACCGGACCAACATCCATGCAAGTGCTTTCATTTCCGGGAGACGCGCATGAGCCTGATCGAAAGAAACATCGAATCGCTGCCGTTCGTCCGTGCCGAGCTGAATTATCTTGCGCCGACCGATGGCAAGCCGCGCACCTACGCATTCGACCCGCCACGGGGCGAGCCGAAATCGACCGCACTGCCGGAGTCCCACCAGGTGCCGATCTTCAACGGCCGTCCCCTCGCCGACAGCTTCTCGCTCGATCGCGAGGGCTTCGCGCTGGTCCGGCATCCGACCAGTGTGCGAGACTTCTACGACGACAACGAGGTGCGCAACGTCTATTACCCCGCGGCCGAAGCCTTCATCCGCTCGGCGCTTGATGCCGATCGTGTCGTCATCTTCGATCACACGGTGCGCAGGCGGGTCGAAGGCGCGGCTGACATTCGCGGCGCCGGGCCGCGGCAACCGGCGACGCGCGTGCATGTCGATCAGACCGACCGCTCCGGTGCCAATCGTGTCCGCGAGCATCTCGGCGCCGAGGCCGACGAGCTCCTGAAGGGGCGCGTGCAGGTGATCAATCTGTGGCGGCCGATCCGGGGTCCCTTGCGTGATTCACCGCTTGCGATGTGCGACGGCAGCACGGTTGCGCCGGATGATCTGGTGGCCTCGGACCTGATCTATCCGAACCGCAGCGGCGAGACCTATTCGGTGACCTACAATCCGGATCATCGCTGGTTCTATTTCCCGGAGATGACGCCGGACGAGGCGCTGCTGCTGAAATGCTACGACTCGGCGACCGACGGCCGTACCCGGTTCGGGCCGCACACCGCCTTTGTCGATCCGACCACGCCCGCGGACGCGCCGCCGCGCGAGAGCATCGAGCTCCGGACATTGGTCTTCCATCGCCAGTGATGGATTGCACCGCCGTGACAGATGAGCCGGCCCCCTCGGGCCGGCTCATCTCGTTAATGCCGGCGCGCGCATAACAGCTAGATCGCGGCCTGCTGATCGACGGCGGATTGCTGGCCGATCATTCCTGGCAGCATTGCGGGGCGCTTCTGTGCGAGCTGATCGGCCAGAACAGCGCATTGGTTGCGAATGTCGGGAATTGCGATGATCTCCCAGAACGCAGCGCGCGTCAGCGGGCCGATCGCAAACAGTCGTTGCGAGGCGATGCCGTCGGCACGCACCACCGCGCAATCGGACGCGATCTCGATTCCGATCCGCAGCGGATCAGGGCGCGCGAGCCCCTGGTCGAACAGGCTGCGCACGGCCGGATTGGTGGTCGCGCGCGGATCGCGCACGATGCCGGTGCAGTCGACGATGGCGCCGACCTCCAGGCTCTCGATCTCGGAGCGGCCGCGTCGGCGATAGCGGACGCGCGCACCTTGCGCGCCGCCCTCGGTGCCGATCAGTTTCGCAGCCGTCACGGTCAATTGTCCGTCCGCAATGGCCTGGGTGATGCGCGCCTCGACCTCGGGCGCCATCCGGTGGCGATGCACATCCCACCACGCTCTGGCATGCTCGAGGAAGCTGCGCTGCGAAGCCGGCCGCAGCTCGCGCCAAAGCCGCTGGCTGAACGGCCTGATCGCGTCGAGCACGCTGCGCCAATCGCCGCCCTCGGCCCGATGAGCCGCGATGCGCCGCCGCAGCCAGCGCAGCAGCGTGCTGGCGCTGGCACCGAACGGGACATCCTCCTCATGGAATGCAAGCGGCGCCGTGCGGCGGTGGCTCTTGGCCATCAGTCCGCGACGTGACATCGCAACGATCGGCCCGCGATGGCCTTCGCGCAGCAGGCTCAGCACATAGTCGGCCATGGTCAATCCGGTGCCCAGGATCAGCACCGCCGCGTCCCTTGCAAATCCCGGCACCGAGGGCGAGATCCAGGGATCGGCATGCCAGGCCGAGCGGGCGGTTGCCGCGTCATGGCCGGTTGCCAGCACGGCGACATCGGCAACAAGACGCGATCCGTCAGCGAGGCTCACCGTGACATTGCTCCAGCCTTCGCTTACGGCGATACATTCGCCGCGCACGATCGAAAGACGCCGCTCAGTGCCGCGGTCGGCGGCGACGAACGGCTCGATCAGGCTCGCGATGTAGTCGCCATAGAGGCGGCGCGGCACGAAGCAATACGGATCAGGGCAGAGGGGATGACGATCCGGCCGCGTCGACAGCCAGCGCCAGAAATGATCGGGATCGTCGGGCAGCGCACTCATGTTGGCGGCGCGGACGTTGAGGAGATGCTCGACATTACCGGTGTGATAGGCGAGTCCGCGCCCGACCTCGGAGCGCTTCTCGATCAGGGTGACTCTGAAATCCGAGTCGGGATGTTGCAGCAGCTGGTAGGCGAGCAGGACGCCGGAGGCGCCGCCGCCGATGATGATCGCGTGTCGTTCCGGCAAGCAGGTCATGCGCAGATGCCTCGTCCTTCTGGAGAGCGGATACGCGTAAGCCTGCTACGCTAACACGCAAATGAACGCGTTGTTCAGGAAAGAACAAAGCTCTATTGTTGGCCGTGTTCCCAGCCGAACTATTCCACGAACAATCAGAGCAAGACGGGTGATATGCCGTGGTGCCACCTGCCGGCACCATGGCGAAATTGCGGACGTCTCCGCGCCCGAGATGCCGGCTGGTTTGGACGCGTGCTTGCGGTGATGTGTCGCGTCGGCGCCGAACGATGCGGATAGCGACTGTCGCCTCAACGGCACGTTTTCGATGCGAGCCATTGGCGCGAGCGCCGGGATGACGGTTATGGATGACGGTCATGAATGAGGGCCTCCTCAACCTCACTGTCGTCCCGGGCAAGCGAACGACGTGAGCGCGATCCGGGATCCATAAACACCGGCCCGTGCCGGTGAGCAGAGCTGGAGCTCCAGCCATTATCAGCCATCAGCGGCGGTGGTTATGGATCCCCGCATGCGCGGGGATGACGGCGGAGAGTTTGGTATGCGCACGGGCAAACGGCGGCGTGTAAACGCATTGGAAACGATTGCATGAGCTCACTCGGCGAGCGACGATCCTCTCCCGGCCCAATCGGTTCGCGTCACTTCGTTTGCATTGTGTTGACCAGCCGACGCTATGCTCCCGTACCTGTCTGGAAGCGGCGATGAACGACAACAAGCGACCGAAATCAAATTGGGCCCAGATCGTCTCGGCCGTCCTGGCGATCTTCGGATTCGCCGTGGTGGCAGTTCAGGTCAACCAGCTCCGGACCAATGCGCGCGAGGCCGCGGCGCGTCAGGTCTACATGTCCTACAGCGAGGCGCAGCTTCGCCATCCCGACCTGACCGAGCCGGACATGGCGGAGATCCGAGCCGACCGTCTCAAATACGTGCTGTACAAGAATTTCGTCGCGCACATGCTGTTCGCCTATGACGAGATTTTCGCGGTCTATGACCACGAGGAGTGGCATCGAAGCTTCGAGCAGGAAGTCAAATATCACATGGACTATATCTGCTTCGGCATGACGCCGGAGGACGATGCGACCTATTTCGTCAAGATGCGCGACGCTCTCGCTGAGCTGCGCAAATCATGCCCGGCGAAGCCGGCCGCGCCCTCATAAACGGCCAGTGCCGCCGGCGCGCAGGGGGCGCGGGACTGGCTGAACGGCCGGATGCCCGGCACGTCATGGCAGCAATGAGCTGCGCCCGGTTGAAAGTCCGGCCATCTGGCGACACGATGCGAACACCGTCATTCGCAAATGGCCGCTTTGCTGGCTGAATTTTTCGAGAATGCCCCTCTTGATTGCCGATCTCAGGATTTTTCGCGTTCTCTTCGTCCTCGCCGTCACGCAGCTCATCGGCTGGGGCACCGTCAGCCTTCCCGCCGTGATCGGACGGCAACTCGCCGCCGACCTCGGCATGGACATTGCCGCGGTGTTCGCCGGCACCTCGGTGTTCTACATCGCCATGGGTGTCGCCTCGCCTTGGCTGGCCGGGCCGTTCACGCGTCACGGCGCGCGGCGGGTGATGATGGCCGGCACGCTGGTCGCAGTGCCCGGTTTCGCGCTGCTTGCGGCCGCGCAGGGGCCGGTCGTCTATTTTGCCGGCTGGGTGTGCCTCGGCGTCGCCGGCAGCGCGACGCTGACAACGGCCGGGTTGATCGTGCTCAACGAGGTCGCCGGCCGCAACGCCAAGAGCGCGATCGGCGCACTGATGCTGGTGACGGGCCTGTCCAACAGCGTGTTCTGGCCGACCACCGCCTTTCTCACCGGCATGCTTGGCTGGCGCGGCACCTGCCTCGTCTACGCGGCGATGATGCCGCTGGTCTGCCTGCCGCTGTTTGCGTTCGGCCTGCCGCGCCGGAAGCCAACCGATGCCGTGACGGGCCGTGGCGGCGCACCCGCCAGCCGGCCCCCGGCGCCCTCGCGCGGCACCTTCTATCTGCTGCTGACGACGCTCGGGCTGTATGTGTTCGTGACCTTCGGCATGGGCGCGCTGCTGATCGAGCTGTTCAAGGCGGAGGGCCTGTCGGCCACCGAAGCGATCAGCTTCGGGTCGATGCTGGGCGTCATCCAGGTTGCGGCGCGCGGGATTGATTTTCTCGGCGGTGGCCGCTGGGACGGCATCACGACAGCGTTCGTTGCCGGCCTCGCGCTGCCGATTTCGATGCTGCTGTTGATGGCGATCGGCGGCGCCACCTGGACTGTCGCGCTGTTCATGTTGCTCTATGGCATGGGCAGCGGCGCGCTCGCGGTCGCGCGCGCCACCATGCCGCTGATCTTCTACGACAAAGCGGAGTTCACCAAGGCGATGTCGCGCATGGCGCTGCCGCTCAACATCCTCTCTGCCGTCTCCGCGCCGATTCTGGTGGCGCTGCTCACCCGGTTCGGCAGCAACGCGCTGCTCGGCCTTGCGCTGTTCTGCTCCTGCGCGGCGCTCGCGATCCTGATGCTGCTCGGCCGGCGGCGGCCGGCCGCCGTCGCTGCGGCGTCACGTTGACGGCCGACGGATTGCAGCAGGAGCGAAGATGACGCAGCGGCGCAGCTTCCCCGCATCATGCGTCAGACCTTCATTGCCGGACATCGTGGTGGGCTCGCCGCGCCGTCATTCCGGGACATCGCGCAGCGATGGGCCCGGAATCCATTTCGCCGCGGAAACGGCGGCGGCAACTCCTTGAATGGCTCTAAGGTGGGCGATCGGGCAGCGGCTGTTCGTCTCCGTGACATCTTCGGCGGCTATCGGTTTCGTTTCACTTCCAAGCCGGATTTCTCTCTTGATTGACGACCGAACCATCCTCCGTGCCCTCATCGTGCTTGCGATCACCCAGCTGATCGGCTGGGGGACGATCGGTTTGACCGCGGTGATCGGCCAGCGGATGGCGGCGGACCTGGACCTCGATCTCGCGGTGGTGTTTGCCGGCTCGTCGGTGCTCTATCTGGTGATGGGCCTGTGCTCGCCGCTGCTCGCGCGTCCCTTCAATGAGCTCGGCGCGCGACGGGTGATGATGGCCGGGGTCGTCGTGTCGGCATGCGGGTTCCTGGCGCTTGCTTCGGCCCGCGGGCCGATCGTCTATTTCGCAGCATGGCTGCTGCTCGGCATAGGCGGCAGCGCTAGCCTCTCGACCGCGGCCTATATCGCGCTCAACGATATCGCCGGTTCCCGAGCGCGCACCGCAATCGGCGCGTTGATGCTGGTCACCGGCCTGTCCAGCACGATATTCTGGCCGACCACATCCTGCCTTGCCGATGCGCTGGGCTGGCGCAACACGTGCCTTGCCTATGCTGCGCTGCTGCTTGCCGTCAGCCTGCCGCTCGGCGCCTTTGCGCTGCCGGCACCGCATGTGAAGGCGGAGGGCATGACCCGTGATGCAGGCGGCGCTCCGCTCGTCGTGCCGGCCAGGAGCACGTTCTATCTGCTGGTGCTGGCGATCGGGCTCAATGCGTTCGTCACCATCGGCATGAGCGCGGTGCTGATCGAGCTGTTCAAGGCCGAAGGGCTGCCGGCCCCCGAGGCGATCGCCTTCGCCTCCACGCTTGGAGTGATCCAGGTCGGTGCGCGCGCGATCGATTTCCTGGGCGGCGGCAGATGGGATGGTCTCACCACCGCGCTGGTCGCGGGCGCAGCGCTTCCGATGGCGCTCCTGCTGCTGATGCTGAGCGGCGGCGCGCATGTCCTGCTTGCCATCTTTCTCGTGATCTATGGCGTCGGCAGCGGCGCCCTGGCGGTGGCGTGCGCGACGATGCCGCTGGTGTTCTACGACAAGGCGGAATTCGCCAAGGCGATGTCGCGCATCGCGCTTCCGCTGAACGTCCTGTCTGCCGTTTCCGCACCCATTCTGGTGGCGCTGCTCACTTGGTTCGGCAGCAACGCGCTGCTGGGTCTCGTACTGCTCTGTTCCTGCGCCGCGCTTGCGATTCTGGTGCTGCTCGATCGGCGCAGGCCGCGGGCCATGGCCGTCGCAGCGGTGTGAGGGACGATCCGCCATGCCCGCGGTCCCGCAAGGTGCTTCTTGGAGACGCGCTGAAGCCGGAGTCACGGGCGCGGCTTGAGGCTGGCATGGCAGCCTGCAAGCCGGGCCTGAAACGGATTCGCGCAGGCTTGCCTGCAGACTGGGTTGCGGGCGACAGGCCGGGAACGAGCTTGGAACAGCAGACAAACGACTACGCGATTGTGCGGCCGCCCAAGCGCGCGCCGCTGCTCGCCGCAGCCTATTACGATGCGTCTCACCTCAGCACGAATGCGCGCGACGTCGTGTTGCAGGAGGTCGGCTCTGCTTTCGTGACATGGGCGAGCGCGTAAGCCACCTGCTCATCGCTTTCCCGACATCCCACGACAATCGCATTTTGCGGTGACGTCGAGGATGCGATTATTGGTTGGCCAAACGCGCGACCGCTGCGGGCTCGTCGACCTGACCGGTGTCGGCTGTCGGCGGCAGCATCGGCTCGACGACATTGAACAGGAGCGAATTCCAGACGCGTTGCAGCCTGGTCTGCGGCAGCACGCGCGCATAGCGGGCGTGCTTTGGCGACACGCATTGCGGATTCATCGAGACGCCGTATTGCAGCGCCGAGCCGGAAAACCACTTGCCCTGCTGAGCGTCGAGCGACTGATTGCTCTGCAGCTGTACTGCCGCCTTGGCCAGGCGCGCGATATCGTCAGCCGAGGCGCGGGTCGTCAGCTGGCCGCTCGCGTCGCGTTCCAGCCTGTATTGCGCCGTTGCCGTGAGGATCCGCTGCCCCTGGCAGACATAACGATTGGCGTTGACGAACTGCATCGCGACCGCGGCGCATGTCGGCTTCGTCATCAGCTTTTGGAAGATCGTCAGGTTGGTGCCGAGCGCGATCTCAGTCAGCTCGACGTCGGTCAAGGAGGATTGGATCCTCACCACATAGTCCTGGCCGCCATCGCCGCCGAACAAACTGGCAGCCCTGACGCTGGCTGCAAACTGGCCCTTTCGTTCCAGCGAGTTGCGGATCTCGAAGCTCGGCGACGTTCTCACCGCGTTTTCCAGGTCGGTCTTGTCCGCGTCGCAGATCGGCGTGTAGGTGCCGGCCGTGGCGTCGACCAGATAGAGCGACCCGACCTGAAGCAGGTTGGACGGCGGATGGATCGGATCCAGGCCGTAGTCGTGCAGCGTCTCGACGAGCGGGTCGTCATTCGGCATCGTCGCGTAGTAGGCAGCGGGGCCCGCGCCGAGCGCCACGGTCATGGCCAGCAGGATCGTCAGTTTCATGATCTGCCCCTCGTCATCGCTTCGGCAGCAGGGATCACTTGCCCGGGCAGCAGGCCGGACCGCAGGTGACATATCCGGCAGGGCAGGCGGAAGCGGAGGTGGCCGCACCGAGCGCCGCCGACATCAGTGCCAATGCTGTGAGGATTCGGATCGCAACCATATGTCTCTCCCGAAACTACTCGCACGACGGAGACAAGAACCTGGTCAGATGCGCCCCAGTTTAGGATAGGTCGAAGCGGTGATGTGTGATCCGGATCATATCAGCCGGCGTATTTTGCCGCAGATCACGGGCGTCGCGTGAACACCGGCTTCGCGCCTGACGGTGGGAGGGACACTCAATTTGTGATAGGTTGGCACGGTTGGTCCGAGCCGGTGATCTGACTGAGTGGGAGGCTTTCCCGATGGATCTAGATCGCTATAGAAGGCCGATCGCCATGAGCGATCCCGGGCGTCACGCTGCTCTCTTCAAGGGCTTATCGCCCGACCCGGGCGCGCTCGCAGACGCCGTGCAGGGTCTGCTGATCCATCAGCACATTGCGCCCGCCTACGGAGTGACGCTCGGCCATGAACAGCAGACTCAATCCCACCTGCGCGGAGTCGAGCAGATATTGGACGAGATCGTCGTGCGCGACCACCGGCCGCTGTCCGTATCGCGAGACCCAGGCACGCGGCAGGTCGGCGTCTGCCGGCACTTCACGCTGCTACACGTCGCGATGCTGCGCACGCACGGCGTCGCGGCGCGGGCCCGCTGCGGCTTCGGCGCCTATTTCGAAAAGGGCAGGTATCTCGACCATTGGGTGACGGAATATTGGGATGAGGTGAGTAGGCGCTGGATCTTGTTCGATGCGCAAATCGATGATCGCCAACGTGAGCTCTTCGGCATCGGGTTCGATCCTCACGATGTCCCGCGGGATCAGTTCGCCGTGGCGGGCGATGCCTGGTCGCTCTGCCGCAACGGAGCGACCGACCCGGGTACCTTCGGCATCCTCGACATGCATGGGCTGTGGTTCATCGCGGGTAATCTCATTCGCGACCTCGCCGCGCTGAATAACCACGAGATGCTGCCGTGGGACATCTGGGGCGCAATGCCCCGGCAGGATAGTGAGCTGGATCTCGCGTTTTTCGATTCGCTGGCAATCGTCAGCTCCGCACCTGACGCTCACGTCGCCGAGCTTGATGCGCTCAGTCGCGATGAGCGGGTGAGAGTGCCGCGAGCCGTGTTCAACGCAGAACTCAGGTGCCTGCAGGAGCTGTGAGGATGCTGACGAGCGCCTGGATTTGCTTCGCGGAGCCCGGCATCGAAGACACGGCCGGTTGGGCTCGCCTCAGCTATCCACCTTGAGCGCGGCGATGAAGGCTTCCTGCGGAATGTCGACCTTGCCGAACTGCCGCATCTTCTTCTTGCCTTCCTTCTGCTTCTCCAGAAGCTTGCGTTTGCGCGTGATGTCGCCGCCATAGCATTTCGCGGTGACGTCCTTGCGCAGCGCGCGCACGGTTTCGCGCGCGATCACCTTGCCGCCGATCGCCGCCTGGATCGGGATCTGGAACATGTGCGGCGGGATCAGCTCCTTCATCTTCTC
>Ga0209677_101380_pt1 | contig 10565 bp, 9 predicted proteins | sample AraplaCvi_mCL_r2_2_FD_184285 | JGI IMG/M metagenome (GOLD analysis project Ga0209677, IMG submission 184285) | Arabidopsis root microbial communities from North Carolina, USA - plate scrape CL_Cvi_mCL_r2 (SPAdes) (version 2) | ecosystem: Host-associated > Plants > Roots > Endosphere | place: USA... | reverse complement strand
GGGACGCCCTCCAGTTCGCCCGTGCCGAGCGGGAGGCGACCGAGTGGCAGGCCGCCCAGGAGGCGCACGTGATGGAGCGTCAGCTGCGCTTGCGTCAGACGTATCGTGTGGCGGCTCCCATGCTCGACGAGATCGTCCGCCGCGGAGGCGACCTGACCGAGGCCGAGCGGCGCGAGTGCCGCTACCTGGAGGGCGCGATCCGTGACGAGATCCGCGGCCGGCGCCTCCTCAACGACGACGTCCGCCGTGAGGTGATGGATGCGCGCCGCCGCGGCGTGGTCGTCAGCCTTCTGGATGAGGGCGGCATCGACGACCTCGACCCGCGAGGCCTGGAGTCGGTGCTGCACCGGCTGGCCGAGGCGATCCGGGGGACCACGACGGACAAGCTGATCATCCGGACCGTACCGCGCTCCTCGGAGACCGCGGTCACGGTCGTGGGGCTGCGCATGTCGGACGACGGGGCGGCGAACGCGCTCGGCGCCGAGTCGGACGACGACGAGGTCGACCTCTGGCTGGAGATCCCGCGTCCCGTCGCCTGACGCGGTCGACCCCGGCACATTCGTGACGAATGGTCGCTCTGCGGCGCTGGGAGAGCACAGCTGGGAGAGCACATTCGTGACGAATCGCTGGCGGCCATAGGCCCGAAGATGGGGAAAGGGGCCGACACCCGAATTGTCGGCCCCTTTCAAACCCCGAGTCAGGGCGATAACCCGAATATCGCCCTGACTCGCCCCCAAAGCACTCGCCCGCTTACCCTAGTCGGCGAGTGTTTGGCGGTGTACTCACGAGGAGAGACACCTAGCAATAACCATATTGTCGCCCCTCCCAGCAAATACATAGTCGTCATTTTGGAGGACACCGGGGGACACGGAGCGGCCCCCGTTCGAGGCGCACCGCGAAAATCCGGGTGCCCCGCACTCGGGGGACGCCGCGACCGGGGTACAACGAGCGACTCAGCCCGAGAACGAGCGCCAGGCGCCGGGACCAGGGCGCAGTTCCGCGCGCAGTGCCCGCTGCGAACGTGACCAGGCATCCGGGCCGGACTCGGCCCGCGCCTCCTTCGCCGCGGCCGCCTGCGCGGCGGCGGCAGCGGTGAGCACAGCGGTCACCGCCGCGACCTCCTCCGAGGTCACCCCGCGGGTGAGGAACCGCAGCTGCGACGGATCGAGCGGCGACTCGGACCGGACGTGCGCGCCGCTCACAGCGGGATGTTCCCGTGCTTCTTGGGCGGCAGCGTCGCCCGCTTGGTACGCAGTGCCCGCAACGCCTTGATGACCGACACCCGCGTCGCCGCCGGCTCGATCACGCCGTCGAGCTCGCCGCGCTCGGCCGCGAGGAAGGGGCTCGCCACGTTGTACGTGTACTCGTTGGCGAGCTTCGTCCGCACGGCCGCGACATCCTCACCGGCCTCCTCTGCGCGCTTGATCTCGCCGCGGTACAGGATGTTGACCGCGCCCTGTCCGCCCATCACGGCGATCTCGGCCGTCGGCCAGGCCAGGTTGATGTCGGCGCCGAGCTGCTTGGAGCCCATGACGATGTAGGCGCCGCCGTAGGCCTTGCGTGTGATGATCGTGACGAGCGGCACCGTCGCCTCGGCATACGCGTACAGCAGTTTGGCGCCGCGGCGGATGACGCCGGTCCACTCCTGGTCCGTCCCCGGAAGGTAGCCGGGCACATCCACCAGGGTCAGGATCGGGATGCTGAACGCGTCGCAGAATCGCACGAACCGCGACGCCTTCTCGCCCGCGTCGATGTTCAGCGTCCCGGCCATGGCGCTCGGCTGGTTGGCGACGATCCCGACGGATCGGCCCTCGACGCGAGCGAAGCCGATGACGATGTTGGGCGCGAAGAGCGGCTGGATCTCGAGGAACTCGCCGTCGTCGACGATCCCTTCGATGATCGTCTTGACGTCGTACGGCTGGTTCGGGGAGTCGGGGATGACGGTGTTGAGCCGGCGGTCCGCGTCCGTGATCTCGAGCTCCGGCTCCGCCTGGAAGGTGGGGAGCTCCGCCAGGTTGTTCTGCGGGAGATAGCCGATCAGGGTGCGCGCATAGTCGAGCGCATCCTCCTCGTCGCTCGCCAGGTAGTGCGAGACGCCCGAGATCTTGTTGTGTGTGAGTGCGCCGCCGAGCTCTTCGAAGCCGACGTCCTCGCCCGTGACCGTCTTGATGACGTCGGGACCGGTGACGAACATGTGGCTGGACTTGTCGACCATGATGACGAAGTCGGTGAGGGCGGGGGAGTACACGGCACCGCCGGCGGCCGGGCCCATCACGATCGAGATCTGCGGGATGACACCGGAGGCGGCCGTGTTGCGGCGGAAGATCTCGCCGTACTTGCCGAGGGCGACGACACCCTCCTGGATGCGGGCCCCGCCGGAGTCGAGGATGCCGATCATGGGCACGCCGGTCTTGAGGGCGTGGTCCATCACCTTGATGATCTTCTCGCCGGCGACCTCGCCGAGCGAGCCTCCGAAGATCGTGAAGTCCTGGCTGAAGACGGCGACGTTGCGGCCGTGGATGGTGCCGACGCCCGTGACGACGGCGTCGCCGTAGGGACGCTTGGCCTCCATCCCGAAGGCGTGCGTGCGGTGACGCACGAACTCGTCGAACTCGACGAAGGATCCGTGGTCGAGGAGGAGCTCGATCCGCTCCCGGGCGGTCAGCTTGCCCTTCGCGTGCTGCTTCTCGATCGCGGCCTCGCCGCTCGCGGTCACGGCCTCGTGGAACCGCGCCTTCAGGTCGGCGAGCTTTCCGGCGGTGGTGGTCACGTCGGGCAGCTGATCGGCCTGACGGGGTTCGGTGTCGGTCACGCCGTTCACTCTACCGGCCAGCCGAACGGCCGCGCCGTTGACGAAACCCTACAAATCCGCCGCCCAGCCCTGGCGGACCGGCCCAGTGCGAGAGACTGGGACTGTGGACTTCCAACGCAGCCGTTCCCTCGTCCCCGTGCTCGAAGTGCTCCCGGAGGCGGGCTCGACCAACGACGTGCTGAGCTCCCGCGCCGGCGATCTCCCGGACCTCGCGGTGCTGGTGACCGAGAACCAGACGGGCGGCCGCGGACGGCTCGGGCGCACCTGGGTGACGCCGCCCGGCACGGCGCTCGCCATCTCGGTGCTGTTGAAGCCCGTCGGACTCCCTCCCGCGTCCTTCGGCTGGTTCCCGCTGCTCGGCGGCCTCGCCATGAGCCGCGCACTCGACCCGCTGGTGCCTGGAGGCGTGCAGGTCAAGTGGCCCAATGATGTCCTCATCGAGGGGGACAAGGTCTGCGGGATCCTCGCCGAGCTGCTGCCCGGGATGTCGGGCCTGGTCCTCGGAGCCGGCGTCAACCTCTCCCAGACCCGCGACCAGCTGCCCACGGAGACGTCCACATCGCTCGCCCTTTCCGGCGCGCACGGGATCGATGCCGACCGCGTCCTCTCGGCGTACCTGATCCAGCTCACCACGCTGTACAAGGAGTTCCTCTCCGCGGAGGGCGATCCCCTCCGCAGCGCTCTGCGGGACGAGGTGTCGGAGGCCTGCCACACGATCGGCCGCGCGGTGCGCGTGCACCTGCCCTCCGGCGACGACCTGCTCGGCACGGCGGTCGGCATCGACGAGCACGGCCGGCTGATCGTCGAGTCGGATGCGGGCCGCACCGCGGTAGCGGCCGGCGACGTGACCCACCTGAGGTATTAATTGACCATGACCAGCAGCCCGGACGGGACCCCAGCGCAGCCCGCCCAGCCACCCGAGCGCGTGGTGGCCCGGCTGCGGCCGAACGCCCGGAGGCTGTTCTGGCCGAGTCTCGTGCTCATCCTCACCGCCGGCGCCCTCGGCTTCCTGGCCGGCCGGGTCGGCGAGGTCTGGGAGGTGGTGCTCCTCTGGTCGTCCGCTGCGGCAGTGGTGCTCCTGCTCTTCCTGCTCCCGCTGGCCGCGTGGCTGAGCCGCCGGTACACGATCACGACCCGCCGGCTGATCATCCGCCATGGCTTCTTCGTCCGTGTCCGGCAGGAGCTGCTGCACAGCCGCGGCTACGACGTGAGCGTGCGGCGGACCTGGCTGCAGAGCGTATTCCGCTCCGGGGATGTGCTCATCAACTCGGGCCTCGACCATCCGGTCGTGCTGAAGGACGTGCCGAAGGCGGACCAGGTGCAGCGTGCGCTGTCCGAGCTGATGGACCACTCCCAGACGGTCGTGGCGGTCCGGCGTCAGCAGTCGGAGTCAGTCACCGACGAGACCACGGTCTGGGGTAGTCGCTAGCGTCGAGCCGGTCATCGGCGCCTTCTCACGGATCACGCGGGAGGGAACGTGCGGGCCCGCCGAGATCCCGGTCAGGCGCTCGGTGCTGCCGGCGCGCCCGGCGCGGGCGTTCGAGCGGCGCGGCGAGAAGACCCACCACCGGTAGAACGCGAAGCGGAAGACCGTGCCGAGCGCCAGGCCGATGACGTTGTTCGAGATGTTGTCGGCGAGGAGGCTGTGGTGACCCAGGAGGTAGTGCGAGACCCACACGCATGCCAGCGGGATCGCCATCCCGGCCAGGCTCACGACGAAGAACTCGACGCCCTCGCGTGTGGCGTTCTCGTTGCGCGTGCCGGAGAAGGCCCAGTAGCGGTTGCCCAGCCAGTTGGTGCCGATGGCGACGAGCGTCGCGATCGCGGTCGCGTAGAGGGTCTTGTGCGGGACGTTCTGCAGCACGAAGATCATCAGCCCGTTGAAGACGAGGAGGTTCACCACGAACCCCACGCCTCCGACCGCGCCGAATTTGATCAGCTGCGGAAGGAGTCGCGCGTGATGCGCCGACGTGCTCGTCTCGATCGTCATGCCCCTACCTGAAGATGCGCGAAGATGGTCAATGCGTGTCACAGTACGCGGATCAGGTTTCCCGTTCCTGTGAATTTCGCCCTACCAGCATGAAAAGTATCAGAGGAGTGGACGGTCCATGACTAGTCAGATCATCGGAGTGATCGGCGGCGGCCAGCTGGCCCGGATGATGATCCCTCCCGCGATCGAGCTGGGCCTGGAGCTCCAGGTGCTGGAAGAAGCGGAAGGGATGAGCGCGGAGCTTGCCGCGACCGGCGTGGGCGACTACCGCGACCTGGACACTGTGCTGGCCTTCGCGGAGACGGTGGATGTCATCACGTTCGACCACGAGCACGTGCCTCCGGCGATCCTCCGCGAGCTGGTCTCGCGCGGCATCCCGGTGCATCCCGGACCGGACGCCCTGCTCTATGCGCAGGACAAGCTGCACATGCGGGCGAAGCTGAGCGAGCTCGGCCTCCCGGTCCCGGAGTGGGCGGCCGTGGAGTCGGCCGACGAGCTGGGCGCGTTCCTCGCGGAGCACGGCGGCCGCGCAGTCGTGAAGACGGCGCGGGGAGGCTACGACGGCAAGGGCGTGCGCGTCGTGTCCGAGGCCACTGGCGCCGACGACTGGTTCCTGGCTCTTGCCGAGGACGGCCGCGGGGGAGCCCTCCTCGTGGAGGAGCTGGTGCCCTTCCGTCGCGAGCTCGCCCAGCTGGTGGCGCGGCGGCCCTCAGGAGAGGTGGCCGCGTGGCCGGTCGTGGAGACGGTGCAGCGCGACGGCGTCTGCGCGGAGGTCATCGCCCCCGCCGCCGGGACGACGGGCCGCGAGGCGGAGACCGCCGCGGACATCGCACGGCGGATCGCGGACGGGCTGGGGGTCACCGGCGTGCTCGCCGTCGAGCTGTTCGAAACGACGGACGGCCGGCTCCTGGTGAATGAGCTGGCCATGCGGCCGCACAACAGCGGCCACTGGTCGATCGAGGGAGCCGTCACCAGCCAGTTCGAGCAGCACCTGCGGGCGGTGCTCGACCTCCCGCTCGGCTCCACGGAGCCGCGGGCGGACTGGTCCGTGATGGTCAACATCCTGGGAGGCCCCGCCGAAGGGACTCTGGCGGACCGGTACCCGGCGGCGCTCGCCGCGCATCCCGAGGCCAAGTTCCACGGCTACGGCAAGGAGCCCCGGCCGGGCCGCAAGGTCGGTCACGTCACCGTCGTCGGCGGCGAGGACCTCGACGACGTCCTCGGCCGTGCACGGGCAGCCGCCGCGTTCTTCGAGGGCTGACGATCCGGCGGCCGGCGGGCGCCCGTTAGCGAAAGGGATTCGAACGCACGCTGTTCGAATCTCCTTCACTACTGCCAATCGAAGGAGATTCGGCACCCGATCTCCTTCGATTCCCAGGCAGGTCAGGAGCCCGCGGGCTTCGCCGAGGCGGGATGCAGGGCCTGGCGCACCAGCGTGCGGATCTGGGTGTAGTCGGGCCGGGTGGGATCGATCGTGGGAGGGACGAGCTCCAGCTGCTGCACCGGGAGCCGGCGCGTCTTCATCCCCAGGTCGACGAAGTAACCCAGCATCGACTGCGGGATGTCGGTCTTCATGACCTGCGTTCCGGCCTTCGCGATGTCCTGGAACTTGGTCACCACGTTGATGGGGTTCACTTGCTTGAGGATGGCGTCCTGCAGTTCCCGCTGCCGCGCCATGCGGTCGTAGTCGCTGGTGCCGTGGCGCGCCCGTGCGTACCACTGGGCGTGGTAGCCGTCGAGATGGCGGGCACCCGGCTCGATCCACTCCACCACGCCGTTGAGGTTCTCGTCGCCGCCGATCGGGATGCGCTCCTTCACGGTGATGTCGACGCCGCCGAGCGCATCCACGAGGTCGGCGAAGCCCTGCATGTCGATGAGGACGTAGTACTGGATGGTCAGCCCCGTGGCGCCCTCGAGCGCATCCCGCATCGCCTCGATGCCGGGCTCGCTGTTGTTCTTCTTCGCGTCGGGGTACAGCCCGGCCTTGTACGACTCCACCTCGGTGTAGATGGAGTTCAGCTGGCAGACGTCGACGTCGCAGCGGTCGTGGTAGCCGTAGCCGTCGGGGTACTCCTTGTAGAGGGGCGAGGTCTTCGGGAACGGCACGGGGTCGAGGTCGCGCGGCAGGCCGATGGTGACCGCCTGACCGGTGTCCGCGTCGATGCTGACGATGGACATGCTGTCCGGCCGGAGCCCCTGCCGGTCGGGGCCGGCGTCGCCGCCGAGCAGCATGATGTTGTAGCGGCCGTCGACGGGAGGCTGGGACGCTGCCGCCGAGAAGATGTCGCCCAGGGCGCCACGGGCGGATCCGGCGACCACGGACGCGTAGCCGGCCGTTCCGGTGATGCCGACCAGGACCAGCACCGAGAAGGCGGCGATCCAGCCGCGCGAGTTCGGCGCCGTCCGGACGAGCCGGACCAGCCGGAGCGTGTCGAGGGTGAGCAGCACCCAGAGGACGGCGTAGGCGATCAGCAGCGCCTGGACCAGGGTCAGGCTGCCGGACTGCGTGAAGAGCGTGTAGATCGCCGAGGGGGAGAGCAGGTAGACGACCAGCGTCGCGACCGCGAGGAGCCAGAGCGTCAAGGTGGCGAGCACGCCGACGCGACCGAGGATGCGGTTGCCGGCGACCACTTGCGCGGAGCCGGGCAGCAGCACGTTCAGCGTGACCAGCCACCAGCCGCGCTTGGTCATCGTGCGGGGGGAGGTGGCGTCGGGATGGCGCAGCGGGGTAGCGATCGTCATGGCGCGGTTCTCACAGTCGGGCGTGCAGGGCCTGGTTCTTCTGCTCCACGCTGGCCTCCAGGTCGGCGGCGAAGCGTGCGAGCGCCTGCGTCAGGGCATCGTCGGAGGTGGCGAGGATCTTGACGGCGAGGAGGCCCGCATTGCGCGCGCCGCCGATCGACACGGTGGCGACCGGCACACCGGCGGGCATCTGCACGATCGAGAGGAGGGAGTCGAGGCCGTCCAGCCGCGCGAGCGGCACGGGGACGCCGACGACCGGCAGCGTGGTGACCGCTGCGAGCATCCCGGGCAGGTGCGCCGCTCCTCCCGCGCCCGCGACGATGACGCGGACTCCGCGGCCGGCCGCTTCCTTCCCGAAGGCGATCATCTTCTCCGGCGTGCGATGGGCCGAGACGACCTCGACCTCGTGCGCGATTCCGAACTCGGTCAGGAGCCGCGAGGCGTCCTCCATGACCGACCAGTCCGAGTCGGAGCCCATGACGACGGAGACGAGCGGCGACGTGTGTGCGGGCATAGCGATCATGCTAAGCGGCGGGCGCCGCGCTGCTCGTCCGCCACGCGGAGCACCCCCAGCTGACCCCTGAACAGGTCACAGGAACTGCCCAGGGCCACCCGGTACCGTCGCCGCCCTATGACGGGTACAGGTGGATGAATGGGACACGACACGAGACACGCCCCGGGTCGGCTGGCCGCCCTCGACGGTCTGCGCGGTGTCGCCGCGATGGTCGTCCTCCTCCACCATTCGCTGTACACGAATCCGCAGTTCCCGGGTGCGCCTGGCGGGGGGACGGCGCCGACCGGCTCGGCGATGTGGTGGATCAGCTACACGCCTCTGAAGCTCTTCACGGCCGGCGTCGAGTCGGTCATCGTGTTCTTCGTGCTGTCGGGCCTCGTCGTGACGTTGCCGGTCATCCGCCGCCGCGGGTTCGACTGGGTCGCCTATTTCCCCCGCCGCGCCGTGCGGCTCCTCGTTCCGGTCATCGCGTCCGCCGTGCTCGCGGCCGCCTGGGTCATGGCGATCCCGCAGAACTCGACCCAGCCGGCCGGCACCTGGCTCAGCAACTCCTCCACCCCGAACTTCGGATGGGAGTACATCGTCAAGGCGGGCGATCTCCTGGGCGGCGACGGCCAGATCAACAACCCCCTGTGGTCGCTGCGCTGGGAGTTGGTCTTCTCGCTCGCGCTGCCCGTCTTCGCGGTCGCTGCGCTCGCTGTGCGCAAATGGTGGATGGGTGGCCTGGCGGCCGCGTGCGCCCTCACCTACCTGGGCGCACACGCCGGCTCCGGTGCGCTGCAGTACCTGCCGGCGTTCTTCGTCGGCGCGGTCATCGCGGTCCGGCTGGAGGCGGTGCGCAACGTCGCGGAGCGGATCAACGCCCGCTGGTACCGGCATCCGCTCTGGGCCGGCCTCACAGTGGGCAGCCTTCTGCTGCTCATCGCGCCGTGGCTGGTAGGCCCGGACGTCGGCAGCATCCCGGAGTTCGACCCGGCTCTCAAGGGCCTGGTGCCGCTCGCCGCGGCGGGCCTCGTGGTCGCGGCGCTCGGCTGGAGCCCGCTCGGGGGACTGCTGAAGACGCGTCCTGTGCAGTTCGCGGGGACGATCTCGTTCAGCCTGTATCTGGTCCATGTGCCGATCCTGATCTTCAGCACCTACCTGTTCGCGGACGAGCCGTGGTACGTGGCGCTGCTGTTCGGCGTCCCGCTCGCGGTGATCGTCGCCGTCGGCTTCACATGGCTGATCGAGAAGCGGAGCCACGGCTGGTCGAAGGCGGCCGGTCAGTGGGCGTCCGCGCGGTACAGCACCTGGTTCGGGCGGGAGGACGAGCAGGCCGCGACGGGCTCGGAGATCGCGGAGACGGGTGCCCGCGATGCCCAGCCGGCGGCGGCCGGGGGCGCCCGATAGGGTTTCGGTCCTGACCGCTCCGTCCGGGGGCCGAGCCGGCCGCTGACACAGCCGCTCGGCGTCGGAGCTCGGCGTGAGAACTCCGCGTCAGAGGTCGGCGTCAGAGGTCGGCGTGCAGCTGCCAGACCCGCTCGGCGGAGTCGCGCCAGCTGAAGGCGCGAGCGCGGTCGGAGGCCAGCACGCCCAGCCGTGCACGGAGCTCGTCGTCGGCGAGCAGGCGCGCGATCGCCGCCGCGAGCCGCTCGGCGTATCCGTCATCGTCGGCGGTCGTGGTCGGCCGCTCGACGACGAGGCCCGCGCCCGCCCCGACCTCCACCAGAGCCGGGTCGTCGGAGTGGATGACGGGCAGCCCGAATTTGAACGCCTCCACGATCGGGAGCCCGAATCCCTCTGCGAGGCTCGGATAGACGAACAGGGTGGCGCGGTCGAGCGCCACGGCGAGGTCGGGATCCTCGAGGCGTCCGAGGGCACGTACGCGGTCCTCGGGCAGTCCGGCTGCGGCCGCGACGCCGGTGGCCGAGCGCTCCCCGATGCGGTCGGGGCCGGCGATGAGCAGCGGGATGGCCTCGGCCTCCGGCCGGGCGATGGCGCGGATCAGCGGCGCGATGCCCTTCCGCGGTTCCACCGTGCCCAGGGTGAACGCGTACCGCTCGGGCAGGCCGAGGCGCTCGGCGCGCTCGTCGGCATCCGGCGGCAGCCGCAGTGTCGTGGCCGGCGCGCCGCCGATGACGCGGATGCGGTCGCCGAAGTCGAGAGCCTCGCCGAGCCGGTTCGCGACGGCGTGCGTCGGGACCACGACCGCGTCCGCGTGCTTCCTGGCACGCTTCGCCATCGCTTTGGTCCAGAGCGTCAACGGCGTGCCCAGCGCTTCGGGATGCGTCCAGGCGAGGGTGTCGTGGATGGTCACGGCCACCTGCTGCGGCACCTCCAGTCCGCTGTGGCGACGCAGCGGGGCGAGGAGGCTCGGGGCATGCAGCATGCCCGGAGGGCCGCCGACGGCCAGCCCCGACTGCCAGGCGAGCGCGAGCTCCCGCCGCGCCAGCGGCAACCGGGTGACGGTGGCGACGCCGGGCAGCCGGTCGCGGACGCTCTGCAACTGCTCGTCGCTCACGTTCGAG
>Ga0209677_101379_pt1 | contig 10565 bp, 13 predicted proteins | sample AraplaCvi_mCL_r2_2_FD_184285 | JGI IMG/M metagenome (GOLD analysis project Ga0209677, IMG submission 184285) | Arabidopsis root microbial communities from North Carolina, USA - plate scrape CL_Cvi_mCL_r2 (SPAdes) (version 2) | ecosystem: Host-associated > Plants > Roots > Endosphere | place: USA... | reverse complement strand
CTTCGTACTGTATCGGGCCGGATCGCCGAGACCGCTGTCCCCAATTCCGCGATGGTCGAACACGATCACCCGGAAGTACTCGGCGAGCTGCTCGGCGAAGCCGCCCCAGCCGTACATACCAGTTGCCTGCCCCGCGACCAGGAGGACTGGGATACCCGTACCACGCTCCTCGAACGCGAGTTGCACGCCGTCGTCGGCGATCGCGTAGCTTGGCATGGTGCTCGATCCTAACTCCTGGCAAACCACGCGAGCGAAGGGAAACCGGGGCCCCCGGCTGGGACTTCGTCTTCCACCTACCGGACGTAGGGCCCTGGGCACTTGTCAGCGGCAACCTCGCGTCGAACCTGACTGATCCGAACGGTCCCACCCTGTTCGGCAACGGCCGCGGGTATGAACAGACAACCCACGTAGTGGGCCCTGTCGTAGATGAGGCATGACGCCGCCCAGGCTGACGTCGACTCTCCCGGACTCAGGATGGCGGGATCCGACGTGCATACCGAAACCGTGTATGCCCATTGAGTGTCGTTCACAACCTGCAGGTCCGTGGTGGGAACTTCGAACAATCGGTTCAAAACGACTATCGCGCCGACCATTCCTGCGCCCGAACACAGCACCGCGGCGCAGATCAGGAGTGTTAGAGCTCTTCTGGTCATGGTCGATGACTCACCATTCGATCTCGTCCTCCTACTGTCCGCAACAATCGTCCCCTGCGGCGTCCGAAACGACCGCTGCCGGCGGCGTCCGACAATTCGCCGGTACTCCTCCGGAAGTAGCTGAGGATAATCCGGTGGCAGCTAGCACGGCGCTCCTGCGTTCAGGAGGATGACTGCATGAGCACAACCCGGCAGAGACTTCTGACCACCCTCGCCTCGTTGGGAGTTGTGGGGCCGATCCTCTTCGTCGGGGACGTCCTCATCGCTGGCGCACTGCGCCCCAATTACTCAGCGCTGGATCAGGCGATCAGCGCCCTCGGCACAGGTCCCGGTGGTTGGCAGGAAGATGTCGCGGCGTTCATCCTGGGCTTATGCCTTCTGGGGTTCGTCGTTGCGTTCTGCTGGAGCATGATGGGCGTGATCGGCCGCGCGACCATCGCGTGGACTGCTACCGCGTTCACCGTTTTCAGCCTCGTTTGGATCACGGTCAGCTTGTTCACCTCGGCGCCGCCCACGCGTCGGGTGCACACGATAGCTTCGCTCGTCGGTGAGATCGCGGTCATCGCCGGAATCGCGATCGTGGGATTCGGCCTTCGCAAGACTGCAAACTGGAAGGCAGAAGCGCGGATCTCGCTCATCGTGGGCGCAATCTCACTCGTAGTGCTCGTCCTCACGTTTGCGACATCCCAGCCCAAGGTTGCCGAATCGGTGCACCTGGGCGGCTTGTTCGAGCGCATCCTCGTGGTCGTCGTTCTCGCCTGGTTCACCTACATCTCCGTCAGGCTCATACAGCGCGCTCGAAGCACAACTGCTGCCCTCTCAACGATCGAATAGGCCGAGTACTGTTCAGGCCTTACCCACGCAATCTCGCTGGTCGTGTGGTCGCCATGTCGGCGCAGCGTCCCGAGGAGCGCTTCCTGTAGCGGGGTGAGCTTGGGCTTCTTCGCGGGTGACGAGATGGCGCGATACGGTGGTCACGAAATCATGAAAGTCGAAGAAGACGTTGCGGGGCGGCCGGTTCTTACGCTTTTCTGCGGTCTGCCCGGATCCGGAAAGACGACCCTGGCGCGCCGATTGGCAGGACAGTCGGGTGCTATCCGATTCAGCACCGATGAATGGATGGCGGATCTCGGCGTCGACCCCTTCGACGCTATCCGCGATCGTTTGCAGATGCGGCTCGACCGCCTGTGGAGAGAACTGCTCGCCCATGGGCAGAGCATCATTCTGGAAGATGGCACGTGGAAACGAGCAGAACGCGACGAGATCCGCCGCATCGCCACATCCGCGGATGCCATAACCGAAATGCACTACTTCGACATTCGGATCTCCGAACTCCGGCGACGGCTCGAACTGCGCAACGCCGACCTTCCCTACGGGACCGCACAGATCACGATCGACGTTCTCGAACAATCGGTGCGGAGGTTTGAGAGACCGGACGAAGCAGAACTCTCCTTGTTCGATCGCAGGATCATCCACTACGGGTGAAGGCGGGAACTCCCCCATGCCTGACGGCGGCCTTCATCTGGCGTGGCTCCCCCGCGGCTAACCGACCCTTCAAAACGATTGCCAGTGCAACTTGCCGATACTCGCCGGACCGTCTCGAAGGCGGTCCCGCGCGCAAATTCATCAGATCGCCCCTCCCGCTCAGACGGCGGGCAGGATTGTCTCAGTTGCTGCGCGGATCCTGGTGCGACGGTTCGAGGGACGGAGCGGCGAGGTCGGATGCAGGAGTGAGTTCTACTGTTATCTGGCCCGCGCGCAATAGCCCCATCACGGGTGCCGAAACTCCCAATCGGGTGGCTGTCGCGAAGATCTGCTCGCGCAGGAATGGGTATACCGACATAATCCCGACGCGCTCGACGAACTCACCGGCAACCTCCCTAGGCACGGTGAGGCTTTCAGCGAACGTGTAGATCGCAGAGACATCCGCAAGCAGCTGCGCGTCGGCGGTCGTGACAGTCAGCCGCGCCCGGGTTTCGAAATGGCTTTCGTCCCCTCCTGCCTGGATCTGGAAGTTTTCTGAGGCGTCCGTCTCCGAATCTACGTGCTCGCCTGGGAGCAGCCGCCGCCCTGCTACTTCATACACGCGGATGTCAGTCAGCTCGGCGGCAGTGAGGACGTCCGCGGCATCGGCAGCAACGCGGGACACGTCTACGCACCCAATGCGAAGTCAGCTTTGACACTCAGTGGGGCCTTCACTGCGAGAGTGGGGCGCGAACCACGTGCCACAATTCCGAAACGCTCGGCGAAGCCTGTGACGAAAACGGATGGGTCGAGCTCGAACTGGCGGGACGCGATCATTCCGCCGATCAGCTGCGATTCGCGTCGAGTCGGGTAGGTGGCGGCGTCATCGACGGAGACGCTCATCGCGCGCAACGCGTTAAGCACTTCATCCCAGCGCCAGAGACCGCCGCTGGTGAGCACAAAAGGCCTCGGGAATTGGGTGCCCGCCTGTCGCGAACCGTTGACCCAGTTCGTCACTGCCTGGCGCGTCACGCCTGCTCGATCAGCGATCTGCGATCGGGTGACCAGATCATCGACCAGTCTCAGTGGGACTGCGCCGGCGCGGCTGAGCTCTCCGACCACCCTGCGTGCCGCGCTTACCGCGTCCGGTGCCGTGATCCATACAGTCGCTGTGGTGACACCAAAATGCTCGGCGATGACCGCCCCGGTCGCATCTACGATCTGATCCTCGACGACCTCTGTGATCGACGGGAGCTCGAAGGTCAACTCATACTCAGGCATGGCCCAACTCTTTCCTACCCGCTTGCTGTTGTCAATTGTCAACACTAACGATCAAGGTCGTGCGAGTCCGGGCAATGGCCGATTTCACGCTCGATTCTCTTAGCAGCCTGTTGAGGGTTGCGCGGCGTGCCATCTATGCGGACAGAATTCGATTTACAGGGGCAATAGAAGTAGAACTTGTGCCCCTGCCGCCTGAGCCCCCAGCCCTTTTGCTCATACCTCAGAAGAACTCGGTAGATTGCATCGTCGATCTCACGTCGTACTGCGGAGACGACAACGAATTCGGGAGGCACGCGACCGAGACTACGAGGAATCCGCTTGGCGTAGTTCGCGGTGACCGCAGCAATCGTCCTCAATCCGAGCGATGACGAAGCGATCTAAACCCGTTTCGCCCGAAAATTCGGAAGCCGACCACCGGCGGCGCTCCCCCACATCCGTCGTCGGCAAACTCTCCCGGTCAAAGTCCACGCTCATCCGGTCCCCGACATTTCGCAGTCTGTCAGACAGTTACGTCAAGGGTGAACAGGTGGCAATTCGGCGTGGTGGAATCGGTCACTTCAGGATTCGGAGTCGCCGTCGATCGGTACCAAAGGCAGTAGTCAGGCCCATAGCCACGGACGTCGGTCCTTCCCGGATTCAAGGCGGTGATCGTATCGTGATACGTCCTTGGGTCCCAGCGGGCCGACGCTACTTTGCGGTCGACCAGCAACCCGCCATGGCCGTCGTAACTAATACTCCCCACCGTCTTGCTGGGCACCGACGAACTCACGTCCATTTGCAGGACCGTGCCCGGGTGGACAGTGACGGCGACGTTGTAGTTCGTGATGCCGCCGTCGATGCAAGTCTGAAGTTTGGTCTTCCCTGCCCCAGGCACGACCAACTCGAGGTTCGGGGATGTGCAGCCGCTCGGAGTTAAGACCGACCGGCTCACACTATGGATGACGTTCGGCGTGGGCGGAGCTGGCGTGCAGCCCGTGATCCCGACAAGCAAGGCCGCCCCAACCAGGACAAGTGCGCACCCACCCTGCCGACGACTACTCATGACCGGATAGTAGTCCCAACGGGTGCTGCTCACGCCGCCAGCGCGACGAATCGGAGTCGCTCGCTCGATGACTCCGGGAGTCGCCCGAACTCCTTCATCGTTACCGGCCGGACTGCCGCCGGCGCGCCTCTAGTCTCGCCTCAACGCCTCAACGCCTCGGCGTTTCCGGCGTCGCCCTGCCCGGACTCGACGCTTGTTGACCGCGCTTTAGGCGTCCGCGCCCGTGGCGGCGACGCGCAATTCCGTGCCCGTTCCCACGAGAACCAGCCCATCAGCCTTGAGGTCCTCGGGCACCGTATCGGCCTGTTCTTCCCTGACGATGCAGACGGGTCCCCCGATTGGCATGATCACCCAATCGCCGGCGACGGCGGCGTCGTAGATCACATTCCAGGCGAGATCGCCATCGATGTGATTGAACATCAATCCGTCCAACGGCACATCGCTTGCCCCGTAAACCGCGGCCGAGCCATCAGCAGTCACCACGTTCTCACGGCGCGCGTCGAGCAAGGGCGCCAATACGCGCCGCCCGACCGACTCTGTGCGGTCCGCGGGGTCGGTCAAGAAGTCCTGCAGATAAACGTCGAAGCTCACATTGTCATCTTGGCTGAAGCCGCCCCCACATTCGCGTCAACCGTTGTCAGACGCGCCCTAGCTGGAAGGTCACCACTCCGGCGTCGAACCACGAGAGTCCCAGAACCAGCGGTGCAGCCTCCAAATCTGACGACCGTCCTCGCCCCACCGACTGCAGGAACGCATCCAGGACGTCAGCCGTTGTAGTTGTCGCCGACCTGGTAGGACTCGTACTCGCCGTGGTCGACATGCAGTGTCCACGAGTGACGCCCGGAAATCACGTCTAGCTGCCAGTCCTGCCCGTCATGGTGCTTGCCGATAACCGTCGTTCCGTAAGTGGTCACGTCGGTCGGTTGATGCGTCACTGCCCCAAAGACCACAGCCGCGAGATAGACAGCGATCGCTACGCCACCGACAAGCCACCCGCGTTTCCACCGCACGCCACGGACGCGGCCCACCGTAATCGTCCGCCGCTCCCCGACATTCCCGGCGTCCTCCATCCCGCAAGCGTATCCGCCGACGACGAGTATCGCCGTCGACCGGATCGGTCGCGGGAGCGCTCCCGCGGGACCCCCGCTAAGAACTCCAGCTAACGGCATTCGCGCACCCGAAGCACGCGCTTGACAACACAATCCCGGTCCGAGATGATCACGATGTTGACGTAAACATCGCGTCGAGCGCCGCGATGAGATCGGACGGACTTCCCGCTCGAAACCGTCGTCTTCGGCGCGCCCACAAGTGAAAATCCAAGGAGATCAATGACGATCACAGTCCGTCCGCGCATGCTGCGGTCACGACTCGCACTACTCGCTGCAGCAGCGGCGGTGGCTGCCGTACTGACGGGACCCGCCCTTCCCGCGCAGGCGGCGACCACCCAGTTCAAAGGGGTGAACTGGGCCGACACCCGGGACAACTACAACACCGGGTGGGCCATCCCTGACGGACTTGCCTCGGGCGATAGCTACTCCACGATCCACTCCATCGCCAACAGCTACATCACGGCGTTCAAGAACAACCTCGGAGCGAACACGGTCAGACTTCCGATCAATCCTCCCGGCGTGAATTCGGTCTGGTGGGGTCGGTACAAGGGCGCCATCGACGCCGCGCTGTCCGATGGGATGAATGTCATCCTCAGCGCCTGGACAGAGAGCAACACGACCGGCACCATCACGAACATGACGGACTGGAACACGATGTGGAACACCGTCGTGAACGACTACGGCAGCAACGCGAACGTGTACTTCGAGCCGCTGAACGAGCCGTTCGGGTACTCCTCCAGCCAGTGGATCTCCATCTGCTCGTCGTGGCTGTCGGCTCACTCGAACATCCCGCGCGGACGCGTGATCATCAGTGGTACCGGCTACAACGACAATGTCACGAGCGTTGGAGCGGCGAGTTCACTGACCGGCACCATCCTCTCGCTGCACTTCTACAGCACCTGGGCGAGCTCCACGCAGGAGTCGGACTGGGTGTCGAACCTCGACGGCAGGATCGGCGCGTACCAGAGTCGAACGATCATCGACGAGTTCGGCGGCCCGATGACGACCGGAATCAACTACCTCGCGAACCACAACGGCCAGCTCGTGCAGTCCTACTTCGCGGCCGTCACGGACACTGCCCGCTCCGCCGGGATGGGCACCGTGGTGTGGGCAGGACTCAAGACCGGCGACAACTACTCCATGGAAAGCCACAATGGCAGCAGTCTGAGCAACAACAACTCGTCAGCGGTCACGCAGGTGCGCTGGGGGTGGGGCTTCTAGGAGAACCGTCTCGCAGCTGCGACGGCGCGATCACCACGGGATGGTTGCGCCGTTGCGGTCGAGGTACTGCAGACCGGTCTTCCCGCGCTGAGCTTCGACGGTGTCCACGAGGGCCGGGATGCTGTCGCCGATTTCCAGCTTCGCCTGCGGGCCACCCATCTCGGTCTTGACCCAGCCGGGCGCCAGGAGAAGCAGGGCTCGGTCATCGAGGGCGTGGCGGACGGAGTAGCTGCGCATCAGCTGATTGAGCGCCGACTTGGTCGCCCGATACACTTCGAAACCCGCCGACCCGTTGTTCGCGATGCTGCCCTGCCCGGACGACATGACCGCGATCGTGCCCGTCGGATCCACGAGGTGTTGCAGTCGTTCCACCGTTCGGATGACGCTCAGGGCGTTGGTCACCATCATCCGCACGAAATCCTCCGTGGCGACCTCCGCGGCGATCTGCTCCATCGGCGCGAGCGAGATCCCCGCCACCACGAAGAGGAGGTCGAAGCTGCGCCCGGAGAGCCGCTCGGCCAGCGCATCTAGCGCGTTGGCCTCGTCGATGTCGACGTGCTCGATCTCGACGGCGCCCTCGCGGCGGGCCGCGAACGCGTGCAGCGGCGTGGGTGCATCTCCGCGGACCGTTCCCACGACCTTCGCACCACGGCCGGCATACGTCTCGACGATCGCCTCCCCCAGGCCACGCGACGCGCCGATCACCAGAACGGATTCGTGTGCCGACGTCAGCCGTGTCTCATCACCCATGGTCGTCCTCCTGGAAACATTCACTCATCGTCTGTAGAGCGAAACGCTACCACACGCTCAACGGTTGTAGAGTGGATGGATGGCGCAGCAGACAACGCGGGCACAACGTCGCGAGGCGACGGCAGAGAAGATCCTCCGGGCGGCGCAAGAGGAGTTCGGAGAACGCGGAGTGGATGGGGGGACGATTCGCGGCATCGCGCGTCGCGCCGGTGTCGACCCGTCGCTTGTGCTGCAGCACTACGGATCCAAGCAGGCGCTCTTCTCGCTGGCGGTCCGGCCGGCACACGAGCTCGCCGTGAACGACATCGCCGGTCATCTGGCCGACGTGCTCGATGTCCGCCTCCGGGAGCTGCCGTCGGCGACCCGCGCCCTGATGCGTTCGATGCTGACGTCACCGGACGCCTCCGCCGTGATGCGTGACTACCTGCAGGGGCGGGCCGACGTCCTCGCTGCCGCCTCCGACAGGGATTACGCCCAGCTCCGCGCCGAACTCGTCGTGTCGAGCATCCTCGGCATCACGATCGCCCGCCATTTCCTCGACCTCTCCGCCCTGGACGGGGTGGACGGCGAGGAAGTGGCGCGGATTCTGGAACCGTTGTTCGCCTCCCTGGGGTAGAGGGATACGTCGGCGCTACCGCGTCCGGGCCGAGTCGGTGAGGTGCTTTGCCTGCGCGGTCGCGCGCGCGACGTGCTCGTAGTTGCACCGACCTACGGCGTGTCGGGTGCATCTACGAGCACCTGGGCGTGGGCGTCGCCCCGGGGAGCACCTGGGCGTGGGCGTCGCCCCGGGGAGCACCTGGGCGTGGGCGTCGCCGCGGGGAACGACGGGTCAGGTGCTCGGCGTGGGCGCCGCGCTCGGGGTGGCGGTGTGCGCGTGCAGCGGCAGAGCCACGATGCGCGTGGCGGTGACCGTGTCGCCGGAGCGCTTTCCGAGCACGCCGACCTTCTCACCCACCGTGAACGACTCACGAGTGGCGGGGGTCTTCTTCGTGCCGAAGGTCGTTGTCGAGGTCAGCTTCACCGTGACCGTCGTACCGGATGCCGAGTGGAGCGTCCACGTGTCGCCGTTGATCGCGGTGATGGTTCCACGGGCTCCGTGAACCTTGTGCTTGGCGGACTTGCCCGCATGCGGCCCGGCCGTGTGCATTGCGCTCATCGGCGCCATGACGGCTCCTGCGGTCGTCTGCGTGCTCGCCACGGCGGCGGAGACGCCCCACGCGGTTCCGCCGGCGACCACGACGACGGCCAGGACGGCCGCCGCCACGCCGACGCCGACTACGTGCCGCTGCAGGAAGGATTCGCGAGGGGTGCCCGTCGCGGCGGCCGCCTCGGGAGTGTGGTCGGTCACGGGCAGGCGGAGGGTCTCCGCGGCGTCGTCCGACTCGGGGCTGTCGTTCAGGTCGGGGGTGTCGTTCGTATCCATGACCTCATCGTCACAGCGCGATGTCAGCGCTCCGCCGGGGAAATGTAAGAGGACGGTAAGGAGACGACGAAGGCCGCTCCCCCTTCCGGAGCCGCACCGACGGTGATGGTGCCGCCGAGGCGGGCGACGAGCCGTCGCGCGATGGAGAGGCCGAGTCCCGTTCCGACGGCGCGCACTTCGCGGTACCGCTCGTGCAGAGCCCCCCGCTCGAATGCGACCGCGGCATCCTCCGCAGTCAGGCCGGGGCCGCCATCCCGAACCGCGAGCAGGATGCCGTTCGAGCCCTCCAAGGCGACCACGATCGGTGCACCCTCGGGAGTCACACGGAGGGCGTTCTCGATCAGGGCGTCGACGACCTGCCGCAGCCGCATCCCGTCGGCGGTCACCTCCACGGGTTCACCGGGGACCTCCGCGCGCAGGAGCACGCCTGCTCGGGAGGCGGCGCCGGTCCAGGCGGCGACCGCACGCTCCACGGTCTCCCGGGCGTCGAAGCGCTGGGGGTTGAGGGGGAAGTCCTCGGCCTCCAGCCGTGCGAGTTCGAGCAGGTCGTCGAGGAAGCGCCGGAGTCGTTCCGACTCGGCCGAGAGCGTGCCCCCGACCTGGGCCACCTCCTCCGGAGCGACCAACCCGTCGGCCAAAGCCTCGGCATAGCCGCGGATCGCCGTGAGCGGAGTGCGGATGTCGTGCGACACCGACAGCAAGAACTCGCGCTGGCGGTCCTCGCTGACCGACAGCGCCGTGTCGAGGCCGCGGAGCGCCTGGGCGATGTCCTCGATCTCGACCACCGGCTCGTCCGCGATGGGGACGCCACGCCGGCCTGCTGCCAGCTCGCGCGCGCTTCCGGCGAGCCGGGTGAGCGGACGGCCGAGCAGGCGCGCGAGGACGACGCCGGCGACGGTCGCCACAGCGAGTCCGATCGCGAGAGCGATGAGGAGCCAACGGATGAGGTCCGCATTCCCCGCCGCGATGTCCGCGACCTTGCGAACGCCGACCACTCCGCCGCCGTCCGCCGTCGGAATGCCCACCAGCACCGCATCTTTGCCGCCGAGGGTCGTCGTGCCGGACACCGTCCGACCCGACTGCAGCTGCCGCACCACCGACGGGCTGACCGACGCCCGCGCGACCCCCGTCACTGTGCCGTCCGCGTCGACCACCGCGAAGCGGTCCCCGAGGGCGGCAAGCCGCGCGCCTGCGATGTGCGAGCCGGTCGCGCGGGCCTCGACCAGTGCGCTGGCCTGCGCCTTCAATTGCTGGCGGGCCTGCGTCTCGGCCACCGTCTGCACCACCTGCAGCGCGACGATCCCGGTGACGAGCACGGCGATGAGGCTCACCGCGAAGGTACCGAGCATGATCCGGCCGGTCAGCGACCCACGCCACCATCGGCCGGGCGCGTCCTCACGCATCCGGTTCCGCCACGCTGTAGCCGACGCCGCGGACGGTGCGGATCAGACCGGCCGCCTCACCGAGTTTCACGCGGAGCTGTGCGACGTGCACATCCACGGTCCGGCTGCTGCTGTAGTCGGCGACGCCCCACACGGACGAGAGCAGCTGCTCGCGCGTGAAGACGCGGCCGGGCTGCGACATCAGGTGCTCGAGCAGGTCGAACTCGGTCGCGGTCAGCT
>Ga0209677_101378_pt1 | contig 10571 bp, 10 predicted proteins | sample AraplaCvi_mCL_r2_2_FD_184285 | JGI IMG/M metagenome (GOLD analysis project Ga0209677, IMG submission 184285) | Arabidopsis root microbial communities from North Carolina, USA - plate scrape CL_Cvi_mCL_r2 (SPAdes) (version 2) | ecosystem: Host-associated > Plants > Roots > Endosphere | place: USA... | reverse complement strand
CGCGGCGGACGCTCGAGTGTCATGCGGCTGCGCGACAGTCGAGTTCGGCAAAACAACCAAATTATCGGGGTGGATGGATGAGATCGAGCTGGGCAGGCGCCGCGCGCCTGCGAGGCGCGCGCGCGCGAGCGTGCTGCGCCGCCCTGTTGTGGACGCTGTCGCCACTGGCGATGGCGGCGTCGGTGCCGTGGACGCCCAGCGTGTCGGGACGCCATGCGATCGAGCTGCTGGTCGACGACGGCGGCCTGCCGTTGACCGTGAGTCAGTGGCCGTTGCCGCGCGAGGCGGTGCAGCGGGCGCTGGACACGCTTCCGGCCGAACTGCCGCCCGAACTCGATGCCGCGCGCGCCCAGGTGCGCGCGGAACTGCGCGCCCAGCAGGCCGGTCGCATTGGCCTCACCTTGCGCGAACGCAATGACGCGCTGCCGAGCTTCGGCGACGACGCCACGCCAGGCAGCAGCCTGCAGTTGCGCAGCGGCGAGTACGTGGGCCCGCACCTGGCCATGCAGGTGGGCGGCCGGCTCGATCCCGTGGCTGACTCGGGACGGCCCCGTGCGACGCCGCGGCTGGATGACAGTGCCGTCGTCGTCGATGCCTTCGGCGTCCAGGCGCAGGCCTGGGCGCACCGCTCATGGTGGGGCCCGGGCTGGCAGACCGCGCTGCCGCTGAGCAACAACTCGCCGCCGCTTGCCGGCATCGGCTTCCAGCGAACAGAGGTCGTGCCGTCACAGTCGCCGTGGCTGTCGTGGCTGGGCCCCTGGACGACGGACTTCTTCGTGGCGCGTACCGAAGGCGAGCCCAGCGACGTGCCGGGAAGCAATGCACTCATCACCGGCTGGCGCCTGACGGCGCGACCCCTGCCGCTGCTCGAGATCGGATTGACACGCATGGCGCAATTCGGCGGCAAGGGGCATCCCGAGACGCTAGGCAGTTTCGCGCGCGCCGTCGTCGGATCGCATGCGAACGCGCAGACGGTGGCGGCACAGAGCCGGGACTCGGGCAACGGGCTTGCCGGTGTCGACCTGCGCCTTCGTTGTCCGTTCGGTGCCCGCTGCGCCGGCTATGCGCAGGTGATGGGCGAGGACTCGCGCAAGCACCTGCCGTACAAGTACATGGAGACGGTGGGCGCGGAGGCGTGGACGAGCGACGGTTCGATGCGCTTCTACCTCGAGGCGTCCGAGGTCGGTTGCCGGGAGACCTGGCGCAAGAGCACCACGCCGCGTTGCGCGTATATCAACTACGCCTATCCCGACGGATTCACCAACAGCAGCCGCTGGCTCGGCGCCAGCGTCGGCACGGACGGCAAGCTGCTGACCGTCGGCTGGATCGACGCGGACTGGGACAGCGAGTTGCGGCTCGACTACGGCCATGTCGGGTCGCACGTGGGCACGTTCGGTGACCCGTTCGAGCCGTCCCTGCCGGGACGTCCGCTGTGGGCAGTCTCGGCGCGCCGCAGCTGGCACTTCGGCGCGACCACCGTGACGCCCGAATTCGACTGGACGCGCGTCGAGTGGACGAATGGCGTTCGCGCCTCGCCGCGCGTGGGCGTCGAGATGAGCACCACGCTCGACGACCTCGGCTTCGCCGCGCCGAACCGCCTCGCCCAGGCACTTTCAGGGGCCGGCAGTCCGACGACCGACCGGCTGCTGGTGGCCGGCGCCCTGATCGGCGGCGCGGCGGTGTTCGACCGCGCCGCCAACAACTACACGGCCGCGCACCACAACGAGCCCGCGCTGAAGGTGATGCGCGACATCGCCGGCACGCTGCCGTATGCCGAGCTGGGCCTGGCCGGATCGGCTTGGCTGGCACGCCGCGGCAGCGTGGACGGCGACGTCGCGCTGGCCAGCGTCGAGGCGGGGCTGACGTCGGTGGCGCTGTCCGAGGCGATCAAGCAGGCGGTCGACCGTTCGCGCCCGAGCGACGGCCGCGGCGCCGCGGACTTCGGCCATGCGAAGCGCTCGGACAGCTCGTTCCCGTCGGTGCACGCGGCGCTGGCCTGGAGCGTGGTGACCCCGGTCGCCCAGCACTACGACGCGCCCTGGCTGTACGGCGTCGCGGCGCTGGTCGACGTCGGACGCGTGGCCGACCGCAAGCACTGGCTGTCCGACGCGGTGGCCGGCTCGGTGCTGGGCTACGTGGTCGGCGACTGGTTCGGGCGCCGCGTGGACGCGCAGTCCGGCGGCGCCAGCGTGATGCTGATGCCGCGCGGCGTGGCGATGTCGATGGCGTTCCGCTGAGCCGGCCCCGCAGGTTCGACGCCGCGCCGGCTTGCGGCGCGGTGCTCGAGCCCCGCTGACGCGGGCCGCCGCGGCAGCTGCAAGGCGCGCGTGCGTGACGCGGCACCCGCATTTGAGCGGGGCGGCACGGCCCGGCGGGCCGCCGTGGCGCTCAGGCCAGCAGGCTGAAGACGGCCGGCACGCGATCGGGCAGCTGCGCCTGCGCCGCCTTCCACTGCGCGACGCTGCGCGTGTGCGCCCAGCCGTCGGCCAGCGTCAGGCCGCACGCGATGGCCAGCTTCGTGGCGGGTTGCAGCGATTCCACGCAGGTCTCCAGCATCGCGGCGTTGCGATAGGGCGTCTCGATGAAGACCTGGGTCTGCTGCAGCTTGCGCGAGGCCGCCTCGAGCTCGCGCAGGCGGGCGCGGCGCGCGCCCGACTCGGCCGGCAGGTAGCCGTGGAACACGAAACTCTGGCCGTTGAGGCCGCTGGCCGCGATCGCCAGCGTGATCGAACTGGGGCCGCTGAGCGCCACCACCGGGACGCCGGCCTCGTGCGCGGCGGCCACGAGCAGCGCGCCGGGGTCGGCGACGCCGGGCAGCCCGGCCTCGCTGAGCAGGCCGATGTCGTGTCCCGCGAGCGCAGGCGCGAGCAACGCAGCCCACGGGGATGCACCGGTCGCGGGCGCGGGCCGCGGCGCGCCCTTGGGCGGGCGCGGCAGCTCGGCGATCTGCGTCTGCTGCAGCGGCTGCGCGAGCGGCGCCAGCTTGTTGACGCGATTGAGGAAGGCGCGCGCGCTGCGGGCGTCCTCCACCACCCAGTGCAGCAGGCGGCTCGCGGCGGAGATCACGCCCGCGGCCAGCACGTCGGTCAGCGGCACCTCGGCGGCGCCGAGGTCCAGCGTGTTGGGCATCAGCAGCAGGCGGCCGCGGCGTGCGTCCGGTGCCGTCATCGGCCTGCTCCGTCCGCCCCGGGCGCGCGCAGCGGATCGAGGCCCGCCGCGCGCAGCAGCTGCGCGGTGCGGATCAGCGGCAGGCCCACCAGCGCGGTGGGGTCATCGGAGTCGATGCCCTCGAGCAGCGCGATGCCCAGGGTCTCGCACTTGGCGCTGCCGGCGCAGTCGTAGGGCTGCTCGGTGCGCAGGTAGGTCTCGATCTCGTCGTCACCGAGCGCGCGGAAGCGCACGGCGACCGGCGCGCGCCGCACCTCGGCGAAGCCGGCGGACGCGCGCACCACGGCCAGCGCGGTCTGGAACACGATCGTGCGGCCGCTCATCGCGCGCAGCTGTTCGACGGCGCGCTCGTGCGTGCCGGGCTTGCCGATCGCCACGCCGTCGACGTCGGCCACCTGGTCGGCGCCGATCACCACCGCGTCGGGGAAGCGTGTCGCCAGCGCGTGCGCCTTCGCGAGCGCGAGGCGTTCGGCCAGCACCGCCGGCGCCTCGCCGGGCAGCGGGGTCTCGTCCGTTTCAGGCGACATCGCCTCGAACGGCAGGCGCAGCCGTTCCAGCAGCTCGCGGCGGTAGCGCGAGGTGGAGGCGAGGATCAGGCGGGGTGGCGTAGGCATGGCGGATTGTCGCCTGCGCGGCCCGCGCGCCGCATGCGCCGTCGCGCGGGCCCAGCGCACTAGAATCATTTCATGACCTCGCCCGCCCTCGATCCGCTGCGCCTGAACGTCGTCCATTTCGCCGCCGAGGCGCAGGACGCCGCGGGCGACTGGGCCGTTGCCGAGCTGCCGCGCCTGGCCGACAGCGAGTGCCCGCTGGATGCCGGCTCGCCGCTCAAGGGCGAAGCCGGCGCCGACGCGCCGAAGCTGCCCAATCGTGCCGAGCGCGAGCCGGCACGCCGCGTGCGCTGGCGTGCGATCGGTTCGCTGCGCCGCGTCGGCGGCGAGGACCAGGTCTGGCTGCACCTGCAGGCCGACGCCGACGTCGTCCTGCAGTGCCAGCGCTGCCTGCTGCCGCTGCCCGAGGCCGTCCACGTCGACCGCCACTTCCGCTTCGTCGCCGACGAGGACGCCGCCGCGGCGCTGGACGACGAGATCGAGGACGAGGTGCTGGTGCTCGCCAAGAGCCTGAACCTGCGCGACCTGGTCGAGGACGAGATGCTGCTGGCGTTGCCGCTGGTGCCGCGCCATGACGTCTGCCCCGAGGCGGTGGCCATGCAGTTCGGCGATGTCGAGGCCGTCGAGGAAAAGGCCAACCCGTTCGCGAGCCTGGCCATCCTGCGCAAGGACAAGTCCGGCGACGGCGGCCCCGACATCGCCTGACAAGCGTGGGATTCGCTGCCCTTATCCGCCGCAGGAGATGCTGGATGGATGTACAATATCGTCATCGCCGAGTTAACTGAACAACTTGTGGGGCGACTACAAATTCCACTAAAGCGTTCGCCGGGTCCCACGCGCAACGGCCGCCGAACGCGATTTCCTAGAACTCGCGCATCTGGAGCACCCACTCGTGGCGAATGACTTCCTCTTCACTTCCGAATCCGTCTCGGAAGGTCACCCGGACAAGGTCGCAGACCAGATCTCCGACGCCATCCTCGACGCGATCTTCACGCAGGATCCGCTGTCGCGCGTCGCCGCCGAGACCCTGTGCAACACCGGCCTGGTCGTCCTCGCCGGCGAGATCACCACGCAGGCCAACGTCGACTACATCCAGGTCGCGCGCGACACCATCAAGCGCATCGGCTACGACAACACCGAGTACGGCATCGACTACAAGGGCTGCGCCGTGCTCGTGGCCTACGACAAGCAGAGCAACGACATCGCCCAGGGCGTGGACCGCGCGAGCGACGACTACCTGAACCTGGGCGCCGGCGACCAGGGCCTGATGTTCGGCTACGCCTGCGACGAGACGCCCGAGCTGATGCCCGCGCCGATCTACTACGCGCACCGCCTGGTCGAGCGCCAGGCCCAGCTGCGCAAGGACGGCCGCCTGCCGTTCCTGCGCCCGGACGCCAAGAGCCAGGTCACGATGCGCTATGTCGACGGCAAGCCGCACTCGATCGACACGGTCGTGCTGTCGAGCCAGCACGCGCCCGAGATGAGCGACGGCGCCAAGATGAAGCCCGAGTTCGTCGAGGCCGTCATCGAGGAGATCATCAAGCCGGTGCTGCCGGCCGAATGGCTCAAGGACACGCGCTACCTGGTCAACCCGACCGGTCGCTTCGTCGTCGGCGGCCCGCAGGGCGACTGCGGGCTGACCGGCCGCAAGATCATCGTCGACACCTACGGCGGCGCCTGCCCGCACGGCGGCGGCGCGTTCTCGGGCAAGGATCCGACCAAGGTCGACCGCTCGGCCGCCTATGCCGCGCGCTACGTGGCCAAGAACATCGTCAAGGCCGGCCTGGCGCGCCAGTGCCAGATCCAGGTGGCCTACGCGATCGGCGTGGCCAGGCCGATGAACGTGACCGTCTACACAGAAGGCACCGGCGTCATTCCCGACGCGAAGATCGCCGAGCTGGTCAACGAGCTGTTCGACCTGCGTCCCAAGGGCATCATCCAGATGCTGGACCTGCTGCGCCCGATCTACCAGAAGACGGCGGCCTACGGCCACTTCGGCCGCGAGGAGCCCGAGTTCTCGTGGGAGCGCACGGACAAGGTGGCGGCATTGCGCGCGGCCGCCGGCCTGTAGGCTGGCGGCGCCTGCGGCGCTGGCGCTTGGCGACTTGCCTGCTTTGCGCTATGATCGCAGGCTTTCCCCAATCTTTGCCCGCTGCTGCATTTCCTGCAGCCCGCAGCAAGGGCATGGGTTCACAGAACGGCCGCTGGCGTCAGCGGCGTTCCCAGGAGTTTCAAAATGGCTGTCCAGCAAAACAAGAAGTCGCCCTCCAAGCGCGGCATGCACCGTTCGCACAACGCGCTGACCACCCCGGGCACCGCGATCGAAGCGACGACCGGTGAAGTGCACCTGCGCCACCACATCAGCCCGACCGGCTTCTACCGCGGCCGCAAGGTCCTGAAGACCAAGGCCGACGCCTGATCTTCCAGGCGGCTGCGCCCGTCGCAGCCCGCGCGGTGCCGTCCAGGCACCGTCCGGCAGCGCCGCCCGCCTCGCGGGCTCGTGCGCGCCAACCCACCCGCTCATCGCGTCTGCGCCGCAGCGTCATCGGCCCCCTCGGCGATGACGCGGCTTTGCTGTTTCCGATGCGTCGCGGGGTCTTCGGGTTGTCATGTGGCCGGGCGTCAAGCGCGTCTGCTATGGTCCCGGATTGCTGGAAATAGATGGCGCTAGCTATCCCGACTGTGATTCAACCTGTACCCCTGACACCCCGCTCGCGCGTGCGCATGGCGGTGGACTGCATGGGCGGCGACCACGGCCCGTCCGTGACCTTGCCGGCGTGCAAGGCCTTCCTCGACAGCCATCCCGATGCCGAACTGCTGCTGGTCGGCAGCCCGGGGGCGCTGGCGCCGGCCACGCATTGGCCGCGCTGCACGCTGATCACCGCCAGCCAGGTCGTCACGATGGACGACACCGTCGAGACGGCGCTGCGCCGCAAGCGCGACTCGTCGATGCGGGTGTCCATCGAGCAGCTCAAGGCCAACGACGACGGCAACATCGCCGCCGACGTCTGCGTCTCGGCCGGCAACACCGGCGCGCTGATGGCCGTGTCGCGCTACCTGCTCAAGACGATGGACGGCATCGATCGCCCGGCGATCGCCACGTTCATGCCCAACATCCAGGATCGCTTCACCTGCGTGCTGGACCTGGGCGCCAACGTCGACTGCTCGGCCGAGCACCTGATGCAGTTCGCCGTGATGGGCAGCGCGCTCGTCACCGCCACCGAGGGGCGCGCCGAGCCGGTCGTCGGCCTGCTCAACATCGGCGAGGAGATGATCAAGGGCAGCGAGGTCATCAAGCGCGCGGGCGAGTTGCTGCGCACGGTCGCCTCGCACGGCCACCTCAACTACCTGGGCAACGTCGAAGGCGACGACATCTTCAAGGGCACCGTGGACGTCGTGGTGTGCGACGGCTTCGTCGGCAACGTCGCGCTCAAGAGCAACGAGGGCGTCGCCAAGATGATGAACTCGATGATCCGCCAGGAGTTCGAGCGCAACCTGCTGACCCGGCTGGCCGCGTTCATCGCGATGCCGGTGCTCAGGCGCTTCAAGGCGCGCGTCGATCCGCGGCGCTACAACGGCGCGGCGCTTCTGGGCCTCAAGGGCCTCGTGTTCAAGAGCCACGGCGGTGCCGACGCGTTCTCGTTCGGCCAGGCGCTGATCCGCGCGCACGACGCGGCGCGCAATCGCCTGCTCGATGGCGTGCACGACGCGATCGTCGATACCATGCAGGCCTTGCCGCCCACGGGCGGCGAATCGGTCGCGGAAGCGGCCTGAAGCCTTCGGGCTCGCCGCATCCGATCCGCCCGCACTGCAAGCTCGTATTGGGGAGTACTCTCAAATTAATACGGTTCGTCATTCCCGCATCGCCGGCACCGGCAGCGACCTGCCGCCGCTGCGCCTGACCAACGACGATCTCGTGCGCCGGCTCGCCGAGCGCGGCGTCGAGACGTCGGACGAATGGATCGTCGAGCGTACCGGCATCCGTGCGCGCCATTTCGTGGCCGACGACGTGCACGCGAGCGACCTCGCCACCGCCGCCGCGCAGCGCGCGCTGCAGGCCGCCGGCTGCACGGCGGCCGACGTGGACCTGATCATCGTCGCGACCTCCACGCCGGACATGGTGTTCCCGTCCACCGCCAGCATCGTGCAGCGCAAGCTGGGCGTGCATGGCTGCGCCGCGTTCGACGTGCAGGCCGTGTGCTCGGGCTTCATCTACGCGCTGAGCGTGGCCGACGCGATGATCAAGGCCGGCACGGCGAGCCGCGCGCTGGTGATCGGCGCCGAGGTGTTCTCGCGCCTGCTCGACTTCGACGACCGCACCACCTGCGTGCTGTTCGGCGACGGCGCCGGCGCCATCGTGCTGGAGGCCAGCGACCGGCCCGGCGTGGTGGCGACCAGGTTGCATGCCGATGGCCGCCACCTGGAGATCCTGTGCACCCCCGGCACGGTCAACGGCGGCAAGGTGTTCGGCGATCCGCTCCTGAAGATGGACGGCCCGGCCGTGTTCAAGCTGGCCGTGGGCGTGCTGGGCGAGGTCGCGCTCGAAGTGCTCGAGCTCGCCGGCCGCACCACCGCCGACATCGACTGGCTGGTGCCGCACCAGGCGAACATCCGTATCATGCAGAGCACGGCCCGCAAGCTGAAACTGCCCGCGGACCGCGTGGTGGTCACTGTCGCCGAACACGGCAACACGTCGGCCGCCTCGATCCCGCTGGCGCTCGACGTGGCCGTCCGTTCCGGCCAGATCCAGCGTGGCCAGCATCTCCTCCTTGAAGGCGTCGGCGGTGGCTTCACCTGGGGTGCGGCGCTCGTCGACTATTGACACACGGCCGCGCCAAGGTGGCCCCACGCTTGCCGCACCCTCAACGAAGAAAAAGAAGTTCTCCATGACCGCATTCGCATTCGTCTTCCCCGGCCAGGGCTCGCAGAGCGTCGGCATGCTCGACGCCTGGGGTGACCACCCGGCCGTCGCCTCCACGCTGCAGGAAGCGTCCGCGGCGCTTGGCGAGGACATCGGCCGGCTGATCCACGACGGCCCCAAGGACCTGCTCGACCTCACCACCAACACGCAGCCGGTCATGCTGACGGCCGGCATCGCCGCCTACCGTGCGTGGCGTGCAGAGGGCGGCGCCACGCCGGCCGCGGTGGCCGGCCATTCGCTCGGCGAGTACACGGCGCTCGTGGCCGCCGGCGTGCTGACGCTGGCCGACGCGCTGCCGCTCGTGCGCCTGCGCGCGACGGCCATGCAGGACGCGGTGCCCGTGGGCGTGGGCGCGATGGCCGCCATCCTGGGCCTGGATGCCGAGGCGGTGCGCGAAGGTTGCAACGCCGCGGCCACCCTCACGGGCGAAGCCGTCGAGGCCGTGAACTTCAACGATCCGAAGCAGACCGTCATCGCCGGCAGCAAGGCCGGCGTCGACAAGGCCTGCGAGATGCTCAAGGCCGCCGGCGCCAAGCGCGCGCTGCTGCTGCCGGTGTCGGCGCCGTTCCACTCCAGCCTGATGAAGCCCGCGGCCGAGCGGCTGAAGGTGGCGCTGGAGCAGGTCACGTTCAACCCGCCGGCCATCCCCGTGATCAACAACATCGATGTCGCCTCGCCGGCCGACGCCGCAGCCATCCGCGACGCGCTGTTCCGCCAGGCGGCCGGCCCGGTGCGCTGGGTCGAGGTGGTGCAGTCGCTCAAGGCGCGCGGCCTCACGCAGGTCTACGAGTGCGGCCCGGGCAAGGTGCTCACCGGCATGGTCAAGCGCATCGACGCCGAGCTCGTCACCGGCGCCATCTTCGATCCGGCCACGCTGGCCGAAGCCAAGGGAGTGCTGGCATGAGCACGCACGGCCGCCCGATGGGCGAATCGACTGCAGCGCGTCGCGCGGAGGGTTTCAAATGAGCGATCTGAACGACGGCAACGTGCAGACGGCACTGGTCACGGGCGCCTCGCGCGGCATCGGCCGCGCCATCGCCAAGACGCTGGCCGAGCGCGGCTACCGCGTCATCGGCACGGCCACCAGCGATGCGGGCGCGCAGGCCATCACCGAGGCCCTGGCCGGCCATTCCGGCTGCAGGGGCGTCAAGCTCGACGTGAACGACGGCGCGGGCGTCACGGCGCTGGTGGACGGCATCGTCAAGGAATTCGGCGGCGTGCACGTGCTGGTCAACAACGCCGGCATCACGCGCGATGGCCTGGCCATGCGCATGAAGGACGACGACTGGGACGCGGTGCACGACACCAACCTGAAGTCCGTGTTCCGCATGGCCCGCGAGGTCATGCGCCCGATGATGAAGCAGCGCTTCGGCCGCATCATCAACATCACCTCGGTGGTGGGTGCCAGCGGCAACCCCGGCCAGGCCAACTACGCCGCCGCCAAGGCGGGCGTCGCGGGCATGACGCGCGCCCTCGCGCGCGAGCTGGGCAGCCGCAACATCACCGTCAACTGCGTGGCCCCCGGCTTCATCGAGACGGACATGACCGATGTCCTGCCCGAAGCCCAGAAGGCCGCGCTGCTGCAACAGATCCCGCTCAATCGCCTCGGCACGCCCGGGGAGATCGCGCAGGCGGTGGCGTTCCTGGCCTCTCGCGAGGCCGGATACATCACCGGTACGGAGCTGCACGTCAACGGCGGCATGTACATGAATTGAGCCGATTGCCGCGCCGGCCGCAAGGCCGGTACGGTCGTCTGGTGTTCCGGGCAAGTAGAATCCGCCCGTTTTTACGCAAACCTCCCGGAGGAGTGTCATGAGCGATATCGAAGCACGAGTCAAGAAAATCATTGCCGAACAACTCGGCGTTCCCGA
>Ga0209677_101376_pt1 | contig 10582 bp, 10 predicted proteins | sample AraplaCvi_mCL_r2_2_FD_184285 | JGI IMG/M metagenome (GOLD analysis project Ga0209677, IMG submission 184285) | Arabidopsis root microbial communities from North Carolina, USA - plate scrape CL_Cvi_mCL_r2 (SPAdes) (version 2) | ecosystem: Host-associated > Plants > Roots > Endosphere | place: USA... | reverse complement strand
GCGCCGTCGGTCACGTTGGGCTTCGGCAATCGCGTCAACGCGGTCAGCCGCATCGATGGCCAGTTGATGGCGGTGATCGATGTGGAACAGATGCTGGCCAGCATCGAAGAGGTGGCGGCGGAGATTTCGCCGCATGTCCAGCAGCAGGCCGAGCAGAGCCAGCTGGCCATTCGCCGCATCATGGTGGTGGACGATTCGGTGGTGGCGCGCGGACGGCTGATCAACCTGTTCAAGCGCATGAATATCGAATGCATCATCGCCCAGGACGGACGTGAAGCGCTGGAGCAACTCACCGCCATGGCCGAAGGCGACGGCGAAAATGTCGGCGTGGTGATTTCCGATATCGAAATGCCGCGCCTGGATGGTTATGCCCTGACCCGCGCCATCCGTGAAACGCCGGCGCTGCGCCAGTTGAAGGTGGTGCTGCACAGTTCCTTGAGCGGTGTATTCAATGAGGCGCTGGTGCGGGACGTCGGCGCCGACCAGTTCATCGCGAAGTTCCAGCCGGATCTGCTGGCGAAGACAGTGTTGGAGTTGATGGGGCCGTCAACAAATTGACGTGGACCTCGATTTTTTCCCTCTCCCCCGTTATTGATCAAAGATAAGGGAGAGAGAGAGTAAAGCGTGCGAGTCGGGAATCCGTCCCGATGCATTGACGCCGCGCCGGTAACACGTCATCGCGCATGACGAACGCCTGGCGTATACGCCGCAAATGGCCGTCCCATGCGGTTTGCGCCGTATGCGCAACGCGTGGCATGCAACTTGCTCAAATCCCCTGCAGGCAGTTATCGCCGCGGGGAATCCGTCATGAGCAACATTCTGGACAACGTGTTCGGTTTGAGCAGCCAGGCACTGGATGTATGGCAGCGCCGTTCCGAAGTGATCGCTTCGAACATCGCCAATGCCGATACGCCCAACTACCAGGCGCGTGACGTCGATTTTCGCCAGGTGCTGCAGCAGGCCAGCGGTGGCGATTCGCACACGCTGGAACTGAGCGCACCCAGCTCGGGCCAGATCGATACCACCACGCAATCCGCGGATGCCTTGAAATACCGCGTGCCGCTGCAGCCCAGCCTCGACGGCAACACTGTCGACGGGCAAGTGGAGCAGTCGGCATTCGCCAGCAACATGGTGCATTACCAGGCCAGCCTGAGCTTCATCAACAGCACGATCCAGCAGCTGCGCCTGGCCATCAACGGTGGAGGGCAAGGCTGATGTCGCTGATGAAGATTTTCGATACCGCCGGTTCCGGCATGTCGGCCGAATCGCTGCGGCTCAACACCGTCGCCAGCAATCTCGCCAACGCCGACAGCGTCAGCAGCAGCCCGAACAGCGCGTACAAGGCGAAAGAAGTACTGTTCGCGCCGGTGCTGCAGGCGCAAGGCACCACCGCACAGGACGCCGGCACCAATGTCGGCGTGCACATGGCCGGCGTGACCGAAAGCCAGCAGCCGGTGGAATCGCATTACGAGCCGGGCAACCCGATGGCCGACGCCAACGGCTTCGTCTACGGCAGCAACGTCAATCCGATCGACGAGCTAGTGAACATGATTTCCGCGTCGCGTTCGTACCAGAACAACGTGGAAGTGATGAACACCACCAAGCAGCTCATGATCAAGACGATCAACCTGGGTAGCTGAGCATGAGCACCGTCGCCGGCACCAGCAGTTATTCCGTTTCGGGCCTGAGCCTCACCGGCAGCACGGTGACGAGCACGCCGAGCGGCTCGACCATGACGCAGTCGGATTTCCTGCAGCTCTTGACCACGCAGCTCAAGAGCCAGGATCCCACGCAGCCGATGGACAACTCGCAGATGGCTTCGGAGATGGCGCAGTTCGCGCAGCTCGGCACGCTGCAGAACATCCAGAGCAGCCTGACCGGTTTGAGCGGCAATCTCGATACCAATATGCAGACCTCGCAGGTGCTCGGTTCCGCCAGCCTGGTGGGACGCCAGGTGCTGGTGCCCTCGACGTCGCTCACCTACAGCGGCAGCGCGGTGAGTGGCGGCGTGAACGTCACCAGCGCGGGCGACGTGGTGGTGACGATCAAGGATGGCAACGGCAACGTGGTCAACACCATCGATCTCGGCACGCAGCAAACCGGCCTGTCCACGTTCTCGTGGGACGGCAAGGACAGCGGCGGCCACGCCGTGGGCAGCGGCACGTACAGCATTTCGGCAAGCAACGGCGGCAGCAGCGCGCTTTCCACCTATGCGGCCGGTTCCGTAACAGGCGTCGGCTATGGCGGCAGCAACACCGGCACGTATTTACAAGTGGCAGGCATCGGCGGCGTACCGCTGAGCCAGGTCGCGCAGATCAACTGACGGCGCGCGCGAACACGCGCATCGTCATCATCCAGGGGGTACACAAAGCATGGCTCTCAATCAGGCGCTCAGTGGCATCAACGCCGCGCAGGACCAGTTGAACATCATTTCCAACAACGTCGCCAACGCAGGCACGGTGGGCTTCAAAGGTTCCACCGGACAGTTCGCCGAAGTGTATGCGGTGACCGGCCTCAACCTGAGTTCGGTGGCCGTGGGCAGCGGCGCGGAACTTACCGGCGTGGCGCAGCAGTTTTCGCAGGGCGACCTGGAGACGACCAATGGCAGCCTGGACATGGCGCTCAGCGGCAACGGCTTCTTCATCGTCAACAATGGCGCGGGCAACCAGTACACGCGCGACGGTGCGTTTCATGAAAATGCGGCGGGCAATGTCGTGACCGCCGACGGTGCGTTCCTGCAGGTGTATCCGCCGACCACCACGGGCGGCTTCAACACCAGCACGCTCACCAATCTGCAGCTCAACACCGCGCAGAGCGCAGCGACGGCGACCAGCACGATCACGGTGAGTTCGAACCTGCCGTCGGGCGCCACGGTGCCGGCCACCACGCCGTTCAACCCGGCCGATCCGACCAGCTTCAACGATGCGTCCTCGCTGACCGTGTTCGACTCGCAAGGCGGTTCGCACGCGGCGACGATCTACTACGCCAAGACCGGCAACAACACCTGGAACGCAAACCTCTACATCGACGGCAACAGTGCCGGTACTTCCGCGCTGACATTCAACAGCGCGGGTGCGCTGACCTCGCCGGCCAACGGCAACCTGAGCTTCACGCCGGTGCAGCCGACCAATGGCGCCACGTTCCCGGCCACCATTGCCGTGAACGTTACCAACACCACGCAGTTCGGCACCGCCTATGCGCCGGGCACGATCAACCAGAACGGCTACGAGGCCGGCGTGCTGGAGAACGTCACCATCGGCAACGATGGCATCGTCACGGCGATCTATTCCAACAACCAGACCAGCCAGCTCGGCCAGATCGCGGTAGCGAACTTCGCCAACCTGCAGGGCCTGCAGCAGATCGCCAACAACCGTTGGGCGGCGACGCAATCGTCAGGCACGCCGGTGCTGGGTACGGCGAGTGTCGGCCAGTTCGGCAACATCGAACAGGGCCAGCTGGAAACCTCCAACACCTCCGACACCACTGCGCAGCTGGTCAACATGATCCAGGCGCAGCAGGACTACCAGGCCAACTCACAGATGCTCGGCACGGTGAACTCGTTGTCGCAGTCGCTGTTCCAGGCCGTCTCACGCGGGTAATCGGGTAATCGAGGCTTAGCGCATGGACCGTTCCGTCTACATCGCGATGACCGGCGCCACGCAGACCATGCGTGCGCAGGATGCGGTCAGCCACAACCTGGCCAACGCATCCACGGTCGGCTTCAAGGGCGAACTCAGCGCGTTCCAAAGCGTGCCGGTGCTCGGGCCCGGCGCCACCACGCGCATCAACGCTGTGGCGCAAGAACTGGGACAGGACACCACGCAAGGCACGATCCAGCACACGGGCCGTTCGCTCGATGTCGCGGTGAACGGCCCTGGCTGGATCGCGGTGCAGGCGCCGGATGGCAGCGAAGCGTATACGCGCGCCGGCGACCTGCAGCTTGGCGCCGACGGCAGCCTTACCGATGCGCGCGGCAATCCGGTGATGGGTACGGGCGGTCCAATCACCGTGCCCGACAGCGCGCAAGTCAGCGTCGGCAAGGACGGCACCATTTCCACCGTGCCGATGGGGCAAGGGCCCAACACCATCGCCGCGGTCGGCCAGATCAAATTGGTCAATCCGGATCCCACGCAGATGTCCGAGGGCACCGATGGCCTGATGCACATGAACGACGGCAGCACCGCCGACGCCGACAACACGGTGACAGTGACTTCCGGTGCGCTGGAAGCCAGCAACGTCAATCCCTCGTCGGAGCTGGTGAAGATGATCTCGCTGTCGCGCCAGTACGAAATGCAGGTGCGTTCGATCAAGACCGCGGAAGACGACGCGGACGACAGCACCAAACTGCTGCAGAACAGCTAACGCATACCACGGAGCAACCCATGTTCTCTTCTCTCTGGATCGCCAAGACCGGCCTGGATGCGCAGCAGACGCAGATGGACGTGATCTCCAACAACCTGGCGAACGCGAGCACCACCGGTTTCAAGACGTCGCGCGCCTCGTTCCAGGATTTGATGTATCAAAACGAAGGCCAGCCCGGCAGCCAGACCACCGAGCAGACGCAGTCGCCGACCGGCCTGCTGCTGGGCACCGGCGTGAAAGTGGTCGGCAGCGAAAAATTGTTCACCCAGGGCGCGATCACGCAGACCGGCAACTCGCTGGACGTGGCGATCCAGGGCAACGGCTTCCTGCAGGTGAGCATGCCCGACGGCACGGTCGCCTACACGCGCGACGGTTCGCTGCATGAAGACTCCACCGGCCAGATCGTCACCGCCGACGGTTATCCGCTGGTGCCTTCGATCACGCTGCCGTCCAACGTCAACAGCATCACCATCGGTACCGACGGCACGGTCAGCGTCACCAGCAACGGCTCCACGGCGTCGACGCAGGTGGGCGTGGTGCAGCTGGCCAATTTCGTGAACGCCGCCGGCCTGCAGCCGATGGGCCAGAACCTTTATCTGGAAACCCAGTCCAGCGGCACCGCGCAAACCGGGCAGCCCGGCATCAACGGCATGGGCACGCTTGCGCAAGGCTCGCTGGAATCGTCCAACACCAATGTGGTGGAGGAGATGGTCAACATGATCCAGGCCCAGCGCACTTATGAAATGAATTCCAAGTCGATCAGCGCTGTGGACGACATGCTGCAGTTCGTGATCAACAAGACGTGATGGTGATTTATGTTGTTACGCATCGCTTCGATGTTGTTGTTTGCCGCCGCACTCGCCGGCTGCGGCGCCATGCCGATGCACCCGCGGCAGGATGATGCGCAGTGGGCCGCCACCGCGCCGGTCGAGCAGACCTCGCCACCGCCGCCGGATGGTTCGATCTATCACGACATGCAGAACATGGAGCTGTTCAATGATTCGCGTGCGCACCGCATCGGCGACATCCTGACCATCAACCTGGTCGAGGCGATGCAGGCCAGCAAGAAATCCGAAACCACCACCAGCAAGTCCGACAAGGTGAACATCGCTTCGCCGAAAGTGCTGGGCCAATCGCTGCGTGTGCTGGGCAAGTCGGCCGATTCCTCACTCAGCTCCGCCAACAGTTTCGACGGCGCCGGCAGCAGCACGCAAAGCAATCAGCTCAGCGGCCAGCTCACGGTGACGGTGGCGCAGCGTCTTTCCAACGGCAATCTGCTGGTGAAAGGCGAGAAGTGGCTGACCATCAACCAGGGCCAGGAGCTGATCCGCATCTCCGGCATCGTGCGCACGCAGGACATCGGCCAGGACAACTCGGTCGATTCCACCCGCGTGGCGGATGCGCGCATTACCTATACGGGCCGCGGCACCTTGAACGATGCGAATACGCAAGGGTGGCTGGCGAAGTTCTTCAATTCGAAGTGGATGCCGTTCTGAGCTTTTTGCTCCCTCTCCCCTCCGGGGAGAGGGCTGGGGTGAGGGGGCAACCTCGCGAAGAAACTAATTTGGACGCAATTCATGAAATTTTTCAGCCGCAATAAAAGTGAGCATGGCCGCAAGAGTGGCCCCTCACCCCAACCCTCTCCCCGGAGGGGAGAGGGGGTCGGCATCGTGGCGTTGTTGGTCACGTTGTTGGGGTTCACCACCGCAGCCCAGGCCGACAAAATCCGCGACCTCGTCCAAGTCGCCGGCATACGCAGCAACCAACTCGTCGGCTACGGCCTGGTCGTAGGCCTGGACGGCACCGGCGACCAGACCACGCAGGCGCCGTTCACCACGCAAAGCCTGGAGAACATGCTCAAGCAGTTCGGCGTGTCGCTTCCTTCCACCGGCATCCAGCCGCAGCTGAAGGACGTGGCGGCGGTAACCATCACCGCGCAATTGCCGCCGTTCGCCAAGCCGGGCCAGACCATCGACATCACCGTCGCCTCGATCGGCAATGCCAAGAGCCTGCGCGGCGGTGAACTCTTGATGTCGCCGCTGCGCGGCGCGGATGGCAATGTCTACGCCATTGCGCAAGGCAGCGTGGTGGTCGGCGGTGTCAGCGCGTCGGGCCGTAGCGGCTCCAGTGTGCAGATCAATATCTCAGCCAGCGGACGCATTCCCAACGGCGCGTCGGTCGAGCGCGTGGTGGCCAATTCCTTCAACAACGGCGGCGACATCGTGCTGAATCTCAACAGCGCCGACTACGCCACCGCCAACCATATCGTCGATGCGATCAACCATCTCTACGGCGCGGGCACGGCGCGTGCGCTCGATGGCGGTTCGGTCGACGTGCGCGGTCCTGCTGATCCCAGCCAGAAAGTGGCGTGGCTCGGTGCGATCGAATCACTCGACGTGCAGCCGGGCGATGCGCCGGCGCGCATCATCGTCAATTCGCGCACCGGCACGGTGGTGATCGGTTCGGATGTGCGCGTGACGGCCGCTGCGGTGGCGCACGGTTCGATCCAGGTGACCATCAGCGAGCAGCCGCTGGTCAGCCAGCCCGGCCCCTTCAGCAACGGTACGACGGCGGTGGTGCCAAGCAGTGCCGTCTCGGTCACGCAGCAAGGCGCGCACATGTTCAAGTTCGGTCCGGGTGTAAGTCTGGACGCGATCGTGCGCGCGGTGAATCAGGTGGGCGCCACGCCGACCGATTTGATCTCGATCCTCGAGGCGCTGAAGCAAGCCGGCGCCTTGCATGCAGACCTGGTAGTCATCTAATGGCTGACCTCGGCAACGTCGCAGCGCAAACGCTCAGTACCTGGACCGATCTGTCCGGGTTCGGCGCGCTGCGTCACCAGGCCGAGACGAACCAGAACGCCGCGTTGCCGGCCGTCGCCAAACAGTTCGAATCGATGTTCACGCAAATGCTGCTGAAATCGATGCGCGAGGCGAACTTCGGCGATCCCCTGTTCGAAAGCCAGGCGACCGATACGTGGCAGGACATGTTCGACCAGCAGTTGTCGCTCAACCTTGCGCAGCATGGCAAAGGCCTGGGTATCGCCGACATGCTGGTGCGTCAGCTGGGCGGGCACGGTCAGGCGCAAGGCAACGAAACCAAGACCGCCGCGGTCGATCCTTCCACCACGGGCATGGTCGACGGCTGGAAACAGCGCTTGTTCGACTTGGCCGATGCCACGCGTTCCACCGCGCGCAAGGCGATGGCGTGGTTGCCGGCGGATGCGGAAACCTTCGTGCGCGAACTCGCACCGCAGGCCAGCATCGTGGCGAAGGAGCTGGGCCTGTCGGTACGTACCGTGCTGGCGCAGGCCGCGCTGGAAACGAACTGGGGCAAACGCATGCCCACGCATGCCGACGGCAGCAGCAGTTTCAACCTGTTCGGCATCAAGGCCGGCAGCAGTTGGGATGGTTCGCGCGTCAATGTGCCGACGGTGGAATACGAAGGCGGCATTGCTGTGCGGAAGCAGGCGCAGTTTCGCTCCTATAAATCCACGGCCGAATCGCTGGCCGACTACGGCGATCTGATCGGCAAGGACCCCCGTTATGCCGCCGCGCGCGGCCATGGCGACGACGTGCTGGGCTATGCCCGGGCGCTGGTGCAAGGCGGCTACGCCACCGACCCGGCCTACGCGGGCAAGGTGGCCGCGATTGCCAACAGCGGCGTGATGCGTGACGCACTTCAGGCGCTCAAGAAATCGGTGGGAGTGCCGAATTTATGAATGCCGAACTGCGCGGAAACGACAATCTCGCCTCACCGTCATCCCAGCGAAAGCTGGGATCCAGCGACTTTGTTCCTCGACGAGTAAAGACACTGGATCCCAGCTTTCGCTGGGATGACGACATGCTTCGATTGAGGCTTTGGAACGTAAGCCTGCAGTGCTCGCTGCGTCAGTCTCTCCCTGAGGGAGAGAAGCTAGTTACAGACTGAGGAAATGTATCCCCATGTCCAGCATGCTCAACATCGGCATTTCCGGTCTCAACGCCGCCCAGGTCGCCCTGAGCACGGTCAGCAACAACATCGCCAACGCCAGCACCAGCGGCTACAGCGAAGAAAGCGTGCTGCAGTCCGAAGCGGTGACGTCCAACACCAGCCAATACACGATCGGCTCGGGCGTGAACGTGGTCGCCGTGCAGCGCGCCTACAGCCAATACTTGACCCAGGCCCTGTGGAGCAGCAACAGCAGCCTGCAAGGCGCGACCACTACGAACGATCTCACCACTTCGCTCAACGGTTTCCTGGCCAACAGCGGCAACCTGCAGACGGCGCTGGACAATCTCTACAGCGGCTTCAGCAGCGTGGCGAACGCGCCGGGTTCTTCCTCGGTGCGGCAGGCGGCATTGGGCAGCGCATCGTCGCTCACCACCGTGTTCAACACGCTGGGGCAACAGCTCAGCAAGCAGTCGACACAGGTGAACCAGCAGATCGGCAGCACCGTCGGCAGCATCAACACCATCGCCACGCAGATCGCCAAGCTCAACGGCCAGATCAAGCAGGCCGGTACTACCGGCAATCCGAATGCGCTGCTTGACCAGCGCGATACCCTGGTGCAGAAACTGGCCGGCTTGACCGGCATTTCCGCGTCCACCAACAACGATGGCTCGATAAGCGTCTATACCTCGGCCGGCGGAACGCTGGTGAGCGGCACGCAATCGTATGCGTTGTCGTCGGGCGCCAATCAATACGACCCGGGCAGCACGGATGTCTTCGACAGCGGTGGCAACGACATCACCTCGCAACTGAGCGGCGGTACGCTGGGCGCCTTGATCAGTTATCGCGACACGGTGCTGCAGCCTGCGCAGAATGCACTTGGGCAATCGGCCATCGCGCTGGCCTCCAGCGTCAACGCGCAGCAGGCGGCCGGTCTGGATCTCAACGGCCAGCAAGGGCAGCCGATCTTTGGCGTGTCTTCGCCTTCGGTGTTGTCGTCGGGCAAGAATTCCAGCAGCGCCGCCACCGTGAGTGCTTCCGTCAGCAACGTTTCGCAACTCACCACGTCCGACTACGTGCTGCGCTACACCGGCGCAGGCACCGGCACCAACGGCTGGACGCTGGCGACCACCGGCGGACAGAACGTGGCATTGACTGCGAACGCCAATGGCACGCTGTCCGCCGATGGGCTCACTTTCAGCGTGTCCGGCACGGCGCAGACGGGCGACAGCTACGAAATCCAGCCGACGCGCGGTGCTTCCACTTCGCTGTCGACGGTGTTGACCGATCCAAAAGGAATCGCCGCCGCCGCGGCGCTGACCGCATCGGCAGGTACCGCCAATACCGGCACCGGCAAAGCGGGTTCGGTAAGCGTGACCAATGCGGCCAACAGCAACCTGCTTGCCGGCGCCACCATCACGTTCGGCGCGGGCGGCAACTATTCGATTACCGATGGCGCAGGCAACACCACCACCGGCACCTATACCGCCGGCCAGCCGATCGCCGCCGATGGCTGGAGCTTGAGCCTGAGCGGCGCGCCGGCCAGCGGCGACACCTTCAAGGTGGCGGCCAACACCAATGGCCTCAATGACAACAGCAACGCGTTGTCGCTCGCCGCACTGTCCGACACAGGTGTGCTCAGTGGCGGCAAGGTTTCCGTGGTCGCCAGCTACGCCACGCTCACTGCGCAGATCGGCAGCGCCGGCAGCCAGGCCAGTGCCGAGGTCACCACGCAAACCAATATCTACAACCAGGCGATGAGCACGCAGCAAAGCTACGCCGGTGTGAACTTGAATCAGGAAGCGGCCAATCTGGTGCAATTCCAGCAGGCCTACCAGGCTTCGGCGCAAGTCATTTCCAGTGCCGAAAAGATCTTCAGCAGTTTGATCACCGCTCTTCAAGCCGGTTAAGGTCATTCATCATGATGCGCATCTCCACCGTCTGGATGTACCAGCAGCAGCTCAGCACCATGCTCAACCAGCAGAGCGCGTTGGCGCAGACGCAGAACGAAGTGAGCACCGGCAACGCCATCAACGTCGCGTCCGACAATCCGACCGGCGCCGCGCAGATCGTGGGGCTGAACCACATCCTGGCGCAGAACACGCAGTACTCCAGCAACATCAGCAGCGCCAACACGCGCCTGTCCACCGAATCGACCACGCTTACGTCGATCAACAATCTGCTGAGCAGCGTGAACGACATCGGCCTGGGCGCCATCAACGGCGCGATGTCCTCCACCGACCGCGGCAACATGGCCACGCAGCTCACGCAATATCGCGACCAGCTCGTG
>Ga0209677_101374_pt1 | contig 10588 bp, 8 predicted proteins | sample AraplaCvi_mCL_r2_2_FD_184285 | JGI IMG/M metagenome (GOLD analysis project Ga0209677, IMG submission 184285) | Arabidopsis root microbial communities from North Carolina, USA - plate scrape CL_Cvi_mCL_r2 (SPAdes) (version 2) | ecosystem: Host-associated > Plants > Roots > Endosphere | place: USA... | reverse complement strand
GACGATCAGGCGCGAATTCATCGCGCCCGCATTGTTCATGGCCTCGTAGGCCATGCCGGCCGACATCGCGCCGTCACCGATCACTGCGATGACGTTGTTGTTGCCGCCGGCGAGGTCGCGTGCGACGGCCATGCCGAGGCCGGCGGAGATCGAGGTCGAGGAATGCGCGGCGCCGAACGGATCGTAATCGCTCTCGCTGCGCTTGGTGAAGCCGGACAGGCCCCCGCCGGTGCGCAGCGTGCGGATGCGGTCGCGCCGGCCGGTGAGGATCTTGTGCGGATAGGCCTGATGGCCGACGTCCCAGATCAGCCGGTCGCGCGGCGTGTCGAAGACATAATGGATCGCGGTGGTGAGCTCGACCACGCCGAGACCCGCGCCGAAGTGACCGCCGGTCACCGAGACGGCATCGATCGTCTCCTGCCGGAGCTCGTCGGCGACCTGGCGAACCTGCTCGACGTTGAGCTTGCGCAGGTCGTCCGGCGTCCGGATGGTGTCGAGAAGCGGCGTCTTACTGTATGCGTTCACGGCGATTTCCAATTTGTCAGCGCCGGAAGGTCGTTCCGGTGCGCGATGGGTTTGCACAATATCGGCGCAGCGCGAGTCCTAAAACCGTCGGAGCCACCTGCATGGGGCGAAGCCCCGTCTTCAAGCTTAGGTGAGCTTAAGTGCGCTCCGGTTCAGTCTCTGTGATCCCTGTCACTTAGATCGGCTTCGTCCGTCCCAGCCAATTTCATCAGCAGTTTGAAGCGCTTGTCGTCGGTAATCGGTGCCCACGCAAGGCTTGCAAAAAGCCACACTCCGCGCAGCTTTACACCAAAGCTTGGGCCAAAGCCAACCCACCGGGCTGACTACGGGCATGCACGTGCAACCCGCGGGCCAGAGTGGTTAACTGGGGCGCCTTGTGGGAAGTTCCGGCTTTGCCCGGTTCCTTGGCAGGTTTTTGGGCGAGACCGAGGCTCTTTTGGACGGATTCAGAGAGTTCAAATGCCTTCGCGACACCAATCGTGACTGTGTCAGGCCTGAGCCCCACGGCGTTCCTGCCGTTGGAACCCGTGCAATCATGAAAAAAAGCTGACGGCCACCGCTCGAAATGGGCGGCTCGGTGGAGGTCGTTACTGCACGTCGAGCGGCGCGGTGCCGATGGCCTGGCCGCTGGCATCGGTTGTGATCTTGTCGACGCGGGCTTCCGCCTGGCGCAGCAGCTCCTCACAGCGGCGCTTCAGCGCCTCGCCGCGCTCGTAGATCGTGACGGATTCCTCGAGCGGCACCTTGCCGTCCTCGAGCCGCTTCACGATCGTTTCGAGCTCCTCGATCGCGCGCTCGAAGGTGAGCCTGGAGACGTCGACTTGGGTATTTTCGGCCATATCCGTTTCCGATTGCCCGATTCGCTTCACCTGAAGAGAAGCCGAGTTTTGCGGGCTTAATGTGGCGGGTGCGTCAAGCGCCCATCAGGGCGCCGACATGCGCCGTAACAGATTCTTTCAGTCCTTGCAGGTCATAGCCGCCCTCGAGCACCGAAACAATGCGGCTGCCTGCGGTCTTGTCGGCGAGGTCCATCAGCTTGCGCGTGACCCAGGTGTAATCCTCCGCGCGCAGGTTCAGCGAGGCCAGCGGATCGCGGTAATGCGCGTCGAAGCCGGCGGAGATGATGATCAGCTCCGGGCTGAACTTCGTCAGTTGCGGCAGGATCAAATTCTCGAACGCGGAGCGGAATTCGGGGCCGCCGTCTTCGGAGGCGAGCGGCGCGTTGACGATGGTGTCGTGGTCGCCGCGCTCGCCCTTCGCGCCGGTGCCCGGAAACAGCGGCATCTGGTGCGTCGAGCAATACATCACGGTCGGGTCCGACCAGAAGATGTCCTGCGTGCCGTTGCCGTGATGCACGTCGAAATCGACGATGGCCGCGCGCGTGATCCCGTATTTGCGCTGGGCGTGGCGCGCGGCGATCGCGACATTGTCGAAGAAGCAGAAGCCCATCGGCTTGCCGATCTCGGCATGATGTCCGGGCGGGCGCACGGCGACGAAGGCGTTGCGGTGCTCGCCATTCATCACGGCTTCGGTTGCGGCCACCGCGCCGCCGACGCCGCGCATCACCGCTTCCCACGTGCCTGGCGACATCGAGGTGTCGCCGTCGATATAGATCAGGCCGCTGGTCGGCGCCATGTGGCGCAGCTCGGTGACGTAATGCTCGTTGTGGCAGAGCGTGACGAGATCGAGATCACCTTCCGGCGCCTGGTCGCGCACCAGGAACTGGAAGCGCTCGTGGGACAGCGCTTCCTCCACCGCGCGGAGGCGGTCGGGCCTTTCAGGATGACCCGGGGGCGTGTCGTGGTCGAGGCAGGCCTTGTGGGAGAGGAGAAGCGTGCTCATCAGGTCGGCCTCACGGGATACGGGCTCTCGACGTCGCTTGGCGCATCCGGCGCCAAAACGCAATGCAAAACCCAATCTAGGCGTTTGGCCGAAAATGGCAAAGGGTGGTCCCGTTCCGGTCCGTTTGATCCGGGTCAATTCACGCGCAGGATGCGGCTCAGCGGCAGCGGCCCGATCGGCCCGTGCGCCCTAAAGAACGCGAACAGGGCATCCGCATCGTAGCTGCCATATTGCGCCGCTGTCCCCTGTTTGGCGACGGTGAAGCCGTCGCCGCCGACGGCGAGGTAATCGTTGAGGGTGACGCGGTAGCCGCTTCCAGGCTCGATGGGCCGGCCGTTCAGCGTCATCTTTTCAATCATGACGCGCTCGCCGAATGGCTTTGTTGCGTCCCAGGTATAGCTGAATCCGTTCGAGACCTGGAGGATTCGCGGGCGCTTCGGATCGAGCCATTGCTGCTCCAGCATGTCCTTGAGCTGGCTGCCGGTCAGCGTCATGGTGACGAGGCGGTTGCGGAACGGCTGGCTCGCGAACAACTCGCCGAACGACACCGCGCCGTTCTCCTTCGGGACGATGTCGGTGCGGATGCCGCCGGGATTGGTGAGCGCGATGACAGCGCTGCCATCCTGAGCCGCCCTGGTCGCGGCGAGCTGCGCGTCGGCGATGACGTCGCCGAGCGCGCTCTCGCCGGCCTCGTTCGGAACGCGCGACAGCGTCTGCGTTACCGATCCCGCCGGGCGATTGGCGATGGGCGCCGAGAGCTTGTCGTAGGCGTCGATCAATGCGGTCTGCTCGGGATCCTTGGCCAGCGAGGCATTGGCGACGATGACGTTCTCGGCCTTGGCTTTGACGATATCGCGCGTTGCCGGATCGAGCGTGAGGTCGATCGCGGTGACCAGCGTACCGTATTTGTCGCCGCTGGTGACGAGCCGCCCGTCGATATTGCAGATATAGGCGCGGTGGGTATGGCCGCTGACGACGACGTCGACGGCGCGGTCGAACTTCCTGACGATATCGACGATCGGGCCTGTGATAGCGGGACATTCATTGTAGTCGCCCGAGGGCTCGCCGCCCTGGTGGATCAGCACCACGATCGCCTCGACGCCGCGCGCCTTCAACTGCGGCACGAGTGCGTTCACCGTCTCGGCTTCGTCGCGGAATTCGAGTCCGGCGATGCCGGATGGCGAGACGATGCCCGCGGTCTCCTTCAAGGTCAGTCCGATGAAGGCGACGGGGATGCCCTCGAACTCCCTGATCTCATAGGGCGGCAGCACGCTCTTGCCGGTCGCGGTCTCCACGATGGAGGCGGCGAGATAATGGAACTTGGCGCCCGTGAACGGACGCGGTCCCTGGCAGCCGTCGACGGGATGGCAGCCGCCGTTCTGCATCCGCAACAGCTCGGTCTTGCCTTCGTCGAATTCGTGATTGCCGACCGAAGTGATCGCAAGCCCCATCATCGACAGCGACTCTATCGAGGGCTCGTCGTGAAACATCGCCGACAAGAACGGGCTCGCGCCGATCAAATCGCCGGCGGCGACGAAGATCGTGTTCTTGTGCCCCTCGCGCAGCTGTTTCACCAGCGTCGCCATGTATTCGGCACCGCCGGCGGCCACCATCACCTTCCCGGTCTTGTCCTCGGGATCATTGATGCGGATGCCGCCCGGCGGCGGCCGCAGATTGCCGTGGAAATCGTTGATCGCGAGCATGCGCAGCTCCACGGGCGCGGCGGTCTGGGCCGAGGCGGGGAGAGCGGAGGTCAGCGCGAGTGCGGCAAGGATCGATTGAAGGGCGTATCTCATGGAACAAGATTAGTCGTTCCAGGCGAAGATTTCACGAAAGTTCTCGCCGTCATTCCGGGGCGCGACGACGTCGCGAGCCCGGAATGACGGCGGTCGGTCGGGCGCCGACGCCTACCGCTTCTTCCGGCTCGCGAACGCGTTGAATGCGGCCATCGCGTCATCCGATTTCAGCCGCTCGCTGAACAGATGGGCTTCCTGGTCGATGCGGCGGGTGAGCTCTTCGGGCGCCGCGCGCAGCAATTTCCGCGAGGTCGCAACCGCCTCGGCGGGCAGCCGGCAGATCTCGCGCGCCACCTTGCGCGCTTCGACTTCGGTATGTCCCGGCGAGACCACGGTGTTGACGAAGCCGGCATGATGCGCCTCCGCCGCGGTGAAGGTCCGCCCCATCACCAGCATCGCAAAGGCGCGCTGATACCCCATCGTATTCGGCATCAGGAGGCTGGCGGCGCCGACCGGCACGAGCCCGAGATGGATATAGGGTGCGGAGAAAGTCGCGGCGTTCGAGGCGAGCACGTAGTCGCAGTGGAACAGCATCACCGTGCCGATGCCGATCGACGCGCCGTCCACGGCGGCGATGATCGGCTTGACGTTGAGGGCCAGCGAATAGAGGAATCTCGCGCCGTCCGACAGGGTCTCCGGGCGCGAGGCGTCGGCCTTGAGAAAATCGTCGATGTCGTCGCCGGCGGTGAACACTCCGGAGCCGCCGGTGACGATCATGCAGCGGATGTCGGGATTGTTCTGCGCGGTGTCGATCGCGCGGCTCATCTCGCGATACATGTCCTGCGTGATCGCGTTCTTCTTGCCCGGGCGGCGCAGGGTGATGACGCGCGTTCCGCGCTCCTCGGTGACGATGATGTTGCCGTTCGGCATGTAGCCCCCTGCGGTCGCCGCGACGCCAAGCATTTGGCGAGTCCCGCAAGCGTCAGCCTACATGATCTTGCAGACGTGCCAATCCGCCTAGGCGACCTTTTCGAGGACGGTCCCCCGGCGCATGACGCCTGGGAACCGTACCGCTTCGGATCCCGCCGGCTGCACCATTTCCACATGCAATTACGCATTGCAACAAATGGCTACAATGTTTCATTTGAAAAACCGGTGGTTGTGGGGCACGATTGCCCGATGCCGTTTCCTTTGGCCGATTGCTCGATCGATGATTGCCGCAACGGACGTTGACGAATCCTCGCTGCACTACCGCGGCTGGCGGGTCGTGCTGGCCTGCTTTCTGATGGCCTTCTTCATGTTCGGCTTCGGCCTCTACGGGCAGGGGGTCTATCTCGCCGAGCTTCAGCGCGCCCATGGCTGGCCGGGCACGCTGGTCTCCGCGGCCAGCACCTTCTCGTTTCTGCTCACCGCCGTCCTCGTTATCTTCACCGACGATCTGCTGGCCCGCATCGGGCTGCGGTCGTTGATCCTGTGCGGCCTGGCGGCGCTCGGCGCTTCGACCGTGCTGCTGGCGCTGATGCAGACGCCCTGGCAGCTCTATCTGGCCTATGCGCTGATGTCAGTCGGCTGGACCGGCATGGGGACCGTGGTGATCGCGACCGTGCTGAACTCCTGGTTCGAACGGCGCCGCGGGCTGGCGCTCAGCCTCGCCTTCAACGGCGCGACCTGCGGCGGCATCGTCCTCGTCCCGCTGCTGCTGTCGCTGACCGGCAGCATCGGCTTCCGCTCGGCCATGCTGGTGGCTACGATCGTGATGGTGGTGCTGGTGCTGCCGGTGGTGGTTGGCTTCATCGGTTGGCCGGCCGAGAGCTCGCGGACAACGGGCGGGCGCCCCGGTGGGGCCGCGGCCGCACCGGCTCATTCCCGCAAGACGCTGCTCGCCAGCGCCGCGTTCTGGACCATGGTGCTGCCGATCGCGATCGCGCTGCTGGCGCAGATGGGATTCATCATCCACCAGGTGACATTTCTGGAGCCGCTGATCGGGCGTGCCAGCGCTGGCCTTGCCGTCACCATCATGGCGGCGATGGCGGTGGTCGGCCGCCTGTCGCTCGGCCTGTTCGTCGACAGGCTGGATCCGCGGCTGGCCTGCTCGGCGTCGATGACGAGCCAGGCGGCGGCGCTGTTCGTGCTTCTTCAAAGCACGAGTCCTGCGGTGCTGCTGGTGTGCTGTGCCGTCTACGGCTTTTCGATCGGCAACATGATCACGTTCCCGCCCTTGATCATCCAGCGCGAGATCGGTTCTGCCGCCTTCGCCGCGGCGATGGGATTGGGCACGTCGATCAGCGGCATCGTCAGCGCCTTCGGCCCCGGCATCGTCGGCCTCGTGCGGAGTTTCACCGGCAGCTACACGATGGCGTTCGCGATGTGCGTGGCGCTCGATCTTGTGGCTGCGGGGATCGTGCTGTGGCGGCCGGGAGCAAGGACGAAGCTCGCCGCGTTGTAGTCCGGATGGATTATGTGTCCTCGTGCCCGGACGCAGCGCAGCGCTACTTCAGCGGTGCGCTGCAGAGCCGGGGCCGATGTCGCCGCGACCGCCACTTTGGAATGGGTCCCGGCTCTGCGCAGCAACGCTACGCGTTGCAGCGCGTCCGGGACACATTCGGCGGCTCACCCCAGCAACACCGCATCCGCCGCCGCGACCGACTCCGCGCTCTCCGTCACGGTACGCTCCAGCGCGCCGGCCTGCACCGTGATGTTCTCGGCGAAGAATCGCGCGAGCGAGACGTAGCGCGCCGCGTCCGCGTTGCCCTCGGCCTTCGCCGCGAGCGCCTCGGAGGCCAGCATGCAGCCGCCGAGCGTCGCGCCGAACTGCTGCAGATACGGCGTCGCGCCGGCGAGCGCGTCGTTCGGTGCGGACGCAACGCGCTCCAGCAACCATTTGCTGGTGCGCGTCAGGGCCTCGAGCGCCTCGCGCAGCTTTGTCCCCGTGGTGCCGAAGGCGGGATCGTTGGAGGCCTCGACCTGCTTTACGGTGGCCGAGAGCTCGTCGAGCAGCGCCCACACCGCTGCGCCGCCATTGGCCGCCAGCTTGCGCGTGACGAGGTCGATCGCCTGGATGCCGTTGGTGCCCTCGTAGATCGCGGTGATGCGCGCGTCACGATAATGCTGCGCGGCGCCTGTCTCCTCGATGAAGCCCATGCCGCCATGTACCTGCACACCGAGATAGGCGACCTCGTTGCCGATATCGGTGGAATAGCCCTTGGCCATCGGCGTCAGCAGTGCCGCGCGCGCGGCGGCATCGGCCCTCACCTTCGGATCCTTGGCGCGGGTCGAGACGTCGAGCGCAACCGCGGTCGCATAACAGATGGTGCGCGCGGCCGCGGTCTGCGCCCGCATCCGCATCAGCATGCGCTTGACGTCGGGATGCACGAAGATCGCATCCGAGCCCTCGCCCTTCTTGCCGATCGCGCGGCCCTGCTTGCGCTCCTGCGCATAGGACAGCGCCTGCTGATAGGCGCGATCGGCGACGCCGACGCCTTCGAGGCCGACGCCGAGCCGGGCCTGGTTCATCATCGTGAACATGCAGCGCATGCCCTGGTTCTCTTCGCCGATCAGGAAGCCGACCGCGCCGCCATGATCGCCCATGGTCATGGTGCAGGTCGGCGAGGCATGCATGCCGAGCTTGTGCTCGACGCCGCTGGCGAAGATGTCGTTGCGCTGCCCCAGCGAGCCGTCTTCATTGACCATGAACTTCGGCACCAGGAACAGTGATATCCCCTTGGTGCCGGCGGGCGCGTCGGGCAGGCGCGCCAGCACGAAATGCACGATGTTATCGGTCATGTCGTGCTCGCCATAGGTGATGAAGATCTTCGTCCCCTTGAGGCGATAGGTGCCGTCGGCCTGCTTGTCGGCGCGGGTGCGCAGCGCGCCGACGTCGGAGCCGGCCTGCGGCTCGGTCAGCTGCATCGTGCCGGTCCATTCGCCGGAGACGAGCTTTTCGAGATAGATCTTCTTCAGTTCGTCGCTGCCATGTGCATCGAGCGCCTCGATCGCCGAGGCCGTCAGCAGCGGGCAGAGACCGAAGGCGACGTTGGCGGCGCTCCAGATCTCGGTGCAGGCGGCGTTGATCGCGATCGGCAGGCCCTGACCGCCGAAATCCTCCGGGCCCGACACCGCGTTCCAGCCGCCCTCGGTCCAGCGCTTGTAGGCATCGGGCCAGCCCGGCGCGGTCGTGACCTTGCCGGCATCGAGCTTGATACCGTGCTGGTCGCCGACCTTGTTGAGCGGGGCCAGGACGTCGGTTGCGAACTTGCCGGCTTCCTCCAGCACGGCGGCCGCGATGTCGGCGTCGAAATCGCCGTAATGGCCGGCCTCCACGGCGGCCTTGAGGCCGGCACCATGGTTGAGCGACAGCAGCATGTCAGAGATCGGCGCGCGGTAGGTCATGACTCACTCCCGGGGACGGATATTGGCGCCGTATTCCCATGAAACGGCGGAGGTCTCAATGGGCGGGAACGGGCCAGGGCCGGGACTATAATAGAGTGTGGCGGGAGTCGGCCCCGCCCGGTGGTATTTTGCCCCTCCGGGCGGTTGAAATGCCGCGCCGCTCCCTATAGACCGGCTGCGACTGAAGGGAATCCGCGGGTGCCGGTTCTTCCGCCCCGTTCCGTTCGTCGCCTGTTGGGGCGTAGCCAAGCGGTAAGGCAGCGGATTTTGATTCCGCCATTCGGAGGTTCGATCCCTCCCGCCCCAGCCAGGAGCTCCCCTCCCGCTGAAATTGCGTGCGAAAACCGGCCTGGCTGGCTGCACAGCTCTGCGACACGCTGGACCAGGTCCTTCGATGGCATCATCGAATGATGAGATCGAGCGCAAGAAGCAGAAGACTGGAGATCAGGCCCGCGAACGGCACCCAGCGCGGGCAGATGAATGCGCCCAACGGTGGCACGTCGTTTCCGCTTTTGATCTTGATGAGCGCGAGATTGATGGTGGCGAAGATCACGAGCGTGAAGCGCGCCGTCAGATCCGCAAGGCCCGCAAGAGGAACCGCCAGCGCGAGCGATAAAATAACCGCGACGCCAATCGCGGTCGCCAGAAGAGGCGTGTGTGTGACCGGGTTCAGTCTTGCGAGGACCCTCGGCAGGTTGCCCTGGTCGGCAAGACCGTAGATCACCCGGCCAATCATGATCATATGAACAATGATGCCGTTAAGTGTCGCCACCACGGCAATTGCGCTCATGGTGATGAGCGGCATGCCGGTGAGACGTTCGAAGACGAGAGCAAGGGGCGCTGAGGACTGCGAGAGTTCCTGTGGAGGCACTGCCGTCACGGCGATCCATACGACCATGGCGTAGATGAGGGCGGTCAGACCCAGGGTCAGGAACAGCGCGCGCGGCAGGGTCCGACTGGGATCCTTCAGCTCTTCTGCAACGTTGACGACATGCTCGAACCCGATGAAGGCAAACACCGCGATGAGTGATGTCCCGGCGATTCCGGTCCAGGCTGCGGCATCACCGACCGAAGGCCAGAGCTCTGGAAGGCGGGTGACAACGTCGGTGCCGTGGCCGAGGCCGGCAACAATGATCAGCACCAGGCCGCCGACTTCGACAAGCGTCATGGCACCCGCGAAAGTGACCGATTGGACAGTAGCGAGGCATGCCAGGCTGCCCATCGCCAGGACAGCCGCAGCAATGATCCAGGACGCCGGTGCAGAGACAAAGACCGCAATATAACCCGAACTGCCAACGCTGATCGTGGCGGCCGATACCGATGCGGTCGCGACCACGAGAAGCCCGACGGCCAAACTGAGCCAGTCGCGCTTGAATGCAGCCTGTACATAGGCCGCCTCGCTGGCGCTCACCGGCATGCGCGTACCCAATTCCGCGAATGATGCCGCGCTAAAGGCCATGACGAGTGCTGCACCAACGAAGGCAAGAGGCGCGTGCATGCCACTGCGTCCGGCAGCAATGCCGACGAGAACGTAGATGCCGGCTCCGATGGTGACGCCCATCCCGTACAGAACCGCGTGTGGCAGTGTCAGCGCCCGGACGAGGCGTGGTGAGGCCTCTTGTGCTGGCGCAGGCAGGGCAGACATTCAAAGTTCTCCTCAGCAAGATAGTCGCCCTGGGTTCTGCGCGGTCGTTGGCAGCTCGGACGATGTCACGCTCGGAAGCGCCAATGCAGCGATGCCCCGCTTGTGGCATCGCGCGTGCTGCGCGGGTTGATCCAGCGCAATCCAGCGCGTCCAGTCGTCCCATGGGGCATTCTGTCCGTCCCGGCCGCCAACCGGGCCCGTTCCACGGAAATCAGCCACCGTTGCTATCCGGCGCAAACCAGGCGCTTAAGTGCTACCAGTCTCGTGCCGAGCGTGCGTCCTCTTGAGATCGCCGCAAAAGCGGCCTTAGTGTCATACACTTGGTACAGCGGGAAGACGATATGAGCACCTTCGAAGACAGAGTTTTTCTCGGCTTGATCGTCGCGGTCTCAGTGGCGTTCGGATGGGTTCTCTGGCCATTCTACGGCGCGATTCTCTGGGGTGTCGTCGC
>Ga0209677_101373_pt1 | contig 10591 bp, 13 predicted proteins | sample AraplaCvi_mCL_r2_2_FD_184285 | JGI IMG/M metagenome (GOLD analysis project Ga0209677, IMG submission 184285) | Arabidopsis root microbial communities from North Carolina, USA - plate scrape CL_Cvi_mCL_r2 (SPAdes) (version 2) | ecosystem: Host-associated > Plants > Roots > Endosphere | place: USA... | reverse complement strand
TCGAACGCGCGCAGCTCGGGCGTGATGTAGCGCTCGGCGTTCTTGAGCGTCTGGCGGCGCTGGTAGTCGGCCGGCACCTTGTCCAGGCCCGACGTGGTCACCTCGATGTAGAAGCCGTGCACCTTGTTGTACTGCACGCGCAGGTTGCCGATGCCCGTGCGTTCGCGCTCGCGCGCCTCGAGCGCGACCAGGAAGTCGTCGCAATTGGTGGCGATGGCGCGCAGTTCGTCCAGCTCGGGGTCGAACCCGGACGCGATCACGCCGCCGTCGCGCAGCATCACGGCCGGCTCCGCGGCGATCGCGCTCGTCAGGACCGAGACGATGCGCGGGTCCGGATGCAGCGCGTCGTGCAGGCGACGCAGCAGGGCGCTGGTGGGACCGGCGTCGGGCAGCAGCTCGCCGGGCTCCGGCGCGCCGCAGTGGTTGGGCGGCAGGCAACCGACGAGCTGGGGCAGCAGCGCGAGCGTGTCGCGCAGGCCCGCCAGTTCGCGCGGGCGCACCTGGCGCAGCGCGATGCGTGCGGCGATCCGCTGCACGTCGCTGACGCCGCGCAGGGCCTGGCGCAGCGCCTCCGGGCCATGCACGGCCAGCACGGCGATCGCATCGTGTCGCTCGCTGGCATCCTTGCGATCACGCCGCGGATGCGTCAGCCAGAGCCGCAACTGGCGGCTGCCCATGCCGGTGCGGCAGGTGTCCAGCAGCGACATCAGCGTGGGCGCCGATTCGCCGCGCAGCGTCTGCGTGATCTCCAGGTTGCGCAGCGTGGCGGGCGGCAAGTCCAGCAGGTCGCTGGCCTTCTCGACGCCCAGCGACTTCACGTGGCTCAGCGCGGTCCGGGCGCCGCCCGACGTGTGCTCGGCATAGCTGACCAGCGCCGCGGCGGCCGCGTGCGCGCGCGGCAGGTCCTGGGCGTTGAAGCCCGCCAGCGTCGACACGCCCAGCAGCTCGTGCAGCTTGCGCAGTCCCAGTTCGCTGTCGAACTGCCAGGCCGGGCGGTTGACCACCACGGTCGTGCCCGCGCGCACGGCCATCGGCGCCGCGTCGGGCGATACCAGGATCTCGGCCGGCTGCAGGCGCGCGAGCCAGGAGGGCAGCTCGGCCTCGGTGCATTCGCCCAGCCCGAGCCGGCCCTCGGCCAGCGCGAGCCACGCGAGGCCCACGCGGGCCCGCGACGCGTAGACGGCCAGCAGCACGGTGTCCTGGCGCTCGGCCAGCAGCTCCGAATCGGTGACGGTGCCGGGCGTGACCACGCGCACCACCTTGCGCTCGACGGGCCCCTTGCTCGCGCCGACTTCGCCGACCTGCTCGGCGATCGCCACGGCCTCGCCCAGCTTGACCAGGCGCGCCAGGTAGGACTCCAGCGCGTGCACCGGCACGCCGGCCATCACCACCGGCATGCCGGCGGACACGCCGCGCGTGGTCAGCGTGATGTCCAGCAGCCGGTTGGCCTTGCGCGCGTCGTCGTAGAACACCTCGTAGAAGTCGCCCATGCGGTAGAACAGGAGCGTGTCCGGGTGGTCGGCCTTGAGCCCGAAGTACTGGGCCATCATCGGCGTGTGGCCCGTCAGGTGCATCGGGTTCGTGGGGCTGTCCACGGGCAGGTCGGCAGGCATGGAAAGGGCGGGGCGGTTCGTCGGGCGCCCGCGCGGGCGCGGGTGGGAGGCGGATTATCGCGTGCCCTGCCGCGCGGTCCCGGGGCGCTACCGGACCGACTTGCGATTGACCTTGGTCGCTTCGACCGCCCAGCCGCCACCGGTTGCGAGAAAGTGGGCATCGCCCTCGGCGGTGACGGCGTCGCCGACCTTCAGGCCCAGCTTGGCGAAGCCTTCGGGCTTGACGTGGATGAAGTCGCCGGTGTCGAGCACATAGCCGTTCGGTGCCCCGTGCCTGGCGTAGTTCAACCGGACGATCCTGCCCGCGTAGCCGCCGGCCGAGGCCGCCGGCTTGCGCGGTGGCTTGCCGTCGACCGAGATGATCTTGTCCAGCGACCGGACAGGATGCGCTCCCGTGCCCTTGCTGGACGGCGGGGCAGGCTCGCCCGCGACGACGACGGCCTGGCCCGGCCGCAGCGAGGCGACCAGGGCGGCGCTCGCCTCGTCGTCCTTGGCCAGGACGAATTGAACCGCGCCGCCCTCCGCCTCCAGCAGGAGCCCTTCGACGCCTCCCTTGGGGCTGTGGACGACGTGGACGAAAGTTCCGGCGAGCTTCGAAACAGGCATGAAGTGGATCTCCGATGAATGGGGAGCTGCCACTATCCCCGCGTCGGCGTCGACACGCTGTCGGCGCCGTCGCGGGCTTGGTGTAGGACAGGCGGCTCGCCTCGCAGGCGCGCGGCGTCCTACGCTGCGCGAGAGCTTGCCAGGAAGTCGGCGATGGCGGCGGCCTCCATCGGGCGGGCCAGCAGGTAGCCCTGGAGGGCGTCGCAGCCGTCCTGCGTGAGCAGGGCGCGCGCCGCCTCGGTCTCGACGCCTTCGGCCAGCACCCGAAAGCCGAGCGCATGGCCCATCGCGATCAGCGAGCGCACGAGCTCGCGGGCACGCGCCTGCGTTTCCATGGGCTTGACCAGGGACTGGTCGATCTTCAGCGTCTGGATCGGCAGGTCGCGCAGGCAGGCGAGGTTCGAGTAGCCCATGCCGAAATCATCCAGCGAGATGTGGCAGCCGAGGTCGCGCAGGGCGCCCAACGCGTCGCGCGTCGTGGCGCTGGTCATCACGGCGTTCTCCGTGCATTCGATGTGCAGGCGCGATGGGTCGACGCCGCTGTCCGCGACGATGCGCCAGGCGCGCTGGACGAAGTCCGGAGCGTCCAGGTTGCGCGAGGAGACGTTGACCGCGATGGCCAGGTCCAGCCCTTGCGCGCGCCAGCGCGCCGCCTGCGCGAGGCCCTCGCGCAGCGCCCAGGGCGTGAACTCGTGGATCAGCGTGGTGCGCTCGACCAGCGGGATGAATTCCGCGGGGGAGATGTCGCCCAGCTCGGGATGGCGCCAGCGCGCGAGCGCCTCGGCGCCGGTGAACGCACCGTCGTGCAGGCTGTATTTGGGCTGGTAGACGAGGCGGAATTGGCCGCCGGCGAGGCCGGCGGGCACGTCCTGCATGAGGCGGTAGGCGCGCCGGTGGGCGGCGTCGACCCGCTCGTCGCGCCACGCCAGCCGCTCGCCGCGCGAGCGCGCCTGCATGAGTGCGGAGGTCGCCATCCGCAGGGCGTCGGCGGCGCCCTGGGCGAGCTCGAACTCGGCGAGCCCGGCGACCGGACGGACCTGGGTGGCGACCCCGCCCACGTCGAACGGCCGGGACAGCTCCTCGATGAGCTGGCGCGCGAACGCTTCGCGCTCGGGTCGCGAGCCGTCGGGCAGGGCCACGCACAACCGCGCCTCGCCGACGTGGTACAGCGGCTTGTCGGGCCCCAGCCTGCGGCGCAACTCCGCCGCGATCGCGCGCAGCGAGTCCTCCATGGGCTCGATGCCGACTGCGAGCATGGTCTCGTGCATCCGCCGGTGGGAGACCAGTTCGATCAGCAGGATCGCGCATTGGCCGCCGGGGTCGACCGCGGCGCGCGCCGCGATGTCCTCGGCCATGCGCGCGCGGTTGGGCAGGCGCGTCGCCTCGTTGACGCGCCCGGCCTCCCGGTGCAGGCGGATCTGGGCCACGGCGGACTCGGCCAGCGCCGCGAGCTGCGCGCGCTGCTGCGGGCTGAACGTCCGGGGGGTGTGGTCGATCACGCAAAGCGTGCCCAGGGAGTGTCCTTCGAGCCGCAGCTGCGCCCCGGCGTAGAAGCGGATGCGAGGGTCGCCGACGACCAGTGGGTTGTCCGCAAAGCGCGGATCGAGCCACGCGTCCTCCACGACGAACACGTCCGGGTCGTCGATGGCGCAAGCGCAGAAGGACGCGGAGCGCGCAGTCTCCTGGAGGTCGAGTCCGACACGGGCCTTGAACCACTGGCGGTCCGCATCGACGAGGCTGACCAGCGCGATCGGCGTGTCGAACACCAGCGCCGCGAGCTTGGCGATCCGGTCGAAGGCCTCGTCGGGAGGCGAGTCGAGCAGGGCGGAGGCGTGCAGCGCGCGCAGGCGCTCGCGCTCGTGGCGCGGGCCGCTGGGGGATTCGGTCATGGGTGCCGTGCCGTCGGAGTGCATGTCGTTCGATCGTCTGATTTCGGCCGATGGCGCGAAGTCTGGAGCGACTTTTGCACACTTACTCGCCGAGCAGGTGCGCCGCGATCTGGCGTCGATGCGGCCTGTGCCGGTGCTCCCACAGGTAGAGGCCTTGCCAGGTGCCCAGCACGAGCCGGCTGCCGCTGACCGGGATCGACAACTGCACCGCGGTCAAGGCCGTGCGGATGTGCGAGGGCATGTCGTCCGGGCCCTCGTCGACATGACGGAACAGCGGATCCCCGTCGGGCACCAGTCGCGCGAAGAAGCGGTCGAGGTCGGCGCGCACGTCCGGGTCGGCGTTCTCCTGGATGAGCAGGCTGGCCGACGTGTGGCGCACGAACAGGGTCAGCAGGCCCGTCTCGACGCCGGACTGCGCCACCCAGGCCGCGACCTCGCGCGTGAACTCGACGAGGCCGCGGCCGCGCGTGTCGACCGTGAAGGTGGTGCTGGATTGGGAGAGCATGCCGCCAGCTTAGGCGCGACGTGCGTCAGGCCACGCCCAGCGCACGCAACTCCCGCGGCTCGAGCGCGGGATTGATCTCGACGAGCCGCGTCGCGCCGTCGGGCCGGCATGCCAGCTCCACGATGTGCGCGCGCGGCGGCAGCAGCGCAGCGACCTGCGCGGCCAACGCGCGCATCGGCGCCATCGCCTCGCCCAGCACGTCGCCCGACGCGCCGCGCTGGCAGGCGCTGACGAAGTGCACGCCGCGCGGGTCGGTCTGCCAGCGCACCTCGCTGATCTGGCTGAAGTCCTGGAAGCGGTACAGGTGCAGCATGAGCGGCGTGCCGGTCTCCAGCCACGCGCGCGCCACCGTGCGCTGCGCGGCCGTGGGCTGGGACAACAGGTACTCCACCATCGGCCGCAGCGGGCCGCCGCGGAAGATCGGCGACAGCGAGCCGCCGTCGCGCCAGCTCTTGATGCCCAGCTTGCCGAACAGGTCCACGGGTGCTTCGGCGGGCAGGTCGGCGGGCCAGCGCTCGGGCTCGAAGCCGGCGCCCGCGGCCTTGACCGACACGGAAAACACGGGCTGGTTCAGCGAGGCGGCGCGCAGCGGCGGCGGCAGGCGGTCGATGTCGAGGGCGAGCAGCTTGTCGAAGGCGGATTGCAGGGGCATCGTGCGGCGTGGGTGGCTTACAGCGGGTCGGGCTGGAGCGAGTTGATGAAGTCGGCGAAGTTGTCAGCGACGAAGCCGAGCGCGACGTTGTCGCCGAGGCCCCATCGATCGTCGTCGTACGGCCAGAACCAGACCTGGCCGGGGTTGGCGGCGATATCCAGCAATATCGCGCTGTGACCGGCGTCGCTTCCCACTGCCAGGAAGCCCGGCGGAATGCACGGGCGGGTCTCGTCTTGCGGATCATCCGTCGTGGTCATGTAGCGGTAACGCGGAACGAGCTGCTCGGCGTTGAAGAGAAAACTGATGTCGCACTGACGAGTCACGCGCTGGCCGTCCTCCTGGATGACGTAGCTGAAGAGGCAACGTCGTTCCGGCTCGTCGCGACCAAAGAGAACGAACCCGTATCTCGTCACGAAGTCGACGTACTCGGCCGGAAGCTTGATGCCGAGCTCGTCCTCGACCAGTTCGACGTCTTCGGGCGTGGCGGTGGGCTTGCCCCATTCCTTCCACGCTCTTGCCATTCCATCGGTGATGTTGAACATGCCGTCCGCGGTAGCTTGATATTGAGACTGTTCTCGTCGTCACTTGGTCACGAAGCGGGCGCTGAGGTTCACAGCGGACTCGGCCTCAATGAGTTGATGAAATCCTCGAAGTTGACGTCACCTGATCAAGGAGCGGTCACTGACGTTCACAGAGGGCTTGGCCTCAATGAGTTGATGAAACCCTCGCGGTTGTGCGCGACATCGCAGCGCTTGCCGCCGCTCGAACGGAGAATGATCAGTAGTTCTCACAGCGGGTCGGGCTGCAGCGAGTTGATGAAGTCTTCGAAGTTGTCCGCCACGAAGCCTAGCGCGACGTTGTCGCCCAAGCCCCAGCGTTCATTGCTTTCAGGCCAGAACCAGATCTGCCCGGGGTTGGCAGCGATGTCGAGCATCACGGCGCCGTACTCGGCATCGCTTCCTATCGGCGCAAATCCAGGCGGGGTATTCGGGCGCGTGTCGTCGTCCGCGTCCTCGGTCGTGGTGAGAAACCGATATCGACGAACCAGCTTGGCCGGGTTGTACAGAAATTGCACCTCCCGCTGGCGCGTTACGCGCTGGCCGTTGTTGTCGATTACATATGTGAAGAGCATCCGACGCTCTGGGTCGCGGCCAAATTCCACGAACCCGTAGCGCGTGACGAACGCCACATAGTCAGCGGGCAGTTTGATGCCGAGACTGCTTTCGAGGAAGGCGATATCTGCCGCTGTTGCTAGCGGATCACCGAGCTCTTTCCACGCCTTCAGCATGCCGTCGGTCACGTTGAAATTGAACATGACGCCCCTTAAAAGAGTTGATTGTTCATCATTGAGTTGCCACCTGTATGCCCCACACCGGTGTCGCGTCCGTGCAATTCCTTTGGCACGTAGCCCACGGTGCCATCCTCGAAATGATGCAGCGTGAATTCCGTGCTGCGAGGCGGCTGATACGACGGGTTGGTCTCTTGCATCATTCGAGTGAGTTCCTTGCCGTCTTCTCGTGCATCCCCGGTCACCTGCCAAAGCTCGTGCTTCCCGCCCTCGACATATTGGTCGAAGTTCGGGGCGCCATTCTTGAACTCGATCTGTGTCACTTCGCGCCCGTCCGGAAGTACCTTAGGCTCGTTGAATTTGAAAATGCCGTTGCCGTCGGCCGGCTGGACTCCGCCTTCCCATTTTCCGACGCTGCCGTTGTTGGGCATCTGCAGTTGCCGCTTTCCCCCGTTCTTGAGCTTGCAAGCCTCGCAATTGGGAATGCGGTTCTTCGCATCCAGCATCGCCTGCTGCACCGATTCCAGCGCCTTCTTGCGCGCCGCGGTCACCTGCTCCAGGGACAGGCCCGCGCCCTTGAGCGCGTCCTTGCCGGCCGTCGCGAGCTTGTCGGCGCCCTTGAACATCGCCTCGATGGCCTCGGCCACCTTGGGGGCCTTGCGGGCGATCTTGAACGGCTTGGCCACGCCGTCGCCCAGGTAGGGCACCATGCTCACCAGCGACAGGCCGGCGCCGATCGGGTCGCGCTGGCCGATCGCGATGAGCAGGCCGGCGCCGTCGCTGATGGGCGTCGGGTCGAAGATGCCGGTGACGCTCGTGATGAGGTCGGCCTTGTCGAGCGGCGACATGTTGGCCGCGGCTTCGGCTGTGCGATCCCACACGTTCTTCTTGAGCTGCTCGCCCAGCGCCTCGTTGTACTTGTCCGTCATGCGGCTTGCCCGTCCACCCAGAAGCGCTCGCGCCATTCGCCGGCGCTACGGTACTGACCGGCGCGCAGCCACGCGTCCCCGTACGGCTCGGTGGCGAGCTCGGCCCAGCGGGCCATCGGCGCCAGGTCGCGGCGACCCAGCACAGCCGCGATGGCCGGCTCGCGCCAGAAGCCGGGCGCGATGTCGAAGCGCAGCTGCAGGAACACACGCAGCGCCTCGACGTCGTTCAAGGCGAACGGCGCGGCAATGTCGAGGGTGTCGCGCACGACCCAGTGCAGATACGGCATGGGGTACGTCACGAAGAGCTGGGGGCGGAACTCCAGCAGGTGCTGCAGCAGGTCGGACTCGAGCCGGCTGCGATTGGCCAACATCGGCCGCTGCATCTGCTCGGCAGTGAAGATCAGGGGCATGCGGCGAGGATAGCTTGCTTCAAGCTGTCCCCGCGTGACACTCGGATTTCAATGGGAGGCGCATTGCAGGAGATCGTTGGCCGTCGTCCCGACGGCGCGGCCTCAGCGCGTCTTGGCCGTCTCCGGCTCCGCGACCTTGATGGCCTGGCGCGCACGTCCGGTTCGGCGTTCTCCTGGATGGGAGGCTGGCCGAGGTGTGGCGCACGCGCGGGTGGTTACAGCGGGTCGGGCTGCAGCGAGTTGATGAAGTCTTCGAAGCTGTCTGCAACGAAGCCGAGCGCAGTGTTGTCGCCCAGACCCCATCGATCGGCGCTCTCCGGCCAGAACAGCATCTGGCCGGGATTGGCAGCGATGTCGAGCAGGATTTCGCCATACTATGCGTCGCCCGCAACCGGCAGATAACCAGTCGGGATCGATGGGCGAGTCTCGTCGTCCGGGTCGTCGGTGGTCGTCATGTATCGGTAGCGTGGCACGATCTTGTCGGGCTGATGCATGAAGCGGACTTGATGCTGACGAATGACGCGCTGGTCGTTCTCCTCGATGACATAGCTGAACAGGAATCGTCGTTCGGGCACATCTCGCCCGAAAAGGACGAACCCGAAGCGGGTCACGAATTCGACGTAGTCTGCCGGCAACTTGATCCCGAGACTGCTCTCAATGAACGTGATATCGGAAGGCGTCGCGCGTGGCTTGTCCCACCGCTTCCACGCCTGCACCATGGCTTCGGTGACGTTGAAATCAACCATGGCGCTTGACGTTCACTTGCCCAAGGAGCGGTCACCGACGTTCACAGAGGGCTTGGCCTCAGTGAGTTGATGAAATCCTCGAAGTTGTCCGCGACGAATCCAAGCGCGACGTTGTTGCCGAGGCCCCAGCGATCGTCGCTGTAAGGCCAGACCACACCTGGCCAGGATGCTCAGCGATGTCCAGCAGCACGGCGCCGTATGCGGCGTCGCCGGCAACAGGAAGATAGCCCTGAGGAATAGAAGGACGGGTCTCATCGTCCGGGTCATCGGTCGTCGTCAGGTACCGGTATCGCGGAACCAACTTCGCTGGCTTGTACATGAAGCGGACTTCGCGCTGTCGAGTTACGCGCTGCGCGTTCGCTTCGATGATGTAGCTGAACAGGCAGCGCCGTTCGGGCACGTCTCGACCGAAATGAACGAAGCCGTATTGCCTCACGAATGCCTCGTAGGCGGCAGGCAGTTTGATGTCGAGCTTGCTTTCGATGAAGGCGATGTCTGCCGTTGTTGCAAGCGGATCACCGAGTTCTTTCCATGCCTGGAGCATGCCGTCGGTCACGTCAAAGTTGAACATCGCGGCGCTTTGCGTTGCTCGAACGGAGAATGATCAGCAAGTCTCGCAGCGGATCGGGTCGCAGCGAGTTGATGAAGTCTTCGAAGTTGTTCGACACGAAGCCTAGCGCGACGTTATCGCCAAGGCCCCAACCGTCGTTGTCCTCGGACCAGAACCGAGCGCGATTTCCTGCGGTGATGTTGAACATGACGGCCTTGGAAAAGGTGGGTTGTCGATCATCGAGGCACCGCCTGTGTGGCCGACACCCATGTCTCGGTCATCGGGTCGCGCCTGCCGGTCGCGATGAGCAGGCCGGCGCCGTCGCTGATGGGCGTCGGGTCGAAGATGCCGGTCGCGCTCGTGATGAGGTCGGCCTCGTCGAGCGGCGACATGTTGGCCTCGGCCTCGGTCGTGCGATCCCACGCGTTCTTCTTGGGCGGCTCGCCCAGCGGCATCGGCCGCTGCATCTGCTCGGCAGTGAAGATGAGGGGCATGCGGCGAGGATAGCTTGCCTCAAGCTGCCCCGCGTGACACTCGGATTTCTCTCAGTCCACCGTCGCGACAAATCGTCGGCCGTCGTCGCGACGGCGCCGCTTCAGCGCGTCTTGGGCGTGCGCGGCCCCGCGACCTTGATGGCCTTGCGCGGCTTCTTCTCGACGGGTGCGGCCGGCACGGTCGTCTCGCCGTCGGCGTTGGCAGCGACGAACGCGTCGGTGGCATCGGCCGCGGCGGTGGGGGCGGGCTTGTCGTCTTCCTTGATGACGCGCGTGTAAGGCGTGAGGATGCTCACGAGCTGGCCGTACACCTTCGGGTTGCCGGCGACGACCTCGCGCTGGTACAGGAAATCAGCCTCGCCCGAGAAGTTGCCGATGAGGCCGCCCGCCTCGGTGATGATGAGCGAGGCCGCCGCGATGTCCCACGGGCTCAGGCCGGTCTCGAAGAAGCCGTCGTAGTAGCCCGCGGCCACGTAGCACAGGTCCAGCGACGCGGCGCCCGGGCGGCGCAGGCCGGCGCACTGCTGCGAGATCTCCTCGAACATCTTCATGTAGCGCTTGAAGTTGTCACCCTTGCGGAACGGGAAGCCGGTGCCGATCAGCGAGTCGGCCAGGCGCAGGCGCTTGGACACCCGCAGGCGCCGGTCGTTGAGGTAGGCGCCATGCCCGCGTGAGGCGTAGAACAGGTCGTTGCGGTTCGGGTCGTACACGACCGCCTGCTGGATCACGCCGCGCCAGGCGAGCGCGATCGACACCGCGTAGACCGGAAACCCGTGGATGAAGTTGGTGGTGCCATCGAGCGGGTCGATGATCCACACGAACTCGCTGTCTTGCGCGCCCAGCGAGCGGCCCGACTCTTCGGCGAGGATGCCGTGGCCCGGGTAGGCCTGGAGCAGGGTGTCGATGATG
>Ga0209677_101371_pt1 | contig 10609 bp, 9 predicted proteins | sample AraplaCvi_mCL_r2_2_FD_184285 | JGI IMG/M metagenome (GOLD analysis project Ga0209677, IMG submission 184285) | Arabidopsis root microbial communities from North Carolina, USA - plate scrape CL_Cvi_mCL_r2 (SPAdes) (version 2) | ecosystem: Host-associated > Plants > Roots > Endosphere | place: USA... | reverse complement strand
AGGCAACGAGATCAAGACGCTCGGCTTCTACGAGGGCACCTCCCCGCCGGTCGTGACCGACAAGATCCTGATCATGGCGGGCGCCGTCATCGACAACTATTCCGATAAGGTGCCGTCCGGCGCGATCCGCGGCTTCGACATCTATTCCGGCCGGCTGATCTGGGCGTTCGACGCCGGCAATCCCGATCCGAATGAGTTGCCGTCCGAGACTCATCAGTTCACGGCCGGCTCGCCGAATTCATGGAGCATTGCAGCCGTCGACGAGAAGCTCGGGCTGGTCTACGAGCCGCTCGGATCGAGCTCGCCGGATATCTGGGCGGGACATCGCACGCCGGACCAGGAGCGTTACGATTCCGCATTGGTGGCGCTCGACGTTGCCACCGGCAAGCTGCGCTGGTCGTTCCAGAACGTGCATCACGATCTCTGGGACATGGACATGCCGTCGCAGCCGAGCCTGATCGACCTGCACAATGCCAGTGGTGTGGTGCCGGCGATCTATATTCCTGCGAAGACCGGCAACATCTTCGTGCTCGATCGCCGTGACGGGCACCTGCTCGTGCCGGCGCCGGAACGACCTGTGCCGCAAGGCGCGGCTCCCGGCGACCACACCTCTCCCACCCAGCCGTTCTCCGATCTGAGCTTCCGCCCCGACAAGATGCTGACGGACGCGCAGATGTGGGGCAGCACGATGTTCGACCAGCTGATCTGCCGGGTGATATTCAAGCGGCTGCGCTACGAGGGGCCGTTCACGCCACCTTCCGAGCAGGGATCGCTGATCTATCCCGGCGATCTCGGCATGTTCGAATGGGGCGGCATCGCGGTCGATCCGCGCCGGCAGATTGCCATCGCCAATCCGCAATCGATTCCCTTCGTTTCGCGCCTGGTGCCGCGCGGCAAGGACAATCCTGCCGCTCCCGACGTCGCGCACCCGCCGGGAACCGAGCTCGGCGTGCAACCGATGTACGGCACGCCATACGGCGTCGATCTTGGAATCCTTCTTTCGCCGTTTCACATCCCCTGTATGGCGCCACCGTGGGGCAGCCTCGCTGCACTCGACCTGAAGACCAACAAGATCGTCTGGCGGCATCGCGTCGGCACCATTCGCGACGCCACTGCGCTGCCACTGCCGTTCAAGCTTGGCGTTCCCATGCTCGGCGGCCCGATCGTCACCGCCGGTGGCGTCGCCTTCCTGACCGGCACCATGGACAATTATATCAGGGCGTTCGATGTCGACGACGGCGCGCTGCTCTGGCAGGACCGGCTGCCCGCCGGCGGGCAGTCGACGCCGATGACGTATGAGGCGAACGGCACGCAATATGTCGTCACCGTCGCCGGCGGCCACGGCTCGTTCGGTACCAAGCTCGGAGACTATGTCCGCGCCTACGCGGTGAAGCAGTAGACGGCGTGTTACTTCGGAATCGGCTCACTCAGCCCCCGCCCGGGCTCGTCGAGCCTTCCAGCTCGCGCGAGCTTCACGGCCTGGCCGAGCGCACGGGCGGCGTTCTCGACCTCCTTCTGAAACGCGCGGTCCTCGTCAAGCGCCTGGTGAGAGGTCGCGTAGGGCTCCATGTATCCGACATAACCATCGGCTTCGCCGGTGCGTCCGGCCGAGATCAGCGACATGTCCGTCAGCCAGTCCGAGAGCGAGCGCCGCAGCGTCTCGGCACCGACCGCATCGCCATGAACGACGAGGCTGAAGAACCGGCCGGCCAGATGCCGGGGATAAGGCCAGCCTTCGAGCTCGAGCGCCTTGGCCTCGGCTGCGACCTTGCCGTGGGTCGAGCTCGGATCCGGGTTGCCGCCATCGGCGCAGACCAGCCGATCCATCATGGACTTCAGCACCGTCGGGGCCTGATACCAGTGCACGGGAGTGATGATCATGATGCCATGGGCCGCGACCCAGAGCGGATAGATCTCGTTCATCCAGTCATCGATCTGGCCAAGCGAATAATTCGGATAGCAGCTGCAAGGCCAGTGACAGAGCGGCATCGCGGTCGCGACGCAGGACTTGCATGGATGGATCTGCTTACCGAATTCGGACGTTAGCCGCGACAGGTCGAGCTCGTTCACGACAAAGCCCATCTCGCCGAAGACATGATGGGCTAGCTCGAACAACCGCCAACTCTTCGACATCTCGCCTGGACAGGAGTGCTCGCTGCGCGGAGAGCCGTTGATGACCAGAACGCAAGGCGGCCTGCCGGTATCGTCGTGGGCGCGCCGCGCCTGCAGGATCGCCTCGCGCGCGTCGAGCCAGTCCATCGCGATCTCGTAATCCGGATCGGCGAATCCTTCTCCGGCCTTCCGCGTCACCGGCGCCTTGCGCGAGTGGCTATAAGCATCCCACGCCGCACCGATGACGGCGTTGCGCTCCTGCGCCAGCGACTCGAAGACCGGATCGATGAAGCGACGACTGTAGCGCCGCTCGAATTCCTCGCGAGACAGCTTGACCGGGGGCATTCCCTTGCGAACGTCGGGTACGGGCATGCGGCTCCCTTCGGTGTGAAAAGCGCTCCTCGCTGAGCGCGAACCTTAAGGAACACGTCAATGAGAAGCTTGTTCCATGACAGAAGGGGCACGCTGTCGGCTAGACAAACCAGCTGACGACGAGGCCTGCGCTCGCAGCGAAGATCGCGACGACGGTGAGCCAGCTCAGGAGTTGGTGATGGATAGCGACAGGCTCCCGTCCTCTCAAGCGCCGGAGGACGAGTTGATCCGCCTTTTGTGAGGTGGCCGAGCTGCAATCCCTGCGGAAACTCTGCTAGACCGGCATCATGAAAAAGATCGGTTTTCTCTCCTTTGGGCACTGGACGCCATCGTCGCAGGTGCAGACACGCTCGGCTGCCGATACGCTGCTGCAATCCATCGAGCTCGCGGTCGCAGCCGAACAGCTGGGCGCGGATGGCGCTTATTTCCGGGTCCATCATTTCGCGCGCCAGCTCGCTTCGCCTTTTCCGTTGCTGGCCGCCATCGGCGCCAAGACCAGCCGAATCGAGATCGGCACGGCCGTGATCGACATGCGTTACGAAAACCCGCTGTACATGGCGGAGGACGCCGGCGCTGCCGATCTCATTGCCGGCGGCCGGCTGCAGCTCGGCATCAGCCGCGGCTCGCCCGAGCAGGTGATCGATGGCTGGCGCCATTTCGGTTACCAGCCCGCGGAGGGTGAGAGCGACGCCGATATGGGCCGGCGTCACGCAGAGCTTTTCCTCGACCTGTTGCGCGGTGAAGGTTTTGCCAAGCCCAATCCGCGGCCGATGTTTCCCAATCCGCCTGGCCTGCTCCGCCTCGAACCCTATTCGGAAGGCTTGCGCGAGCGCATCTGGTGGGGTGCCGGCTCCAACGCAACGGCGGTCTGGGCGGCCAAGCTCGGCATGAACCTGCAGAGTTCGACGCTCAAGAACGACGAGACCGGCGAGGCCTTTCACGTGCAGCAGGCGGCCCAGATCCGCGCCTATCGTGCCGCCTGGAAAGAGGCCGGCCGTTCGCGCGAGCCACGCGTGTCGGTCAGCCGCAGCATCTTCGCGCTGGTCGACGGCCGCGACCGCGCCTATTTCGGCCGCGATCAAGAGAATGAAGATCAGATCGGCTTCATCGACCCGAACACGCGGGCGATCTTCGGCCGTAGCTATGCCGCCGAGCCCGACGTCCTGATCGAGCAGCTCAGGCAGGACGAAGCGATCGCCGAGGCCGACACACTCCTGCTCACCGTCCCCAACCAATTGGGCGTCGCCTACAATGCGCATGTCATTGAAGCGATTCTGACTCACGTCGCGCCTGCGCTCGGTTGGCGCTGAGGCGATCTCGTCTCGCTGGTCTGCGCGTGAGCTTTTCAACCGGCCGGATCTTCGCCCGGCACGGGTCCCCGACCGCGTAACCCAATGCGGCGAAGTTCAGCTTCGTCGCTCTGCCGCACCCGACCCGGGTCGCAGCTGTACGATGGTGACTTGACGACGTTCAGATCCGGCATCACCTCGGCTGCGGGCAGGAAGCTGCCGTAAATCGAAACTGATCGGCGTCAGATCGCCCAGCGCCTTTCGTTCGTTCACGAGCCTCGCCATCTCCCGCCGCTGGTCGATCAATGTCTGGGCGGTGCTGCTGCAATCGCGGTCATGCGCGATCTCGGCCTGCATGGCGCGCTCGGTCGCCAGCATGACTCCCCTTAAGACTTTGATTTTTCGTCGTATTTCGTTGATTTGATTGTTCATGTCATGGGGCCTCTTGCATTTGCTCTCCTTTAGAACAAATATAGAACAAATGGCAAGACACGAATGCCAGCCGGAGGCTCACATGAGCTATACCCAGTATCCCGATCGCCTGATCAAACCGATGACGCGGGGGCAAGCCGATCTGCTTCGGGCCCTTTCAGTCGAGGCCTACCAGCCCAAGCAGTTCGCGGACGATCTGACGGCCGACGAAGCCGCCATGCGCATCGAGGCACTGCAGCGAGAGATTGCGCTGGCGGACTCCTATTGACCGGCATCCGACAGCGGCCGGACGAACGGGCGCTCCTTCACCTCTCCGGCCGCACGCCTACATAAGTGGCGCCGTCATCGGTGGATCGCTCACGTGTCTCAGCAGTTGTCGATGTTCGATAGTCCGATCCCGGCGCCGGAAGGACTGCGATACGTTCCCGACTTCATTTCTTCGGAAGTGGAGCAGGACCTGATCGCAGCAATCCGGACGCTTCCGCTGCAACCTTTTCAGTTTGGGCAGTTCGAAGGGAAGCGGCGCGTCGCATCGTTCGGCCATCGCTACAACTATTCACTGCGACGGTTGGAGGATGCCGAACCCATTCCCTCTTGCTCACGGGCGTCATCACCGAGATCGAATCCTTCGGCGGGCCTTCCACCGAGATCGGACAAGTCCTCTGCACCGAATACGAGGTCGGCGTCGGAATCGGCTGGCACCGCGACAAGCCGCATTTTGACAGGGTGTTCGGCCTCTCTCTGGGATCCTCGTGCAAATTCCGGTTTCGCAAGTCCAGCGGATCGTCGTGGGAACGCTTGACGCTCGATGCAGAGCCGCGCTCGCTCTACATGATGTCGGGCGCCTCGCGGCGGATCTGGGAGCACAGCATTCCCGCCGTTGAAGCGATGCGCTATTCGATCACGTTCCGCACGATGGTCGATGGGACGGCCGGAGTGAGCACGGCACGATCATAGCATCCGTCGGCTCATCGTTCGAGCACGGCTCGCGTCCACGCGTCTCGATAGGCGAGCAGGCCCTCGACCGCGCGCGCTTGCACGGCGACCAGGGAGGGTTGAAAGGTCGGCGCGGGCCACTTCGCGAGCAAGGCGGCGCCTCGCGCAGTCCCGGCCGCGTCGGAGCTCGCGAAAACCGGCTGCGATGGACGCAGCGCGGCGAGCACCGCTGCATAGCAGGGATTGGCGGCGAAACTGCCTTCGATGATGAGGTCGCCGCGGTCCGCACCCAGGCGCGTCAGCATCAAATCGCTCATCAGCGCGACGTAGAGCGTCGCCAGCGCCGGCCGGTCGGCAGATGCGATCTTGCCGCGAATTTCGCTCCGATGCGAGGCGAACGGCCCGCCCCCGCCCTGCCCGGCAAAGCTTGGCAGCGCCATCCCGCCGGATGCGATCACCCGCGCCAGCGAAGCCGGATCCGGACTGCCGTGTGCGCCGGCGATTGCAGCATATTCGCGCCCGCCCATGAAGCGCCCGGTGGCGACGGGGCGTCCCTCGACGTCGACATTGGCCAGCGTGTCGTCGGCCGGATCGAGGCCGTCCAGGCTCAAACCGGGCGCCATCAGGATCACCCAGGTGCCGGTCGACAGCAACGTGAATGGCTGCCGGCGCGAGCTGAGATGCGGCAACAGTGACGCGTTCGAATCGTGCACGCCGCAGAGCACGTCGACGTCGTGCCCCAGTCCGGTCGCAATGGCAATGTCGGGCTTGATCGGTGCCAGACGTCGATAGGCCGGATACAACGGCGGCATTAATCGGCTCACATTGAGGGCCGAGACCACGCTGGAGAACCGCCCTTGCAGGGGCTCCCAGAGATCGGAATGCGCGCCGAGCGACGTTACTTCGGCGGCCGCGACACCCGACAACCGCCATGCCCAATATTGCGGATAGGCGAGAAGGTAGTTGGCCCGTGCGAACGGCTCGGAGCAATGCTGTCGCTGCCAGGCCAATTGCCGGGCGATGTTCTGCCCGGCCGGCAAAGCGGGCGAGAACGTTTGCGAGAAACGTGGCCGCAGCGGCGCATATGATGGCTCGATCTCCTCGACTCCGGCGAACTCGTAGTCCATCACCGGCAGCACCAGGCCGGCCTTGTCGATCAGCGCGGCCGCGCAGCCGTGAGTGGTCGGAACGATGGCCGCGATCGGGCTGGCCTTGTTGGCGTCGACAAGCGCGCGCAGCAGAAACTCCCAGATCTGCTCGACATCCGCATGCGGATATGGCGGACCAGGCATCATGCGGTTGGGAACGGCGCGCTCCCACACGAGTGCACCATCAGCGCCGAAGGTCGCGACCTTCACATTGGTCTTGCCGATATCGAGGACCGCGGTGACGCCATTCATGCTGTCCGCCCCGTGCCTGCTGCAGGCGCAAAGGTCGCAGCGCCGGCCCCTCATTTCATGAGAGACCGGCGCGAAGTGCAATCAGAAATCGAAGTCCTTGATGTTGTCCTTGGTGAAGATGAACGGCGATCCCAACAGGATTTCGCTGCCGTTGATGACGTTGAGCTTGCCGAGCTTGCCGGCCTCGACCGAGGTCGCGCCCGGCTTCAGCTTGCCGTCGACCACCGCGCGCATCACATAGGTCGCGGCATAGCCGAGATCGACCGGATTCCACAGCACGACGGACTTGACGCAGCCGGCATTGACGTAGGGCTTCATCGCATTCGGCGTGGCGAGGCCGACGACGGCGACCTTGCCGCACAGGTTCGCCTTGGTGACGGCCTCAGACGAAGCCGGCGTGGCGACCGACGTCATGCCGAACAGGCCGGCGAGCTTGTCACCATATTTGTTGATCAGCGTGGTCGCCTGGTTGAACGACAGCACGTTATCTTCCTGCGCCTCCACCGTCTCCAACCATTTCAGCTTGGGATGGCATTTGGCGGCGTAGGCTGACATTTCAGCGATCCAGCGCGCCTGATTGGGCGTGGTGAAGGTGCTGGTGACGATGGCAAACCCCTTGTCCTCGCCGGCCTCCTTGGCCATCGCGTCAACCATCGCCTTGGCGATGCCATTGAACTCCGCCTGGTTGACGAACCACTCGCGCGCATCGGGCTGCGCATTGGCGTCGTAGCCGACCACGTGGATGCCCTTCGACAGGGCCTTTTTGAGAACCGGAGCGATCGCCACGGGATCGTTGGCGGCGAACAGGATGCCATCGACGCCGCGGGTGATGTAGTTGTCGATGAACTTGATCTGCTCATCGATCTTGGCCTCGGTCGGTCCGTCGGTGGTCACCTTGACGTTGCCGATCTCCTTGGCGGCGTCCTGCATGCCTTTGGACGTGGCGTTGAAGTAGCCGATGCCGATCAGCTTCGGCACATCGACCAGCGTGATCGGCTTGCCGGCCTTGTCGGGGGCGCCGACGACCTTGCCGCCGTCATAGGGTTTGGCCGCTGCTGCCGCAGGCGGACTGGCGTCGCATGCCAGGGGGTTGGTCGGAAGATCGTCGGCACCATCCCATTTGTCGGCCGCCATCGCGGAACCGCTCGCCATCGCCGCGCCCAGAATGAGCAGCGCGGCTGTCTTCATCGCACGATTGGTAATCGTCTTCATGATGACTTCCTCCCCTACAATGCCGCTTTGTTGCGGCTTATCACCCCATCAGCTCGCGACCTCGCGACGTCCATGGAGAGAGCTTGCGATCAGCGTGGATGCGATCAGGACCGCACCGATGACGATGATGGTCGCGTCGCCTTTGACTCCGGTCAGCGCCAGCCCGTTCTTCAACAGCTGGATCATGACCAGGCCGACGACGGTTCCCCAGATCGTCCCAACTCCGCCGAAAATGCTGGTGCCGCCGAGGACCACCGCGGCGATGACGTCGAGCTCGTAGCCGCTTCCCATGTCCGAGCGCGTCGTGGTCACACGCGACACCAGCACCCAGGCCGAGACCCCGGCAGCCAGTCCGGACAGCGTGTAGACGATGAGCTTGACCCGATCGACCGGCAGGCCGGAAAACCGGGCGGCCGTCTCATTGTTGCCGATGGCATAGAGCGTGCGGCCGAAGGTGGTGCGATCCAGAACAACGCCGGCCACGACGATCCCCGCCAGCAAAATCCAGAGCTGCATCGGCACGCCGAGCCATTCCCCCTGACCTGTGAAGAAGAACCATTCGGGATAGTTGCGAACCGACCGGGCCTGGCTGATGCCTTCGGCCAGCCCCCGATAGAGCGCCAGCGTGGCGATGGTCATGATCAGCGGCGGCACGCGGATCCGGGTGATCAGCAGCCCATTGACAAAGCCTGCTGCGCCTCCGACGCCGATGGCGAAGGCAATCGCCAGCGGCAATGGGAAGCCGAGGTTCTTCCAGGAGTAGCCGAGGATGATCGCGCACAGCCCGACGATCGACCCCACCGACAGGTCGATCCCGCCCGTGATGATGATGAACGTCATCGGCAGGGCGAGCAGGCCGACCTCGGTCATCAGGCGGCCCTGGTTCAGGAGATTATCGACAGTCAGGAAGTTCTCGGTAAATGTGGTGAGGATCGCCAGCGCGACGGCCAGGATCGCCGCCAGCAGTGTCTCGTGGCGGATCAGCCAACGCGGAGCTGATGATCGGACCTCGGGTGCGAGCACCGCCATCGCGATTATCCTCCCACCTGACTGCGCCGGCGCCGCAAGATGTCGGCAACGACGGTGATCAGGATCAGCCCGCCCTGCACGGCGTGAATCCAGTATGGCGAGACATTGATGAAGACCAGCGCGCTGGCGATCTCGGCGATCAGGATCGCCGCCAAGGTCGATCCCACCACGGTGCCGACGCCGCCGAGAATGCTGACGCCGCCGACCACCGCGGCGGTGATCACGGTCAGCTCCAGATTGGGCGGCACCGTCGACTGGATCACCTTGAGCTGGGTCGCAAACAACAGCGCCGCGATCCCAGCAAACAACCCGTGCAGTGCGAACACCATCATCACGGTGCGTCGTGGCGACACGCCGCACAGCCGCGCGGCCTCGGAATTGCCACCGGTGGCATAGATCGCGCGGCCCTTTGCCGAATAGCGCATCCACAGCGCGGCCAGGGTCGTCGCCGCCACCATGATCAGCACCGGCATCGGCAAGATCCCAAACAATTCGATATCGGCGAGGTGAAAAGCTTGCGGCAGGTCGGTGATCCACCGGCCTCCCGTGACACTGATCAGGCCGCCCTTCAGGATCGACAGCATTCCGAGCGTCACGACGATCGACGGAATTCCCAAATAGGCGACGACAGCCCCCTGCAAAGTCATGACGAAGACGCCGACGACGAGCGGCGTGAGCCAGACCAGGATCATCGGGACGCCCGCGACCGCGAGCGATCCGCTGATGGTGGCGAGGACGCCGATCAAGGAGCCGACCGAAATATCGATATTGCCCGATATGATCACCATCGACATGCCCACCGCCGCGACTGCGATATAGGCGTTGCCAAGCACAATATCAGTGAGGTTTCGCGTCGCCAGAAAGCGCGGATTATAGAGGCCGACCAGGATCGCGATGCCGATGATCGCGAACGCCAGCAACGCCTCCTGCGAGGCAAACAAACGAAGCGCGCCGCCTTCTCCGGATCGCCCCTCTGAAATCGCCAGGCTGCTCATGCCGCCCTCCCGGCGTCGGCGGCCTGGCTTCCCATCATGGCCGCCCCGACCGCTTCAGGCGTGGCTTCCGCGCGCGCAAATTCTGCGACCAGCCGCCCCTCACGCATGACAAGCACGCGGTCGCTCATCCCGAGCACTTCCGGCAGTTCGCTGGAGATCATCAGAATGGCCAGGCCCTGCGCCGCAAGCTCGCACATCAAACGGTGGATTTCCGCCTTGGCACCGACGTCGATGCCGCGGGTCGGCTCATCTAGGATGAGCAGCTTCGGCTGGTTGGCGAGCCACTTGCCGAGCACGATCTTCTGCTGATTGCCTCCGGACAAGCGGCCGACCGCCTGGTCGAGCGAGCGTGTCCTGACACGAAAGCGGGTGACCCCGGCCTCGGCCATGCGCGTTTCCGCCGCTGTGTCGATGAAGCCGAAGCGCGCCACTTTGGCCAGGCTCGCGAGGGAAAAATTCTCGCGCACGCTCATCGGGCGTACCAGGCCCTGCGTGGCGCGGTCTTCCGGGACATAGGCAATGCCGAGCGCCCGCGCCGCGCCTGGCGATCGGATCTGTACCGGCTTGCCGGACAGAAGGATCTGCCCGGCCTCCGCCGGCGTCGCGCCAAAGATCGTCTGTGCGAGTTCGCTGCGGCCGGAGCCGACGAGACCGGCGAGTCCAACGATCTCGCCTGCACGCACGGTAAGGCTGGTGCCTTTCGTCAGGGGTCGCCGCACCAGATCTCGCACCTCCAGCACCGGCTTGCCGATCGGCACGTCGACCTTGGGAAACAGGCTTTCGATCTGCCGGCCGACCATCATCTGCACCAGCTCGCCCGACGAGGTCTCCG
>Ga0209677_101369_pt1 | contig 10623 bp, 9 predicted proteins | sample AraplaCvi_mCL_r2_2_FD_184285 | JGI IMG/M metagenome (GOLD analysis project Ga0209677, IMG submission 184285) | Arabidopsis root microbial communities from North Carolina, USA - plate scrape CL_Cvi_mCL_r2 (SPAdes) (version 2) | ecosystem: Host-associated > Plants > Roots > Endosphere | place: USA... | reverse complement strand
GACGACAGCGACATCTCCTCCACCCGCCACGCCCGCGCGTTCGTCGGCGGCGCGCTCGCCGGACTGTTCGGCTTCACCGACCTGTTCGTCTCCGGCGGCGCCGAGCATCAAGGGCCCGACGGCGGCGGCCCAGTCGCGATCATCGTATCGCGCGCGTGAACTCCGCGTAACGACAAAGGCGCGGACCAGCGGCCCGCGCCAATGAATACTGTCGATCAGCGCGGCTGACTCGATAGGCTTCGACCACCGTGCTATCGACGTCGTCATTGCGAGGAGCGCAGCGACGAAGCAATCCGGCCGGACTTCGATGAAAGATTCTGGATTGCTTCGCTTCGCTCGCAATGACGAGCCAGTCGTAGGATGGGTTGAGCGAAGCGATACCCATCAACGCTTCCACCACGAATGCGGGCAGTGACGGGTAGCGCTGTTGCCATAGCTCTCCGAGCGACGGCCTTCGCTCAACCGTCTTGCATTCTTGCTGATTTCGCAGTGAATCGGCTGGCTCCGGTGCTATCCTGGCTGCGGGAGCCCTATTCTGCCGCTCCCCGCAAATCAGGGAGGACATAGTCATGAAGATCACGTTGCTCTTCGCTGCCGGGTTGACTCTCGCAATCTCGTGCTCGTCGCCAGCCACAGCCGCTTCGGGCGTCGACCAGCTCAGATGTAACTACAATGCCTGGCCGGCATTCTCAGCGATTCCGTGCAATCCACCGCCCGGCGTAACGACTTACGCGCAGTGCCTGAAAGTCGCCAAGGACAAGGGTTGGGACAGCAATGTGCTGTGGTGGTATTGCAGCAATATTGGTGTGAAGAGCTAGGCTCTTCATACGCATAGAATGCGTTGAGCGGAGCGATACCCATCAACGCTTCCGCTGCGGATGTCGACGGTGATGCGTATCGCTTTCGCCGTCGCTCTTCGAGCGACGGCTTCGCTCAACTCATCCTGCTATCGGCATCGTCATTGCGAGGAGCCGAAGGCCACGAAGCAATCCAGAATCCTTGCATAGCCCTGGATGGTTCGCTTCGCTCGCAATGACGAGCCATTGGAGGTACGGTTACACGTTCAGATTCATCCACACGGCCTTCGGCTCGGTGAAATTCTCCAGCGCCGCGGTGCCGTGCTCGCGGCCGAGGCCCGAGTCGCGCTCGCCGCCCCAGGGCAGCCGCACATCGGTGTAGCCATAGGTGTTGATCCACACCGTGCCGGCGCGCGCCCGCTTGGCGAAGCGTTGCACGCGGCCCATGTCGCGGCTCCAGACGCCGGCAGCGAGGCTGTAGGCTGTGCCGTTGGCGATCCGCAGCGCATCGGCTTCGTCCTTGAACTTGATGACGCTGACGACGGGGCCGAAGATCTCCTCCTGCGAGATCCGCATCTCGTGCTTGACGCCTGCGAACACCGCAGGGCTGATGAAGTAGCCGCGATGGCCGACACGCTCGCCGCCGGTCACCAGCGAGGCGCCCTCCTTCTGTCCGATCTCGACATAGTCGAGGATGCTGCGCATCTGCTTCTCGGAGATCACGGGACCGAGCGAGGTGGCGCGATCGCGCGTATCGCCGATGCGCAAGCCTTGCGCGCGGGCGGCGAGCCGCTCGACCACCGCATCATAGACGCCTTCCTGCACCAGCACGCGCGAGCCGGCCGAGCACACCTGGCCGGCATTGAAGAAGATGCCGGCGGCCGCGGCCTTTGCCGCTGCGTCGATGTCAGCATCGTCGAAGATCACGTTGGCCGATTTGCCGCCGAGCTCGAGCGAGACGCGTTTGAAGTTGCCGGCAGCGCCTTTCATGATGCCGCGGCCGACGCCGGGTGAGCCGGTGAAGGTCACCTTGTCCACGTCAGGGTGGTTGACCAGCGCATCGCCGACCACGCGACCAGGCCCGGTCACGATGTTGAACACGCCCGCCGGCAGGCCAGCCTCCAACGCGAGCTCGCCGATCCGCAGCGCCGACAGCGAGGTCAGCTCGGCCGGCTTCATCACCACGGTGCAGCCACAGGCCAAAGCCGGCGCCAGCTTCCACATGCCGATCATCAGTGGGAAATTCCACGGCGCGATCGCGGCGACCACACCGACCGGCTCGCGCACCGTATAGGTCAGCGCATCGTCGCGGGTCGTGACCACGTCGCCGCTGATCTTGTCGGCCCAGCCGGCGTAGTAAGTGAGCGTATCGATCGCGGCCGGAAAGTCCTGCCGCAGCGTGGCGGAAATCGGCTTGCCGGCATCGAGGCTTTCCAGCTCGGCGATCTCCTCAGTATGGTCGCGCATCAGCTGCGCCCACCTCAAGAGGATCTGGCCGCGCTCGGCGGCGCGCATCGTGCGCCACGGTCCCTCGAAGGCGCGCCGGGCGGCAGCGACAGCGCGATCGACGTCCTCGGCGTTGCCTTCGGCAACGGTGGCGATGACCTGTTCGGTCGCCGGATTGAGCGATTTGAAGGTGCGTCCGGAGACCGACGGCACATGGCGGCCATCGATCAGGAGCTTCAGCGGCTTGGCGAGCCAGGCCTCGACCGGGGACTGCCGGTCATAGTCATATGCAGTCGACATCATATTTCCTCCGTATCTTGTATGCCAAGGTAGGAGGAAATATCTGAACGTAAATATGATATCTTCTGCCTATCCTGGCGCGAGATATGAACTCGCTTTCATAATGGATCGCGGATGCTGCGGATCGAAATCGAACCTGTCTGGCGCTTTCACAAGGACGGCCACCCGCACAGCGTGGTGGTAATGCTCGGTGTCCTCAGCGAGATCAGGAAAACCGGCAAGATCACCTCTGCCGCCAGCGACGCCCATCTCTCCTATCGCCATGTCTGGAATCTGATCGAGCAATGGTCCGCGTTCTTCGGCGTGCCGCTGGTCGAGACCCAGCGCGGCAAGGGTTCGCGGCTGACCGCGTTCGGCGAGAAACTGGTGTGGGCGGGCGAGCGCATGCAGGCCCGGCTCGGCCCGCAGCTCGAAAATCTGGCGCAGGAGCTTGCCACCGAAATCAAGCCGTTCCTGCAGCAGCGGCCCTCGGTGATCCGCGTGCATGCCAGCCACGGCTTTGCGGTGGCGAAGCTGCGCGAGCTGTTGGATCGCGAGCCCGGCATCGGCGTCGACCTGCGTTATGTCTCGAGCCAACACTCGCTGGTGTCGCTCGCGCAAGGCGCCTGCGACCTCTCCGGCCTGCATCTGCCGCGCGGCGAATTGCGCGCGCAAGGCATCCAGGCCTGCCGCGAATGGCTCGACCCCAGGCAGGATCGCGTGATCAGCTTCGTGACCCGCGAGATGGGCTTGATGGTCAAGCGCGGCAATCCGCTCGGAATCAACGGACTTGCCGATCTCCTCGCGAGCCAAGCGCGCTTCGTCAATCGCGATCATGATTCCGGCACGCGCATCCTGTTCGATCAGCTGCTGGCGCTGCACGGCATCGACGCCTCCGGCATCAACGGCGCGCAGCAGATCGAGTTCACGCATGCGGCCGTGGCCGCCTATGTCGCCAGCGGCATGGCCGATGCGAGCTTCGGCGTCGAGGCCGCCGCCCGGCAGTTCGGGCTCGATTTCATCCGCGTCCTCACCGAGGATTATTTTTTCGTCTGCCGGCAAGCCTTTCTCGAGACCGAGCCGATGCGCCGCGTGATCCAGCTGATGAAAGGCGCCGAATTCCACCAGGCGATCGCCGCGCTGCCGGGCTATCAGCCCGCCGAGACCGGATCGGTGCACACGGTGCGCGCGTTTCTCGATCGGCTCGACGCAAACGCGTAGTCGGAGCGACGGCGAGACACTGCGCATGACTGCTTGGCTACGCGACACCCGCGCCGAATTTGTTGCGTCCGTAACTGACAACAGCTGATGTCTCGGACTTGTGAATATCTGCCGCCGTGTGACATTGAAGCCGTTTTGCAATATTGCACCATGACGTCTGGATGCCATGTCGACCTGGAGGATGAAGTGAGCACTGCCGTTGTTCTTGTTGCGATCCTGGGCTCGTTGCTGGTCGGGGTCATCTCACCCGGGCCGAGCTTCGTCATGGTGGCGCATACGTCGATCGCCCGATCGCGGCGCCATGGCGTAGCATCGGCGCTCGGCATGGGCGTCGGCGGCGTGGCGTTTGCGTCGCTGGCGCTGGTCGGCCTGCAGGCCCTGCTGATGCAGGTCACGTGGCTGTATCTGATCCTCAAGATCGTCGGCGGCGCCTACCTGATTTACATCGCCGTCCGCCTGTGGCGCAGCGCGCCGCATCCGTTCGCGATCGCGCCTGCAGCCAAGCTCGGCCCGTCAAGCGTCGCGCGCGCGTTCTGGCTCGGCCTTGCCACGCAGATCAGCAATCCCAAAGCCGCGATCGTCTATGGCAGCGTGTTCGCGGCCCTGCTGCCGCCCGCTCCGCCGTTCTGGCTGCTCGGCCTGCTTCCGCCGCTGATCTTCGCGCTCGAGGCCGGATGGTACGTGATCGTCGCCATCGTCTTCTCGTCGGATCGGCCGCGCAGCGCCTATCTGCGGGCGAAGTCCTGGATCGATCGCATCGTGAGCGGCGTGATGGCCGGCCTCGGCATTCGGCTGCTGGTGGACGCCGCGGGACGCTGACGCGCGAGATCGTCCGCTCGATGCTGGTTGGCCACTGCCGCCCGCCAACATCCGTTCACGTTTCTGATGCAACACAAAATCGTGCCGACTGACATCAAGGGAAAACCTGCCGCGACCGTGATGGCGCTGCGGCAGGAGACGTTCGGCAATAACGTTTGCAAGTGCTTTTGATCGACCGAATGGTCGATTGGTGTCCTGCCGGGCTTCTGCCACTCTGGAATCAGCGGGGGACCAAGATGGGCGCGGATCGACCAATCACGCGCAAGCCGCGCACCGATCTTGGCACGATCGTCCTGCATTGGATGCTGGTCGCTGCGCTCATCGCATCCGTGGCGACCGGGCTCGGCATCGCGCGAACCGCGCCCGATAGCGACTGGCTGGATGCGGTCGCGCCGCTGTTGCCGTCAACACAGATCTGGGCCAACCACTTTCGCGCCGGTCTTGTCCTGATCCTTATCACGATCGCCTATCCGATCTATGTCACGCGCGCCGCATTGATTCCGCGCATCAGGCTGGACGCGATCCGCTTTCGAAATCTCGGTCGCCATCCCTACCGCTGGGGCACGGTCAACATCGTGCTGCACTGGGTGTGCTATCTCACTCTGACCACGGCCATCGTCACGGGTGGCCTGCTGTATTTCAACTGCGGAAGCGTAACCGTCCTGCTGCTCCACTGGGTGGGAACGTGGGCCGTCGTCGGCTTCCTGCCGGCACACCTTGCGTTTCATCTGGCCTTCGGGGGACCGCAGCAACTGCTCCGCCTGTTTCGCCCGGCGCCACTGCCGGCACGGTCGCCACCGTTCGATCCGTCGCTATTCGACGAGCAGGAGCCGCCGCCACCGTCATCAGCTGCTTGAAGCTTCAGGCGGCCCGGCGCGCTCACGACGACACGCCGTGAGCATGGTACAATCGCGTTCTGGTCACCTGACATACGCGTGCAACGGCAGCGTCTCAGGCATCCCCGTATCCCCACCGATCGACAGCACGAAGGCTTGCAATGCTACACGATCGTCAAGAACGTGTCGCATAAGACCTTAGCTGATCCGGTACAGGAACTCGCGCCGGCCCATCACGACAACCGGCTTGCGGCGAGCCCGCAATCATGGCTCGCCCGGGAGTATTCTTACAAGGCCGTTCCCGGCAAGGATGTCCTGTCCCTTGTCCGAGAGCAGGAACAGCGCAAGACGCGCGGCGGCCGGATTGTCCGTGAGCAGCGCAAGTCCATACGTCGCGACCACGTCGATCTCCGGCGGCAATCGCGATACTTCCAGTCCCGGTACTTCGCTCAGGATCTGGTCATCGCCGCTGCAGTAATAGAGCAGGATATCCGCTTGATCGGTGAGGAATATGCTGGCGGCGGGCGTGTGGCCGTCGATCGGCGCCATGGTGGTCGGACCGCCGATCAGTTGCAAAGCCTTCTGGCCGAGCGCGGCTTCGGCGCCGGCACGGATCGTCTCGGCACGTTTGAACACAGCAAAAGCATAGTCGCCGCCGGGGTCGGTGCCCGGCGTGGATGTCGCCAGCCGGAAATTGGGATCGAGCATCTTGTCGATCGCATTGGCCTGCGTGAGACCGACAGCGTCGCGGCTGATCAGGCAGAGGTTGTTGCGCGCGAACGGGATCACCAGCGTCTTCGGTCGCTGCTGGGCGAGTGTGCGTGCGTGCTCCATGTTCGCCGAAAGATAGAGATCCGCGGCTTCCCCCTTCTCGATCCGCTCCCGCAAGCCGCCGGAGGGACCGAACGTGGGATCGGCGATATCCGTTGCACCGAAACCCGCGACCCTGATCGCGTGCGTGAGCGGCGCGACCAGGCTTCCCGCCGCGTAGACATGCGCAGAGATACGGGCAGACTGCGTCTGGGCGCGGACAGGCTGCGCCTGGGCGGGCGCGAGAGCGATCGCGACGAAACATGCGGGGATGACGGAAAGCAGTTTTCTCATGAACTTGGCCTTGCGTTGTCCATGCCGATCATTTTCCGATCGGCAGATAGTCGCAGGTAAATGTGAAAGGCTTTTCGGTGGTCGCCTTGCTGAGATGCAGGAAATGGCCGCGCCGTGCCATCGCGGCGCCGACGTCAACGGCTTTTTCGATCTCGAACAGGCTGTCCTTGTGCGGAAGCGTCCATCCTGCGACCAATGTCAGCGACCTGGCTTTTGCGCTCGGCGCGTCGCTTGCGACCACGAGTACGTTGCGATGCAACTCGCTGAACTCTGCCGGATCGTAGCCGCCGAGATTGACGAAGAACAGTCGCGCTCCGTCCTGCTGCGGCGGCTCCGTCGTCAGCGTCACATCATAGCCATCGGCCTGGTCGACCTCGCCCCAGCAGTCGAGATGCAGGCTCTCCGGATCGCCCCACCATTGCGACCGCAGATCATCGAAGCAATCCTCGAAAGTCTCGCCGATCGAGAACCTGACATCATGCAGCTCGACGTTCGAGTTGCCGCAGTTGCCGCCGACATAGAACATGAAGAGCTTCATGGGGCCTCGCACTCGTGCAATCGCGGCATCAGCTCATCCGAACGTGAAGGCATAGGCCTGCACGCCGCGATCCAGGAATTGGATCTCGAAGGTGTGGTCCGCCACCGTGCCGGGGTCGCGAATGAGCTGATAAAGCCGCTGGCCGGTGACGGTGCCCTCTCCATTGGCATCGACATCCATGCCATGGACGCCGGCGGGCGGTTTGCCGTCGACGGCCACGCGAAACCGGATCGTCTGCCCCTCCTCGGCCGGCCCGAGCACCAGGTGCAGGTCGCGCGCGTGGAAGCGATAGATGATCTTGCCGTCCGGCTCGTTCAAGGTCGCCCGCTCCGGGCCGATGGTCCAGTTTCCGACCAGCGACCAGTCGTTCAGCTGCGGCTCGCCCGCGGCATAGGTGCGGGCTTCATCCTGCACGATGCCGCCCGGCGAGCCGAACCTATTACTGCGATCATAGCCGAGATAGGTCTCGGGTGATTTGACATCGGCCGCGACGGAAGCCGCCTCCGCGCCCGACGCATTCACCGCGACCATGCCTGCCGGAACGTCACGCTGACCGGCTTCCGTGAGCAGCTGCTGGATAACCCGCTCAGACTGTGCGTAGTCGCCTTCGCCGAAATGGTGATGCCGGATGTTGCCGTTGGCATCGATGAAATAATGCGCCGGCCAATATTCGTTCTCGAACGCCTGCCAGATCTTGTAGTCGTTGTCGACGGCGACCGGATAGTCGATCTTGAAGGTCGAGATCGCCTTGCGCACGTTGTTGACGTCGCGCTCGAAGGCGAATTCGGGCGCATGCACGCCGATGACGACCAGCCCGTGATCGCGATATTTCTGCGCCCAGGCACGCACATAGGGAATGGAGCGCAGGCAGTTGATGCAGGAGTAGGTCCAGAAGTCGACCAGGACCACCTTGCCCTTCAGGCTCTCGGTCGCGAGCGGCGCGGAGTTCAGCCATTGCGCAGCGCCGTCGAGCGCGGGTGCCGGGCCTTCCGATTGCAGGTCGGCATCCGAGGCGCCGGATGCTCCGGGCGTCGCCGGTCCGCCGGTCATGGCGACTGAACCTTGGCGCGGGTGCAGCCGGTCGAGCAGGCCCTGCTCGATCGCATTCGTCCCAGCCAGCGAGAGATTGGTCAGGACGCCGGTATCGAGGCCGAGCGCGATCGCTGCGACCGCAACCAGCACCGCCGCGCCCAGGCCGCGCCTGATCCATTCGCCAACGCCGATCGAGCGTTTCATCGCCGCAAACACCCGCCCGCCGACGAGGAGCGCCAATGCCAATGATGTCGCAGCACCCGCGGCATAGGTCAGAAGCAGCAGGGTCGTCGTCGCGTTCGCGCCCTTCAGCGCCGCGCCAGTCAGGATCAGCCCGAGAATGGGGCCCGCGCACGGCGCCCACAGAAAGCCTGTGGCCACGCCGAGCACGAGCGGCACGAGGAGCGAACCATCGCTTCCTCCATCGCCGACCTCGGAGAGCCGCGCGCCGAGACGAACCAGCGGCGCCATCGCGCGATCGGCGAGCGAGGGAAACAACAGCGTGAGGCCGAACAGGGCCAGCAGGATCAGGGCCGCGATCCGGCCATATTGATTGGCCGAAACCACCCAGCCGCCGGCGACCGACGCCAGCGAGGCGACGACCGCAAACGCGAGCGCCATGCCGACCAGCATCGGCACACCGTTCTTCAGGAATGGCCGGTCCGCCCGCGCCAGAACGAATGGGATGACCGGCAGGATGCAGGGGCTGACGATGGTCAGCACACCGCCGAGATAGGCGAGCAGGAACAGGATCATGAGCCGAACCGTCGATCTCTCGTGAGAGGCTCGACCACTATAGGAGCATTAAGCCGCAATTGTTACAGCACAAGGAGAAAAGGACAACCTAGCGTCACCGCCTTTGCCCTATGTGATCGCCCTGCTCCCTCGCGCTGCGATCATGTCACGCCACCAGCGCTAGCCAGCGTCCGGTCGCGGTGACCGCCTCGGCCCATAATGGGCCTGCCGGCTGGCCGCGGTGCAGCGCCTTGCCGACCTCGCAGATCGCAAGAAAGGCGCTGGAGCGCGCCTCGTCGACCTCAAGCGGCTGATCGCCGCTGTCGCTGCGCACGAGGCCGATCAGGCCGTTGAGGATCGGCAATGCCGCATCGGGCGCTGCGGCCTGCGCCGCCTGCAACGCCGCATGCACCTGCCTGGCCTTCTCCGATTCCGTCACGTCGACCTCTCGCTTGATCGGCTTCGTTGCTGATTGGACCTGGCAACGCAGACCTCCGATCGCCCACAATTAGCAAGCCAACGGAGACGGAGCAACGCCGGGGATGAGATCTGCGCGGCATGCGTCGCGCCGATCTCCGATGCGCGCGCAAGGCATATCGTCGCAGCCTCTGCTGCTTTCCCGAACGATCTCAGTGATCACCCCGTTCGAACCGTTCCAGACTGGAGCTATTCCATCGGCATCCCCATCGTGCTGCGAAAACGCCTGCGATAGAGCGAACTCATAAAAATCTTACCGGCCAAGCCGGCGCATCTCGGGGCTCGCAGCGTGACACCAGCATTTCACTCGCATTCCAGCATTCGACGTCACTTCACTCGGACGATCTGCCTCGGCGCTGTCAGCGCGCTCGACCTCTCCCTGCCGAACAACGCCGCACGGGCGCAGATGTCGTTGCCGCCTGTCAATGTCGATGCGCCGCAGAAGCGCACGCGCCCTGCCGTCGCCCAGCCGTCCCGCCGCACGACGACCGCGCACACCGCACGAACAAACAGCGCGGCGCGTGCACCGCAGGCTGCCTCGGTCGCGTCCGCATCGCCGGACCGTGGCAGCGGCGAGCGCGCCAACGGCCCGGTGCACGGCTTCGTCGCCACCCGCTCCGCCACCGGGACCAAGACCGACACGCCGCTGATCGAGACGCCGCAGTCGATCTCGGTCATTACCGCCGACCAGGTCCGTAACCAGGGCTCGGTCTCGATCGGCGAAGCGCTGCGCTACACCGCGGGCGTCAGCGGCGACGTCAATGGCGGCTCGGACACCCGCTTCGGCGGCCTGCAGATCCGCGGCTTCGACATGACCATGCCCGGGCTCTATCTCGATGGCCTGCGGGTGCCCGCCAGCAACTACGTGCACTTCAACGGGCTTGAGCCCTATGGCGCCGAGCGGCTCGAAGTGCTGAAGGGGCCGTCGTCGGCGATGTATGGCGGCAGCGGCACCGGCGGCATCCTCAACTACGTCACCAAGCTGCCGACCGCGCAGCAGTTCGGTGAGATCTCGGTGTCCGGCGGCAGCTTCAACCGCTACCAGGGTCAGTTCGACATGGGCGGCGCCGCCAACAAGGACGGCACCGTGCTGTGGCGCCTGACCGGTGTCGTCCGCGACGGCCAGACCCAGGTCGACTTCACCAAGGACGACCGCATCTTCATCGCGCCCGCTGTCACGTTCAAGCCAAACGAGGACACCACCATCACGCTGCTGGCCAACTACCAGCGCGACCATGCCGGCTGGGGCCTGCAGTTTCTGCCGGCATCGGGCACGGTGTGGCCCAACGAGGGGCGCATCATCCCGGTCAATCGCTTCGTCGGCGTGCCCGGCTTCGAT
>Ga0209677_101366_pt1 | contig 10647 bp, 10 predicted proteins | sample AraplaCvi_mCL_r2_2_FD_184285 | JGI IMG/M metagenome (GOLD analysis project Ga0209677, IMG submission 184285) | Arabidopsis root microbial communities from North Carolina, USA - plate scrape CL_Cvi_mCL_r2 (SPAdes) (version 2) | ecosystem: Host-associated > Plants > Roots > Endosphere | place: USA... | reverse complement strand
GGCAACATGGCCAGCGCGATCCTGGGCGGACTGCTGGCCGCCGGGCACCCGGCCGAGCGCGTCGTCGTGGTGGAACCGCATGCCCCGCAAGCCGCGCAGCTTCGTGAAAAATTCCGCGTCCGCGTGGAGCCCGCCGGCGGCGCCGCGCTGGCCGGTGCGGACATCGTGGTCTGGGCCGTCAAGCCGCAGGTCTTCGCCGAGGCCGCCGCGCCGTGCGCACCGCATGTCGGCGCCGCGCTGCACCTGTCGGTGATGGCGGGCATCCGCAGCGACGCGCTCTTGCGCGCGACCGGCGCCGAACGCGTCGTTCGCGCGATGCCCAACACGCCGGCACTGATCGGCGAGGGCATCGCCGGCCTGTATGCGCGCGCGGCCGTCACCGACGCCGACCGCGCCGCCATCGAGCGCGTGCTGGCGCCCACGGGCGAGACGCTGTGGGTGGCACGGGAGGCCGACCTCGACGCGGTCACCGCGATGTCCGGCTCCGGCCCGGCCTACGTGTTCTTCTTCATCGAGGCCATGATGCAGGCCGCCGCCGAGATGGGCCTGAGCCCCGAACAGGGCAGGCGCCTCGCGCAGTCCACCTTCAAGGGCGCGACCGACCTGGCGCGCGGCAGCGACGAGCCGCCCGAGACGCTGCGCGCGCGCGTCACGTCCAAGGGCGGCACCACCTACGCGGCCATCACCAGCATGGAAGCCGCGGGCGTCAAGCCGGCCATCGTCGCGGCCTTGCGCGCGGCGCAGGCGCGGGCCAGGGAACTCGGGGACGAGTTCGGCGGCTGAGCGGCTGGGGCGGCCCCCAAGCGCGGGATGGCCACGCGGCGCAAGGCCACCTAGAGTGGCGAGCTTTCCGCAACCCGATCCGCCCCCGCATGAGCATCACGTACTACACCTTCGGCGGCGATCGCATCGCCCTGATCGTCCGCGGCAAGAACGCCGCAGATCACGATCCCAGCGTCATGGCCCAGCACGCCGACTGCGTGCTGTCCAACGGTGCGCCCATCGGCTTCTTCGGGGAGCCCTCCGCCGGCGGGGCGTCCGGCAAGCTGCCGTCCAGCATCGGGGGCACGGGCCGAGGCGCGGTGGGCAAGTCCAACAAGTCGGGCATGAGCATGGCCGGGGCCGTCTACGACTTCCGGGCGCTGCGCCGCGAGCGCGAAGCCTACGTCGAATTGAGCGTGGCCGAGGGCGCCAACGTGGTCTCGACGGCCCTGCTCATCCAGGTGACGCCCGAGGAGGCGGCGGCCTTCGACAAGTCGTGGGCGGCAATGGCCGCCAACCCCGGCTCGTTCCACCTCCTCGGCTCGAACTGCTCCACCCACGCCTCGCAGGTCTTTCGCGAGTCGGGCATCCTGAGCGCTGGCATCCCGGGCCTGGACACGCCCAACAACCTGTACAAGCAGCTGTGCACCGAGCGCGCCGGCAAGGTCACCAGCGTGAGCGGCTGGATCGGCTTCACCCGGGTCGGCAGCGCCTATAAGATGATCGTCAAGACGCCTTGATGCCAGTCCAGCATGCAACCCTCACGCGCCGTTCTCGCCTTCGCGGCCGCCAGCGCCCTTGTCGCCGCACTCCTTACTTGCCCGGAATCCCCCGCCATGGCTGACACGCTCGACTTCAAATGGGAAGGCGTCGCCGACCGGCCCATCGCCACCAAGCTGTTGGTTCGCATCGACAGCCTCAAGAAGACATCCACCGGCCTGTTCGGGCTCGGCAACTCGCCGTCGGTCGGGGGCTACCAGCCCGACCCCCACACGCTGCGCGGCGAGGTGGTGTCCGGTCCGGCCGTCCTGGCCGGGCGCAAGTTCGCGCTCGAGCTGCCCGGCTACAAGGCCAAGGCGTTGACCGCGGGAGCGCAGGCCGGGTTGGGACTGGTCGCGGACCGCAGCAAGGAAGGCCGCGACATCGTCGTGTGCGTGGCGCCGGCGCCGGAAGGCGCGGCGGCCGCGCAGTGGCTCGCCGACTGGCACTGCCCCACCGACTGACCATCAGGCGCGGACGGTCGGCCCGATCGCGAACGACAGCACCACCCCCGCGAACACCGCCGCGCCCAGCCAGTGGTTGGCGCGGAACGCGCGGAAGCAGCCCTCGCGGGTGCGATCCCAGATCAGCGTGAAGTGCCAGCCGGCCTGCAACGCCGCCACCACGATGCCCACCGCGTACGCCGCGCCCAGGCCCAGCTTCAGGCCCAGGTACAGCCACGACAGCAGGTAGATCGCGTAGAACGCCATCACGCCGGCCACGTCGAAGCGGCCCAGCGTGATCGCCGACGTGCGGATGCCGATCTTCAGGTCGTCGTCGCGATCGACCATCGCGTACTCGGTGTCGTAGGCCAGCACCCAGAACAGGTTGCCCAGCAGCAGCAGCCACGCGAGCAGCGGCACCGACGCGGGAATCGCGGCCAAAGACCAGTCGCGGCCGCCGGTGGCCGCGCTGAACGCCATCGGGATGCCCAGCGAGAACGCCACCCCCAGCACCGCCTGCGGCATCGACACGAAGCGCTTGGCATACGGGTAGGCGAGTGTGATGGCCAGCGCGCCGAACGACATCAGGATCGTCGGCGGATTGGTGGTGAGCACCAGCGCGAACGCGAGGAGCGCGAGCACCGCGCCGAAGCCGAGCGCGGCCTTGACCGACAGCTCGCCGCTCGTGACCGGGCGCTGCGCGGTGCGCTTCACATGCTTGTCGAAGTCGCGGTCGGCCACGTCGTTGACGCAGCAGCCGGCGCTGCGCATCAGGATCGTGCCCAGCGTGAACACGGCCAGCAGGTGCCAGCCCGGGAAGCCGTCGCAGGCGATCCACAGCGCCGACAGCGTGGGCCACAGCAGCAGCAGCCAGCCGGCAGGGCGGTTCCAGCGGATCAGGTCGAGATAGAGGGCGGCGCGGCTCTTGGGCATGCGGCGATTCTCGCTCGGTCGGGCCGGACCGCTCACTTCGGCGCGGCCAGCGCGCGGATCAGCTTCAACGTGGCAGCGACGCAGCGCTTGCGGTCGTAGCGCTGCACGATCGTCGCGCGCGCCGCCTCGCGCAGCGGGCGTGCGCGCGCGGGGTCGCGCAGGCCGTCGGCGATCGCGGCCACCAGCGCATCGCGGTCGAAGAAATCCACCAGCCGGCCGTTCTCGCCGTCGACGATCACCTCGCGCACCGGCGCGGTGGCGCTGCCGATCACGAGCGCGCCGGCGGCCATCGCCTCGAGCATCGACCACGACAGCACGAACGGATAGGTCAGGTACACGTGCGCGGCCGACACCTGCAGCACCTTCAGGTAGTCGGCGTACGGCAGCCTGCCGGTGAAATGGATGCGGCCCATGTCCAGCGGCGTGCCGGCGCCTTCGAGTTCCTCCGCGAGCGCCGCGCGCCAGCCTTGCGGATGCGGCGCGGCCATGCCGTAGCCGACGTCGTCACCGCCGACCACGATCACCTGCGCGTCGGGCACGGCCGCGAGCAGCGCGGGCAGCGCGCGCAGGAACACGTGGATGCCGCGGTAGGGCTCGAGGTTGCGCGCCACGTAGGTGACGATGCACTGGCCGGCCTCGAACACGCGGCCGTTCCATTCGAAGCGCGCGGCGGGATCGGGGCGGATGGCGTCGGTGTCGACGCCCTCGTGCGCCACGGCCACGCGGCCGCGGTATTCGCGCGGCAGCATCGATTGCTGCCAGCGCGTGGGCGTGAAGCCCGCGTCGCAGGCGCTGAGCGCGGCCAGGTGCGGCATGTTGCGCACGCGCAGCCGCTGCGCGCTCTGCGGGCCGGTGGGGAACTCGGGATCGAAGCCGACGTCGGCCCCCGTGGCCGCGTAGAAGAACTCGAAGTACGTGAGCAGCGGCGTGGCCGGGAAGACGTCCTTGACGAACATCGCCTCGCCCCAGCCGGGGTGCGCCACGATCACGTCCAGGGCGACGCCCTTGTCGCGCAGCTGCTGCAACGCGCGCGCCACGACCTGCCCGCGGCGCAGCTGGGCATCGACCTCGACGAGCCACGGGTGGCCGTCGCGCGCCGCGGGCGGCGGCGTGTACGACACCACGTTCAGGCGCGGGAACTGCAGGCGCGCCCGCTCGGCCGCGTTGACGTCGCCGATGGCCCAGACGCTGTTGGCCGGGTCGGCGCACAGCGCGGCGATCACGTGGCGGAACTGGCCCGGGATGTTCTGGTGGATGAACAGGACGCGCATGGCGCCGATTGTGCGACCCGCGTTTCCTGCGGGGCCGCCGCCGGCGTCAGAGCGACCCGAGCACCAGCGGGAGGTCGTCGCGCGTCACGCCGGGCCGCGTGGCGATCCGTCCATCCAGGCCGCGGTAGACGATGCCCGGCGTCCCGGTGAGCCCCAGCGCGCGCATCATGCCTTCGTGTCGCTCCAGCATCAGTGCGATCGCCGGCGGCACCGCTTCCATCGGCAGGAGGTTGGGATCCTGCAGCGAATGCCTGGGCCCGCCTGCCACCATGCGCGCCACGCCGAACGCGTGCGCCTTCTCGTAGTCGGACAGGCGCCGCGCCGGGTCCTTGTCGGCCATCAGCGTCGCGGCCTTGCCGGCGCTGGTGGGCGCGATCACGGCCACCATGACGTGGCGCAGCTGCACCTTGCCGCTGTTGACCCACGGCCGCGCGTCCGACCAGAACTTCGTGCAGAACGTGCAGTTCGCGTCCATGAACACGTAGACCTTGCGGGGCGCGTCATCGCGGCCGTCGGCGATCCACCGGGTGTGCTCGAGCTCGTCGAGCGTGACGGGCGCGCCACGGCGTGCGGTCTCGGGCGACCATTGGGCGGCCGGTGCATGGGCGGTGGCCAGCGCCAGCAGGGCGGCGGCGGCGAGGCTGAGGAGCGGCAGGCGGCGTGTCATGTCGGTTCGCGAGTGGCGGACGTCGATGGACTGCCTGGCGCTCGCAAAGTTCAGTCTTCCAGCCGCTTCTGGAAGATCAGGCCGGCATGCTCGCGCAGCGCGTGGAACTTGATCTTCGGCCAGTTGGCCTCGACGGCGCGCAGCTCGGGCGAGTACTCCACCAGGATGGCCGGCGCATTGACGGCGTCGTAGGCGATGCGATGCGCGTTGGCGTCGATGAAGCGCTGCAGCTCCTTGTCGCCGCCGTCGTCGGGGTCGCACGTGATCCAGCGCGCGAGCGCGTAACGCGCGGGCTGGATGCGCGCACGCACGCCGTACTCGTGCTCGAGCCGGTGCGCCACTACCTCGAACTGCAGCTGGCCGACCGCGCCCAGCAGCAATACCGTGCCCAGTACCGGACGGAACACCTGGATCGCACCTTCTTCGCCCAGCTGCGTGAGGCCGGCGCGAAGCTGCTTGGTCTTGAGCGGGTCGGCCACTTCCACCGTGCGGAACAGCTCGGGCGCGAAGAACGGCAGGCCCGTGAACTGCAGCGACTCGCCTTCGGTCAGGGTATCGCCCAGCTGGAGCACGCCGTGGTTGGGGATGCCGATGATGTCGCCGGCGAAAGCCTCGTCGAGCAGCTCACGGCGCTGCGACAGGAACGACACGACCGTGTTCGGGCGCAGTTCCTTGCCCGAGCGCACCACCTTCAGCCGCATGCCGCGTTCGAAGTGGCCCGAGGCCACGCGCAGGAACGCGATGCGGTCGCGGTGCGACGGGTCCATGTTGGCCTGGATCTTGAACACGACGCCGGTGAACTTGGGCTCCTCGGGCTTGACGTCGCGCTGCATCGCGGGACGCACGCCCGGCGCGGGCGCGAGGCTCACGAGCGCATCGAGCACCTCTTGAACGCCGAAGTTGTTGATGGCCGAGCCGAAGAACATCGGCGTCTGCTTGCCCTCGAGGAACGCCTCCTCGTCGAACTCGGGCGCGGCGGCGCCCAGCAGGTCGATCTCGTCCTGCGACTGCTGCCAGCCCATGCCGAAGCGCTCGGCGTTCTCCGGCGCGGACAGGTCGGTGACGACCTCCTCGTCGCCGCCGACGCGATCCTCGCCCGGCGAGAACACGCGCATCTGCTGCTTGCGAAGATCGACCACGCCGCCGAACAGCTTGCCCATGCCCACGGGCCACGTGAACGGCACGACGCTCATGCCCAGCTCCCGCTCGATCTCGTCCATCAGCGCCAGCGGCTCCTGCACCTCGCGGTCCATCTTGTTGACGAACGTGAGGATGGGCGTGTTACGCGCTCGGCAGACCTGCAGCAGGCGGCGCGTCTGCGGCTCGACGCCGTTGGCCGCGTCGATCACCATCAGCGCGGCGTCGACGGCGGTGAGCACGCGGTAGGTGTCTTCGGAGAAGTCCTGGTGGCCCGGCGTGTCCAGCAGGTTGATGACGCAGTCGCGGTACTCCATCTGCATCACCGACGACGCCACCGAGATGCCGCGCTGCTTTTCGATCTCCATCCAGTCGGACGTGGCATGCCGCGCCGCCTTGCGCGCCTTGACCGACCCGGCGATCTGGATCGCGCCGGAGAACAGCAGCAGCTTTTCCGTGAGCGTGGTCTTGCCCGCGTCAGGGTGGGAAATGATGGCGAAGGTGCGGCGGCGGCGCACCTGGGTGGCGAGATCGGCGGACATGGTCGTGTGCGCCGGCCCGAAGGTGGGGCGAGCGCTGGGATGCGGGGTAACCCGGGATTATCGCCGCCTCGGATGCGGCGCGCCGGTCCGCGCGCGACCGCGACGGGACTTCGTGCCGAGGTGGCGCATCGGTCGGGGTGGATCCTGCGGCTGCGCGCAGGTTCACAAGCGTGCGAAGCAGCATGGCCCGGGAGGCCGCTCACGCTCCCCGCCATCCTGCGCGCAGTCTCAGGATCCGCCCCCGCCAAGACCTCTCAACCCTGCGCCGACTTCTTCTTGGTCGGCACCGGCGGCGGCAGGTCCTTGGCCTCCAGCAACCGCACCTGCGTCACCAGCTGGTTGTGCGCGTCGAGGAACGCGGCCGCAATCACCTTGCCCTCGTTCGAGTTGCTCCACCCCGCGCCTGCGGCGCCGCCCGCGCGACCCAGGATGAGGCCGCCCATGCCCAGGTCGGTGACGCGCACCGAGCCGGTGGCCGCGGCGATCTGCTCGGTGGTCTCGTTGTCGGTGAGCAGCAGCGCGACCTGCGCCTCCTTGAGCTTGACCTGGTCGGCCAGGCCCACGAACTTGTTCAGCACCGGGATGTGGGCCAGCACGCCGCCCACCTCGCGGCCGGCGTCGCGCTCGGAGAAGGTGAGGCTGGGCGTGATCGTGTACTGGGCCGCGTAGCCCTGGTGCTTGCGGACCTTGACCGCGTCGCCCAGCACGCCCTGGTCCTTGAGCTCCTGCTCCTGGATCGTCGCCTTGAGACCGGACGCGCGGTCGACGATGCGAAAGCACCCGCTCTGCTGGGCGATCAGCCGGATCAGCGGCACCGGCGAGTTGGGCAGGTTGTAGTGGCCGGTCATCGTGTAGCCGTTCGGGTTCTCGACCAGCGCCAGCGTGGCCACCGGCGCGTCGCAGCGCACCAGCTCGTGCGACGCGTTCTGCGCACCCGCGGGGCCGGCCGAGCCGGTGACGACGGAGCCGCCTTCGCCCAGTTCGGTCTTCTTCTGCCCGCACCCGGCGAGCGCCAGCACGGCCAATGCCAGGGTTGCGATGTGCGTGTGATGGGCTCGCGCCATGTCCGGTCCTCTCCGTTCGACTCTGGAAAGGCGGAATGATGCCAGCCCGCGGTGGCGGCGCGCGCCTGACGCAGGGGATGGTGCGGCTCGGCAGGGGTGGGTCCTGCGACTGCGCGCAGGATGACGGGGGTCGCGTATCAGGACGCGGCGGTCTCGCCCATCGCCGTGCCCACCACCTTCAACGCATGGTCGACCCACGCGTCCTTCTCGCCCACCGGCGCCGCGTAGTGCAGCGCCTGGCGCGTGGCGTCGCGGCCGGCGGCGCGCCACATCACCCAGGTGGCGAGATAGACCGAGGCCATGCAGCCGCCGGCGGTGGCCACGGGGCCGCGCGCGGCGAAAGGCTCGTCGGACACCCGCACGCCGGCCTCGATGACCCAGGGCTTGGTGGTGAGGTCGGTGCACGCCGGCGCGTCGCCCAGCAGGCCCAGCCGCGCGAGCAGCAGCGTGCCCGAGCACTGCGCGCCGAGCAGCTGGCGCGTGGGATCGAGCACGATGCGGTCCATCAGCGCCGCGTTCTCGGCGATGGCCCGCGTGTAGATGCCGCTGCCGAACAGCACGACGTCGGCGTCGCTCGTGAACTCCAGCGGCTGCTGCGCAGTGATGGTGACGCCGTTCATCGACGTGACCTGCGCGGACGGACTGCAGATCTCGGCCTGCACGCCGGACGTGCGCAGCCGGTTGACGAGGCCCAGCGCGACGAAGGAGTCGAGCTCGTTGAATCCGTCGAAGGTGACGATCGCGACGCGCATCGGGGCCTCGCGCTCAGTCTTCGAGCAAGGAGCGCAGCATCCACGCCGTCTGCTCGTGCACCGTCAGGCGCTGGGTGAGCAGGTCGGCCGTGGGCTCGTCGCCGGCCTGGTCGGCCACGGGAAACAACTTGCGCGCAGTACGCGCGACGGCCTCGTGGCCGGCCACCAGGACGCGCACCATCTCGAGCGCCTTGGGCGGCGTCTCGGGGGCGTCGGGCAGCGAGCTGAGCGCGCCGAACTGCGCGTACGAGCCGGGCGCGTGGTGGCCCAGCGAGCGGATGCGTTCGGCGATGGGATCGACCGCGTTCCACAGCTCCGTGTACTGGCCCATGAACATCACGTGCAGCGTGTTGAACATCGGACCCGTCACGTTCCAGTGGAAGTTGTGGGTCGTCAGGTACAGCGTGTAGGTGTCGGCCAGCAGGTGCGCGAGGCCGTCGGCGATCGCGGCACGATCCTTGGTGCCGATGCCGATGTCGATGGTGCTGGTGGCCGCGGCCACCTTGGCGGAAGACTTCTTGGACATGCGTTCCCTCGTTGTGGAACGCGCAAGCTTAGGCAAGCAGCGGCCAACGGCCAATGTCCGCGGTCAAAGACCCCTTGCCAGAGTCAGGCGTGGGCGTCGAGCAGGCTGCCGGCGCCGCCGTAGTACCCGGGCGTGGCGGCCGCCTCGGCGGCCTGCGCCGCAGTGGCGACCTTGGGCGTGGGCAGGGCCGGCGTGGCCGCGGGCGCTGCCGCCGCGGCGGGCGCGGCCGCCTTGGCCGCCGCGGTCGTGGCGGGCGCCGTGGCCGCGGGCGTCGCGGCGGCGGCCGGCGTGCCCGTCTTGGCGGACGAGACATGCGCCGTGCGGCCGGACTTGGCCGGGGCGGCGGGCAGCGTGGGGACGGCGGTGGGGTTGGCTTGGATGCGCATGGTGGTTCCTGTCGGGTCGGGCGCGATGCCGGCCATGAAGGCTTTCACCGCACCCTGATCGTAGACAGGCTCGCGCACTTCCAAAGCCCGATCAGAGCCCGACCACCGGCTCAATTCGGGAGACACCCACGTCGCCGGCGCTGCCGCTCGGACGCCGCGAGCGATTTCAAGGGAGCGGTGGAACCGGCTCTGCCGGGCCGCTCGCGGCCGGCCCCTCGGGGAGTGGAGCCGGCAAAGGACTCGCGCAGCGGGGCCCCGGCGGAACGGCTTCCGGCCTGCAAGCCGGAAGCTTCCGGAGCGCCAGCGACCGTGGGGCTGTCAATTCACTGGTTCGTCTTGAAGGCAGTGAACGTGCGGGTCTGCACGCGCTTGGGTTCCTGCGGCAACGCGTCGGGCACCGTCATCCGGGCCAGGTCGTCCGGCGAGAGGAACACGCTCGGGTTGGCCGCCACGTCCTTTTGCACGAACTTCAGCGAGGCCTTGTTCGGGTTCGCGTAGAACACCTTGTTGGTGAGCGAGGCGTGCACCTCGGGGCGCAGGATGTAGTTGATGAACAGCAGCGCGTTCTGCGGATGCGGCGCGTCGGCCGGGATGGCCATCGAGTCGAAGAACAGCGTCGAGCCGCTCTTGGGCACGAAGGCCACGATGTCGTTGCCGTTCTTTTCCTTGATGGCGCGCGCACGGGCGATGTTGATGTCGCCCGAGTAGCCCAGCACCGCGCACACCGAGCCGGCCACCATGTCGTTGATGTAGCCCGACGACGAGAAGCGGCCGATGTCCGGACGGATCTTCTTGAGCATCGCGCCGGCGGCCGCGTAGTCGGCGGCGTTCCGGCTGTATGCCGGCTTGCCGATGTAGCCCAGCGCGATAGGCAGCACTTCGGACGGCGAGTCGAGGAAGCTGATGCCGCAGCCCTTGAGCTTGTCGGCGTACTTGGGGTCGAAGACGAGCGACCAGGGGTTCTCGGGCATCGGCAGGCCGCCCAGCGCGGCCTTGACCTTGCCGGTGTTGATGCCCACCGTGATGTAGCCCCACAGCCAGTCGACGAGGTACTGGTTGCCCGGGTCGACCTTGGCCATCAGCGGCAGCAGCGCGGGATCGAGGTTGCCCCAGTTGGTGAGCTTGCTCTTGTCGAGCTTCTGGAACAGGCCCGCTTCGATCTGCATCTTGGCGAAGTGCGCGCTGGGCACGACGATGTCGTAGCCCGTCTTGCCCGCCACCAGCTTGGCGTGCAGCGCCTCGTTGGAGTCGTAGTTGTCGTAGTTGACCTTGATGCCCGTCTCCTTCTCGAAGTTCTTCAACGTGTCGTCGGCGATGTAGTCCGACCAGTTGTAGATGTTGAGCACCTTGGGCTCCGGGCCGGCGGCACGAGCCGCGGGCGCGAGGAGGACGGCGGCCAGGCTGG
>Ga0209677_101365_pt1 | contig 10652 bp, 9 predicted proteins | sample AraplaCvi_mCL_r2_2_FD_184285 | JGI IMG/M metagenome (GOLD analysis project Ga0209677, IMG submission 184285) | Arabidopsis root microbial communities from North Carolina, USA - plate scrape CL_Cvi_mCL_r2 (SPAdes) (version 2) | ecosystem: Host-associated > Plants > Roots > Endosphere | place: USA... | reverse complement strand
GCCGGGGAATCCGTCGCCGTCGTCGGCCCCGACGAACTCCGCCGCCTCGAGGGTGAACCCGCCCTCGAAGACGCCCAGTCGTGTCAGGAGCCGCCGCTGCGCCGGGGCGAGCAGCTGCGTACTCCACTCGATGGTGCGCCGGATGGTCTGCTGCCGCTCCGGGAGATCGCGCGAGCCGCCGACCAGCACGGAGAGGCGGCGGTCGATCCGCTCGAGCAGTTCGGCGGGGGAGAGCACCCGGATGCGCGCGGCGGCCAACTCGATGGCCAGCGGGACGCCGTCGAGGGCGGTGCAGACGCGCGCCACCGCATCCCTGTTCTCCGGGGTGATCTCGAAGTCGGGCTTCACCGCGTGGGCGCGCTCGACGAACAGGCTCACCGAGGAGTCCTCGGCCAGCGGACCCACCTCGTAGCTCTGCTCGGCGCTCACCCGGAGGAGCGTCCGGCTGGTGACGAGGAGCGACAGTCCCGGCGCGTCGGCGAGGAGTCCAGTGAGCAGCGGCGCGGCGCCGAGCACCTGCTCGAAGTTGTCGAGCACGAGCAGGATGCGCCGGTCGCGCAGCGCCGTCACCAGGTTGTCCAGGATGGGCGCGTCGCCCGTGTCGCGCACCCCCAGCGCCTGTGCGATGCGGTTGGGCACGCGCAGGGGATCGTGGACCGCCGAGAGATCGACGAACACCGCGCCATCCTCGAACGCCCGTGCGGCGGCGCCCGCGGCGGCGATCGCCAACCGGCTCTTTCCGATCCCGCCCGGGCCGGCGAGGGTCAGGAGGCGCGCGCCGTGCTCGAGTCGATCGGCGACGGCGGCGATGTCGCCGTCGCGCCCGACCAGCCCGGTCAGCGGAACCGGCAGCCGCACCGGCTCGACCACGCGGTCGGCGTCGCTCGCCACCTCGGCCGAGAGAGCCCGGCTCTGATCGAATCGTTCGGCGAGCAGCGTGGCGAGGTCGTTCTCGATCAGCTGTGCGAGCTCCCTGGGGCTCTCGAAGTACTTGTACGCGGCTCGGTCGTCGTCGCGGATGCGGGCCAGGAGCCTGGCGAGCCGCTGCTCCCGGTTCTCGGCCGGACTCTTCACGTAGAGCAGCCGCGGCACCTCGTCCGGGCAGAGGTTGTACTCGTCCTCGAGCCCGGAGACCTCCTCGTCGGGCGCGACCCAGCCATAGCGCTCCCAGTAGAGGCCGATGAAGACATCGCTCTGGTCGAGGTATGCCCGGTAGAGCTCCCGAGGTGGATGCGGCCGCGCCCCGAGCTCGAACATGACAGGCGCGAGGTGGAGCCGTTCGATGGCGGTCCGGGCCGCGCGTCGCTCGGCGGCGAGTTCCTGCAGGGTGGAGGAGACGAAGATCCGCAGCCGCTGGTCCGGCGTGCGGATCACGTGAGGATGGCTCATGTCATGACATTGTCTTGCGTTCCTGAGCGGATGTACAGGGGGCCGAGGGATGCGGCGTCAATAGCACGCGATGGCTCGCCCGCACAAGGCTCTACACTCGTCCCGGTCGACGCGGTTGGCTAGGCATGTGAAAGAAATCGCGTGGTACGTGCTGGGCTTCTCCCTCGCCGTGACGGGAATCGCGCTCGGGCTGCTGCTGGCACCCGACGCCGCCGACGCGCGAGAGGGCGCCGGCGGGCTGCTGCAGCACCTCAGCCCGACCGAGTGGAGTGACCTCGTCGTCGCGCTCGTGTTCGCGGCCGTGGCCTTCGTCGCCGGCAGTCTCCTGTCGTCGCGGGCCGCGGCCGACGCCGACGAGAGGGCCGCGGCGGTGGAGCTCGTCACCGTTGAGAGCGCTGGCTGAGCCCACCGTCGAACCGCCGCCGCCCCAGGGGAGCGGCGGCGGCCGGCCGTGGCTCCCGGGCTTCGGAGATCCCGCCGAGAGTCGGGAAGGGTCGGGCCTACCGCGTGGGGATGCCCGTCTATTGCAGCGTGGCGGTGATGATCAGGTTGTCGGTCGAGGGGGCACCGGAGGGTTGCTGGAGGCAGGTGATGAGGACGAGCCGGCGGGGGGTGTTCGCCCACATGGCCGGATCGTCGGGGAGCCGGTGTTTATCGATTGTCTTCGAGCCGGTGACGACGTAGGTGTGGTCGCCTACCTGGACGGTGGCACCGGGTTTGACCCGGGCGGTGCCGTGCTCGACGTCGATGAGGTAGTTGCCGGGTCCGATGCCGCCGCCGCGGACGGAATGGGCGACCACGTACAGGGTGCCTTGTCCGGGCTGATCCAGTGAGGCGCCCAGGTTGCGGACGAGGTAGGCGGAGTCGAACCCGGGCGGGGTGATGGTGTTGTCGGCTTCGCTGAGCTCGCCGAGCCTGACATCCAGACCGACAGAGGGGACCTTGAGGCGTTGCCCGATGTCGGGAACGACGTTCATCGCCTTCTGGGTCTTCGCAGGAGGGAGCGTACCCGGGTCGACGTGGACTCGGTTGCCCTGGAGATCGGGCACCGTCTGCGTGGTGGGGGTCAGGATGCCGAGGGCGCCCAGGACTCCGACGATGAGTCCGGCGACGCCGACGGCGAGGACGGTGATGAGCACCGTCCTCGCGGTCTTCGTGGTTGCTACTGACGTGATCGTGTCTTTCTGCGACGGAGGAACACACCGCATCCACACGCTAATCCGGCGCATCACGCGAGCGAAAGGCAGCACTCCGGCTGTCCGGTAGCGCCCATGACCCGCCCGTGCGGCGACCCTCGACCCCCGGCTAGCGCGTCGCCGCGGAGAGCGCCTCGCGAATGCCCGCGACGTCGAAGCGCGGCCCGTAGGCCGGGTGGTCGCGCTGGGCGCGCCAGCCTTCCGAGAGGGGTCCGAGATCCACCGGTTCGAAGCCGAACTCATCGATCAGCGCGGCGACGCGCTCCCGTGCGCCGGCGTCGTCTCCGGCGACGATGAGAGCGCGACGGCCGGGAGTCCCCGTGGGCAGGCTCTGCGAGGTGAGCTCTGCCGCCCCGATGTGGTTGAACGCCTTGACGACCTTCGATGCCGCCAGCCGCTTCTGCAGGCGCTCGGCAACGGTCGTGGACTCGTCGTCCAGCTCCGCGATGTGCCCGTCGCGGTGCGGGTAGTAGTTGTTCGTGTCGATGACGATCTTTCCCGCGAGCTCGTCCACGGGCAGGGTGGCCTCGGCCGCGAGTGGGGTGGTCACCACCACGAGGTCGCCGGCCGCCGCGGCTTCCGCGGGGGTCGCTGCGCGCGCATGGTCGCCGAGCTCGTCCACGAGGGCACGCAGGGTCTCCGGGCCGCGCGAGTTGCTGAGCACGACGTCGTAGCCCCGTGCGACAGCGAGGCGCGCGAGCTGGGATCCGATATGTCCTGAACCGATGAAACCGATAGTCGTCATGACCGGCCCAACCCCCACCCCCCTCCAATGATTCCCGCCCCACCCCTCGTGCCCCCACCGTCGAGTCCACGAAGACTGCACGTTGAGACGGCGTGTCGCGTGCAGTCTTCGTGGACTCGAGGGGGCGGGAGTCGTGGCCGGCGGAGACGGTGCGGATCTGCACCTGTCCGCGAGGGGATGCGCAGCGCTAGCATCGGCCGCACAGGTCGGATGCACGTGGCCGGATCGGAGGAGGCACGATGATCCCGTTGACGGTCGGCACCACGGTGGAGGGGCCGGAAAGGCCCGCCGTCATCGACGGCTCGCGCCTGAACCGGCACACGTTCTGGTGCGGTCAGAGCGGCTCGGGCAAGACCTACGCGCTCGGGGTGGTCCTGGAGCAGTTGCTGCTGCACACGGAGTTGCCGGTCGCCGTGTTCGACCCTAACGCCGACTTCGCGGAGCTGGGCAGCACGCGCGACGGGGCCGGCACCGAGGAGGCCGCGCGCTGGGCGGACCTCGACATCCGGCTGCTCCATTCGAGCACCGTCCGTGAGCCGCAGCTCCACATCCGGTTCGTCGACCTGAGCGTGAGCTCGAAGGCGGCCGTCGGCCGCCTCGACCCGATCGAAGACAGCGAGGAGTACAACGCCCTGCTGCACCTGCGCCTGGGTCCGGACGGCTTCGAGCGGGATCGGTTCCTCGCGGCCCTGGTGGGCTCGGACGATCCGGCCCAGCGCCGGTTGGGCCTGCGGATCGACAACCTGCAGATCCTCGACTGGCCGCTGTGGGCGATGGGTGCGGCCTCCGCCACGGATGCTCTCGACGAGCGACCCCGGGCGATCGTCCTCAATGTCGGCGGGTTCTCGCATCCGGGCGAGCCGCAGGCCGCGGCGCTCGGCGTCCTCGAGCACCTGTGGGAGCGCCGGATGGAGCGCCGGCCGCTGCTCATCGTCATCGACGAGGCGCACAACTTCTGCCCGCCCGCGCCCCGCTCGAGCGTGGAGGCGAAACTGACGGAGCTGCTCATCCAGATCGCCGCCGAGGGGCGCAAGTTCGGGCTCTGGCTGTTCCTGTCGACCCAGCGGCCGACGAAGATCCACCCGAACGTGCTCTCGCAGTGCGACAACCTCGGGCTGATGCGGATGAACTCGCCGCGCGACCTGGCCGAGCTGGCGGAGGTCTTCGGCTTCGTCCCGCGCCACCTGCTGGAGCAGTCTCCGGGTTTCCGCAAAGGCGAGGCACTGTTCGCCGGTGCGTTCACCGAGGAACCGCAGCTGGTCCGCATGGGCCGGCGGCTCACCGTGGAAGGCGGAAGCGACCTGGCGGTGGCCGCGTCGGCCCAGCGGTGATCCGTCACCCTAGAAGCAGCCGATTCCTTTTCCGATGAGCTCCACCCCGAAGATGAGCAGCATCACGGCCATGACGGTCACGTTGTTGTGGACGAGCCACTCGCGCAGGGATCGGGCTGATCGCGATTCCCAGGGCCGGCGGCAGGATCTGCCCGATCGCGTTACCCGTTTCGTCCTCCCTTCGTACGCTGCCGTTCGCTGCGGCGCGCATCCGACTCGTTTCTCATCAGTTCACGTGTGACGGCGAGGTCGCCGATCGCCGGTCGCCACCGTCGCGCACGCGGGTCGGAGTCGACGAGCACCGCCCGGGCCAGCAGCGTGAGCGGGATGGCCAGGATCGCGCCGATCGGCCCGAGCACGACCGCCCAGAACAGGACCGAGAAGAAGGTCAGCGTCTGGCTGAGGGCGACAGCGTTTCCGACCACCTTCGGCTGGACCACCGACTGGATGACTGCGTTGATGACTCCGTACACGATGATCACGCCGATCACCGTGCCCCAGCCGCCGGTCAGGTAGCCGAAGACGAGCGGAGGCACCAGCGCGATGAAGTAGCCGACGTTCGGGATGAAGCTGCACAGGAACGCGAGGATCGCCCACAGGAGCGCGGCCGGGACGCCGAGCAGCCACAGCGCGATGCCGTTGATGACGCCCTGCGCGATCCCCAGCACAGTCGTGACGACCATGTAGCGGCGGACGGAGTGCGCGAAACCGCTGATCGCGAACACCAGGTTGGGCTGCGTCGGCTCCAGCTGCCGGAGCAGGGTGGGTGTGTACGCGGCGTCCGCGGGCATCAGGATGAGCATGGTCAACACGATGACCAGCAGCGCGACGATCCCGAGCGCGTTCCCCAGCAGGCCGGAGAAGAACGACAGGAAACCGGCCGGATCGAACCCGGCCTTGATCTGCGCGACCTGGTCCGGCCCCACGCCGATGCTCTGCAGCCAGGAGGAGAACTGCGCGCCCGCCTGCTCGAGCTGGGGCCTGTAGTCGGGCAGCATCCCGATGAACTGGGCCGTTGCGATCCACAGGATCGCGATGAAACCGGCCAGCAGCGCGAACAGGGTGAGGCCGACGGCTCCGGTCGCCAGTCCCTGCGGCGTGCCGTGCCGTTCGAGCCACACCCGTACCGGCTGGGCGCAGATCGTGAGCACCAGTGCCAGCAGGGCCGGGGCGAGGATGTTGGCGATCGCCGCCATCCCGAAGGAGACCACCACGGCAGCGGCGAGCCCGAGCAGGATGCGTACGCCGCGTCCCAGGCCGCCCGCGGACTGCTCGGCATCGGGGCCAGGCGGAGCGGGTGGCTCCGCCCGGCGAGACCTTCTGCCGCCGAGCAGGCGGCGCAACAGCCCCGGCCGGGGAGCGGGCTGCTCCGTCGCGCTCGGCATCGGGCCGGTCACGACGATCGCCGGACCGATGCGTTCACACCGTCGGCGCTGCCGGCGGCGGCGTCGACGAGCCGGCGGCGTACCGGCCGCCAGGTGCGGTGTTGCCGGAGAGCGCGTGCGCCTTCAGCTGGGCGAACTCTTCGGGTGTGATGGCTCCGGCATCCAGGAGGGCCTTCGCTTTGGCGATCTCGTCGGCGGGGCTCGCCCCGGCGACCTGGCGGATGTAGTCGTCGGTCGCGCTCTGCGCGCGCCGCGAATCCCTCTGGCTGCGCTCCGCCATGCCGGGTCCGCGGGCGATCAGGTACACCAGGGCGGTCAGGAACGGCACGAAGATCAGGAAGAGGATCCAGAGGGCCTTCCACCACCCGTTGAGCTTGCGGTCACGGAACAGGTCGCTGATGATCGCGAACAGGGCGAACAGATAGGCTACGAAAGCGAAGCTCCAGAAAAAGAGCCAGATGACGGTCCAGAAGTTGCTCCAGTCCATGGTCGGATATCCTCTCTCGACTCCCGGCTCGACGAGCCTCGACGTGCGCTGAGATTAGACCCGCCGCACGGCGCGCGGCTAGACATAGGGGCGACCGATTCGGCCCCCCAGACCGCCCGACCGCCCGATAGCCCGACCGCCGGACAGCGGATCAGGACAGAGCGTCGAGCTCGGCGGTGAGGCCGTCGACGATCTCGGACGCGAGGAACCCCACGCGGCCGAGGCGCTCGCTCAGCGCATCGCCGGCGGCGGTGTGGAGATAGGTTCCCCAGACGGCGGCCTGAAGCGGTTCCGCGCCTCGGGCGGCGAGACCGGTGATCGCCCCGGCGAGGGCGTCGCCGCTCCCGGAGGTGCCGAGGCCCGCGTCGCCGTCGCGGTCCGCCAGCAGGCGTCCGTCGGGGGAGGCCACTCGACCGAAGCAGGAGACGACGGCGCGATACCGGTGCGCGAGCTCCACGGTGTCCGCCCCGAGGTCGTCCAGCTCGCGCCCGAGCAGCCGTCTGGCCTCCTCGAGGTTCGGGGTGAGGATGCGCGGGCCGTCGCCCGCGAGCCGCGGGTGCCCGGCGAGAGCGCCCAGCGCGAAGGCGTCGAGGACGAGGACCGTGTCACGACCGATCGCTCGTGCCGCCCGCGGAAGCAGCCGTGCCGTCTCGGTGGCGTCGTCCAGCCCCGGGCCGATGAGCACCGCATCCGCGCCCGCAAGGTCCCGGGACGCCTCGCGGATCCCGGCGCCGCGGACGCTTCCGGTGGAGGTCATGGACAGCGGCACCACGCCGGACTCCGGCAGCGCGACCGCCACCTGCGCGGCGACGGACCCACTCACGGCGAGCGTCAGGCGGCCGGCGCCGACGCGCAGCGCCGCCCGTCCGGCGAGCAGAGCCGCGCCGGGGGAGCGGAGCGCACCGCCGACCACCACGACCTCCCCCCGCGTCTTCTTGGTCCCGGCGGGCTCCGGGAGCGGCCACCCGCGCAGCAGCTCCGGCGTCACCCGCTCGGCAACGGGATGGGCGTCGCGTGGCCGTTCACGCATCCGCTCGCGCCTCCCCGGGGTGCTCGGTCGCGGGGAGCCCCGCTGCGGCGAGGTGCGCGTCGTCGGCGAACGCTTGGAGGCTCCAGTCGCGTCCGTCGAATCGCAGCTCCGTGATCGACGCGTTCGCGATCGGATGCGTCAGCAGGTGCTCGGCGAGCTGCGCCTCCGTCATCCGCAGCATCACATAGAGGAAGAGGCTCACCACGGCGTCGTGCGCGAAGACGACGACGGTCCCGTCCGGATCGCCCGGCACATCGCGCAGGAAGGACCGGAGGCGCAGCGCCACGTCCGTCCACGCCTCCCCGCCCGGCGGCCGGTAGTAGAACTTGCCCGTCCACCGCCGCCGTTCGGCCTCCAGCGGCAGCCGGCGCTCCACCCCGACGGCCGTCAGCCGGTCGAGGATCCCGAGCTCGCGGTCGCGCAGGCGCTCGTCGATCCGGAGGATCACGTCCGCCCCGAGCGCCAGCTGCGCGGTCTCAACGGCCCGGCGGTACGGCGAGCTGTACACGACGACGTCCCGCGGGAGGACGTCCCGCAGGCGGGCGCCCAGCGCACCGGCCTGCAGCTCGCCCAGCGACGAGAGGGTGACGTCCGCATCCCGGGCCTCGACGGGGATCACGTCCACGTTCGCTGCCTCCGCGGCGGCCGCTGCGACGTTGGCCGTGCTCTCGCCGTGACGGATCAGAAGCAGGGTGCGAGCGGTCATGGTCAGGACTGTACGCTCGCGCGCAAGGCGCCGGGCGGAGTGCACTGCGGACACGAGGCGGGCGAGGCTACGATGTGCGGCGCCGCATCCCGACGAGAGGACCAGCCCATGCCCGCACTGACCGATACCTTCACGCTCTCCAACGGCGTCGCCATCCCGAAGATCGGATTCGGCACCTGGCAGATCCCGGAGGGCTCGCAGACGTACGACTCGGTTCGCACGGCGCTGGATGCCGGCTACCGCCATATCGACACGGCGCGCGCCTACGGCAACGAGGCGAGTGTCGGGCGTGCGGTCCGTGACAGCGGTATCCCGAGGGAGGACATCTTCATCACCACGAAGTGCCCGGCCGAGGTGAAGGACGGGGACGGCGCCCGCCATGCCTTCGAGCGGTCGACCGCGCTGCTCGACCTCGGGCCGATCGATCTCTACCTCATCCACGCGCCCTGGCCGTGGACCGCGATCGGTAGCGATCACCGCGCCGGCAACATCGAGGTCTGGAAGGTCTTCGAGGAACTGTACGAGGAGGGACGCACCCGTTCGATCGGCGTCAGCAACTTCGACGTGGCCGATCTGGAGTCGCTGCTCGGCAGCGCGGAAGTGGTGCCGCATGCGAACCAGATCCGCTGGTTCGTCGGGAACACCCAGCGGGAGACCACCGCGTTCTGCCGGGAGCGGGACATCCTCCTGGAGGGCTACTCGCCTCTCGCCACTGGGCGCCTGCTCGGCAACCGCGACATCGCCGGGATCGCCCAGAAGTACGGTAGGTCGGTCGCGCAGGTGAGCATCCGCTACCTGCTGGAGAAGGACATCCTGCCGCTGCCGAAGTCCACCACCCCTGGCCGCATCCGGGAGAACGCCGACGTCGACTTCGAGCTGGCCCCCGAGGATGTGGCGGCTCTGGATGCGCTCGACGCCGGGAAGTAGTCGGGAGGCTCACGGCAGCGGGAATACGCACGGCCCTCCAGTGTTGAAGTTGAGTGCATACGGCTCAACTTTGAGAAACAGGAGATCACGTGCCTGACAACTTCACTCCCGACGGTGACAGCGCCAACTCGTTCGACGAGTTCCTCGCGCGCTATCTCGCGGGTGAGCGCGCGCGTAACGCGCGTTCCATCGACATCAGCCGGTTCCTCAGCCGGCGCACCCAGGAGCTGCTCGCGGAGGCCGGACGCTTCGCGCTGGAGCACGGCCACAGCGAGCTCGACGCGCTCCATGTCCTGAGGGTGATGGCCGCGGAGGAGCCCGCCGCCGACGCCATGCGCCGCATCGGCGTCGACCCCGAGCGGGTCGCGCAGGCCGCCGAGTCGCGCCTGCCCGCCCGCGGCGACGAGATCCACGCGGACGGCGCCTCCATCACCGCTTCGCTGCAGCGTGCGCTGTTCCACGCGTACCAGGTGGCCCAGGCCTCCGGATCCACCTACATCGACCCCGAACATCTGTTCTTCGCGCTCGTGATCGGCCGGGACGCCCCGGCCGGCCGCGTGCTGCAGTCCGCCGGCGTGACGCCGGAGGCGCTGACCGAGGCGATGCGCGAGAGCGCGACCGTCGGCGCAGGGCGGCCGGAGGAGCCTTCCGCCGCATCCGGTTCGCAGACGCCCATGCTCGACCAGTTCGGCACCGATCTGACCGCGCTCGCGCGTGACGGGAGCCTCGACCCGGTCATCGGCCGCCTCGACGAGATCGACCAGACGGTCGAGATCCTCTCCCGCCGCACCAAGAACAACCCGGTGCTGGTCGGCGAGGCGGGTGTCGGCAAGACCGCGATCGTGGAGGGCCTCGCCCGCGCCATCGTGGCCGGCGACGTGCCCGAGCAGCTGCGGGACAAGAAGGTCGTCTCGCTCGACCTCGCCGGGATGGTCGCCGGCACCCGCTACCGCGGCGACTTCGAGGAGCGGCTCACGAAGCTGATGGATGAGATCAGCGCAGGCAAGGACGAGCTGATCGTCTTCGTCGACGAGCTGCACACCGTGGTCGGCGCCGGAGGGTCCGGTGAGTCCGGCGGCATGGATGCGGGCAACATCCTGAAGCCCCGCCTCGCCCGCGGTGATCTGCACCTGGTGGGGGCGACGACTCTGAAGGAGTACCGCCGCATCGAGAAGGACCCGGCTCTCGAGCGCCGCTTCCAGCCGGTGACCGTCGGCGAGCCTTCGGTCGAGGACGCCGTGCTCATCCTGGACGGGCTGCGTCCCGCGTACGAGGATCACCACGGCGTGCGCTACACCGAGGATGCGATCCGCGCCGCGGTGGAGCTCTCCGACCGCTACATCTCCGACCGGTTCCTCCCGGACAAGGCGATCGACCTCATCGACCAGGCCGGCGCGCGCCTGCGCCTGTCGCTCGGCAAGAAGGTGGACTCGTCCGCCCTGATGGAGCGCCTGGC
>Ga0209677_101364_pt1 | contig 10653 bp, 8 predicted proteins | sample AraplaCvi_mCL_r2_2_FD_184285 | JGI IMG/M metagenome (GOLD analysis project Ga0209677, IMG submission 184285) | Arabidopsis root microbial communities from North Carolina, USA - plate scrape CL_Cvi_mCL_r2 (SPAdes) (version 2) | ecosystem: Host-associated > Plants > Roots > Endosphere | place: USA... | reverse complement strand
CGGTCGATCAGGCGGGAGACCAGCGTCTCCTTCTCGGTCGGACGGCCCTCGCGCTTGAAATAGCCGCCGGGAATGCGGCCCGCGGCATAGGTCTTCTCCTGATAGTCCACGGTCAGCGGCAGGAAGTCGACGCCCTCGCGCGGCGCCTTAGCGGCGACCACGGTCGCGAGCACCACGGTCTCGCCATAGGTAGCGACCACGGCGCCGTCGGCCTGGCGGGCGATCTTGCCGGTTTCAAGCTTGAGGGGGCGTCCACCCCAGTCGATCTCGACGGAATGCTTATTGAACATTGATATCTTCTTTCATGAGGTCGGCGAAGAACGGTGCCCCAGAAACACAAAAACCATGCGCAAGATGGCGAGGCGCTGAAATGGGACCAGCGCCCGGCGATCCTGCCATGGTTTTCATATTTCGGATGGCGTCCATCCTTCCCGAAAGTAACGGGCACCTTGCCCGTCACGCCCAGCGGCCGGATTGCTGCTGGAACGCACTGCACAGTCCACAGAGCCGGCTGGACCAGTCGATCCAGCGTGTCCGGCTCCGTCCTTCAACGCACGATCCCGACACGCGAAAGCCATGGGCGGCCGCTCGCAGGATCATGCAAAAACGCGCGCTTTCGAGGCGCGCGTCACTCCGAACAAAAGCTCAACGACGAATGTTGTGCTTCTCGAGCAGCGCCTTGTAGCGCGCCTCGTCGGTCTTCTTCAGGTAGTCGAGCAGCGAACGGCGGGTCGACACCAGCTTCAGGAGGCCGCGGCGGGAATGGTTGTCCTTGCCGTGGGTCTTGAAATGGCCGGTCAGGTTGTTGATGCGTTCCGACAGGATCGCAACCTGCACTTCGGGCGAACCGGTGTCGCCCGCCTTGGTGGCACTCGCCTTGATAATTTCCGCTTTGCGCTCGGCGCTAACCGACATCGTCAATCTCTTTCGTTGCGACCGGAGCTGGCTGTCAGTCCGGTCAGGTTGAACACGCGCTTGGGGATGAGTTCGCCATTGCCAATTTCGGCAAGCGCCAAAAGGCGGCCTGCGACCGTGACATAGACTGTGCCGCTCGTATTGGGCGCATCCCGTCCGCGCAACAAGACGGCCTGGCCCCTGTGGAGCCTTGCCGCATCAGCCCGAGTGACGGCCAGTGCCGGGATGTCGTCCAGCGCGGTCTCAACGGGCAAAAGCGCGTCGGCGAGGCTACCCTCGCCGGACGCGGCTCTATTGCATAAAGCCTCCAACTGTTCCAGCGGAATCATGTCGTTCTCGGTAAATGGACCGACCAGGGTCCGCCGGAGCGCGCTGATATGGCCGTAACAGCCGAGCAGGCGGCCCATGTCGCGGGCAAGCGCCCGGACATAGGTTCCCTTGCCGCATTCGGCCTCGAACACCGAGTGGGAGGCATCTGCCTGTTCGACAAGGGTTAATTCGTGGATCTCGACCGGCCGCGGCGCCAGCTCGACCACCTCGCCATCGCGCGCGAGGTCATAGGCCCGCTCGCCCTGGACCTTGATCGCCGAATAGCGCGGCGGGGTCTGCTCGATCAGGCCCGTGAAGCGGGGCAGCAGGGCGCGAATCGCCTCCTCGCTCGGGCGCTGCTCGCTGGTCTGCACCGCCTGGCCCTCGGTGTCGTCGGTATCGCGCTCCTCGCCCCAGGTCACCGTGAAGCGGTAGCGCTTGCGGCCGTCCATCACGAAGGGGACGGTCTTGGTCGCCTCGCCGAGCGCGATCGGCAATCCCCCCGAGGCGAGCGGATCGAGCGTGCCGGCGTGTCCGGCGCGCTTGGCCTGGAACAGCCGCTTGGCGACCGCGACGGCCTGCGTCGAGGTCATGCCGATCGGCTTGTCGAGCACGACCCAGCCATGAATGTCGCGGCGGTCGCGGCGCGGCTGGCCGCCACCTTGGCGCTGCTTGTTGCGCGGATCGTTGTTGTCGCGCGGGGCGCGCTCGCTCGCGAAATTGTTTTTTTTGACGTCGTCTGCCGCGGCGATTTTCGAATCAATCGTGCCGGCTTCGGGGCGCATAGTCATCAGGTCTCATCCGAATCCGAATTAAGGTCTCTCTGCACCGCAGGTGTTCGCAGTAACTTCTCGATCCGTTCCGCCTCATCGAATCGTTCGTCGACGCGGAAACGAATCTCGGGTGCAAATTTCAGGTTAACGCGATGCGCGATCTCGCCGCGCAGGAACTTCTTGTTGCGCTCCAGCGCCGCGAGCACGATCTCCGTGTCGCGTCCGCCCAGCGGCATCACGTAAATGGTTGCGAGCTTCAGGTCCGGTGACATCCGCACCTCGGGCACCGTAATGATGTGCCCCTCGAGGTCCGGGTCGTGCGCGCTACCCTGTGAAAGAATCTCGGCAACAGCGTGGCGCACGGTCTCGGCGACGCGGAGCTGTCGCTGCGAGCCGCCGGATGCGGCGCTTCCCTTCTGATGATGGCGAGGCATTTGAAAAATCCAATGGTCGTCACCCGCGGCGATGCGCGGGTGACTTGAGGCCGATCTTAGTGAGTTCAACGACTCTCTATCGAGTTCAACGAGATGTTGAGTTCAACGAGCTCTGGTGCCCCGTGTCTTGCGGGGCACCAGCTCGCCGTTCATTCCACCGCTCGTAAGATTTGGACTTACAGCGAGCGCTGGATCGTCTCCACGCGATAACATTCGATGACGTCGCCGACACGCATGTCGCCGTAGTTCTCGAAGGCCATGCCGCATTCCTGGCCGGCCTGAACTTCCTTCACCTCGTCCTTGAAGCGCTTCAAGGTCGACAGCTTGCCTTCGTGGACGACGACGTTGTCGCGGATCAGGCGAACATTGGCGCCGCGCTCCACGGTGCCGTCGGTGACCCGGCAGCCCGCGACCTTGCCGACCTTGGAGATGTTGAACACTTCCAGGATCTGCGCATTGCCCAGCATGGTTTCTCGAAGCGTGGGGGCCAAGAGACCGCTCATCGCCTTCTTCACGTCATCGACGAGATCGTAGATGATGTTGTAGTAGCGGATCTCGATGCCGTTGCGCTTGGCTGCTGCGGCAGCCTCCTTGTTGGCACGTACCGAGAAGCCGATGATCGCGGCGTTGAAGCCTTCCGCCAGCGTCACGTCGGACTCGCTGATGCCGCCGACGCCGGCATGCAGGATGCGGGCGGCGACTTCGTCGGTGCCGAGCTTCTCCAGCGAGCCGAGAATGGCTTCCAGCGAGCCCTGCACGTCGGCCTTGATGACCAGCGGGAATTCCTTGCGGCCCGCGGTCTTGAGCTGCGACATCATCTGCTCGAGCGAACCGCGCATGCCGGAAATCGAGGCGGCGGCGTTCTCGCGCTTCTGGTGCGCACGATAGCTGGTGACCTGACGGGCGCGGGCCTCGTTCTCGACAACGGCGAGACGATCGCCGGCTTCCGGCGGACCGTTGAAACCGAGCACCTCGACCGGTACCGACGGGCCTGCCTCCTGCAGGGTTTCGCCCTGATCCGAAATCAGTGCACGCACGCGACCCATCTCGGCGCCGGCAACGATGATGTCTCCGACCCGGAGCGTGCCGCGCTGCACCAGCACGGTGGCGACCGGACCACGGCCGCGATCGAGCTTGGCTTCGATCACGGTGCCTTCGGCGGGACGATCCGAGTTGGTCTTGAGGTCGAGGATCTCGGCCTGCAGCGCGATCATCTCCAAAAGACGATCGAGATTGGTCTTGTTCTTGGCCGACACTTCGACATCGACGACATCGCCGCCCAACGACTCGACCTGCACCTCGTGCTGCAGCAGTTCGGTGCGGACGCGCTCGGGCCGCGCATCCGGCTTGTCGATCTTGTTGATCGCGACGATCATCGGCACCTTCGCCGCCTTGGCGTGGTTGATGGCCTCGATGGTCTGCGGCATCACGCCGTCATCGGCTGCGACCACCAGCACCACGATGTCGGTGACCTTGGCGCCGCGGGCGCGCATCGCGGTGAACGCGGCGTGGCCGGGGGTGTCGATGAAGGTGATCTTCTTGCCCGAGTCGGGCGCGGTCACCTGATAGGCGCCGATATGCTGGGTGATGCCGCCGGCTTCGCCGGACACCACGTTGGCGTGGCGCAGCGCGTCGAGCAGCGAGGTCTTGCCGTGGTCGACGTGGCCCATCACGGTCACGACCGGCGAACGCGGCTCGGTATCGCTGGAATCATCGACGACGTCGAACAGACCTTCCTCGACGTCCGAGGCCGCCACGCGCTTGACGGTATGGCCGAGCTCTTCGGCGATCAGCTGCGCGGTGTCGGCGTCGATCACGTCGGTGATCTTGTGCATCGCGCCCTGCTTCATCAGCATGCGGATGACGTCGACCGCACGCTCCGACATCCGGTTCGCGAGTTCCTGGATGGTGATCGCTTCAGGAATCGTGACCTCGCGGATCAGCTTCTCCTTTTGCTCATTCGCTGAATGACCCTTCAGGCGCTGGGTGCGGCGGCGGAACGAGGCGATGGAACGTTCGCGGACGTCGTCGGCCGTCAGCGCGGTGACCACGGTCAGGCGGCCACGCTGCTTGGCCGGCGCCGGCTTATGCGTCGGCTTCGGCGCCATGACCGGGCGTGCTGCGCCGCCGGGACCCCGGCGGATCACGCGCGGACCGTCATCCTCGTCAGGCTCTGCAGCGACGCCTGGAGCCCGGCCAAGCGGGCCTCCTGCGGGCTTCGCAGCAGCCGAAGCTGCCGTGCGTGCGCCGGCCGGCTGTGCGCCGCCGGGGCGCGAGCTGGAACCAATCTGTGGCGGTCGGCTGCCCGGCGCACCAAGCGGCCGGCCGGGTGCGGACGCCGGCCGGGGCGGTGCTGTTGTGGTCGCGGGCTGCGGCGCTGCCGCGGCCTGCGGGCGTGCCTCGCCCTCGCCAAACCGCTTCTTGGCCTCCTGCTCGGCCTTGCGCCTGGCTTCTTCTTCCTGGCGATGCCGCTCTTCCTCGGCTTTGCGGCGGGCTTCGGCGGCCTCACGTTCGGCACGTTCGGCAGCTTCGCGCTCGGCGCGGCGGCGTGCCTCTTCCTCGGCCTGACGGCGCTCCTCGATGTCCCGAACGCGCGCATCGGCCAGCGCGCTGGCGCGCGCCGAACGCTCGTCCTCGGTCAGGGTGCGCAGCACGACACCGGAACCTCCACGCTGCGCCTGGCCGCCCGACGGCCGCGGGCCGGAGGGGCGAGGATTCGCCGGCGGCGGCGGCGGTGGCGCCTTGGCGACGACCGGCTCGGGTGCGTGCGGTGCCTCGGGCGCGCCGTCGCCGATCCGGCGCTTGCCGCGCTTCTCGACCACCACCTGCTTGCTCCGGCCGTGCGGGAAGCTCTGGCGCACCGTGCCAGTCTCGACGCGCGGCTTGAGCGTCAAGGTCTTGCTCGGGACACTTAGTTTCTTGTCGCCCGGAGTATTGTTGTCAGCCATTCAGTCGTCCCAATCTAGTTACCTGGGTGCGGAAGCCGCACCATCCCATTCGTGCAAATCGTCGCTATATCTTCGAATTCCTGGCCGCGGTTCCGGCAGTCTTGTCAGCATCAGCCAGCCGGTATCGGACCAGGGTCTGGCTGCGCGACAGGAATGTCCTGCTCGCCGGGCCTGCGAGCACGGCAGCATGTATCACATTTGCCCGCCCTAGTGCCAAATCCAATTCTTCCGAAGTCAAGCAGGTGATGATCGAAAGGGCCGGGGGCTCTCCCTTGCCGGCTTCGATCTGGCGCGCGAGCGCGTCGAGCTTGCGGATTCCGTCGGCGGCGCCGTCGGCCGCGTGGATCAGCGCTGATAACGTAAACCTGCCCTGTTGCTGCGACAGGGCGGATTCGACCTTGCCGAAGCCGGAAACGACTTGCCCCGCCTTGGCGGCGATTCCGAGCGCCTCCACGGTGCTGCGCACCAGCAGTGCCTCGGTGTCGTCGGCAAGCGTCGGCACGACGCGAACATTGGTTTTGAAGCCCCGGCTGAAATGGTGACGGCGGACGGCTTCCGCAACCGCCTGGCGCGATGCGGTGATCCAGAGGCCCCGGCCTGGGAGCTTGCGTTTGATGTCGGGAACGACCTCGCCCGAGGGCGCGACAACGAAGCGGATCAGCTCCGCGAGCGGCCGCACCTCGCGGCTGACCGCGCACATGCGCATGGTCGCGGACTTTTCGGTCCGCGGTCCATTGTCGAGCTCGGTGTCGGCCGTAGCGAGCATGCGGGTGAGCTGCTCCTCATCTCAGCTGCGCGGGGTCATGGCGGCAATCGTCCTTGAGCGGCACATCGGTCAGGCTGGCTGTCCTTCAGAGGCCTCGGCCTCGGCGGGCTCCTCCTTGCCGAGGTCGGCCTCGCTGATCCAGCCGGCCTTGACACGGGCCTGCATGACCATCGCCTCGGCGTCGTCGCGGGAGACATCCAGGCCGTCGAGAATGCCGGCATACTTGGTCGGCTCGCTGCCTTCCTTGCGCTCGGTCCAGCCGACCAGATCGTCGGTGGCGCAGCCGGCGAGATCCTCGACCGTCTTGACGTCGTTCTCGCCGAACTTGACTAGCATCTTGGAGCTGACGCCCGGAACCGTCTTCAGGGCGTCCTCGACGCCGAGCTCCTTGCGCCTCGCCTCCAGCTCGGCCTCCTGCTGCTCCAGGAATTCGCGGGCGCGGGTCTGCAGCTCGGTCGCGGTCTCCTCGTCAAAACCCTCGATGCCGGCGAGATCCTTGAGGTCGACCAGCGCCAGCTCTTCGACCGACGTGAAGCCCTCGGAGGCGAGCAGCTGACCGACAACCTCGTCGACATTCAGCGATTCCATGAAGACGCGGGTGGAGTTCTCGAAGTCGGCCTGGCGGCGCTCGGATTCCTCCTGCTCGGTCAGGATGTCGATGTCCCAGCCGGTGAGCTGCGAGGCGAGGCGGACGTTCTGGCCGCGGCGGCCGATCGCCAGCGACAGCTGATTGTTGGTGTCGGGCACCACGACCTCGATGCGCTCGCGGTCCTCGTCGATCACGACCTTGGCGACCTCGGCCGGTGCCAGCGCGTTGACGACGAATGTCGCGATGTCGGGCGACCACGGGATGATGTCGATCTTCTCGCCCTGCAGCTCGTTCACCACGGCCTGCACGCGCGAGCCGCGCATGCCGACGCAGGCGCCGACCGGGTCGACGGAGGAATCGCGCGACACCACGCCGATCTTGGCGCGAGAACCGGGATCGCGTGCCACTGCCTTGATCTCGACGATGCCGTCGTAGATTTCCGGCACTTCCTGCGCGAACAGCTTCGCCATGAACTGCGGATGGGTGCGGGAGAGGAAGATCTGCGGGCCGCGGGTCTCTCGGCGGACGTCGAAGATGTAGGCGCGGACGCGGTCGCCGTTGCGGAACACCTCGCGCGGCAACATCTCGTCGCGGCGGATGATGGCTTCACCCCGGCCGAGATCGACGATCACGCTGCCATATTCGACGCGCTTGACGGTGCCGTTGACGATGTCGCCGATACGGTCCTTGAACTCCTGATATTGCCGGTCGCGCTCGGCCTCGCGCACCTTCTGCACGATCACCTGCTTGGCCGACTGCGCGGCGATACGGCCATATTCCAGCGGCGGCAGCGTGTCGGCGATGGTGTCGCCGATCTGCGCGCCGGGATTGGCTCTGCGGGCGTCGTCCAGCGAGATCTGGTTGGAGGCGTTCTCGACCTTCTCGACCACCAGCATGTGGCGCGATAGGCGCAGCTCGCCCTTGCGCGGGTCGATCTCGGCATGGACGTCGGTCTCGCTGCCGTAACGGGCGCGGGCGGCCTTGGCGATGGCATCCTCCATCGCCGCGATCACGATGCCGCGGTCGATCGACTTCTCACGCGCAACCGCGTCGGCGATCTGCAGCAGTTCGAGTCTGTTGGCGCTGACGGCCATGGCTCAGTCTCCTCTAATCGGAATCGGTCTCGCCTCTGCGCGCGCGTTCCGCGGCGAGGCGATGTTGCTTGGTGTTCTTTGGCAGAGGTTTCTTGGACGGCGGTTTCTTCGCCGGCTTGCCGATGGGTTTTTGCGGCTTTGCGGCCGGCTTGGCATGCGGTGCCAGCGGTGGCGCGAGGCCGAGATCGCGCTTCATCTCGCGCTCGGCGGCCTTGCCGCGGCGCATCGACTCGGCGATCAGCTCGTCGGTCAGCACCAGCTTGGCTTCGCCGATATCGGCCATCGGCAGCAGAACGTCCGCCTCCTGGTCCGTCGGTACGTCGTCGCGCGTGATCCTGACGGCATCGCCCTCGACGCCGCCGACAAGACCGCGGAACCGCTTCCGGTTCTGGTGTGCGACCGCCATCTCGATCTTGACCAGATGGCCGGTGAAGCGCTCGAAATCGGAACGCCGGACCAGCGGCCGGTCGATGCCCGGGGAGGAAATTTCCAGGCGGTAGGCGCGATCGATGGGATCGGCGATATCGAGCACCGGGGACAGCGCGCGGGAAATCGCCTCGCAATCCTCCAGCTGCATCGTGCCGTCGGGCCGTTCGGCCATGATCTGCACCGTGCAGCCGGCTTCGCCGGAGATGCGGATCCGCACCAGCCGGTAGCCCATGCCCTGCAGCACCGGCTCGGCGACCGCCGAAACCCGCGCGGCCGCACCCGGCTCGACGACGAGCCGCGGCTCGGTCAAGAGGTCGGTAGCGACGGGGTCGAACGTCGGTTCGGTCATATCCGTTGTGGTCAGCGTTGCGTCCGGTCTTGCCTGTTGTGCCGGGCCTTCGCCCAGGCCGACCGCGCCGCCTGTTCCGGTCCAGAGCGCCCTCGGCGGGCTTGCGGGCCGGTTCAAGTAATAAAAAAGAGCGGGTCCGGAACGGGCCCACTCTCACTACGCGATCGTATATGAGAACCTGTAAGTTGAGCCTGATATAACGGTTTTGCCGGCATCCGGCAAGGGTTCGAACGACATCGCGTGCGGGTTTTTAGCCCGGCAGTCGTCGCCGGGGACCTAACCCTTCCTTCACCAAGATCAGCTAGATTTTACCAGGGTTGAGTGGCCTGACCGAAAGGTTAATGCGGACGGGCCGGCTGTGTTGCGTTGCGTATCGAGTAGGTTCCATGACTGCCGCCACCTCGCTGATCCCGGGCCTTGACGATATCGTCAGGCACGGCGCTCCCGAACGCCGCCTCGAGGCCATCAGCCGGATCGCCGAGCTGTTCTTCGAAGACGCCGAGACGCTCCCGCCCAGACACATCGATTTGTTTGACGGACTTTTGATCGCGCTTGTTCCGCACGCCCACACCTACGCGCGGGTCGATCTGGCGGAGCGGCTGTCCCGGCTGAAGCGGGCGCCCCGCGTGCTGGTCGGGCGGCTCGCACGCGAGAACGAGATCATGGTGGCCGGACCGTTGCTGCGGCGCTCGCCCGCGCTGGATGAGGACGAACTGGTCGAGATCGCGCGCGCCAAGGGGCAGGGCCATCTGCTGGCGATGTCGGAGCGGCCGAGCCTGCCGCCGAAGCTCACCGATGTGCTGGTCCGCCGTGGCGACCGCGACGTGGTCAGGCGCACGGCGAGCAATGACGGCGCGCAGTTCTCGGCCACAGGCTATTCCGAACTGGTCGATCGTGCCGGGAAGGACGGCGTGCTGACGCTCGCGGTCGGGCGTCGCGGCGATCTGCCGGATGCGCATCTGAGGACGCTGCTCGCCGGCGCGCATGGCGTGATCCGGCGGCGTCTCGCCGACGTCGTCAAGCCGGAACGCCAAGCGAAGATCGAGCAGGTGATGGCCGAGCTCGCCAGCAAGCCGGGGCCGCCCGCGGGGAAGCGCAATTTCGTGCCGGCGCAGCGAACCGTGCTGGTGCTCTATCAGGCCGGCGGCCTGAACGAGGGTGCATTGCTCGGTTTTGCGCGAAGTCACCAGTATGAGGACGCGGTCGCGACGCTGGCCGCGATGTCGGGCCTCGAGATCGAGACGCTCGATCGATTGGTGTCCGGGCCTCGTCACGATCCGGTCCTGATCGTCGGGCGCACCATCGGGCTCGACTGGATCACGGTGCATGCGCTGATCCTGATGCGGATCGGTCCGAAACGGATTCCCGCGCCGGTCGACATCGAGGCGGCGCGTATCAGCTACGCCCGCCTGGTGCCGACGACTGCCGAGCGCGTCGTCATGTTCTGGAAGGCGAGGCACTAGGTGAGGCGTCAAGACCAGGCGTCAACACTGACGGACTAATTAGTTCGAGCCATTGGGTCGATATTGTCAGCGCTCGCTCACCGCACCCTCTCCCCTTGTGGGAAAGGGTGCCCGAGATGCGGAGCATCGAAGGCGGGTGAGGGGTATCTCTCCGCGCCTGCGACTGCCGAGACGACCCTCACCCGGCCCGAATTTCGCTGCGCTCATTCTCGCCACCCTCTCCCACAAGGGGAGATGGTACAGCGTCATTGCGGCGCCGGGTGCAATCAAGTCGACGAAGCAGACGTACGCGGCGTCGCGTGCCGTTGCGCTCTCACGTCCTGCGAAAACACAAGTAGCTGGCCACGCGGCCTTCGCGCGTGGCCTTCTGGCCATAGCGCGTCATGGTGTAGCCGGGCCAGGGCATGCGCCAGTCGTCGGCGCGCTCCGCGGTCCAGACGAAGTCCGGCGAGCGCAACAGATGCCAGAGCGTCCAGTCGCAATAGGTGTCGATGTCGCTGACGAAGCGGAATTCGCCGCCTCGCTTCAGCACGCGGGCCATCGCGGCGATGGTGGCCTCCTGCACGAAGCGCCGCTTCCAGTGC
>Ga0209677_101363_pt1 | contig 10678 bp, 9 predicted proteins | sample AraplaCvi_mCL_r2_2_FD_184285 | JGI IMG/M metagenome (GOLD analysis project Ga0209677, IMG submission 184285) | Arabidopsis root microbial communities from North Carolina, USA - plate scrape CL_Cvi_mCL_r2 (SPAdes) (version 2) | ecosystem: Host-associated > Plants > Roots > Endosphere | place: USA... | reverse complement strand
ACGCTCAATCCCGGCGACCATCGTTATGTGACGCACGCACATATCTTCACGCTGCCGCAGCGCAAGACGATGCGCTCACCCGACGGCGCCTATCATCTCTGCCTGTTTCCGGACGAAAACACGCCGCGCTGTTTCTATGCGCCTGATATGGCTTATTGAGCTCTATTCGAGCGGCCGGCCGAATTCGGCGAGGAGCCAGTCCCTAAAGGCACGGATGCGCGGCGTATGTCGCCTGTTTTCCGGGTAGGCGACCCAGTAGTCGGCGCCGTCGGTTGATAGGATATCGAAAGGCTGTATCAGCCGTCCGGAGGCAAGCTCCTCCGCGTAGAATTCCGGGGTCAGAATTGCGACGCCCTGGCCGGCCAGGGCAGCGCTTGCCTCGAAGGATTGCGCACCCAGCCTGCTTCGCGGTCTGCCCTGAAGGCCGGGATCGGGAACACCGGCTTCCTGGAACCATTGAACCCACCATGGATCGCCGGCATCGATGATGCGTAGCTTCAGCAGATCGGCAGGCTCGTGCACGCCTCCGATCGTCTCGGCCAGTGCCGGACTCAGCATTGGCGTGAAGGTCATCTTCATCAGCAGGTGCGCACGCAGGCCCGGCCATGTGCCCAATCCGGCACGGACGGCGATATCGGACGGCTCACGGGCGAAATCGATGATCGAGCCTGAGGTGGATAGTCGAACGGCAATTTTGGGATGTTTGAGCTGAAAGGAGCCGAGATGGCGAGCGAGCCATTGCGATGCGAAGGTTGGTGTCGAATGGATGAGGAGCGTGGTTTCGGCGTCGCCGCTGATCGAAGCCATGGCGTCCTGCAGCATGGCAAAGGCCTCGGCTACCTTCGGCGCCAGCTGCTCTCCGGTCTCGGTCAGTACGATCTGCCTCGGGCGGCGCAGGAACAGCGGCTCGCCGACGGTCTCTTCCAATAGCTTGATCTGGTAGCTGACGGCCGTCTGCGTCATGCCGAGTTCATCGCCGGCACGGGTGAAGCTGCCGAGCCTTGCTGCCGCTTCGAAGACGCGGAGTGCATTCAGCGGGAAGCGTTTCGACAGCTTCATGGATAAGTTCTCTTTATGTATGCAGATGATAGTTCGATTGGAATTCCAGCATTTTTCGCGGCACTGTGCAATTCACATCATTGATTGAATTGAGGTGTCGTCATGGATTGCTATGCTGTGGAACAGATGGAGGTAGCTAGACCAACGGGCTTGGCGCGCGTTCTGGAATCTTTGGCGCAGATGTTCGCCAGACATGCCGAGCCGTCGCCGCGCCTGGATCTCGAAGAGATACCGGACCGGCTGAAGCGCGATCTGGGTTTCCTTGACGGACGCGAGCCGCGTTACGAGGACAATCGGCTACGATAGGCCGCAAAGGCCGTCAGAAGTTCAGCGGCAAATATCCGGAGCAGGAGCGAAGGATAGAATGGAGTTTGCTGCGAAGAAGGGAGAACAGGCGGCCGCCCAAAGCATCACATCCCCTTCAGCCGTTCTACCGCCATCAGCACCCGCTCTGGCGTTGCCGGCGCATCGAGACGCGGGCAGACGCGATAGTCGGCGACGCTGGCGACGGCCATGGATAGTGCTTCGAGCACCGAGATACTGAGCATGAATGGCGGTTCGCCGACGGCTTTCGAGCGGCCGATGGTAGCCTCGGTATTCTCGGACCATTCGGCAAGACGGACGTTGAAGATCTTCGGCCGATCGGAGGCGAGCGGAATCTTGTAGGTGGAGGGCGCATGGGTGCGCAGCCGGCCTTTGGCATCCCACCAGAGTTCTTCGGTGGTCAGCCAGCCCATGCCCTGCACGAAGGCGCCTTCGACCTGGCCGATATCGATCGCCGGATTGAGGGAGCGGCCGACGTCGTGGAGGATGTCGGTTCGGTCGATCAGGTATTCGCCGGTCAGCGTATCGATCGACACCTCCGAGCAGGCGGCGCCATAGGAGAAATAATAGAACGGCGTGCCGCGGCCGGCCTTGCGGTCCCAATGGATTTTCGGCGTCTTGTAGAAGCCGGCGGCGGAAAGCTGCACGCGGGCGAAGTACGCCTGCTTGACGAAATCCGGGAAGGGAATTTCCACATCGCCGACGCGCACGTGGTTCGGCAGGAATTGCACTTCCCCGGCACCGACGCCCCATTTCTCGACGGCGAAGGCGACGAGCCGTTCCTTGATCTGACGAGCGGCGTCATAGGCGGCCATGCCGTTCAGGTCCGAGCCGGAGGACGCGGCGGTTGCGGAGGTGTTCGGGACCTTGCCTGTCGTGGTAGCGGTGATCTTTACCCTGTCGATATCGACCTGGAAGCTGTCTGCCAAGACCTGCGCCACCTTGGTATAAAGGCCCTGGCCCATCTCGGTGCCGCCATGGTTCAGGTGGATGGAGCCATCCTGATAGATATGCACCAGCGCGCCTGCCTGGTTGAAGGCCGTCATGGTGAAGGAGATGCCGAATTTCACCGGCGTCAGCGCGATCCCCTTGCGGATGAAGCGGCTGGAGCGGTTGAACTCGATAATGGCGTTGCGCCGCGCCTGATAATCGGCCGTCTCTTCCAGCTCGTCGACGATGCGGTTGATGATGTTGTCGGTGACTTCCTGATGATAGGGCGTGAGCGTCCGGCCGGATCCCGGCTGGCCGTAGAAGTTCGCGCGGCGGATCTCCAGCGGATCCTTGCCAAGCGCATAGGCGATCTCTTCAATGAAGCGCTCCCCGCCAACCATGCCCTGCGGGCCGCCGAAGCCGCGGAAGGCGGTGTTGGAAACGGTATGCGTCTTCAGCGGTTTCGAGACCAGATGCACATGCGGATAGAAATAGCTCGAATCCGCATGGAACAGCGCGCGGTCGGTGACCGGCCCGGAGAGGTCGGAGGAAAAGCCGCAGCGGGCGGCATAGGTGGCATCGACGGCGTGGATGCGACCGTCATCGTCGAAGCCGATCTCGTAGTCCAGCAGGAAGTCGTGTCGCTTGCCCGTGGCAGCCATGTCCTCGTCCCTGTCCGGGCGGAACTTGACGGCGCGGCCGAGCTTCTTGGCGGCGAGGGCGGCGAGCGCTGCAAACTGGTTGCCCTGGGTTTCCTTGCCGCCGAAGCCGCCGCCCATACGGCGCACGTTGACCGTGACGGCATTGGACGGGATGTTCAGGACATGGCCGACGATGTGCTGGATTTCGCTGGGATGCTGGGTGGACGACCAAACGGCGACTTCATCGTCCTCGCCGGGGATTGCCATGGCGATATGGCTTTCGAGATAGAAATGCTCCTGGCCGCCGATGCGCATCTGCGCCTTGATGCGATGCTTGGCATTGGCCATCTCGGTTTCCGGTTCGCCGCGCTTCAGCGTCATCGGCTCGTAAACGAGCGGCGAGCCATTGGCGAGCGCCCCGTCGATATCGCTCCAATGGGGCAGGTCGCGGTAGTCGATCTTGGCGAGGCGAGCGGCGCGACGGGCCGCATCGCGCGTTTCCGCAATGACGGCGAAGATCGGCTGGCCGTGGAACTCGACCTTGGTTTCGGCGAGCAGCGGCTCGTCATGCATGCCGTTGGAGCTGGTGTCGTTGACGCCGGGAACATCGGCGCCGGTGAACACGCAGACGACGCCCGGATAGGCTCTGACGGCGGTAAGATCGATGGCGGCAATCTCGGCGTGCGCACGGTCGGAGAGGCCGAGCGCGCCGTGCAGCAGGCCCGCGGGTTCGGGAATATCGTCGATGTAATCGGCGGTTCCGGTCACATGCTTATGGGCTGAATCATGCTTCAGCGAGTCATGCATCGAGCCGTTGATGACGACCTTGCGTTCTTCGAAAGTGGACTTATCCATTGTTCAAGCCTCCGCCGTTTCCCTTCTCCCCAGCGGGGAGGAGGGCGAAGAGGTATCTGCTGCCATCTGATAGCGTCATCGGCGCGGAGCGTGTGAAATGCGGCTGAATGGATGCAAAACATTTCATCATGCCAGCACCTCGAAACGCTTCAGCTCCTGCGATGCACCCGATGTTTCCAGATAGAAGCGGATGAGCAGGTTCTTGGCGGTCAATTGTCGGTATTCGGCGGTGGCGCGCCAGTCGGTCAGCGGCTTGTAATCGGCGTCGAAGGCGGCTCGGACGGCTGTGACGGTCGCTTCCGTCCAGGGCTTGCCGATCAACTCGGCCTCGACGGTGCGGGCGCGCTTCGGCGTGCCGGCCATGCCGCCGAAGGCGATGCGGATATCGGCGACCTTGTCGGCATCATCGAGCGTCAGGTGGAAGGCGCCCAGCACGGCTGTAATGTCCTCGTCACGACGCTTGGTGATCTTGTAGACGGCAAAATGCGCTGAAGCAGCCGGGTACGGCACGAAGACGCTTTCGACGAATTCGCCGGGGTTGCGATCCTGCTTGCCGTAGTCGATGAAGAAATCCTCCAGCGGCAGGCTGCGGGTGCCGGCCACCGAGCGCAGCTTGACGGTGGCGCCAAGGGCGATCAGCGGCGGCGGTGAATCGCCGATCGGCGAACCGTTGGCGATGTTGCCGCCTATCGTGCCCATGTTGCGCACCTGCTCGCCGCCGATGCGGTTGATGAGGCCTGCAAGCGCGGGGATTTTTTCGGCAATGGCGGTAAAGGCGCGGCTGTAGGTGACGCCGGCGCCGATGGTCAGGCCCGTATCTTCAACGGTGATCTTCTGCAGGTCGCTCAAATGATTGATGAAAACGACCGGGCTGAGGCTGCGCATCTGCTTGGTCACCCAGAGGCCGACATCGGTCGATCCGGCGACGACGGTCGCCTTCGGTTCGTCGGCAAGTACCTGTGCCAGGGCGGCAACGGAACCCGGCACGATGAGGCGATCCTCGCCCTCGGCTATGGTGATGGTGTCGGCGCTCTGCATGGCCCAGAGGCGGGCGATGATGTCGGCCCTGGTCTTTTCCAGGGGATCGAAGAGGGCGCTCGGCCGCTTCTCGCTGACCTGCTCGGCCGCCTTGACGATCGGTTCGTAACCGGTGCAGCGACAGAGATTGCCTTGCAGGGACTTTTCGATCTGCGCCCGGCCCGGTTTTTCCGTCGTCAGCCAGAGGCCGTAGAGCGACATGACGAAGCCCGGCGTGCAGAAGCCGCATTGGGAGCCGTGGCAATCGACCATGGCTTGCTGCACCGGATGAAGGGTGCCGTTCTGGGCTGCCAGATGCTCGACCGTGACGACGTGGGTCGCATGCAGCGAGCCGACGAAGCGGATGCACGCATTGACGGATTCGTAGTGAAGCCCGCCATCGATCAGGCGGCCGACCAGCACGGTACAAGCGCCGCAATCACCTTCCGCGCATCCTTCCTTCGTTCCCGTCAGGCGCCGCTTGAGGCGCAGGAAATCAAGCAGCGTCTCGGTGGGGCGCAGATTTGAGAGCGAGATATCCTCGCCGTTGAGGATAAAGCGGATGCTGTCGTTCATGTCGTTCCCGAATTATCTTTCGTTGGCAGGGGCCGGATGCGCAGGCGCCAAACCGGCCCTAACCGTCTATCGTTATTCCGCGGTCCAGCCACCGTCAATCGAGACGTGTGTTCCAGTGACCTGGCGCGCCTCGTCGCTGGCGAGATAGATCGACAAGGCAGCAATCTCTTCGGCTTTGACGAATTCATGCGTCGGCTGCGCCTTGAGGATGACCTCGTTCTTGACCTGCTCCTCGGTCATCCCGCGTGCCCTGGCTGTGTCGGGGATCTGCGCCTCGACGAGCGGGGTCAGGACATAGCCGGGGCAGATGGCATTCACGGTCACGCCAAACTCGGCAAGCTCAAGTGCCGCCGTCTTCGTCAGACCCATTATACCATGTTTTGCCGCGACATAGGCCGATTTGAAGGGCGAGGCGACGAGGGCGTGGGCGGACGCGATATTGATGATGCGGCCGTATTTCCTGGCCTTCATCAACGGGATCGCCGTGCGGATCGTATGGAAGGAACTCGACAGGTTGATGGCGATGATCTGGTCCCACTTCTCGATCGGGAAATCCTCGATTTTCTCGACATGCTGGATGCCGGCATTGTTGACGAGAACATCGACGCTGCCGAAGGTCGAATTGGCTGTGGCGATCAAGTCGGCGATCTCTGCGGGCTTGGTCATGTCGGCCGGATGGTAGATCACTTTGCCGCCGCCGGACGCCTCGAGCTTGTTTTTGATCGCGTCGATTTCCTCAGGCTTTCCAAAGCCGTTGATGACGACATTCTCACCCTTGGCGGCAAAGGCGGTCGCGATGGCGAGGCCGATACCGCTCGTGGAACCGGTGACGACAACTGTTCTAGCCATGATCTTCTCCTTGGACAGCGCAGCTTCTTGCTGCAACGCAAAAGCGGTTTGAACCTAGTCCCAAACCTGCGGATATGGCAATCGCATCGCCGAAAGACTCTTTTGCGTCCCCGAGGACCACGATGCCGTGAACGGAAGAGCGTATTTTTCGATAAAAAATTTCGTTTTGCTTTCTTTTCACATTCGTTTTGCTCGCGTATCTGTTGATTTGGGACGCAACAGGCGGGAGGAATGCATGAGCGGCTATATCTTGGCGATCGACCAGGGAACGACGTCGACGCGGGCCATCGTTTTCGACGGCAAGATGAAGGTTGCGGGCGTCGGACAGAAGGAATTCACCCAGCATTATCCGAAGCCGGGCTGGGTCGAGCACGATCCCGAAGAGATCTGGTCATCCGTCCTCTTCACCGTCCGCAAGGCGATCGAGGCCGCCGGCATCACGGCCAAGGACATCGCCGCGCTCGGTATCACCAATCAGCGCGAGACCGTTGTGGTCTGGGATCGCGAGACGGGCAAGCCGATCCACAATGCGATCGTCTGGCAGGACCGCCGCACCGCGAGCTATTGCGAGAAGCTGAAGCGCCAGGATCTTGAAAGGCTCTTCACCCGCCACACCGGCCTGCTGCTCGATCCCTATTTTTCCGGCACCAAACTGTCTTGGCTGCTCACCAATGTGAAGGGCGCCCGTGCGCGCGCCGGCAAGGGCAACCTGTGCTTCGGCACGATCGACACCTTCCTGATCTGGCGGCTGACGGGCGGTAAGAGCTTCGTCACCGATGCGACAAATGCCTCGCGGACGCTGATGTACAATATCGGCAGCAACGAATGGGACAGGCAATTGCTCGACATCCTGCGCGTCCCGGCTGCGATGCTGCCTGACGTGAAGGATTGCGCCGCCGATTTCGGCATCACCGATCCGTCGCTTTTCGGCGCGGCGATCCCGATCCTCGGCGTTGCCGGCGACCAGCAGGCGGCGACGATAGGACAGGCCTGCTTCGAGCGCGGCATGATGAAATCCACCTATGGTACCGGATGCTTCGCGCTGCTCAACACCGGCGCGGATATGGTTCGTTCCAGGAACCGGCTGCTGACGACCATCGCTTACCGGCTGAACGGCGAAACGACCTACGCGCTGGAAGGCTCGATCTTCATTGCGGGTGCTGCCGTGCAGTGGCTGCGCGACGGGCTGAAGACGATCCAGCGCGCTTCGGATTCCGGCGAACTGGCGGCCAAGGCCGATCCGATGCAGGAGGTCTATCTCGTGCCGGCCTTCACCGGCCTCGGCGCGCCCTATTGGGATCCGGATGCCCGCGGCGCCATTTTCGGGCTGACGCGCAATACCGGGCCTGAGGAAATCGTCCGGGCCGCGCTGGAGGCTGTCTGCTACCAGTCGCGCGACCTGCTGGATGCCATGCACAAGGATTGGCGCAACGGCAGCGGCCAGGACACGGTACTGCGCGTCGACGGTGGCATGGTCGCTTCCGATTGGACGATGCAGCGGCTCGCCGATCTGCTCAACGCGCCCGTCGACCGTCCCACCATTTTGGAAACCACGGCCCTCGGTGCTGCGTGGCTCGCGGGCAGCCGCGCCGGCGTGTGGCCGGACCGTGCCGGCTTCGCCAAGGCTTGGGCGCGCGACCGGAGATTCGAGCCTGACATGGACGACAGGACGCGAAATGCCAAACTGAAAGGATGGAAAAACGCGGTAGCGCGTACCTTGAGCACACGATAGGGCCATCTTAGCCGGCTATGCCTCACCGCAGGTTATGCCGTGTAAGATTTCTTTATTTTGCTTATATAAGGGAGAGCAGCGATACTTGCGCCGTGGGTGCTTCGAGTCACCCTTCGCGGAATAGATCCTTCATCGGACCAACGCCTTCTGGGAGACGACAAGGCGCGCAATGGCTGCTCAATTCACGGAACTGAAGAAGCATATCTACAGGCAGATCAAGTATCATCTGTCCCGGCCAAAGCCGCCCGTCCTGCCGGAACCGTTTCGGGGGCCTGTTCTCGTGGTCGGATCCGCGCCGGTGTCAAATAAGCCCGCGGATTTCGACGAGACCTTCCGGGTGATCACCATCAATGGCTCGCAGGTGGTGACGCAGGCCTGGGGGATCGAGACCCCCGACGTCACCCTCGTCCAGTTCAACCAGATCGAGGGAACGAATACCAACGCCGTCGAGGTGCGCCGCGTTCTGAACGGGGAGCGCACGAAAATGCTTTACGTCCTGCTGTGGCGGAAGGAACTCCAGCGGTTGGAAGAGGGGCTGAAGGCGTTCAACTACCGTTACGACAGGCTTGAGATCGTCGATCGCTACAAGCGCATGGCGCTTCTGGACCGGGTCGGCGGCGTGAAATGCAGCGAGCTGGGCGCCGACGACAAATGTTCGAATGGCATCAATGCCGTGCTCTTCGCGCTCTATAACGGTGCGACCGAAGTGATCATCACCGGGATCAATCCCGATTCCGGCGGACATGTCTACAATCGGGAAAATCTCGCTCGGCTGCATGTCCGCAAGGATCGCGAAATTCTCGAGCGGCTGCTGGAGCGTGGTTATCCCATCTTCACGGCTGATCCGGCCGTGTCGCAATCCGTCGGCCTGCCGCTATGGAAGGGCAGGGCGCAAGCTGCAAAGATGTCCGAAGCTGACGCGAAGGCCAGGCGGCCGGCATCGAAAAAGGCAGCGACCCTGAACCCGTTGTTGGGTTGACGGGCTGGCCGTTCGTCGGAGGCTGACGAATGTCAACGTTTCATGCCAAGATCGTGGCATGGAATCATTGGATCACGCAAATTTCAATCAGATGCTGATGCCGCCACCACTCAGGCCGGGCGATAGAATACGTTTTGTCTCTCCCGCCAGCCCGCCCGATAGAGACATGGTTTTGAGACATGCTGAAATGCTGAAAGACTGGGGTCTCACCGTCGATTTTGGCGAGCATGCCTTTTGTAAGCGGGACTATCTTGCCGGAACCGATGAAGAGCGGCTGGCGGATTTCAATGCCGCGCTTCGTGATCCCGATATTCGGGCGATCTTTACCACACGCGGTGGCAAGGGTTCCTATCGGATCGCTGATCAATTGGATTTTGCGGCCGCCAGGCGCGATCCGAAGTTTGTTGTCGGCTTCAGCGATATTACCGCATTGCACCTCAGTTTCTTGAAGCATTGTCATCAGATCGGCATTCACGGAGCGTTTTTTGCCGGACCGAACGAAGACACCGTCAGTGCGGAAACGAACCATTCGTTGCGCCGGGTGCTGATAACAACCCAGGACATCGTCATCAACTCGCGCCTGGAAGAGCCGACATCCCATCTTACGACGAGTGGATCGGTTACCGGGCGATTGATCGGCGGGAATCTCGATATGGTCGCTACGACGGCCGGCTGGGCATTGCCGGATCTGCGCGGCGCCATCCTGCTTCTTGAAGCGGTCAACGTGTATCGCGGGCATGTTGACCGGCAGTTGACGATGCTGCGCAAGGCGGGCCATTTGAATGGCCTGTCGGGGGTCGCCATCGGTCAGTTCACCGGTTTCGAGTTCGACCGCAATTTCTCGATCATCGATATCCTGCGCGAACATCTTGATATGCTTGGTGTGCCGGTCCTCGGTGGCCTGCCGCTCGGGCATGGGAATAGCCCGGTGAGCGCATTGATCGGTGCCGTTGCGGAGCTTGACGCAAAAGCGGGTACTTTGACGATCAAGCGCAGCGATACCTAGCTTCTTCCCGCGATAATTTTTTGACGTCACCTGTCGGCACGGGTGATACTTCTTCGTCTTTAATGGAGAGGAAGGTCCCTATGCTCTACGCAATCCTATGCTACAACGACGAAGATACTGTATTCGCCTGGTCCAAGGAGCAGGAGGACGCGACGATGGCGCGGCTGATTGCCGTGCAAACGCCGCTCGCCGAGGCAGGCAAGCTTGGCCCCGTAGCGCGTTTGATGCCGACGACAGCGGCAACGACGCTGCGCAAGGGCAAGAACGAGCCGATCGTCATCGATGGCCCCTTCGCCGAGACGAAAGAGCAATTGCTGGGCTTCTATGTCATCGACTTCGAAACGCTCGACGAAGCAATTGAATTCTCGAAACAATTGGCCGAAGCTAATCCGGGTGCAGGCTCCTACGAGATCCGCCCGCTTTACGTGTTCAGGCCGGGGACGGTTGCGACATGACGGATATTGGCTGGATCGACATCGCGCTCACCAATGCGCGGCCGCAGGCGCTGGGTGCACTGCTGCGCTATTTCCGCAATCTCGATATTGCCGAGGAGGCCTTTCAGGAGGCCTGCCTCAGGGCCTTGAAGACATGGCCCGACAAGGGGCCGCCGCGCGACCCCGTTGCCTGGTTGATTTTCGTCGGCCGCAACAGCGGTATCGATACGGTGCGCAAGCAGGCGAGACTGCAGAGCCTGCCGGACGAGGAGACGA
>Ga0209677_101362_pt1 | contig 10701 bp, 8 predicted proteins | sample AraplaCvi_mCL_r2_2_FD_184285 | JGI IMG/M metagenome (GOLD analysis project Ga0209677, IMG submission 184285) | Arabidopsis root microbial communities from North Carolina, USA - plate scrape CL_Cvi_mCL_r2 (SPAdes) (version 2) | ecosystem: Host-associated > Plants > Roots > Endosphere | place: USA... | reverse complement strand
CCCGCGTCCAGCCCCAAACGCGGGCGACACCGACGGTTGGCCGCGGACCGAACGACCAGACCCAATATTCGAAACAGCGCGCCAACTCGTCATCAACATCCGAGCAAGCATGGGTGACGCAAGCATCCGCGGTATCGCACGCGCAGCAGACATCGACCACAACGTCCTCCGCACCGTACTGGCCGGAGACAGCTGGCCCGACGTTATCACCATCGCAAAGCTCGAAAGAACGCTCGGGCCGCTCTCGCCAGGAGTCCCCAAAATAGGCGCGCGCAACACCGGCGAGAGGAATCGCCGGTGAAGACCCAGCCTCGAGCGCAGCTCGTCATCCGCTTCGCACCCACAACCAACTCCCTCCAAGCCGTACGCGAACTCCAAAACGCAGGATGGGAAGCATGGGAGCAACCCGCAGTAACGAAACGGCGAAGGCGGACCAGTGTCGTCGTCGAAGCGTGGACAAGCCGGCTGCGAGGCGACCGTCAATCGGTCGCCGAAGCGACCATCGCGCAAGCCCGGGAAGTGCTCAGTGAATTCACCATCACTCGGATGGAAGTCAACGTCAGCCAGCATTCCCCTGCCCCTCGGCCCACCTGGAAAGTGGTCAAGACCAAGGAGCTCCCGAAGGCGGAGGGCACGGCCTTCACCCGCACCTTCGGTGGGTTGCTAATCTACGGCGACAAGAAGGACGCTGAGCGTCGTGTCCTTCAAATGATGACGAGTACAACACTCACACGGGACACGTGGACGCTCGAGCGTCACCATTCGTGGTCGGAACAACTACGGCAGCGGCAGACAGTGGCTCCAATCCTTGTCACGCTGGCGGCCGCGGTGCTGGGAATCACGTTTGGCATGCTCGCAGCCCCAGACGTAAGCAATGTTGCTGAGGCGTTCTGGCCAACCTTGATACTCACCCTCGGTGGCGCATCCTTCATGTTCACCGGGGCGATCATCCAGATCGCGAACACAACCCGTCGCAGGGCGATTACCGCACTGGCATTCCTCCTGATCGGAATTGTGGCTCTTCTCTGCGGAGCGACGATCCTCGGGAACGCGACGGGGCATTGGTGGATCTCCTCAGCGATGCTCGGCCTCGTCGTTGTCGCGATGCTGATCCAGGGAACCTTCGGGTCATCCGTCTTCGCGCGGATGCGAATGTCCGCGTTCAAATTGCCCATCGCCGTGATCCTCGGCGCGGTCGGGCTCACCGCACTGATCCTCGCGCTCAATATCCCTCTCGCAAGCTTCTACCTCGCTGTCGGCGCGCCGGAACTGATCGGACGCGCGTCATGGGGAACCGTGATCACAACCGGAGTTTGGTTCACCGCAGCCACCGCCATTGCCGTAACTGCCGGCGCGATCGGGATCGTTGGCTGGCGCCGACACGCGACCCTGTTACGCCCCCGACTCGTCGGCGGCGCGCTCGTCGCGGCGCTCTTCGCCTGGTTCGGTTTTACGCTGCTCGGCGTCTACATCAACGACGGCAACCTCGCACGCGAGGGATCGTACGGCTCCGCGGCCCACGCTGAATGGATGTTCCCCGTCTGCGTCATCAACCCGCAAACGGCGGAGGAGCGAACTCCGCTCTGGCTTCTCGGCACCGACGGGCAAACCAATGTCATGCTCGACCGGACACAATTGACAAATAAGACAGGCAAAGCGTCGCAGTATCCCCACTACCTCGACATAGGCCGCCCTCTCAAATACGTGGACGCCGACCAAACCTGCGGCTGAACCTCGGCGGGATCGCGACGGAGAACATGTCAGCGACCAATCTCCGGAAACCGTCCCAGCGGCCTGCTTATCGACTGCCCCGAAAGCGATGCGTGCACAGAGTCGCCAATACCCAACCGTAAAGATTCGGTCCCGCTGACCGCCTGTACGGTACATGCATGGCCGCTCGCGACAACGATAACCTCCTCACCCTCGCGTTCGCGCTTGAATCGAACCCGGGTGCGTACGCGTTGCTCGTCGGCGCTGGAGTGTCCAAAGGTGCTGGACTGCCCAGCGCATGGGATGTCATCGAAACGCTCACCAGCGAGCTTGCGAGGCTGCACGGCGAAACTCCGACGAACTCGGTCGACTGGTACGAAACTAGATTCGCCGAGAAGGCTTCTTACGATCTCGTCCTCAAACGCCTTGCCCCGACGACCTACGAGCGCCAGCCTCTCCTCCGCAAACAGTTCGAAACATTCGACGACGAGCCGGTAAACCCCTCGCCGGCGCACAAGGCAATCGCGGACCTGGCACGTCTCGACGCCGTGAAAGTCATCATCACGCTCAACTTCGACCGTCTGATCGAGACAGCGCTCCGGCAAGCCGGAATCGAACCCACAGTGATCGTCACCGACGCGGACATCACAGGGATGCCTCCGCTGCACACCATCGAATGCTGCGTGGTCCACCTGCACGGGGACTACCTCAACCCGCATTCCATGTTGAACACCGACGATGAGGTCGGACGTTACTCACCCAAACGCACGAGACTCCTGACGCGAATCCTCGAAAACTACGGACTGATCGCGGTCGGATGGTCAGCAACCTACGACACCGCGTTACGGAAAGCGATCTCCGCCGCCTACCGCGAACGGTTCACATTCACCTGGATCGAACCGTGGGAACAAGGCGAGCTCGCTGCAGACCTGCGGCACCTCAAGAAAGGTCTCCTCGTGGCGACAACAGCAGACGAAGGGCTGGGGCGTCTCGCAGACAGCGTGCAATCGCTTCGCACCCGCCACGCCACGCATCCGCTGACCGTCGCAGCCGCAATCGAAACAGCCAAACGCGAACTCGCGGGCGGCAACGTGCGAGTTGGTCTCCACGACACGCTCACCAACGAGTTCCGGCAACTACACGAGCTCGAAGACATCAGAAACCCCAGCGGTCGCGATGACGAATCATACTCAGACGTCGTCGCACGAATCGACGATGCATCAGCGGTAACCTGCGGCTTGATCGCCACCCTCGCTTTCTGGGGCGACCTAGAAACAGACCGATGGTGGCTGGGCGAGTTTCGCCGCTTCGCCATCACCGGGCGAGGTAGCGGAGCCACGGCCTACCTGCGGCGGCGCTTCGTCGCAGGGATCAACATGTTCTACTCGGCAGGAGTAGCCGCAATCGCTCAGGAGCGATACGACCTGCTGAGCAAACTCTTCGCCACCAACCGAGTCGACAACGAACACCGCCTCGACCTGTCTTTCGCCGAAGTGCTCGGCGCGGACAACTTCCCAGTCAACGTCTCCGGCGGGGCGGGGCGACCACGAAGCGTAGTCGCTCCGATCCTGGGAGAAGTTCTCCGCGTCCCCGACGAGCGACTCGACGAATGGTGGCAACAGTTCGAGATCCTCCGCTACACGTACATCCTTCTCAGAAGACCGGAGTATCCGGACCTTTTCCAGGAACACGTCAGCCGCAAAGCGCAAAAAGACAACGCTGCGAAAAGAGCGGACGAGTTCCGAAACAACGTCAACCCAAACGACGCAGCAGAACAGGATCGGATTGCCGCCGAAGCCGAACGCGCCGACAACGAAATCCACCAACGAGTCATCAAACTTGTCTGGCCAGGAACCGTGCACATCCTCGCGGCAATGGGCGGATCATCCCGAAGCTGGGTAGCCCCAGTCGCTGAACAACTCGCAGCAGACGTCGACGCTGAGAGGGTAAACCACCCTCTCATCATCAACGGCTTCGCCGAGAGTTCCACCTTGCTCAGCTACGCGCTCCGCGCCGTCAGCTCAGCGCTCGGATCGGCGGGAAGAAACCAGGCGCATAGCAAAAACGGAATCATTCCGACATCGGTGTGGCTCGACCGAGAATAATAGCCGCGCACGGGTTCGTGGCCGGCTGACTGCGTTCCGCGGTGATCCGCCCAGGCCGGGCCGGTTGACGGTGTTCGGCGAATAAACAGACCGAAGCCGCCGACCGGCACAACGGGCTGGGAGGCCTACTTACTCGAGCATTTCCCCCGACGGATCAAGCTCAAAGAGCGTTTGAACCTCGTCATCATCCGAGATACTGACCCGCAGCGCGCGAGGTCTGGGAGCGCCGGGGAAGCGCTTCTCAAACAGCGCTTTGAAGTCGTCCAGATCATCCGCAACCTGCATAAGCGTGGTCACTGTAAGAATCTGGCGATCGAGGTGGACGTTCCCAGTGTCGACCGTGAGGTACTGGTGATGCTTACGTGCCCGGCCGCCCGACGGCAGGCGCGGATTGAGCGTCTGCAATTCCTCGAGAACACCATCGGGCAATTGCTCGTAAACGTACTGGTTGATGATCTTTCCCACGTACTGCGGATGCTTCGACTTCCCAGGCTTGTACTCCCAGCCGTAAAGCCGGTAAATCTCGCGGAAGAACTCGTGAGGAAAGACCTGCACCCAAGGCCGGAAAGCTTCCTGCACATACTTCTCGAGGAGGCGCTGTAGTTCGTCGCGCGCTCGCACCTCCTGGTATCCGGTCGCTTCGTCGACGAGCGCGACGATGCCCACCCTTGCCAGACTGCGCATGAGGACTTCCGACGCCGCGGCCGCTGGTTCCTGGCTCCGGAGCAGCTTCCCCTGCTTTCGAGCCTCCAGGTACACATCACAAATCAATGGCAGCGCCTCGGCGCGGTACCCGACACTGATGAAGCGACTTCCGGGCAACCGGTAGTTGACTGGTTCGAGCATCTCGGACAGTTCGTCGCCTACGAACGCTTCCAAATTGTTCGCGCTGACAAACGGTGCGCGCTTGGCGGCTTCGGAACCCGCCTGTCGGCGCCCCATGCTTTTCGCCCGCCCAAGCGCCGCCAATACCGTCCCCTGAGACAGGATACGAGTGCCGTCGTCAATAACCGCGCACTCAATTTCTCGGTCGCCGATGATGAGTTTGCCTGCGTACCGCGCTTCGTGGACGTTCTTGGCCCAGCGTGCTTCAGCAGCTCGCCGCGCTATCTCCTCGCGCCGTTCAGGAGTGAGTGCTCGCGCTCGGGCCTTGCCTCCCTCGCTGGAGTCCAGGCGGAAGAGAGCCTCTTCTGTTTGGTCGTCCATGCTTCTCCTCGTTCGCGCTATGCTTGCCGATTAGATGGTATCCTATGCTTGCCGAAACCCCAAGCGATTGGTCGCATCGTTCTTCCGCGTAAATGCCGCGATCTGATGCCCAAAAGGGAATAGTTTGCTCGCCGTTGAATTGGCAAGCATCTGGCCCGGTCATGCCGTCCTCATGCTTGCGTGAAAACTGTCGGTTGAGAATCGTGGAACGCTTCCGTCGTTGAGGAGGAGACCTGCCAGGTCGTTGCTTCGTATGGCACTCGACAGGGGAGGACGCGTGCGCCAATGGCCGAGCCAACAACTGTCGCCGGCCCTCGCCCCGAGATCGAGGCAATGCGAGACGCGATCGCGACGTGAGTATCCCCATAGGGACAACAGCCGGCTGGCGAACCTCGCCTCGGCTCGCGAATCGCTGGATCTTCGTCGACACGACCGTGCAAATTGCATCGCAATCATGCCCGGATCAGCGGGCCTGGGTTGGTTGGAAATTAGTAGACGTGGTGCGGCGAAACGGCCCGCCGATTCGCAACCGTCTGAGTCATCATTGCGCTCACGGCCGTGACGGTGCCACCTTCACACTGCTCGCTGCCGCCGCGCCAGGGTGGATCGAACGCATGATCGAGCGAGGCCGTCCGACGCGCCCAACAAGGAGCGACGGTCCTGGCGACGCTCCCTAGATACTTGAACGTGCGAATCGTCATCGACGCGAATGTCCTTCTCGCCGACCCCGGCCGCAAGGACCAGATCTGGTCCGACTTGAGAACTCTGAGCGCCCACCACCTAGTTTCAGCGGAGGTGCCGACCATCGTCGTCCACGAGGTGGTGGAGAAGTGGGCACGCGACACGGCCGAGGACGTAAGGAAGCTGGAACAGCTGACCAACCGCGGTCCGGACCGTTTCCGCGAGGTTGCATCCCAGGCTGCAACTGCCCGTGGCGAAGACGCGGTGGATTTCGAAACGCTGCGCAACAGCCTCATCGCCGATCGTTTGAAAGTAATCCCGACCCCCAAGATCAGTCTCGACGATCTCGCCCTTCGCGCCGCACGACGAATACGACCGTTTCACGATGCCGGCAACGGATTCCGCGACACTATCCACTGGCTCACTGTGCTTAGCGCCGCGCGACGCGGCCCCGAGCACACGGTCTGGGTGTCCAACGATGACGGCTTCGCGACGACGAAAGGCAGCAACATCCTCCACCCTTCACTCGTTGAAGAGGCCAAAACGATCGGCAAGGGTCGAGGGGTGACCTGGGTCAGATCGCTGCACGACGTCCAGCTGCCGAGCGTCGAAGAGTCCGGCGAATACGCCGTGCGTCGACTGCTTGAGTGGCTGCCAAAAGAACTCGCCGGACATCCCACCCCGATCGACGTGAGCTCTCTCGGGGTGTCGCCGGCATTTGGACTCACGGCAACGCCTACACAATTGCTCGCCCTTATCGTCGACGACGTTGAACTGCGACCATATGGAGAACGCCTCTACAAGTTCACGATGACAGCGAACGCGTTCGTAAACAGGATGGGAGTGTGGGAGAACGGGTTCTCTTACTTCGTGCGAAACCCTATAGTGCCGTTCAAGTTCAGCGGGAGCGTGTCCGAAGCTGACTATGGAGAAGGCGACGAATTGATCGGGCTGCGGTTCGAAAATGCCACGCCTTCAGATTCGTGGGCTCGCGACTTCTGGGAGTCAGCCCGCGCTGATGCCTGGTAGCGATCGGTGTGCGACCACATGGCCAAGGTGGCGAAGGGATTATTCTGAGGCTCACAGAGAGTTCTCGAAACGAAACCGGAAGGCGGGCAGCGCAGCCCCCACAGAAACCCCACAACTCCAGTAATCGAGAGCAATGCAATGTCATCGAGCAGCCACGGAATTCTGCGGTTTTTCCGGGCAGCCTGAGGCTGGTTAAGGCGGCTCGTCAGGGTTCAAATCCCTCCGTCTCCGCCAATCGAAACCCCCGGAATCCCAGTGATTTCGGGGGTTTGTCAGTTGGCCGACGAGGCTGGGCCTATCCAACAGCGACATGGGTCGCGGCGCGTCTTGGCGGGGAGCGCCCGAGATTCCCACCCCTGATAGGCAATCTGTCCTCGGCCGAGGCGACGCCTCCGGTTAGCCGACGCGATCACCGGCGGGTCGCCGGCAAATAGCGGTTCCCGACAGACGCCTTGCGTCAGACTGGCGGCATGAAATCATGGCGAGACTCCGCGTCGCAAGAAGCACAGGACGACTTCGACGAACTGCTGAACACAGTTCTGCCCTTCGCCGTCGAGACGCTTGGACGTCATGGAGAAATGTACCCGTTTGGTGCAACGGTTGGTAAGGCTGGGCAGACCGCTTTGACTGCCGCCGAACCGGGCGTTGGCGAGCGGCCAAAGTCGAACGACGTGCTGGCGCTCCTGCGTGACGGCGTCACAACGAATAAGGATGCCCTGCGCGCGGCGGCGTTTGTCGCCGATGTGCGGATGGAGCGCAGCGACGCCATTCGTGTCGAGTTGGAACACTCCGAGGGCTCGGCCATAGTCGTCCTCGTGCCGTATACCCGGAAGCGGCTACGCCGGACACTAGAGCTGGGTGATATGCGAGTCCAGTCAGGCGACCTGGGTATCTGGGGCGGCCAACCCAAATAGAGCCGTAGGCGTTCTTAGGACGATCGGGACTCGTCGGTGAACAGACCAGGCTAAGGCGTTTGCGTGATTGTTGGCAGGCTCGCCCAACCCTTGCCGACATCCGACGCGCGCGTCAATCACCATTCGGTTTCCTCGGGCGCTCGGATCGTGTCGAATACGGGAGCCGAGGGAAGTCCAGAGACGCCGTAAATCCCGGGCAGGGGCAGGGAGTTGTACTGGAAGGGATTGCTCGCGTAATAGGCGCCTGTGTCGAGCACTGCGACGATGTCGCCTGGGTCTAAGGCGGGAAGAGGTCGGTCTCGAGCGAGCAAGTCTCCGGCGAAGCAGCAGGGACCAGCGACATCGTATGAGAACACCTCGGACGTGGGCTTTGGAGCACCCGCTGCATCGAAAGCTTGGACGCGCAACGGCCAAGCTTCAGGCATGAAGATGGTGCGGGTCGCCACTTGCGCACCTGCGTGCGTGATCGCGATCCTCCGGCCGCCGACCTCCTTGGTGTATTCGACATGAGTGGCAATGATTCCGTGCTTGGCCAGAATGCTTCGCCCGAATTCAGTGACAATGTCGTAATCACCGCTGAAGAGGCGTGGCGCCTGGTCCTTCAGCGCATCGACGTAGTCACCAAAGGCGGAGATGGGCGTGTCGGTGCCGAAGTCGACGGGGAGCCCACCCCCTATGTCGAGGGTGGTGATCTGCGCGCGCTTGGCACGTCTGTTGACCTCATCCGCGAAGCTCACAAGGTCCGAGATGCCGGACGCAATAAGGGAAAGGGGGCATCCTTGCGAGCCGACGTGGGCATGAGCGCGCGTGAGCCACGGGTGTTGCAAGTAAGCCTCGATCAGACGTTCGCGCGCGCCGTCGTCCCGCATCGGGACCCCGAACTTGGAGATCGCGCCAGCGGTGCTCATAGAGGCAATGGATCCTGTGCCGACCTGAGGATTGACGCGAATACCAACTTCGGAGGCTGACGAGTCCTCACGTCGCAGCTCCGTGATCCTTGCCAGTTCCTGGAAGTTGTCGACGTTGATCGCTACCCCTAAACCGAGAGCGCGCTTGAGCTCCGATCGGGATTTGGCGGGTGAGTCGAACACAATGCGCGTCGGCGAGATGCCGGCCTCGATTGCTGCCTGTAGCTCACCATGGCTGGCTACTTCCGCACCCATACCCAGTTGCGCCAGCCGTCGAATGACTGGCACCAGCGAATTGGCTTTGACCGCAAACGCGTGCAACACCGAAACGCTATTAGGAAAAGCGTCTATCAGCGCGGCGACGTTGGCCGAGACCCGATCCCAGTCGATGAACGACGCAATCGGCGCCTCCTCAGGATGCAGCAGCCCTTCCTTGATCGCGCGCTGGAGCAGGATCGATCGCCGCTCGGGTTCGTACATCTCTGGCCCTTCCCGTTCCGTTCGCCGTCGAGTAGCGAACCTCGGATTGAACCCTAGGGAGATCCACGCGTGTCCGAATCCTCCCTCAGGGAGGAGAAATCGGGTGTAACGATGGCTCAGCGCCAGTCGGAAAGCAGCTCGCGCCGGCTCGACATTTCCAGCTTTCGCAAGATGTTGCGCACGTGGCTCTTCACTGTGGTGAGCTCGACGAACAGCGCCGCCGCGATCTCGGCGTTCGTCGCGTGCTGGAGGATGAGATCGAGGACTTCGCGCTCTCGAGGGGTGAGGTCGCTTCTATCGATCGGAAGCTCTTGGCTTCGAGGCTGCTCATCGACGAGCCGTACGCGGCGCCCAGCTCCCGTCGCCCGCACCGAATCTAAAAGCATTTCAAGTGATATTCCCTGGTGAATGATGCTGTCGGCTCCCGAAAGGAATGCAGCAGCCGTGTTTTGGGGAGAGGTAAAGGCGGTCCACACGATCACGAGAGGAGACACAGGGAGCGACTTCAGATCACGGCACAATTCAATGCCAGCGAACAGCCCTCCCAAACGCAAGGGCGTGATCACGAGACTGGGCGCGGTCTCCGCGGCCGCGTGAAGCGCCTCGACCGCAGTCGACGCCTCGCCGACCACCGCCAGGTCGGTTTGGGATGACAAAAGCGTGAACAATCCCAAGCGGGCCACTGGCCGATCTTCGACGATAAGCACGCGGAGGACGGGAGCCTCCTGAGCAAGTTCGCCATGCAGCTGCTCTGGACCGCGCTGCTTAGGGGAATCCATGGACTGAGCTCCTCTCATCATCCGTGGGCGCCGAACTGAACCCTACGGACTAGTTGGTACACGGCCGTCGGCCAACGCTCGCAACTGCATCCATACCGCTAACCGGGAGTCCGTCCGGTCAAGATCAACGCCGAACTGCTCGGCCACACGCCGCAGCCTGTACCTGAGGGTGTTCGGATGAATCCGGAGTCTGAGGGCTGCCGCGCGTACATCTCCGACCTCGTCAAACCATGCGAGCAATGACCGGGCGAACTCGGTGCCCTGTTGGCGATCTTGCTCCAGCATGTGTACGAGTCTCGGGTCTTGCAGTCTCGGCTCTCCAGCCAGTTCGTCGGAAACACGCATAACGAGTACCGGTGTGTGGACATCGGAAAGCTCAGCAATCGCGGGCAGGCTCGCGTCCAATGTGGTGACCCTGAGGATGTCGTCGATCTCCCGGCGCATAGCGGGTAGTTCCGCGGGACTGGTCCCGACCTGGGCGACCGCGCTCCGGATCCGCTCACCGAAAGTGCCAGCGAGAGCACTCAATGCTCCCCGCGCGAGACGACTACCCGAGGTTGTGTCTGCCGAAGGCAAGAGAACGTACACCGTCTGTCCGATTGCAGCGACACCTACATCCGGGCGGAGAGTCACGATATAACGGCTCACTGCGCTGGCGAGATGAGCGGGCGAAACTGCAGAACCGGCACTGCCCGCGCGCGCCGCGAAACCGACAAGAGTCAGAGCGGCGGAGGTCGACACGTCGAGGCGCCGAGCGGTCTCAGGTTCACTCCACGTTCCGAGCAGCGCGCCCACGAGGGCGCTCTCCCGCATCTGCAGAGCAACTTCCTCGGCATCCCTGCGACGCAATACCTGAAGAGCCGCGAGAGAGCGCCCTCGTGGGCGCGCT
>Ga0209677_101361_pt1 | contig 10704 bp, 9 predicted proteins | sample AraplaCvi_mCL_r2_2_FD_184285 | JGI IMG/M metagenome (GOLD analysis project Ga0209677, IMG submission 184285) | Arabidopsis root microbial communities from North Carolina, USA - plate scrape CL_Cvi_mCL_r2 (SPAdes) (version 2) | ecosystem: Host-associated > Plants > Roots > Endosphere | place: USA... | reverse complement strand
CGGCGCGGAGCGGACCAACGCCTCCTTCTCCGGCGGCGAGGTCGACAACTGGCAGGCCTATGCGATCAACACACGCTCGCCGGCGCCGCTGCATTGGGATCGCGAGGCGCTTATCGGCTATCTGCGGCAGGGGTGGCATGCCGATCATGGCACCGCGCGGGGCCCGATGGCGGAGGTGGTGAGCAATCTGTCCTCGGTGCCCGCCAGCGACGTTGCGGCGATCGCGACCTATATGGCCGATGTCTTCGGTCCGTTCCCCGCCGGCCAGAAGGGGCCGCCGGTCGCGCCGCAGGGTGTCGCCGGCTCGCCTGCCGATCCCGGCGCGGCGATCTATGCGGCCGCATGCGCGGGGTGTCACGAAAGCCCAAGGCCCTTGCCTTATGGCGGCCTCGATCTGGCTCGCTCGACCGCGCTCAGCGCCTCCGATCCGCGCAACCTGGCCAATATCGTGGTCGCCGGCGTGCAGCCGGTCGCGGGGGAGAGGAGCCCGATCATGCCCGGCTTCGGCAACAGCATGGACGATGGTCAGATCGCGTCACTTCTGACCTATCTGCGGGCCCGGTTCGGCAAGGGGCCGGCGTGGACCAATGTCGAAGCGATCGTGAAACAGGCGCGTCAGACGCAGACCGCCTATCTTCAGACATCGGCTGGACCGCAAAATGCGCCGGCCGGCGCGGCACAGCGAGACAAGCCATGATGACATTGCACGTCAATGGAACGGATCATCAGGTCGATGCCGAGCCCGACACGCCGCTGCTCTACGTGCTGCGCGATGAGTTGAAGCTCAATGCCGCCAAGTTTGGCTGCGGCCTCGGGCAATGCGGCTCCTGCACGGTCATTGTCGATGGCAAGGCGGTGCTGTCCTGCGTGACGCCGATCCTGCTGCTTCAGGGCAGGCAGATCACGACGCTCGAGGGCCTCGGCAGCGTCGCAAACCCGGCGCCGATCCAGCGCGCGTTCATAGAGGAGCAGGCCGCGCAATGCGGCTATTGCATCGCCGGCATGATGATGCGGGGACATGCGCTGCTGATGCGCAATTCAAAGCCTGACGATGCCGAGATCCGGGCCGAGCTTGGGCCGCATCTGTGCCGTTGCGGCACCCACATGCGCATCCTGCGCGCGATCCATCGTGCAGCACGCCTGATGGAGTCGGCCAAGCTGTCGACCACGACGGGGAGCGCGCCATGAACGGTCCCATCAATCTCGATCGACGACAGGTGCTTGCCGGTGGCGGCGCGCTCGTTGTCAGCTTCTCGTTGCACGGCGTGCACGCCCAGGAGCAGGGCGGATCGGCCGCCGGCGCGGCGCCCAAGCCGCCGGGCAGCCTGAAGACCGCGCCCTATCTGGATTCCTGGCTTCGCATCGAAGCTGATGGTACGGTCACGGTCTTCACCGGGAAGGCTGAACTCGGGCAGGGTTTCAAGACTGCCTTCCAGCAGATCGCGGCCGAGCAGCTCGACGTCGCCTTTGCATCGCTGAAGGTCGTCACCGCCGACACCGGGCTGACCGCCAATGAGGGCTACACCGCCGGCAGTCACTCGATGCAGGACAGCGGCACCGCGATCCTGAACGCGGCCGCGCAGGCGCGCGCGCTGCTGGTCGCGGAGGCTGCCAGGCAGCTTGAACTCCCGGTGGACGCGCTGCATACCGAGCAAGGTGTGGTGATCGCCTCCGACGGCCGCCGGCTCACTTATGGCGAGCTGGTCGCCGATGGCATGCTGCACGTCGAGGCGCAGCCGACGTCGCCGTTGAAGGACCCCGCGACTTTCGCCGTGATGGGGCAGCCGATTCAACGGGTCGACATCCCGGCGAAGGTCACCGGCGGTCAGGCCTATGTCCAGGACATGCGGCTTCCCGGCATGGTCCACGCGCGCGTGGTGCGGCCGCCGAGCTATGGCGCCCAATTGAGCGCATGCGAGACCGGTCCGGTCGAGACAATGCCCGGCGTGGTGAAAGTGGTCCGTGACGGCAATTTCCTTGCCGTGGTCGCCGACAAGGAGTTTCGCGCCGTCAAGGCGATGCAGGCGCTCGCGACTGCGGCGACATGGCGGGAGACGGCGCGTCTGCCTAGCCAGGATGACATCGCCGATACCCTGCTTGGACTGCGATCACAGGATAGCGTGATCTTTGAACGCAGCGATGCTGCCGCAGCAGGGCAGACCACGCTGGAGGCAACCTATACGCGGCCCTATCAGTCGCATGGCTCGATCGGACCATCCTGCGCGGTGGCGCAGCTCACAGGCGATCAGATGACAGTCTGGACGCATACGCAGGGCGTCTATCCTGACCGGCAAGCGATTGCCGAGATGCTGCGGGTGCCGCCGGCCAAGGTCCGCTGCATTCATGTCGAAGGCTCCGGCTGCTACGGTCATAATGGCGCCGACGATGTCGCGGCGGATGCCGCCCTGATCGCGCGCGCGATGCCGGGAACGCCGGTGCGCGTGCAATGGATGCGTGAGCAGGAGCACGCCTGGGAGCCGTTTGGTCCTGCGATGGTGACGAAACTGAAGGCCTCACTCGGTGCCGATGGCAAGATCGCCGACTGGAGTTTCGAGGTCTGGAGCAATACGCATTCGATGCGACCGGGTAGCGCCGGCTCGTTGCTGGCGGCTCAGCACATGGCGCAGCCCTTCGACGTGCCGGCGCCAAAACCCTTGCCGCTGCCGGAGGGGGGCGGCGACCGCAACGCGATCCCGATCTACACATTCTCCAATGCCAGGATTGTGCATCACTTCATTCCGGAGATGCCGCTGCGGATCTCGGCGATGCGCTCGCTCGGCGCCTATCACAACGTGTTCTCGATTGAGAGCTTCATGGATGAGCTCGCAAGTGCCGCCGGCGCCGACCCGGTCGAATTCAGGCTGAGCCATCTCGATGATCCCCGCGGACGGGAGGTGATCGCCAAGGCCGCGGCGGGCTTCGGTTGGACCAAGAACCAGAAGCCGCCGCGCGATCGCGGCTTCGGCTTTGCGTTCGCGCGCTATAAGAACCTCGCGGCCTATTGCGCGATCGCGAGCGAGGTCGAGGTCAATCGCGAGACTGGACGCGCGCGGCTGGTCCGGGCGGTCGCGGCTGTCGATAGCGGCCAAGTGGTCAATCCGGACGGTCTGACCAACCAGATCGAGGGCGCGATCATGCAATCGACAAGCTGGACACTGTTCGAGAGCGTCAGCTTCGATGACAGCCGGATCACCAGCATCGATTGGCAGACCTATCCGATCCTGCGCTTCGACGCGGTCCCGGACAGCATTGAGGTTCATATCATCAACCGGCCGGGACAGCCGTTCCTCGGCAGCGGCGAGACCGGGCAGGGGCCTGCGGCGGCCTCGATTGCAAATGCGATTGCCAACGCCACCGGCAAGCGGCTACGGAATCTGCCGCTGACGCGCAAGCGCATCAAGGACGCCATCGACGCGTGAACCGCCGCCCTTCGCTCCCGTCCGTGATGGGCGTGCGGAAGGTCGAACGAGAAGAATGATTGGGAGTAGACGCCATGACGCATGCCATTCGCTTTCATAAGCCCGGTGGACCCGAGGTGCTGGTCTGGGAGGAAGTCGCGGTCGGCAAGCCCGGCCCCGGCGAGGCCCGCATTCGCCATACCGCGGTCGGGCTCAACTTCGTCGACATCTACAACCGCTCGGGTCTCTATCCGGCGCAACTGCCGAGCGGGCTCGGCGGCGAGGCTGCCGGTGTCGTCGAGGAGGTGGGTGAAGGCGTCACTAACCTGAAAGCGGGCGACCGGATCGCCTACGGCGCAGCGCCGCTTGGGGCCTATGCCGAAGCACGGCTGATCCCGGCCGACCGGCTGTTGAAACTGCCCGACGGCATCGACGACAAGACCGCCGCCGCGATGATGCTGAAGGGGCTGACGGTGCAATACCTGATCCGGCAGAGCTATCGCGTCAAGGCCGGAGACACGATCCTGCTGCATGCGGCGGCCGGCGGCGTCGGCCTGATTCTCGGCCAATGGGCCAAGCATCTGGGCGCCACCGTGATCGGCACCGTCTCGAGCGACGACAAGGCCAAGCTCGCGCAGGCCCATGGTTGCGACCACACCATCATCTACACCCGCGAAGACTTCGTGAAGCGGGTCGACGAGATCACTGGCGGCAAGAAGGTGCCGGTGGTCTATGATTCCGTCGGCAAGGACACCTTCCTGAAGTCGCTCGATTGCCTCGCGCCACTCGGCTACGCGGTGCTGTTCGGGCAATCCTCCGGCACCGTCGAGCCGCTCAATCTTGGCCTGCTCGCCCAGAAGGGCTCGCTGTTCGTCACACGCCCGACCCTGAACACCTATGCGGCCAAGCGCGAAAATCTCGTCGCCATGGCCAAGGAGCTGTTCGAGGTCGTGCAATCAGGCGCGGTGAAAATCGAGGTTCGCCAGACCTATCCGCTGAAGGACGCGGCCAAGGCGCAGGCCGATCTGGCCGCGCGCAAGACCACGGGCTCGACCGTCCTGACGGTGTGACCGAGGCCAGATCGGGCACGACAGCGCGGAAAACCTCGCACGGTCGTGCTCGACGGTTGCATCTGCAGAGCGGGATATGGCCCGCCACTACATGCGTTCGTGCTTGCGTAGGTCCCTGAGATGGTCGAATCGGTCGGCCTGCAGGTCGATCTCGCCGGCTTCGATTTCAGGCAAGGCGGCTTCGGCCAGGATGTCGGTCGTGATGTCCTCGACCGAACGATCGTCGATTTCGTGAATGAAGCTGATGTTGCTGTATTCCCCGGATGCCACCCGCGCGACCACGTCACGCCGGGTCATCTCGGGATCGACCACGGCTTCGCGCCCACGCCGGCCATAATCGATCATCACGACAAAATACTGCATGCGGGAAAACCACTCGGGCTCGTCAGTACGCAGTCAGTATTTCCGAAAAACAGAAAAATGTCAAGTCTGGATTTCGGGCAGAACAAGCGAAAAAATCGACCAACAGAGCCGCGGACGGCGTCGGTTGGTCGACGGCTTGGGCGGGTATATGCCGGGCAGCCCTCCCCGGGGCTGCACTTCCACTATTTATCCCGCGACCGCGAGCCGCCGGCCTTGGCGACCTGGCGAGAGCGAGCCGCCGTCTTGGCCCGCATCCGCTCGATCTGGCCGCGGGGCAGGGTCACGCAGATCTCCCCGATCCAATCCAGCTTGACGCCGATGATCGGCTTGGCATTGAAGCTCTTCAGGTTGACCAGAGAAGGCGATTTGCCGCGCTCGATCGTCTTCAGATAGCGTTCGCCGGTCTTGAGGCGAACCACCGCTTCCTCGCCATAGAAGCTCGCGAGCGGATGTCGTTGCTGGCGATAGACGACGATGACGTCGCCGCTCTCGTATTTCGGCAACATCGAATCGCCTGACACCTCGAACGCGATCGTATCCTCCTCGATCGGGAATGGCAGGGCGACTTCACCGACGCCCTCCGGCGGCACCTGCTCATATTCAGGCTCGATCACCGCGCCGGCGCCGACGCGGCCCATGATCGGTACGGAATTCAGCTCCAGATAGTCCATGATGATCGGGACCTCGGCCGCCTTGATCAGCCGCAGGCCCGATAGAATTTCCGAGACGGCTCCCGGGCGCACGCCCATGGCGCGGGCGAGCCCGCCTTTGGATTTTCCGGTCTTCTCCAGCCCGCGTTCGATCATGGCAACGTCCAGCATGGTCCTGTCCTCGTTTGCGAATCCTGCCGGAAGCATACATTTCCGATAATCAGAACACAAGCTTGACTTTTGCTTCCGAATATCAGAAAATACCTCTGCGTTCCGAGGATGGCAACAGCTACCTCAGGATGCGCACAGGAAAGCAGGAAGAGGCAAGGATGCAACCGACCGATTGGCCGACGGAACATTCTCGCGCGTTGCGCGAGCTTCATGCCAAGGGCATGTCTTACGGCGAGATCGCCAGGGAGATGAATGCACGATTCGGCACCGCTTACACACGAAATGCCGTGCTCGGACGAGGCAAGCGCATGGGATTCACGGCGCCCGAGACCGCGCGGGAGTGGAAGCCGCCCCGGCGACTGCTGGCGAAAGCCGAGCGCGCTCAGGTCCATATGCCGGAAGAACGCCGGCCGCCACCGATCCTGGTCCCGCCGGTCCCGCGTGCCGAGCCGGTCCAGCTCCGCTGCGTGGGCATCAGCCCCCGGCTGATCAGCCTGGTCGATCTGGAGCCCGGCGATTGCCGCTATCCCTATGGCGGCGACACGGACGGCGATCCGATCGTGTTTTGCGGCCACCCCAGCAAAGCGGGGTCCTGCTATTGCACCCCGCATTTTCACCTGACGCGCAATCCGGAAGGGCTGATCGAGCGCCCTTTAGGCCCTGTGGTCCTGCGACTGGTCGAAGCCGCCTGACGCCGCGGTGAGATCCTGCCGGTTTGGTCATCCCTTGCTGCTTTATCTTTCACTGGAGACATTCAGAATGGCGCGCGCCAAGCGGAACAAGTCGTATCGGATTTCGAAGAATCATGACCGGCGTGCCGGCGATCTGCCGAACAATGCAGAGGTGGTCGCGGTCGAGGTGGACGATCCCCTCGCGCTCGAGCCCGGCGAGAAGATCGTGGCGTTGCGGTCGATCCGCCACGATCCGCTGGGGCGACTGCATGCACATCATCAGGTCGATGATGCGCAATATCGCGGCGGCCGTGCCTTCCAGAACGATTGGGAGCGGGCGGAGCGCGGCCTGCAGGCGATCGATCCAGGGCGCGAGCATGTCGACGGCGCGCAGGGCCGGGAGCCGATCACCGAGGGGCAGCGCCAGGCGGTGCTGCGGCTGAATCGCGCCGAGCGCGAGCTCGGCGCCGACGGGGCGGCGATCGTCCACGACGTGCTGGTGCAAGGCTTGACCATGGAGCAGGTCGGGCAGAAGCGCGGCCTGTCCAGCCAGCGCTGGACGGACTACTTCTCACGCCGGTTTCGCGAGTGCCTGGACCGGCTGGCGATGCTCTACGGCTTTGCAACGGCCGGCGTGACACCGAAATCGGTCCTTGTCGGAGTATTGCGGCAACCGGGAGATCGGTCGCGCTGATCGATGCCGAGAGGCCGTCTCGCTGCGCTGCACGACCGACGAAAGCCCGGTGATCAGAAGCCGCCCGCGTTGAAGTTCAGCCGCTGCGTGACGTCGGACGCCGCCTTGCTCAGCGGCATCGCATAGTCGACGCTGAGTGGGCCGAACGGCGAGGCCCAGCTCAGGCCGACACCGGCCGAGGAACGGACGATGTTCTTGTTCGCGATCTGTGCCGATTGCGTCGGACCCTTGTAGCCGAACACGCTTCCGGCATCGACGAACGCCGATGCCTTCAGGCCATACTCCTGGGGCAGGCCGGGGATCGAGCTCTGCAGCTCGGCGGTGGTCGCCCAGTACATGCTGCCACCGACATTGTCCATGGTCGAGCCGGGCGTGAGGTCGCGCGGACCGAATCCATTCGGTGCGAAACCGCGGACCATGCTGGGACCACCGAAGAAGCTGTTGAGCAGGGGCGCCTGCTGGCCGCCCCAGCCGGTGATGTAGCCGCCCTGGGCACGGACCATGCCGGTGAGATCGCTGTTGATCGACTGGTAGTAACGGGTGTCCTCGGTCGTCCGCAGGAACTTCACATCACCGCCGAGCCCGGCAAGATCCTGGCTGAGCTGCGACCTGACACCGCTCGTCGGGCTCTTGTTGTTGTCGAGCGTATTGTAGGTGACGGTGTCGCCGATCGACGAGACCAGTTGCGGCCCGGCGGCCGCGGCCTGCCGGATCGGTATCGACACCGTCGTAGCGGATGTTCCGGGGCCGAGCGTGACGTTCTGGTCGTAGAGCGAATAGCGCCAGAGCACGCTGGTCTGCTCGGTGACCGGCATGCCCAGCGTCAGGTTGCCGCCATAGGTGTTGCTGCCGTAGGACTGATAGGGGCTGACATCGGCTTGCCGGTCGAACACCTCGGCGCCTGCTGTGGCACGGCCCACAGCATAGGGTGAGGAAACCGACAGGTCGGCGCCGCGTGCAAATTGGCCGTAGCTCACCGATGCCTGCACGGCGTTGCCGGTGCCATAGAAATTCCGGTCACCAACCTTGACCTCCGTGAGAAAGCCGTCGGTCGTCGAATAGCCGCCGGAAATGTTGAAGTCACCAGTCGCCTGGTCGTCGGCCTCGACATCGAGGACGACGCGATCCGCCGCGGTGCCCGGCTTGGTCGTGATCTTGACCGTCTTGAAGTAGTTCAGGTTCTTCAGCCGTCGTTCGGCCCGGTCGATGAGAGTCTTGTTGTAGGCATCACCCTCGCTGATATCGAACTCGCGCCGGATCACATAGTCGCGCGTCCGGCTGTTGCCGTGGATCTCGATCCGCTCGACATAGGTCCGCGCTCCCTGGTCGATCACGAAGGCGATATCGGCCCGATGCGCCCGCGGGTCACGCGTGATGCGCGGCTCGGCATGGGCAAAAGGAAAGCCGCGCTTCGACATGTCGGCTGCGAGCGCCTCGCTGGCCTTGTCGAGCAGGCTCGCATCGAATGATGCGCCGGCGCGCGCAAGCAGCCGGCTGCGGAGCTTTTCGCAGTCGAGCCCGGGCACGTTGCAGACGATGCTGATATCGCCGAATTGATAGAGCTCGCCTTCGTCGATCGCAAAAACCACATCGAAGCCGTTGCCCGCCGGGTCGTATGCGGCGCCGGCGTTGGTCACGGTCGCGTCGGCATAGCCATGGTTGCGATAATACTGCCGCAACAGCTCGCGATCCCCGTTGATCTGGTCGGGGTCATAGACGTTGCCGCCGGTCAGAAAGCTGAGGACGGTCGTGACCGAGGTCTTGATGATCGCCCTGAGCTGCCGATCGCCGAAGACATGATTGCCGGTGAAGGAGATCCGGCGCACCGTCGTCTTTTTCCCTTCGACGATATCGAACACGAGGTCGACGCGATCGTTGCCGCGGTCGATGATTTGCGGTGTAACGCGGACGTCGTCCCGGCCGGCGCGATGATAGGTCTCGACGATGCGATTGACGTCGCCTTGAACCGTTGCGCGCTGCAATCCTCCGGATGGTTTGGACTGGATCGCGGCTGACAGGTCTGCGTCCTTGACCTTCTTGTTGCCTTCGAAGACGACCTTGCTGAGCGTCTTGGCCTCCGTCAGGTGAACGACGATGCGCTCGCCGGCGTGGGTGATCTTCACGTCGTCGAACTGGCCCGTCGCGATAAGCGTCTTCAGGGCTGCATCGAGCGCGGCGGCATCGTAATGGCCGGCGCTGTCGGCGTGAAAATAGCTGCGAACCGTATCGGCATCGATCCGGTGATTGCCTTCGACAGTGATAGCGTCTTGCGCCGCGGTTGCCGACGCTGCGAAGGTGGGAGCGCTTAGCGCGGCGATGGCGACCATCGCCACCAACCATCGCGGGCTCCAATGGCCTCCTGTCATTTCCGGAAAGCTCATCACGTGATGCCTGTTCATGCTCAACAGGGCCGCGATGCAAGGAGCGGCGCGAGGCGAAAGAATGTCCGCTCTCGCTGATTGCGCGATTGTGAACGACGCCACGATTCCGGCGCAATGGAACGACTTGCCGTCGCAGAATCGTCGCAGTGCAGGATCAAAGGCGAGCGCGGTACGAGCTGACAACGCTCGATCGTTCGTGGCTTCGTTGAAGGCTCAAGCCCGAACGCCTCCATCGGAGTAGCACATGCGCTACGTCGCTCTTGTGGTTCTTGCCTGTATCTTTGTCCAACCCGCCGGCGCCGCCGTCGCGCCCGAGATCGATCCCCGCGCTTCCCTCGGCGTGGTTCAGCAATGGATCTACAACTACCGCACCAAGCCGGACTACGCGCATGTGCCGGCTGCGGTGCGTGTGCTGTTTCATGCACAGACCTTCAAGGAGCCGGAGAATGCCGGCATCTATCTGGGCTTCATCGCCGGTGCGATCGGCTCCAATCCGGCCAAGGCCGAGCAGTTGGTGAACAGCTTCTTCCCGGTGCCGCCGGAGGACGAATGGGTGATCGTTCGCGCGATCGCCTATTCCGGCCTGCCGGATTGGCGCAATCTGATGCGCAAGGTCGAGCCCAGGATGCCGGGGCGCCGTGTCATGATCGAGGGCTATCTTGCCGGAAGCCAGCCGACCCTGATGGACATTCCGCTTGAGGAGCCGAAGCCCGGCGTCTTCGACAAGCTGCGCGGAACGCTCACGCGCAATCCCTTCGCCAAGGAGGAGCGCAAGCTCGACGCCAAGCTGACCTATGCAACAAATCAGGATCTGCTCGACACGCTGTGGGGCTATTATTTCGCAACCGGCTCGCATCAGCCGATCCAGCGCATCATGCAGATGCTGCCATGGTCGAAGAGCCGCGATACCATCGACAAGCTCACGGTCGGAAGCATGGCGCGCTACACGCTTGCGAGCTACGCCGTGCGCGATGCGGGACTGCGTGAGTATCTTCGTGAGCAGCTTGCGGGGGAGGCCGGGCCGATCAAGGCGCCGCTGACCGAGGTCATCGACGCCGCCGATACGGTCCAGCTCGGCGCCGTCCGCAAGGATGCCGTTGCCGCGGTCGAGGAGCTGAAGGCCAAGGGGTCGGATGCGCGGCGGAACCTGGATTTCTGGGGCCAGCTCGGCGTTGGCGCCGTCGCGCTCGGCTGCGTCTCGGCGGCTGCGTTGGGGCAGGTCGCGGTCGGAATCCCCTGCGTGATCGGCGGCTCGGCATCTCAGGGGCTGCTGTCGTTCTGGGAGAAGCAGCAGTAGGCTCGACCG
>Ga0209677_101360_pt1 | contig 10713 bp, 8 predicted proteins | sample AraplaCvi_mCL_r2_2_FD_184285 | JGI IMG/M metagenome (GOLD analysis project Ga0209677, IMG submission 184285) | Arabidopsis root microbial communities from North Carolina, USA - plate scrape CL_Cvi_mCL_r2 (SPAdes) (version 2) | ecosystem: Host-associated > Plants > Roots > Endosphere | place: USA... | reverse complement strand
CGCCGTTTTTATAAACGAACATGCCGATATCAAGTAGGACCAGATCGCTTGGTTGCGGGCTTGTCAGCTCGTCCTTGAGTTCTGCCTGCAGTACAGGCAGGACCTGAGTCTTGTTCGCATAAAAAAATTTCCATGCCGCGTCCATTTGCTTGTTATACGTTTGGATCGTGGCTTGAGGCTGGCCCGACTTTATCGCCTTCAGGTTCGCCACATGAGCCAGCGTTTCCTGCTCGACTGTCGCGGCGGCGCTGCTGCCGCAATGAGCAAAAACGAGCGCCGCAATGAACAGGTTCAACAGAAAATTTTTTCTCATAGGGGCTTAGTGACGGCAATGATGACGAAACTGATCGCGGCGCGTCCTCAGAGGGAACGCGCGGCATTAATAGTTCTCGATAGGCAATAGGCTTACTCTAGCATAAGCGTTACCGTGTCCTTCTACGCCTGCCATGTTGGACTGCATCCAACACAATCAGCACATGTGTGACGCACAAACCGACAGATCGCACGCCAACTGCCCAATTTCGCCCCGACACGCGCTGCCATCATTTGGCACGCTTCATGCAATCGCTTCTTATCGAGGCCGGCACCCGCCTGGCTCGATAACGATTGAGGAGATTGACATGAACAAGCTGACGATCAAGGATCTGGCTCTTACGAAGGAACTCGGCAAAAACGAGATGACCGAATGTGTAGGCGGAATGGGACGTACGCCCCAGCAAATCCTGGCATGGGAAATGACGGGCAAGCCCGCAACCTGGCAGGGCCTCGTCCTGGAGGACGACAATCGGCTGCATGTGCCGACGATTTGAAAGCCGCGGCGGCGGCACGTGGAACGTGACGCCGTTCAAGCGCATTTACGCGCGCATGCCGATCCAGATCACGCTTTCCGTCGCGGCAGAGATCACCGAACCGATCACCCGGTCGAGCACTCCAGCACGACAAAGGCAAACTGCTGACTGGTCGTGATGCAGCTGTTCTTCGCCGACGATCGACGAAATGGCGGCAGTGGCCTCGGGATCGGCAATACCGATCTGCGAGAGCTGCTGCTGCAAATGCCGAAGCACCACGCGCTCCACGGCCACGGTTGCAAGCGCGATGAATCGGGCGCCCATCAAACCGGTGACGAATCCCAGCACATAACCACCGGCACCGCACAGCCAATAACTGCGGCAGCGCGGCAGTCCGCGTCGCGTCAATTCCTTGGCAAAGATAGATCGGTGACGTTCTTCATGGGCTTTGAATTCCGCCAATTGGGGCAGCAATCCACGCGCGCGCAATCGCGCGGTCGCGATCTGCCCGGCGTAGATGTTCACTGCGCCGTGCTCGCCCGCGTGATTGACCTTCATGATGCGTCCTGCCTCGACGGCTGGACTCGTTACACCGCTCATGGGGTTCTCCAATACGACGGAAAATAATCCCATAACAGACTCGCAATAACAACGAGCTTCTGCGTGCGCGCAAAAAAAGGGCCGCACGCAGCGGCCACGACAATATGCGCGACGAATGCGCTCAGGACGCAGCCGGCGCCTGGTCGGCCTTGGATTGCACCTTCTTCGCTGCCTGCTTGCGCTGCGCCTGCCATTTCTGCAGACGTTTGAACTGGCGGATCAGGCCATCGTTCATACGGTCGTACGTGCCGTGGATCTTCAGCAGCAGGGCCGTCAGGCTGTGCACACGGTGCAGCAAGACGTGGCCGCGCGCCTTCAGCACGTGGGTCGAACGGAATTCCGCGTTCGGCGTGCCATAGCCGTAGTCGATGTCGTTGAACGAGAAATTGGCCAGCACGTCCTGCACGGCCAAATGAATCGCGCTGGTGCCGACGGACAGGTTGAGATAGTTCTGCTGGCAAGAGATTCTGTGCACATGCCAGACGGATGCCGAGCGCGAGCCGAACACGACGGCGACGTCCTCGTCACCGCAACGGATCACATACGACAGCAGCAGGCCGTTGCGCGCCAGACCCTCCAGGCGGCGCTGCTCGGTGTCGCGGTCCGTGGCCTCGGACGGGTCGACGGCGACCGTTGCGTCGAGCATCGCCGCGACCTGTTCCGGCTGCTCGATGCGCACCACCTGCAACGCACCGGCGGCTTCCGTCAGCAGGCGGACCTGGCGCGCCAGGTTGTAGCGCTTCTTGGAACTGAATTTTTGCAGATAGGCGTCGACGCCCTTCGGCAGCGGCTGCGTGTGGCACGGACGCCAGCCGTGCCGGACATATGCCGACACGCCCGCGATGTCCTGCAGCTTGATGCCCGCGTCTTCGGGATACGCCTGCATGTACAGCACCTGGCACTCCGCATAACGTTCCAGCAATTGCTGGATGACGAAATCGGCGAGGCCGTCTTGCGTCTCGTCCAGCAGCGGCACGCTGCCGAGAATCTGGCAGGCGCGGACCTTTTGCTTGAACAGGGACACCGGGCCCAAGCGGAAGGCGAGATCGCAAGTGATGGTGCGAACGGGGACGAATCCGACGATCTCGTAATCGACGCGGCGACGCACGACGAAAAGTTCGTGGGCCGCGTCCTGTCCCTGATCCATGTCGGTCAGGTAATTAAAAAATTGCGGGGATTGGTACAGCGTCTCCGGTCCGGTCGCCGTGGCCAGCATGCGGTTCCACGCATCGAGGATGTCCGGACGGTCGTGATAGGCCGTCGCGACGTTCATTTCGAATCTGTCCGGGTAACGCCTCGTCCGTGCGCGCGCGCCCAGTGACGCCGGGGCCGACGGTGCGAATTCGCTGATCTCAAGGTTACGCGTGAACATTGTGCCGGCCCTCGGGTGGAGAAGGAAATGCCCGCGACAAAATGTTACGCGGGCCACATATCACACTGCTGAGCAGCGTGTATTTACGCGATACTAACGGGAGCTCAGCCGTAACGTACAGTTAAATTTGATTACAGATTAGATAGGTAAAAAGGACGTGACTTTTTGTGAAAATCGACTTGGGGAGGCGATGTAGGCCGATTGTTCTGCGTTTTATCAAAAACGGAGTGTTTTTCCCTGCAATCAATTGAAACGCAGAATAAATAAGCGAATCCAGGTGGGAACAGCCCATCGACGAACGGCCTCGAACGCCGTTCGGATAATCAATTTACTCAAATGTATACGTTGCACAAATCAAACAATAAATGCATTTGTGCAATATTGTTTCTTGTGGCCAGCATAACCAGGGCGGTTATCCACCTCAAATAATTTCCGCGAGAAACCAAATGTTTCTTGAATTGTGAAATTGTCAACGCATAACGCCAGGATCAATAATGGGGCGGCCGCTCGTTGACCGGACCTTGTCCTGCATCACGCAAGGTGCGGATGTGTTCGGCCAGTTTGGCCACCATGGCTTCGAGCTGGTCGATGCGGCGGCCTTGCTCGTAGATCGTGCGGTTGAGGGTGTCGACGAGGTTTTCCTGGTCGGCCAGCTTGATTTCGATGTCGATAAGACGGTTCTCGTCGCTCATACGGGCTTTCGGTAAAGTAAAGGTGACGTCAGACTTTCGGCGTGGCCAGCAGCGCTTTCAGGTTGGCGAGGCGCTCCTTGGGCGTGAGCACTTCGTTTTCCTTCGGCGGCGCATCGCCTACGTCGAGTGCCATTTCCTTGATGAAGCGCGACGGGTCGCAATGGACGAGCTCGCCCGCCCGCTTGCGCTTCTTGCACCACGTGACGTGCAGGCTGCGCTGGGCGCGCGTGATGCCCACATACATGAGGCGGCGCTCTTCCTGGATGCGCGCGGCGATCTTCTCGACGGGGTCGTCAGGGTCGCCCTTGTGCGGCAGGATGCCTTCCTCGCAGCCGACGAGGTACACGTGTGGATATTCCAAGCCCTTCGACGCGTGCAAGGTCGACATGCGCACGGCGTCCGGCTCCTCGTCCTGTCCATCGAGCATCGACATCAGCGCGACCATCTGCGTCAGCTCGAGCAGGTTTTTTTCTTCGCCGTCACGGTCGCGCCCGCCGCGGCCCCGTTCCTTCAGCCAGTTGAGGAACTCGAGCACGTTCTGCCACTTGCCCTGCGCCGCCTTGTCGTCGAAGTTCTCGTACAGGTAGTGCTCGTAGTTCATCTCCTTCATCATGTCGTCGATCAGCTCGGCGGCATTGTCGCCGCTGCCGGACGGGCCGGGCCGCGTGGCGCGCGATTCCAGCTCGTTGATCCAATGACAGAACTCGCGCAACGGGTACAGCTGGCGCTCCTGCAGCAACGCTTCGATCCCGCCCTTCTGCGCAGCCTCGAACAGCGAGCAGTTCCACTGCCCGGAAAATTCGCCCAGCTTCTCGAGCGTGGTCATGCCGACGCCGCGTTTGGGCGTCGTGATGGCGCGGATGAAGGCCGGATCGTCGTCCTGGTTCGCGATCAGGCGCAGGTAGGCGATGATGTCCTTGATCTCGGCCTTGTCGAAAAAGCTCTGGCCGCCCGAGATCGTGTACGGAATGCGTTCCTTGCGCAGCGCCTGCTCGATGACGCGCGCCTGGTGGTTGCCGCGGTACAGGATCGCGAAATCCGACCATTTGTTCTTGCGCTGGAAATGGTCTGCCGAGATCATGATCGCGACCTGGTCGGCCTCCGTCTCGTCGTTCGGCATGCCCAGCACCTTGATCGGCTCGCCCAGGCCGTGCTCGGACCACAGCGATTTCTCGAACAGTTTCGGATTGTTGCCGATGACGGCGTTGGCCGCCTGAAGGATACGCGTCGTGGAGCGGTAGTTCTGCTCCAGCTTGATCACCCGCAGGTCGGGGAAGTCGGTCTGCAGGGTGCGCAGGTTTTCCACGGATGCGCCGCGCCATGCATAGATCGCCTGGTCGTCGTCGCCGACGGCCGTGAACATCGGCTTCTTGCCAAGGCCCGTCACCAGCAGCTTCACCAGTTCGTATTGGCAGGTGTTGGTATCCTGGTATTCGTCCATCAGCAGGTAGCGCAGGCGGCGTTGCCAGCGGTCGCGGATCGGCTCGTTGTTGCGGAACAGTTCCACCGGCAGGCGGATCAAGTCGTCGAAGTCGACGGCCTGGTAGGCCTGCAAGGTGGCGACATAGCTGCGGTAGATGCGGCCGGCCTGGGCTTCGTCCTCGTCGCGCGCGTCGCGGATCGCATCTTCCGGGTCGACGAGGCCGTTCTTCCACAGTGAAATCGCGTTCTGGATGCGGCGGATTTCCTGTTTATCCGTCGTGACGGCCAGGTCGGAGACGACCGTGTAGCAGTCGTCGCTGTCCATGATGGAGAACTTGTCCTTCAAACCGACGCCGGCCGCTTCCTGGCGCAGGATCTTGACGCCCAGCGAGTGGAACGTCGACACGGTCAGCTGCTTCGCCTGCTTGGGCTGTTTCAGCAGCTTGCCGATGCGCTCCTGCATCTCGAGCGCGGCCTTGTTCGTGAACGTGAGCGCGGCGATCGTGCGCGGATCGTAGCCGCGGTGCTCGATCATGTAGGCGATCTTCTGCGTAATGACGCGCGTCTTGCCCGAGCCGGCGCCGGCCAGCACCAGGCAGGGGCCGTCGAGATAGAGCACGGCTTCGCTTTGCGGACCGTTCAGGCCGAAGTTCGGGGTGTTGGACATTGGAAATATTGGAGAGGACAGCCCAGCATTGTAACGAAGCTGGCAGCGCATGCGTACCGGAGTGCTTGCGTAAAACGCATATCGTCACCACATGTGGCTTTTACATCAGTCCCCGTCCGCATGCGCTAACATGGTCGGCACGGCGACGACGCCAACGAGGGATACCACATGAAATTTGAACACCTGATTGAGATTAACGATCCGCTGAACCCGCTGATGGACACCATCACCCGCGAACAGCTGTGGCGCGGCCTCGTGCTGCGCGCCGAGGATCCGAAGCTGTTCGTGCCGCACCTGGACGAGTGCACGATCAGCGAGCGCGAGAGCGGCAGCTTCTCGCGCCGCCTGCGTTATGGCGACCTCGTCATCGACGACAAGGTGATCCTGCACCCGCTGCACGAAGTGCGCTTCGAAGTGCCGGCCCAGGGCGACATCGCCCAGTCGCTGCTGACCATGACCATCGAGACGCCGACGGAAAACGCGCTCGTCGTCCGCTTCTGCTACGACGACGGCAATGTGTCGGCCACCGACGACATCGGCAAGATGTACGAGGATTTCAAGAAGTCCGCGTACCAGGAGTCCGATATCGACACGGTCAAAGTGGTGCGCCAGCTGGCCGCGGAAGGGAAGCTGGACGCGTCGCGGCTGAATTAAGGGTCACGTGCCCGGCTCGACCTCGTCCGGATCGATATCGCTTTCGCCCTTCGCGAGATTGGCCGCCAGGTCGCGCAAGGCCGTGCGCACGCCCTCTTCGACCACGGGGTGGTAGAACGGCATCTCCAGCATCTGGTCGACCGTCAGCCGCGATTGCGCGGCCCAGCTCAGCAAGTGGCCGATGTGCTCGCCGCGCGGGGCGATCATCTCGGCGCCCAGGAAGCGGCCCGTGCGGTATTCGCCGTAGACGCGCAGCAGGCCCTTGTTCTGCAACATCACGCGGCTGCGGCCCTGGTTCTCGAACGACACCTGCCCCACCGCGAACTTCGACTTGCCCGGCGCGCACAGCGCCTTGTAGCTGGCGCCCAGCGTGACGATGTTCGGCTCCGTGAACGCGGCCGTCAGCGGCGCGCGGCGCAGGCCGGGGCGGATGTCGGGGAAGCGGCCGGCGTTGTCGCCCGCGATCTTGCCGTGGTCGGCCGCTTCCGGCAGCACGGGGCGCTCGTGGTTGGCGTCGCCGGCGATGAAGATGTGGCTGTTCCCGCACTGCATGGTGCGTGGATCGAACAGCGGGACGCCGTTGCCGTCCAGCGCGATGCCCGCGTTCTCGAGGTCCAGGTCGTGCACGTTCGGCGTGCGACCCGCGGCCTGCAGCACGTATTGAAAACGTTCCGTGATCGCCTCGTCGTGGCGGCCCGTCGTCAGCACGACCTCGTCGCCGTCCTGCTCGGCGCGCAGGATGCGCGACTGGAAGTGGATGTCGAGTTCCTCGCACAGCACGCGCGTTGCCGTCTTCAGCACGACGGGGTCCGTCAGCTGGGCCACGCTGCCCCCGCGCGCGTACAGGCGCGTGCGCACGCCCAGGCGGGCGAGCGCCTGGCCGATCTCCAGGCCGATGACGCCCGTGCCGATCACCGCCACGGAACGCGGCAGGTCGTCCCAATAAAACACGTCGTCGCTCGTGATCACGCCGGGGCCCACGTTCGCCAACGTGGGGAGCAAGGTCGGGCTGGAGCCCGTCGCGATGACGATGCGGCGCGCATCGATTTCCGTGTGGTCGTCCACGCGCAGCGTGTGCGGATCGACGAAGCGGGCATGGCCGCGCACCTTGTCGTCGGCCGGCATCGCGTCGACGCCCTCGACGACGAAGCCGACGAAGCGGTCGCGCTCGCGCCGCACGCGCGCCATCACGGCCGGGCCGTCGATGCGCACGGTGCCCGGATGGACGCCGAACTCGGGCGCAACATGCATCATGTGGGCGGCCTCGGCGGCGGCGATCAGGAGCTTGCTGGGCATGCAGCCCACGCGCGCGCACGTGGTGCCGTAGACGCCGCTCTCGATCAGCACCGTGCGTGCGCCCTGCGCCCTGGCCGCGCGGTAGGCGACCAGCCCGGCCGTACCGGCGCCGATCACGGCGACATCGACCTTCAGTTTCTTCATCCTCACCTCCGCGACGTTCACGAGCGTGACGATACGCTTTTTTCAAGAACTCGGCTTGCAGCGAGACGTTTTTAAATGTCGAGCGGATCGACCTCGAGCGACCACCGCACCCGCGACTTCATGGCACGCAGCGCATCCACCCACTCGGTGAGGAACGCCTGCAGCGCCGGCCGCGAATTCGATTCGACGAGCAGCTGCGCACGGTCGACGTTGTGCACGCGGGTCATCGTCATCGGGATCGGCTCGTTGATGACGACCGTGTCCGACGGCAGCGCATCGCGCGCGGCCTCGAGGAATTCGATCGCCGTCGCCAGCTCGGGCGCCTCGGCGCGCAGCAGCGCCTGGTACATGTAGGGCGGCAGCGCGGCCTGGTGGCGCTCTTCCAGCAGGCTGCCGGCGAAGCGGTCGTAGTCGTGCCGCATCACGGCGCCGTACAGGGGGTGCTGGCAGTAGCGCGACTGGATCAGCACCTCCGATTCCAGCCCCGCGCGGCCGGCACGCCCCGCCACCTGCATCAGCTGCGCGAACAGGCGCTCGCTGGCGCGGTAGTCCTGCGAGAACAGGGCGGTATCGGGATTGAGCACGCCGACGAGCGTCAGCCTTTTGAAGTCGTGGCCCTTCGCGACCATCTGCGTGCCGATCAGGATGTCGACGTCGCCCCGATGCACGGTGTCGAACGCTTCCTGGGCACTGCCCTTCCTGCGCGTGGAATCGGCGTCGATGCGCAGGATGCGCGCCTGCGGGAACAGCGCCTGCAACCCTTCTTCGACACGCTGCGTGCCGCGGCCCAGCGGCTGCAAATCGATGTTGCCGCAAGTCGGGCACGCATGCGGGATGCGCAGCTCGAGCGAGCAGTGGTGGCAGCGCAGCCGCCGCTCCGGCCGGTGCAGGACCATGAACGCCGTGCAGCGCGTGCAGTTGCTGATCCAGCCGCACGCCTCGCAGCACAGCACGGGCGCGTAGCCGCGCCGGTTCAGGAACAGCAGCGACTGTTCTCCCCGCTCCATGCGCAGCCGCAGCGCCTGCATCAACGTGGACGTGAGGCCTTCCTTCGGCTTGTCGCGCTCCATGTCGATGAGTTTTACGCGCGGCAGCACGGCGTCGCGCACGGCGCGCTCGCGCAGTTCGAGCCTGCGGTAGCGCCCCGTCTGCGCGTGGTGCCAGCTTTCCAGCGACGGCGTCGCGGAGCCCAGCACGATGGGAATGCCCAGCTGGCGCGCGCGCCACACGGCCAGGTCACGCGCTGAGTAACGCAGGCCTTCCTGCTGCTTGTACGACGGGTCGTGTTCCTCGTCGATGACGATCATTTTCAGGTTCGGCAGCGACGACAGGATCGCCAGCCGCGTGCCCAGCACGATGCGCGCGCGGCCCGTGTGCGCGGCCAGCCAGTGCAGCATGCGTTCGCCTTCCGACAGGCTGCTGTGCAAGGTGGCCAGCATCACGCCCGGGAAGCGCGCGCGGATGTTCGCTTCCAGCTGCGGCGTCAGGTTGATCTCGGGGACGAGGATCAGGATCTGCGCGTCGGCGTCGCGTTGCAGGACTTGCGCGCAGGCCTGCAGATACACCTCGGTCTTGCCGCTGCCCGTCACGCCGTACAGCAGCAGCGGGGTGAACCCCGTCGCGCCGCCGATGGCGTCCGCCGCCTGCTGCTGGGCCGCGTTCAGTACGGGCATGTCGGCCGGGGTCGCGTCGTGCACGTCCGGCAGCTTGGCCAGTTTCTTCAGCGCGCGGTCCAGCGCGACCGTCGTCGACAGCCGCAGATTCTTCGGCAGGCCCGGCATCGCCACCTCGCCCAGCGGTCGGTGGTAGTAGGCGGCGGCGAAGCGCGCCAGCGCGATCCAGCGCTCCGGCAGCGGCGTCAGCTGCGTGCGCACGGCGAGGGCATCCTTCAGCTTGTCGGCCGGGACGTCCGTCTCGTGCTTCACGGCGACGATCAGCCCGACCGCCTCGCGCCGGCCGAAGTTGACGAGCGCCAGCTGCCCGACCTGCGGCTCACTGCCGGGCTCGCATTCCCAGCGGTAATCGAACAGGCTGTCGAGCGGCGTATCGAGCGCGATTTGCAGGATGCAGTGGGACAATCCGTGACCTTGTCGAGAAACTGTGGAGAACTGTGGAAAACTTTGTGGAAAATGGAAAAGTTGACCGTGAAGAAGGTTTACGCTAGATCAAAACGCCAGGAAATTCTCTATGCTCATCAAGAAAATAACCTTATAAATTCAACGACTTAGAATTTCCGACCTTGAACGCATGAAATATCCCATCGCTTGCGCACTTCTGTGCATAACTGCGCATTTCCAGTGCAAAACTTGAGCGCAGTGCAGCATAATCTTGATACAACACTTGAAGAAAATACGTAAACCCCGGTAAACCAAGAACTTTTCCGGATTATTCACAGAATCTGTGCATAACTTTGTGAACAATAGGCTGAAAGCCTCGGTGGATAAGTAGTCACTCCCCTCGAGGCCCCTCTGCGCCCCCCAGCGAACCCGACAATAAACCCCATCAAATCAACCACTTAGCATATTCTGCGAGATACTGTACATTTCCACAGTCCACGCGGCCCGCGTGCGATTTTTTGTGAATAAGTGTGATTGCCTGCGTTCGATGCGGTGCAAAAAATGCACCGCTCGCGGAGACGTCAGGCGCCGCGCTGGCGGCGGCTGAAGTCGTGCACCGCGTCGACCATCGCCGTCACCGACTCCGGCGGGGTGAATTGCGAGATGCCGTGCCCCAGGTTGAACACGTGGCCATGGCCGGCCGACGGGGTGCCGTAGCTGGCCAGCGCCTTTTCCACCTCGGCGCGGATCTGGTCCGGGCCGGCGAACAGGATCGCGGGGTCGAGGTTGCCCTGCAGGGCGACGCGGTCGCCGACCTGCGCCCGCGCGCGGCCCAGGTTGACGGTCCAGTCGAGGCCCAGCGCGTCGGCGCCGACGTCGGCCATCTCGTCCAACCACAATCCGCCGCCCTTCGTGAACATGATGGACGGAATGCGCACGCCGTCTTTTTCGCGCTGCAGCTTCGCGACGACCTTCTGCATGTACGCCAGGGAAAACGCCTGGTAGGCGCCATCCGCGAGCC
>Ga0209677_101358_pt1 | contig 10723 bp, 8 predicted proteins | sample AraplaCvi_mCL_r2_2_FD_184285 | JGI IMG/M metagenome (GOLD analysis project Ga0209677, IMG submission 184285) | Arabidopsis root microbial communities from North Carolina, USA - plate scrape CL_Cvi_mCL_r2 (SPAdes) (version 2) | ecosystem: Host-associated > Plants > Roots > Endosphere | place: USA... | reverse complement strand
CCTCGTCGTCCTCGTAGTTGGCGTACGAGCGGTCGCGCTGCATCAGGCCGAACCCCTTGACCGAGGCCGGCATCGCGAACGACGTCGTCAGGATGCGGCGCGGGTTGCTCAGCGGGCGCCACAGCCATTCGCCGGTGCCGGCCTGCACCATCAGGCCGTCGGAGTCATGCACCTCGGGACGGAAGTCGCCGGGCTGCGGCTGGTTCTCGCCCGAGAAGAACATGCTGGTGAGCGGGGCGATGCCCAGCGTCTTCACGTCCTGGCGCAGGTACAGGCGCGACTGCACGTCGACGACGGTGTCCTTGCCCGGCGTGACCACGAACCGATAGACGCCGGTCATGCGCTTGGAATCGAGCAGCGCCGTCACGACCAGCGAGGTCGCGTCGGCGGCCGGCTTCTCCAGCCAGAACTCGGTGAAGCGCGGGAACTCCTCGCCGTTGCCGCCCACGGTGTCGACGGCCAGGCCGCGCGCGGACAGGCCATAGCGCTGGTCCTTGCCGATCGCGCGGAAGTAGCTCGCGCCCTGGAAGACGATGACCTCGTCCTTGTGGGCCGCGTTGTTGATCGGGAAATGGACGCGAAAGCCCGAGAAGCCCGACGCCAGCGCCTTGGACGGCGCCTTGTTGTGGCCGTAGTCGAAGTCCGCGGTGTCGAACGGCAGCTCGCGCGACTTGCCGTCGGCCGAGACCTCGTGGATCTTGACGGTCTCGGTGTTGACGAAGCCGGGGTGGAAGAACTGCACCTCGAACGGCAGCTTCTGGTCGCGCCACAGCGAGTGGTCGGGGCGAAAGCGGATGTCGCGGTACTGGTCGTACGTGAGGGCGTCGCTGGCGGCGGGCGCGGCCTTGCGGACCTCCGGCACGAAGGGCTGGGCGGCCAACTGTCGAGCACGCGCGCCGACGTCGTCAAACAGCGCCGCGCACGCCTGGACGCTCGCCAGGGCGAGGGCCGCGCCGGCGAGGAGGGATCGCAGGGCTACAGAGGTGGAAGGGCGCTTCGGGCGTCCGTTGGAGAACATGTATTGTCGAGCTGGGATGCAGTGGGCCTGCACTCCATTCGCAACACACGTGCCAGCGCGAAAAACCCTTGTGAATCAATCACTTGGAAGGGGGCGTCCGGCAAAGCTGTCATTGGCCTGTCCGAAACGCCCGGAAAGCGTCGGGTTGCGGCGACGGTTGCACTGCACAATCGCGCAAGTGCTTGATCTGTAAGGAGTTCTTGATGTCGCTATTCGGCGACAGGAGCGTCGCCGCGGAACAGGCCGGGGGTCAGGCCGTGCTTCTGCATCAGCCGGTAGAACTCGGTGCGGTTGCGGTCGGCCAGGCGTGCGGCGTCCGCCACGTTGCCGTCGGTGATCTTGAGCAGCCCCACGAGATAGTCGCGCTCGAACCGCGTGCGCGCCTCGGTATAGCTGAGCACCTCGACGCTGGGCACGCGCAGCGCGCGCTGCACCAGCGCCAGCGGCACCAGCGGCGTGGTGGCCAGCGCGGTCACCTGCTCGACCACGTTGTGCAGCTGTCGCACGTTTCCGGGCCATGACGCGGTCGTCAGCGCCTTCATGGCATCGGGCGCGAAGCCGTTGACCTTGCGGCCGTACTTGAGCGCCAGGCGCGCGAGGAAGTGTGCGGCCAGCAGCGGGATGTCCTCGCGTCGCTCGGCCAGCGTGGGCAGCGTCAGGGACACCACGTTGAGCCGGTAGTACAGGTCCTTGCGGAAGCTGCCGTCGATGATCGCCAGGTCCAGGTCGCGGTGCGTGGCCGACAGGATGCGCACGTCGATCGGCACCGCGTGGCTGGCCCCCACCGGCCGCACCTGGCGCTCCTGCAGCACGCGCAGCAGCTTGACCTGCAGCGCGACGGGCATGTCGCCGATCTCGTCGAGGAACAGCGTGCCGCCATTGGCCGCCTGGAACAGGCCCGGGTGGTTGGCGACCGCGCCGGTGAACGCCCCCTTCACGTGGCCGAACAGCTCGGACTCGAGCAGGTTCTCGGGGATCGCGCCGCAGTTGACGGCCACGAACGGATGGCTCGCCCGCGGGCTGGCGCGGTGGATGGCCTGGGCCACCAGCTCCTTGCCGCTGCCGCTCTCGCCGCGGATCAGCACGCTCGCATCCGAGGCCGCCACCAGCTTGGCCTCGGCCAGCACCTCGGCCATGCGGGTGGAGCGGCTGACGATCTCGCTGCGCCAGGCCTCCACCTCGCCGCCGTCCACCGACGCCTCGGGCACGCCTTCCATCGCGATGGCATTGGCGATGATGTCCAGCAGCGCCTTGCCGTCGAACGGCTTGGTGAGGTAGGTGAACACGCCGCGCGACGTGGCCTCCACGGCATCGGGAATCGTGCCGTGCGCGGTCAGCAGGATGACCGGCAGCGACGGATGCTGCGCGCGGATCGCGTCGAACAGCGCGAGGCCGTCCTTGCCCGGCAACTGCACGTCGCTGAGCACCAGCTGCGGCCGCTCCATCGCCATCTTGACCAGCGCCTCCTCGGCCGACGCCGCGCCCGTGACGCGGTAGCCCGCGCCGGTCAGGCGCATCGACAGCAACCTCAGGAGGTCCGGATCGTCGTCGACGACCAGGATGTGCGCCGTCATGTCGACCCCTCCCGCGCCGAGTACGGCTCTGCGTCCCCCCAGGGAACCGCGGGCCGGCTCGGGGCGGCCCGGCGCTCGTCGCGCGTTGGTCTCGTCGGATTGCGCATCTTCACGACCTGGGCGACGACGCCGCCGGCGCCTGCCGCGTGTTCAGGCTGCGCTCGATGGCCTTGAGCGCCTCGAGCTTGGCGTTCGCGTCGTCGAGCTTGCGCTGGTTGTCGCGCTGGGCCTCGCGCAGCTGCGCGGCGTTGCGCTCGGCCGAGTCCTCGGCGCGCTTCTGTTCGGCCAGGCGATACGCGAGCAGGCGTGCGAACGAGCGCCACGGGTCGGCCTGCGGCGTGTTGTCGTGCAGCACCTTCTCGAGGACGCCTTGCGCGCGCGCGAGGTCGCCGGGGTTGTGCGTGCGGCTCATCGCGAGCGCCTGGTCCAGCTGCTGCTCGATGGAAGCGCCCTCGAGCGGACGGGCGGCCTCGGCGGTGAGATCCGCGGTGTTGAGCGCGCTCAGCCGATCCTCGGTGGCGAGCAGGTGGCGCGCGGCCAGGTCCTGCGGCTCGCGCGGCGGATCGCACTTGACCACCGGCGGCGGGGGCGGTGGCGGGGGCGGCGGCGGCGCGGGCTTGGGCGCGACGCAGCCGGCCAGCGCGATGGCGGCCAGCATCACGGCCAGGCCGCGGGCCGCGCGGATCGGCAGGGGAGGGGTTTCAATCGTTGACATGGGGTAGCTCGATTCGAAAATGGGCCCCGGGCCCGTCTGTCAGCAGGTCGACCTTGCCGCCGTGCGCCTGGACGTATTCGCGCACGATGGACAGCCCGATGCCGGTGCCGCGCACCGCATCGTCGGGCTGGTTCTCGCCGCGGAAGAAGGGCTCGAAGATGCGCTCGCGGTCGGCAGGCGCCACGCCCGGGCCTTCGTCGCACAGGTCGATGCGCACCTTGCCGCGCTGCGAGGCCAGCAGGATGCGCAGCGTGCCGCCGTGCGGGCTGAAGCGTATCGAATTGGACAGCAGGTTGCCGAGCGCGGCCGACAGCTTGTCCGCGTCGACCTTCATGCGCGGCGCCTCGCCGTCCAGCTCGATGGTCAGGTGGCGGGCCTGCCATTGCAGCCGCTGCTCCTGCACCAGCGCGTGCAGCAGGCCCTTCAGGTCGGTCTCGCTGCGGTTCAGGCGGCGCGCCTCGAAGGCCGCGGCGTTGAAGCGCAGCAGCGCCTCGATCTGGTTCTGCAGCGTCGTCGTGTTGTGGTTGAGGATGCGCGCGATCTCGCGTTGGTCGGCGGTCATCGGGCCGGCCACGCCGTCCTCCAGCAGCGCCACGCCCTCGCGCAGCGCGGCCAGCGGCGTCTTGAGCTCATGCGACGTGTAGCGCAGGAAGCGCGCCTTGTCCTCGTCGAGTTCCTTGAGCCGCAGGCGCAGCCACTCCAGGCGCTGGCCGAGCGAGCGCATGTCGCTCGGGCCGCGGATCTGCACCGGGTGATCGAGCCGGTTCTCGCCCAGCCCGGCGATGGCGCGCTCCAGGCGCTTGAGCGGCCGCGTCAGCCACACGCCGAACGCGAGGGCCAGCAGCGCGGCCAGGACGATGGCGCCCAGCACCTGCGTGCCCACCGACGCGCGGCCGGCTTCCAGCTGTGCCTGCAACGCCGCGTTGCGCGCCTCGCCGTTGTGGCGCACGGCCTCGGCGATCTGGCCGTTGAGGCGGTCGAGCGCGCGGAACTGCACGTCGAGCGCCTCCTGGCGCTGGCGGATCGAGGCCTTGGGGCCGTCGAGCTCGTCCTTGATCGGCGGGATCTGGCCCAGCCACTGCGCCGACAGGTCGACCGGCAGGTCGTGCCGCCGCATCTCGCCCAGCAGCCGCGTGGCGTCGTCGGCGGCCTGCGTGAAGCCGCGTAGCAGCGACGGGTCGTCCAGCACGATGTACTGCCTGGCGCTGCGCTCCATCGCCACGCGCAGGTCCACGAGCTGGCGCGCGTCGACCGTCAGCAGCGACGCGCTCTCCGTGGCCGCGCGGCTCTGCGCCATCACGCGCTCGAGCGTGAACAGCCCGCCCAGCGACGCGGCGGCGAGCAGGCCGGCGATCAGCAGGAAGGCGGCGAACAGGGTCTGCCGGAACGACAGGCGCAGGAGGTTGGACAAGCGGCGACGGGCGGGTGGCGGGAGGCATGCATTGTCACCTTGCAGGATACTGGCCGGTACCGCGGCGTTGCGCGGAGGGCTCGACCATGAAGATCCTGATCGTCGGAGCCGGCTCGACCGGCGGCTATTTCGGTGCGCGCCTCATGCAGGCCGGGCGCGACGTCACGTTCCTCGTGCGCCCCGCGCGCGCGGCCGCGCTGCGCGAGACCGGCCTGCAGGTGCTCAGCCCGCTGGGCGATTTCCGCGTCACGCCGTCGTTGATCGAGGCCGGCGGGATCGACCGGCCCTACGACATCGTGCTGGTCGCCGTGAAGGCCTACGGCCTGGCCGCGGCCATCGAGGACTTCGCGCCCGCCGTGGGCCCCGAGACCCTGGTGCTGCCCGTCCTCAACGGCATGAAGCACATCGACGTCCTGCAGGCCCGCTTCGGCCCGGAGCGCGTGGTGGGCGGCGTCTGCCGCGTGTCCACGCAGCTCGATGCGCAAGGCCGCGTCCTGCACCTGTCGCCGGTGCAGGAGCTGGTCTACGGCGAGCTGTCGGGGACGCACACCGCGCGCATCGAGGCGCTGCACGCCTTCCTCAGCGACGCCGGCTTCGACACGCGCCTGTCGCTGCGCATCGTCCAGGAGCTGTGGAACAAGTGGATCCTGCTGGCCACGCTGGGCGCCGCATGCACGCTCGCGCGCGCCAGCGTGGGCGAGATCGCGGCCACGGATGGCGGCGACGCCTTCGTTCGGGCGCTGCTCGCCGAGACCGTGGCCGTTGCCAGCGCCGCCGGCTGCGCGCCCGAGCAGAAGGTGGTGGACGGCACGCTCGCGCTGCTGACCGCCGCGGGCTCGCCACTCACGTCGTCGATGTACCGCGACCTCGTGGCGGGCGATCGGGTGGAGGTCGACCAGGTGCTGGGCGACCTGCGTGCGCGGGCACGCCGCGCGGGCGTCGCGGTGCCGCTCGTCTCCGCCGCGTTCATCCAGCTGGACGCCTACCAGCGGCGCCGCGACGCGCGCTAGACTGCAAGCCCCGCTGGCCGACGCACGAGGGACTCCGCATGCACATTCGCCGCCTGCCCCTGCGCACGAAGCTCGCGGTGTTCAATGTCTGCATGGTGGTGGTCACGCTCGGGGTGCTGGCGAGCCTGGACCTGGCTTTCGAGCGCGTGCGCATCAACGGCCCGCTCTACAAGGCCATCGCCGGCGGCCAGGCCGTGGTCGCCGACATCCTGCCGCCGCCGCTGTTCATCGTCGAGAGCCACCTGACCGTGTTCGAGCTGATCGACGCGCAGGCGCACGGCGACGTCACGCGGGTGAACCTGCTCGAGTCGCGGCTGCGCGAGCGCGAGTCCGACTTCGAGAGGCGCCACCAGGAATGGACGCGCACGCTGCCCGCCGGGACGCTGCGCTCGGCGCTGGTCGACGCGGCCTGTGCGCCCGCGGTCTCGTACTTCAAGGTGGTCGACCGCGACCTGCTGCCGGCGCTGCACCGCAGCGACATCGGCACCGCGCGCGAGCTGCTGTCCCACACGCTGGAGCCGCTGTTCGCCGAGCACCGCGACCGCGTCGAATTCACGGTGGCCGCCGCGCGGCGCGAGAACGCCGAGCGCGAGGCCAACGCCAGCGCCTTCGTGGACCGCGTGCGCACGGTCACGCTCGCCGGCTGGTTGCTGCTGTCCCTGGCCACCTTCGTGATCGTGCGGCGCGGGCTCGTCAAGCCGGTCGTGGCGCGCCTGGAGGAGATCGATGCCGCGCTGGACCGCATCGGCGCGGGCGACACCGCCACGCCCGTGGCGCATGGCGACGTCGACGAGTTCGACGAGGTGCTGGCCGAGGTCGATCGCATGCGGCTGCGGCTGCGCGCGGCGGTCGAGGCGGTGGACGGGCAGCGCCACGCGCTGGAGACCGCGCTCGACGCGGCACAGTCGGCCACGCGCGCCAAGAGCGAGTTCCTGGCCAACATGAGCCACGAGATCCGCACGCCGATGAACGCCATCCTCGGCATGACCGACCTCGCGTTGCGCACCGACCTGAGCGACAGGCAGCGCGGCTATCTGGGCAGGGTGCGCGAGGCGGCCGAGTCGCTGCTGGAGGTCATCGACGACATCCTCGACTTCTCGCGGATCGAGGCCGGCAGGCTGGCGCTGGCCGAACGCGAGTTCTCGCTCGACGAGGTGTTCGATCGACTGGCCGCGCTGGTCGGCCCGAAGGCGCAGCGCAAGGGCCTGGAGCTGCTGCTCAAGACCGCGCCCGACGTGCCGCCGGTGCTCGCGGGCGACCCGATGCGGCTGCTGCAGGTGCTGGTCAACCTGTGCAGCAACGCCGTGAAGTTCACCGACAAGGGCGAGCTCGTCGAGGTGACCGTGCAAGCCGCACGGGACGACAGGACCCCCCCGCGCGCCGACGACGCCACCGCCATCACGCTGCGCTTTGCCGTCAAGGACACCGGCATCGGCCTGACCCCCGGCCAGGTCTCGTCGCTGTTCCGCCCGTTCTCGCAGGTCGACGCGTCGAGCACGCGCGAACACGGCGGCACGGGCCTCGGCCTGGCCATCTGCCGCAGGCTCGTCGAGATGATGGGCGGCGAGATCGGCGTGGACAGCGAGCCCGGTGTGGGCAGCCGATTTCACTTCACCGTCCGCCTGCGCGTCGCCTCCGCGGCCAGTGCGGCGTCGCTGCCGCGCGGCGGTGTGCAGCGCGACCTGCGCGTGCTGGTGGTGGACGACAACGCCAACTCGCGCGAGATCCTGCGCGACCTGCTGCTGCTGCTGGGTTACGCACCGGTGGTCGAGTCCAGTGGGGCGGCGGGCCTGGCGGAGCTGCGCCGCGCCGCCGGTGTCGGGCATCCGTACCACCTCGTGCTGCTCGATTGGCGCATGCCCGGCATGGACGGCTTCGACGTCGTGCGCGCGCTGCGCGACGATCCGCCGCCCGGCGAGCCGCCGGCCATCCTGCTGGCGACGGCCTACGGCGACGAGGAGATCGTGCGCGAGGCCGCCAAGCTCGGCCTCGCCGGCTGCCTGGCCAAGCCGGTGAGCGCGTCCACGCTGCTCGATGCCATCCACCGTGCCTGCGGGCCCCGGCGCGGCGACCTCGTGCCGGCGACCGCGCCGACGCCGGCCAGCCACGCGGTGGCCGCCCCGCCGCTGGCGGCCCATGCCGCCGTGCCCCCCGCGCTGCGTGGTCGCCGTGTGCTGCTCGTAGAGGACAACGAGCTGAACCGCCTGGTCGCCACCGAGCTGCTGCACGAGGTGGCCGGCATGGACGTCACGCTCGCCGCCAACGGCCAGGAGGCGCTCGATCACCTGCGCGGCGCCACGTTCGATCTCGTGCTGATGGACATCCAGATGCCCGGCATGGACGGCCTGGAGGCCACGCGCCGCCTGCGCGAGATCCCCGGGCTCGCGCGCCTGCCGGTGATCGCGATGACGGCCCACGCGCTGGCCGGCGACGTCCAGACGAGCCGCGCGGCCGGCATGAACGACCACGTGGCCAAGCCGTTCGAGCCCGCGCAGCTGTTCGAGGTGATGCTGCGCTGGCTGACGCCGGTCGTGCCCGGCGATCCGGCGAGCGCGTCCGCGACGCGATCTGGCTAAACTGGGCCGATGCCCAATTCACGAGCCCCGGCGGTGCCGACGTCCTTTTCCACGGCGCACCTGGCGCGCCGGCTGGGCGTGTCCGTGCCCACGGTCCAGCGTTGGGTCGACCTGGGCCACCTCAAGGCCTGGAAGACGGTGGGCGGCCATCGCCGCATCGATGCCGACAGCGCCGAGGCGTTCATCCGCGCGCAGAGGCAGCAGCGCGGCGACGCGGGCGAAGCCGTCGTGCCGTTCTCGGTGCTGGTGGTCGACGACAACCCCGACGACCGCGACCTGCTCTGCGCGCTGGTCGAACACACCGTGCCCAGCGCGCGCATCGTCGTCGCGGCAAACGGGTTCGACGCGCTGATCGAGGTGGGCAAGGCGATGCCCGACCTCATCGTCACGGACATCTCGATGCCGCACATGGACGGCGTCCAGATGATCCGGCACCTTTGCACGCAGCGCGACGTGCGCACGCCGGTCGTCGTGGCCGTGTCGGCGCACTCCGCGGCCCATGTCGACGAGATGGGCGGCCTGCCGGCAGGCGTGCGGCTGCTGTCCAAGCCCGTGGAGGCGGCGCGCTTTGCCGAATCGGTCAACGCGGCCCTGGACGGCGGCTGAGAACGGCCGCGCCGGCGGCGCGGCGATCAGGACGCGAGCGCGTCCACCAGCTTGGCGAGCTGCGACGCCTGCGCGGGCTTTTGCAGGTAGCCGTCGAACCCGGCGCGGCTGGCCGCGTCGCCGGTCTGCGACCAGTCCTGGCCGGTCAGCGCGATCAACACCGCGCCTTCGCCCAGCCGCGAGCGGAATTCCTTGGCGGTGTCGAAGCCGTCCAGCATCGGCATCTGCAGGTCGATGAAGGCGATGTCGGGCGTGAACTGCGAGGTCAGCTCGACCGCGGTGTCGCCGTCATAGGCAACCTCGGTCTGGTGTCCCAGCAGCTTGAAGAAGGTCGCCAGCGTGTCGGCGTTGTCGCGGGAGTCGTCGACGAAAAGAATCTTGGCCACGATGCGTTCCTAGAGCTTCTTGGCGACGGTGACGCCCAGGATGATGAACACCACGACCAGGCCCAGGAAGATGTAGAAGATCGTCTTGGCGAGGACGGCGGCGCCGGCCGCGATGCCGGTGAACCCGAGCAGGCCGGCCACGATGGCGATGATGGCGAAGATGAGAGCCCAGCGAAGCATGATGCGTGTCCCTGTGAGAGAGGAAGCGATTGCCTTGCATCTTCCGACGCCCACGGCCGCGCAGGCCTAGGCGAGCCGCGCGACCGTGTGTCGGACAAGGCCGACACGGCCGGACGCGCGATCAGCAGGCCGTCGCGCATCGACTCGCCTTTCCCGTCACCCTGCTCGCTCTCCCGTCACCCTGCGCGACGTCGCAGGGCCCACCCCTGCCGACGCGCAGCGCATGCACGTGAGCCACCGCGTTACGTTCCGAAATCCCGTATCGCCTTCGCACGCATTCGAGACATCGCCTTACCAGTCATGACAGTGTTTCCGGCAGCGCCGCGCAACAGTGGGCGCCTTCCATCGCCATGGAGACGACCATGAAGCAATCCCCGGCGCACGGCGTCCTGCCCCTTCTGCTGGCCCTGTCGCTCGCGGCCTGCGGTGGTGGCGGCGAGGGCGGCAGCCAGGCCCCCGACACGCCGTCCACCGGCGCCGCGGCCACGTCGTCCGGCGCGATCACCGCGTTCGGCAGCGTCTTCGTCAACGGCCACGAATTCGCCACCGGCTCCGCCCAGGTGGTCGACGACGACACCGGCGACACCACCGGCCGCGTCGCATCGCTCGAGGTCGGCCAGGTCGTGGACGTGCAGCCCGCGAGCGACAGCACCGGCGCGAACCCGCGGGCGCAATGGCTGCACGTGCACCCGCTCGTGCGCGGCCACGTGGACGCCGCCACGGCCAGCACGATCACGGTGATGGGCCAGTCCGTGAGCCTGGACAGCGGCACGCTGCTTTCCGACCACCGCGCCTGCGTGAATGCGAGCGCCAACCCTTGCACGGCCATCGTCGACGTGTCCGGCCTCGCGAGCACCGGAGGCGGCACGCCCGGCTCGTACGTGAGCGTCGACGGCTACCTGTTCAGCGGCGCTTCGGCCGCGGCGCAGATCGTGGCGACCCTGGTCTCGGTGCACGACGTGCCGGGCGCGCACATCCCCGCCGCGTTCAAGGTGGAAGGCCAGGTGAGCGCCACGGCATCGACGTCGAGCAGCACCTCCCTGACCATCGGCGGCCTGTCGATCGCGCTCGACCATGCCACCTGCCGCGTCGACGGCCACGCGAGGTCGTGCGCCGGCGCCTTCACGTCGGGCGACGTGGTGTCGGTGTTCTCGGCGACCGCGCCGGCGCTGCCCGCCACCGCGTTCGACGCGAGCGTCGCGATCGCGCGCCAGCACTTGCCCGTGCAGGCGGCCGGCGCCGCGGTG
>Ga0209677_101357_pt1 | contig 10725 bp, 10 predicted proteins | sample AraplaCvi_mCL_r2_2_FD_184285 | JGI IMG/M metagenome (GOLD analysis project Ga0209677, IMG submission 184285) | Arabidopsis root microbial communities from North Carolina, USA - plate scrape CL_Cvi_mCL_r2 (SPAdes) (version 2) | ecosystem: Host-associated > Plants > Roots > Endosphere | place: USA... | reverse complement strand
CACGGCTGATTCTGGTTCAGTTGTTCTTGGTTCGAGTCCAGGTACCCCAGCAGTAGACGCCCCGGTTTTCCGGGGCTTTTTTCTCGCACCTGCTTCAGCCTGGGAAAGCCCGCGTCCCTCATCGTCGCATACCCCCTGCACTGGGGTAGAGCGGATTAGGTGCAATCGTTGGGCTAAACCGGGCGGATGGTTTTGACTGAGGAGGATGCTCGTGTACAGGCGAGCCATTTCTCGAAAGTGAGTCGCCCGTTGCGTGATCGTCCTGCATCCCCTGTTCCTGACCAGTTGAAGACGACGCGTACGCGCAGGCGAGGACGCATCTTCGCGACTGTGGCGGCCGCATCGCTCGTGGCCGCCGGAGTCGCCGCTGCCGGTGCCCCGGCCTCTGCCACTCCCGGATCGGCCGCGCCCGTGCCGACATTCGCAACGAACATCAATGCCACCGTGACGGATGTGGCCGCCGACTCGTACACCGCTCAGGTCTTCGCGGCTCACAGCGGCGGGATGGACATCGTCAACGAGTACTCCGGTGAGGTGGTGGCGAACGTTCCGCTCGCCGGAGCCACGACTCCTCTGCTCGATGCCGACCCGACACGTGCGCTGGTGTGGGCGCTGGATGCAGGAAACGACAAACTCTTCCGCATCGACGAGCGCACGAACACGGTGACCGGCTCGGTCGTCATCTCGGGCGATCTCCGTGACCTCGCGGTGGACCACGCCACGGGGAAGGTCTTCGTGACGACGGGTACCAGCGGGACCGTCGTTCCCGTGGACGAGTCGACGCTCGCCCTGGGAACGGCCCTCGCGGTCGGTGGGACCGCTGGTCGGATCGGTGTCGACACCGCGGCCGGCGTGCTCTACGTGGTCGATGCTGCGGGACCGTCGGTCTCGCTCGTCAACGAAGCCACGTCCACGGTCACCGGACCCGTCGCCATCCCTGCGAACCCGGTGGCGATCACGGTGGACTCCGCCCACCACAAGGCATACCTGGGCTCCGCGACTCTCGCGACCGTGACGGTGGTCGACGGCACCACGAGCACCGCTTCGTCCATCACCGTTCCCAACGTCTCGGGTCCGGGGATCACAGCGCTGGGCATCGACCCGACCACGCAGACAGTCCTCGGCGCAAATGGGACGCAGATCTTCCGCATCGACACGACGACGGATACCGCGTCGAGCTGGAGCGATCAGGGCGGCCTCGTGACCACCCCCGACATCGCTGTCGACGTCTTCAGCAACACGGCGATCTACGGTGCTCCGACGAGCGTGTTCGCCGACTGGGAGCCGGTCTCGCTCCTGGGCACCGTCTCGGGCGTCGTGGCCGCGGGTGCTCCGTACTCGCAGCAGCTCAACGCCTGGTCATCCACCCAGACCTCCACGCTCGACTTCGCCATCACGACCGGTGCTCTGCCGCCGGGCCTGGCATTGAACGGCGACACCATCTCGGGAACGGCGACGACGGCCGGGTCGTACACCTTCGGACTGACCGCCACGATTCCGGGTTACGGCGACTCCGTGACGCAGACCTACACGCTTCGCGTGGTCACCGTGAACCGTACGGCCGGCGGCGACCGGTTCGCCACCTCGGTCGAGGTGTCGAAGGCGGCGTATCCGGACCCCTCGACCGTGGGTACCGTCTATGTCGCGAACGGGATCTCGTTCCCGGACGCCCTCTCGGGCGGCCCGGCTGCGGCGAAGGACTCCGGCCCGCTCCTGCTGACGGCGCCGGGCTACCTCCCGGCGAGCGTTTCGGCCGAGATCACGCGCCTCCACCCGGCCCACATCATCGTGGTCGGTGGACCGGCAGTGGTCAGCGAAGACGTCGTGACGGCCCTCAAGGGTCTCTCTCCGGACGTCAAGCGCGTGTCGGGCGGCGATCGCTTCGCAACCTCCCGGGCGGTCATCCAGAACACGTTCACATCCGCTCCGACGGTCTACGTGTCGACCGGTCTGAACTTCCCCGACTCGCTCAGTGCGGGCGGCGCAGCGGGCAGCCTGAACGCCCCGCTGCTGCTGGTGAACGGGAACGCGACTTCGGTGGATGCGGACACGGCATCCCTGCTCCAGTCGCTGGGCACGACGAAGATCGTCGTCATCGGCGGGAACGCCGTGATGACTCCCTCCCTGGTCGCGGACTTCGGCCGTTTCGGCACCGTCGTCCACCTGGCAGGCGGCGACCGGTTCGAGTCGTCGCAGCTGATCGTCGAGTCGGCCTTCCAGAACAGCAGCCGGGTCATCCTGGCCAACGGCCTGAATTTCCCGGACGCCCTGGGCGCCTCCGCCTGGTCGGGCAAGACGGCCTCGCCGCTGTTCATCACCCTCGGCGGCTGCGTGCCGCAGCGGACGCTGGACGACACCTACTTCCTGGGGGCGACCAACGTCACCCTGGTCGGTGGGACGGCGGTGCTCGCCCCCGAGGTCGCGGCGCTGACGTCGTGTGGCGGATTCTCCGTGATCGCGCCCGCTTACCCGGCGGCCGCTCCGCTGGTGGCGAAGAAGGCGGGGGCGTCGGCAGGCGGCCCGGTCGCATCCGACCACCGTCCGGACCCGTCGCTGCCGGTCAACCCGCTCACCCACGGCGCAGCGGGACACTGACCGCTCTCGTAGCGCTCGTCTGAAACGCGTCGATCCTCGTCCCGAACGGACGGGGATCGGCGCGTTTCTGCTGAACGCCCACGGGAATGCCCCGAGTCGGTGCGTCCAATGGTGAAGCCGCACTGCCCCTTGCCGCGACGCCTGCCGGAACGGCAGCATGGCGCCATGACGGACACGGACGCAGCCGGCATCGTCGGCGTGAACACCATCGGCATCCCGGTCACCGACCAGGATCGCGCACTCGCCTTCTACCGGGATGTCCTGGGCTTCGACGTGCGCGTCGACGCACCGCTCCCACAGCTCGGCAGCCGCTGGATCATGCTGGCGCCGCCCGGATCCGCAGTATCGGTCTCGCTTGTTCCTGCCAAGGAGGAGGCGCCGGCGGGTGTCGAGACCGGCATCCGGTTCGAAGCGGCGGACGCCGACCAGGCACACCGTGCCTTGCAGGAGCGCGGCGCCGAGGTGGGGGAGCTGCTGCGCTGGCCCGGCGTCCCTCCCATGTTCGCGGCGCACGATGTCGACGGCAACCGCTTCGAGGTCGTCGAACGCGCCTAGTGCGACGTCTGCCCTGTCGCTGGTCCTCGGGGCGGCAGCCGTCATAGGGTGACGGGATGACAGACATCCGGATCCGGCCGGCTTCGCCGGGGGAGTGGGAGATGGTCGGGGGCCTGCGCTGGGACTCGGTGACCGAACTCGGCGGCGAGGCGGTGGATGCGCGTGAACTGTTCTCGGCGCGATTCGCGGAGTGGGCGCGGACGCACCAGGACTCGCACGAGTGCCTCGTGGCCGTTTCGGGCGAGCGGGTCGTCGGGTTGATGTGGCTCGCGATCATTCCGCGGGTGCCGAGCGCGCGCGCGTTCGACCGCGCATCCGGCGATCTTCAGTGCGCGTACGTCGTACCGGACCGTCGAAACCAGGGGATCGGCGGGCGGCTCATGGAGGCCATCGTCGAGCGGGCGCGCGAGCTCGGCCTCGAGCGGGTGACCGTGCATTCGAGTCCGCTCGCCGTCCCCGCCTACGAGCGTCACGGCTTCGCATCCGAGGGACGCCTCCTGCACGTGTACGTGGTGCATCCGGAGGCGCAGCGTGATGCCGGGCGGTGACGTTCGCCCGGCGTCGCCGGAGGATGCCGCGGGGATGGCGCTGGTGCACGTCCAGTCCTGGCAGGAGACCTATCGCGGGCTGATGCGCGACGAGGTCCTCGACGATCCCCAGCTGCTGGCGTCGCGCGAGAAATTCTGGAGGGTCGTCCTGACCGATCCCAGGTTCAGCGAGAACAGGGTCGCCGTCGCGGACAGCGACGGCCGGATCGTCGGGATAGCGATGTCCGGACCACCTACGGACGAGGAGACGTCGCCGTGGCCGGCGCAGCTGTACATCCTCTACCTGCTGCGCTCGGAGCACGGCACGGGTCTCGGCCCAGCGCTGCTGGATGCCGTGCTCGATGCCGATGCGGGGGCGTCGCTGTGGGTCGCCGACCCGAACCCGCGAGCCCAGGCCTTCTACCGCAAGGCCGGGTTCCGGGTGGACGGCATCGAGAAGGTGGAGGAGGGAGTGCGGCACCTCCACTTGGTCCGCGAGGCCCGCCCTCGCTGACCGCCGGGCTTACTCGCCGTTGCGGAGGTCGGCGAGCCGGCCGGGCCGCAGGGTGATGCGGTCCAGGACGGCCGTGCACGACGCGCCCGTCGGAGCCTGCGCCATGAAGCCGACGCTCCAGGGGGCATCGCCCGGGGCGAGGCGGAAAAGCCGGACGAAGTCCCAGCGCGCTCCGTCCACGGAGGAGTGGAAGGCCCAGGCCTCTCCGACGCGCGAGATCCGCAGGTGGATGTCGGCTCCGGTGACGACCGTGCTGTTGCAGTCGTCGGAGAAGTGGTCGGTCACGACGCTGACGACCATCGGCTGACCCTGCGGCGAGTACTCGAAGCAGAGCTTCGCCCAGTGGTCCTCGTCGCTCCAGAGCGTGAGCACCGCGGCGTCGTAGGTGGTCCGGTCTCCGGTGACCCGCGCACGGGCGGCGAGTGTGAAATCACCCTCGGGAGCCGTGAAGCCGAGCGCCGTCGCCGCGTGCTGGCCGCCGCCGCCGAGCGAGTCGTTGGACCAGTCGACGCCGGCAGCGGCCGCGAGCGTGAGCTCACCGCCCGCCTCGTCGTACGACGCTGTCCCGGGTCCGTTCGTCCACGCGAGGGTGGGCAGGTTCGGGATGGTGATCGCCATATCCAGAACGCTAGTGCACGCCGCCGACGGCCCGCAGCGGCGCCATCCCGGCGATGGCGACCCATACCGCTACTGTGGGGACATTGACGTCCCGGAAGCGGAGGAACGATGACCGACAGCTCCACGAGCGCCGAGCCGAGCGACCTGACCGGAGCGCAGCTGCAGGGTCCACCGCAACGGTGGCCTGCCCCACCGCAGCCACCCGTGGCGAGATCGCCGAAGCTGGGGCGGGTTGCGATGGTGATGGCCATCTGCGTGATCAGCGCCTCCGTGCTGACGTCGGTTCTGCTCGGGCTCTTCGGGACGACCATCTACGAGTACCGCACGGGCACGAGCGCCGGTTTCAACATGCGACCCGACCAGGCGTGGTTCACTGTGCAGATGCTTCTGGGTTCGATCGTCGGGATCTGGGCGCTCACCCAGGGCATCGTGGCGGCGGCCCAGAACCGTGGCCGCCGATTCGGCGTCGTTGCGATCGTCCTGGCCGGTGCGGCGCCCCTGGTCTCCCTCATCGTCTGGATCGCTCTCGGGTTCGCGTTCGGGCACCACGCGCAGATGTGACGGAGGACCGAATGCGCACCCCCCGGCGCGAAGGAGCACGGGACGGGTCTGCGGTCCGATGTCACGTCTGCGCCGGCTCGCACGACCGCAGGCGCGACGATCGGCCGCAGACGCGAAGCGACTACACCTGCGCTCCGAGCTTGAAACCCTGCGCCTCGTCGCCCTTGCGCGTGTACGAGAAGCCGTCCGCCCCGATGGTGACGGCCATCTCGGAGTCGTCGGTGCGGGAGGTGAGGGGCTGCGGGTTGCCGTCGAGGTCGAGCACGGTAGACGCCTCCGTGTACCAGGACGGCACGACGGGGTTGCCCCACCAGTCGCGGCGCTGGTTGTCGTGGACATCCCAGGTGACGACGGGGTTGTCGGGGTCGCCGGTGTAGTAGTCCTGGGTGTAGATCTCGACGCGGTGGCCGTCGGGGTCGCGCAGGTAGAGGTAGAAGGCGTTGGAGACGCCGTGGCGGCCGGGGCCGCGCTCGATGCAGTCGCTGCGGCGGAGGGCGCCGAGCTTGTCGCAGATGGCGATGATGTTGTGCTTCTCGTGGGTGGCGAAGGCGACGTGGTGCATGCGCGGGCCGTCGCCGCCGGTCATCGCGGTGTCGTGGACCGTCGGCTTGCGGCGCATCCACGCGGCGTACGTTGTGCCGGCCTCGTCCTGGATGTCCTCGGTCACGCGGAAGCCGAGATCCTCCATGTACTTCACGGCACGCGGCACGTCGGGGGTGACCTGGTTGAAGTGGTCGATCCGGACGAGTGCGCCGGGCGTGTAGAGGTCGTAGCGCCAGGCCATGCGCTCGACGTGCTCGACTTCGTAGAAGAACTCGTAGGGGAAGCCGAGCGGGTCCTCGACCCGCACTGAATCGCCGACGCCCTTCGTGAAGCCCTCGGCCCGGCGCTCCACCCGGCAGCCGAGCTCGGTGTAGAACGCGACGGCCCGGTCGAGGTCTTCCGGGGTCCGCACCCGGTACGCGAAGGCGGCGACCGCGGCGACCGGGCCCTTCCGCAGCACGAGGTTGTGGTGGATGAACTCCTCGAAGGATCGCAGGTAGACCGCGTTCTCGTCCTCCTCGGTGACGACGAGGTCGAGCACGTCGACGTAGAACTCGCGGCTCGCGGCGAGGTCGGTGACGACCAGCTCCATGTAGGCGGCGCGCACCACATCCGGTGGGGCGGTTTTCGGGGTCGGGATGCGGTCGGTCGGCGCCGGGATGGGGTCGCCTCCCGTCGTCACGGGCTCCGGGGCATCGGGAGTGAGTGGTGAGGTCATCGTCAGAGCTTCCTTGCTGTGGTGGATCGTGGGTCAGGCGTCGCCGGCGTCCTCGGCCGCTTCTTCGGCCTCGGCCGGGTCGTGCGTGGTGGCGCCGAAACGGGCGGTGTGGACGGGGCCGAGCGTGATGTGGACGGCCTGCTGGTCGGTGTAGAAGTCGATGGAGCGGTAGCCGCCCTCGTGCCCGAGCCCGGAGGCCTTCACCCCGCCGAACGGCGTGCGGAGGTCGCGGACGTTGTGCGAGTTCAGCCACACCATCCCGGCCTCCACGTTCTGGGCGAAGGTGTGGGCGCGTTCCAGGTCGCGTGTCCAGAGGTAGGCGGCCAGGCCGTAACGCACACCGTTGGCAAGCTCCAACGCCTGCTCGTCGGTGTCGAACGGGGTGATCGCGACGACCGGGCCGAAGATCTCCTCCTGGAAGATCCGCGCCTCGGGCGCCACATCGGCGAAGACGGTCGGCGCGATGTAGTTGCCCTCAGCCAACCCGGGCGGGCGGCCGCCGCCGGCGACCAGCCGGCCCTCCTGCTTGCCCAGCTCGACGTAGCTCATGACCTTCTCGTAATGCTCGGGATGCACCAGCGCGCCGACCTCGGTTCCCGGGTCGTGCGGGTCGCCGACCACGATGTTCTTCGCCCGCTCGGCGTAGCGCGAGACGAACTCGTCATAGATCGGGCGCTCCACCAGGATGCGGGAGCCGGCGGTGCAGCGCTCGCCGTTCAGCGAGAACACGCCGAACAGGGTGGAGTCGATCGCAGCATCCAGGTCGGCATCCGCGAAGACCACGGCGGGGGACTTGCCGCCGAGCTCCATCGAGAGACCTTTGAGGAACGGCGCAGCGTTCGCGAAGATGATCTGCCCGGTGCGGCTCTCGCCGGTGAACGAGATCAGCGGCACGTCGGGATGCTTCACCAGCGCATCCCCGGCCTGCTCGCCCAGGCCGTTGACCAGGTTGAACACCCCGTCCGGGACGCCCGCATCGCGGAAGATCTCGGCCCACAGGCTTGCCGAGAGCGGTGTGAACTCGGCCGGCTTGAGGACGACGGTGTTGCCGGTCGCGAGCGCCGGGGCGAGCTTCCAGCTCTCCAGCATGAACGGCGTGTTCCACGGCGTGATGAGCCCGGCGACGCCGATCGGCTTGCGATTGACGTAGTTGAGCTGGCTGCCCGGGACCTTGTAGGCGTCGTCCGCCTGCGCCACGACCAGGTCGGCGAAGAAGCGGAAGTTCTCCGCCGCGCGCTGCGCCTGGCCCAGCGCCTGCGTGATCGGCAGGCCGGTGTCGAACGTCTCCAACTCCGCAAGCCTGGCATCCTGAGCCTCCACGGCATCCGCGATCCGGTTCAGGACGCGCGCACGATCGCGCGGCTTCATCCGCGGCCACGGGCCGTCGCGGAAGGCGCGCTTCGCGGCGGCGACCGCGAGGTCGATGTCCTCCTTCTGGCCGGCGGCGGCCTGCACGTAGGTCTCGTTCGACACCGGGTCGAGCACGTCGAAGGTGGCGCCGGAGACACTGTCGACGAACGCGCCGTCGATGAAGTGCTGGATCTTCCCGGGGAGGTTCTCCGGGATGTGGTGAGTGGATGCGGTGTGCTGCGCCATGCGCTGCCTCCTGTGGATCGGGACTCGCTGCTCTGAGGGACAGATCAGCGCTGCTTGTGCTCGCTCTGGTACGCGTGGAGCGAATCGAGGGTCGCCAGGCGGTGGCGACGCGCCGCGAGCTCGATCTCGAGCGCCTCGGCGCCCGACTCGATGAGGGCGAGGATGTGCTCGTGCTCGTCCACGGACTCCCGGGCGCGGCCGGGCACGAAGCTGAAGGTGGAGTCGCGCAGCACGGTCAGCCGGTTCCAGCCACGGTGCACGAGGTCCAGGATGTGCGGGTTCGGGCACTCCTCGTACAGCACCGCGTGGAACTCCTGGTTCAGCTGCGTGAAGCGGTGCGGGATGAAGTCGTCGAGGCACGCGATCATCTCGCGGTTGATCTCGCGCGCCCGCCGGAGGTGGTCGTCGGTGATCAGCGGGGCCGACAGTCGCGTCGCAGCACCCTCCACGAGAGCGAGCGTCTCCATCGTGTACGTGTACTCGGCCTCCTGCAGCAGGGCGACCTGGGCGCCCACGTTCTTCTCGAACGTGACCAGCCCTTCGGCCTCGAGCCGCCGGATCGCCTCGCGCACCGGGACCACGCTGATGTCGAGCTCGCCGGCGATCTGCCCGAGCACGAGGCGGAAGCCGGACACGTACCGGCCGTCGTCGATGCGGGCCCGGATGAAGTCGTAGGCCAGCTGCGACTTGCTCGGCGCCGCCGCCTTCACTGCTGCGTCCGCCATGCGCGGTACCTTTCTCTCCACTCCGCATCCAAGGGGAACAGGCCCTCGACCCGGTTGCCCGCGGCGACCTGCTCCGCGATGAACTCTTCTTCGCGCTCCTGCTCGATCGCGTCGGCGACCACCTCGGCCACGAGCGACGGCGGGATGACGAGCAGGCCGTCCGCATCGCCCACGATCACATCGCCAGGCTGCACGGTGGCGCCGCCGCAGGCAATGGTGACGTCGGTGTCCCAGGGCACGTGCTTGCGGCCGAGCACGGCCGGGTGCGGACCGGCCGAGTAGGTCGGGATGTCGAGGGCCGCGACGACCGCGAGGTCGCGCACGCCGCCGTCGGTCACGATCCCTGCAGCGCCGTTGACCTGTGCGCGCAGGGCGAGAACGTCGCCGACGGTGCCGCTGCCTCGCTCACCGCGGGCCTCGATGACGAGCACCTCGCCCCGCCCGACGGCGTCGAAGGCGCGCTTCTGCGCGTTGTACCCTCCGCCGTGGGACGCGAACAGGTCCTCGCGGTTCGGGACGAAGCGCAGCGTGCGCGCGGTACCGACGACCTTTGCGGCCGGACGCGTGGAGGTGAGGCCGTCGATGGAAACGTTGTTCAGGCCGCGCTTGCGGAGCTGGGAACTGAGGGTCGCGGTGGAGAGGGAGGCGAGCGCTTCCCGCAGCTCATCCGTGAGTCCTGCTGGCGCTACCTCGGTCGCGGGCTCCACCGCCCACGCCTCCGCTCGCTGCGTCTCGTCCACGCTGGGCTTCGACCCGAAGTCGCCGAACGGGATGCTGCCCTCCGTGATGCGGGTCACCAGCCGGCCGGTGCTCGGCGCACCCGGCGCTGTCGGCGCATCCACCTCGACCTCGACGGTGTCTCCGGGCTGCGTGACCGAGGAGCCGGCCGGGGTCCCGGTGAGGATGACATCGCCGGGCTCCAGGGTCATCAGCTGCGATAGGTCTGCGATCAGGCGGCCGAACGAGAAGAGGAGATCGTCCGTGGTGCCCTCCTGGACGAGCTCGCCGTTGAGCCAGGTCCGCACGCGAAGGGCGTCCGGGTCCAGGCCGGCCGCCGGGAGGATGTCCGGCCCGAGCGGAGTGAAGCCGTCGCCGCCCTTGGAACGGACGTTCGATCCCTTGTCGGCTGCGCGCAGGTCGTAGAGCCCGAAATCGTTCGCGGCGGTCACGCCGGAGACCGCGGCCCAGCCCTCCTCCGGCGACACCCGGCGCGTCGGGCGGCCGATGATCAGCGCGATCTCGCCCTCGAAGGCGAGCAGTTCGGTGCCGGCGGGGCGCTCCAGCTCATCGCCGCTCGCAGCGATGGAGGAGAACGGCTTGAAGAAGTACGACGGCTGCGCCGGGGTCCGGCCGCGCTGCGCTGCGCGGGAGCCGTAGTTGAGGTGCACGGCGATGATCTTCCCGGGCCGCGCGCCACCGGAGAACGGGCTAGAAGCGCTCATAGCGGCTCCACATCATCGGGCTCCTCATCGTCGCGGACCGGTCGGAAAGGCGTATTCGGAATCGTATACGATTCTGCTGACCGCGGCAACCTCAGTACGAGGAAGCGCCGGAATACCCGGACGCGCCGTGCAGGAAGCGGTCGGCCAGTGCCTCCGACGCGCGTGCCAGGAGGGTGACATCTGCGCCCACCAGCGCGAACGCCGCACCTGCTGCCGCATAGCGATCCGCGGTGGCCGGGTCGAAGGCGTTCACCCCGACCGGCGTTCCCGCGGAGCGACCTGCCTCGATCACGCTCTCGACCGCAGCGACCACGTCCGGGTGGTTCTGCTG
>Ga0209677_101355_pt1 | contig 10740 bp, 17 predicted proteins | sample AraplaCvi_mCL_r2_2_FD_184285 | JGI IMG/M metagenome (GOLD analysis project Ga0209677, IMG submission 184285) | Arabidopsis root microbial communities from North Carolina, USA - plate scrape CL_Cvi_mCL_r2 (SPAdes) (version 2) | ecosystem: Host-associated > Plants > Roots > Endosphere | place: USA... | reverse complement strand
GGAAGTCATGAAGCCGATCGGCCAATGGTTGCGCGCGGGCTTCGAGCCGGTGCGGGGGCAGCGGCTGAGCGCGGCCGAGCAGGCGCAGCCGGCCTCGCTGCTGCAGCCCGAGGGCATCTATGGCCCGGCTTTCCTGACGACGAAGAACTACTTCGTCATCAAGGAGTACAATTTCTCCGACCTCTACGTGCTGTTCGTCGGCCACCTCGCGGACCGTATGACGAGCCCGCTGCCGTTTGCGACGCCATGGTCGGCATCGAAGCAACTCCGCACCACCGATGTCGAGGCGATGCAGAAGGGGCTGACGCGGCTTGGCCTCTATAACGACAAGCTCGACGGCAAGGCCGGGATGCTGACCCGTGCAGCGCTTGGGACGTTCCAGAAAAAGGCGGGGCTCAAGGTCGATTGCTGGCCGAGCGAGAACGTGCTGCAGGCCATCAACGCCGCGCACTGAAGGTGACGGCCCCGTTCAAGCAAAAAGCCCGGCCGTTCGGCCGGGCTTTGCGCATTCTGAATGCGTTAGGCGAAACTCAGTAGCAGACGCGAACCGGGCGAATGACCCAGCCATAGCCATCCCAGTAGCGCTGGCGGCGCCAGTAGCAGCCACCCGGAGGGCCTTCGACATAGGCCGGCGCGGCATAAGCAGGGCGGCTGGACGCAATCGCGCCGCCGACAATGGCGCCGCCGATCAAGCCGGCTGCGAGACCGACACCCACGCCGTCGTGGGCCTTTGCGGCCGGCGCGGTCATGCTCAGCGAACCCGCGATGGTCGCAACCGCAACAGCGGCGGTCAGGAACTTCTTCATGTTGGGATTTCTCCTGGAGGGGGCGCCTTCACAGGCGCCGGGTTATGGTGATTCACACGCTTTCCGGAATTGCCAGCCGCGTAAGAAAGCACGCGAATCCGTCAACCCTTCGTAAACGCTACAAACGCTGGCCGGTCAGGTGCCCTGCAAAAACGGTTTTTTCTGGCCTGGCCAACGTTTGTCTCTCGGAATCCAACGCGTCGGCGCGGATTTAATGAAGGTGAATGGCTACTCGCACACCCGCACGCGGCGAACGCGCCAGCCATAGCCGTCCCAGAAGCGCTGGCGCTGCCAGTAGCAGGCATCTTCGGCGACATAGGCCGGACCGCCGCCATAGTAATACGGGCCGGGTGCTGGCTCGTAATAGCCGGGTCCATAGCCGTAATAGGGGCTGCCAGCCGCGATCGCGCCGCCGACGATGGCGCCACCGATCAGGCCGGCCGCGACCCCGGCGGCAACGCGGCCACCTCCCGCCTCGGCCGGGGCCATTGCGGACGTGGCGAGGGCCCCGGCAGCGACGAGGGCTATGAGCATCTTCTTCATGACCGTACCTTTCTGAGACACAGCAGACGGCAAAAGTTCCCGCGTCAAAATTCCATACTCCGCTTGAATGATCAATGAACGGGGCGCTGCTGCACACCGCCATCTTGACGGCAAATCTTGCGCTGCACAATTCACCAAAAAAGGCAGGTGCACTTCGCGGTCGCACGGCCAGCCGGTATAGCGGTGAGGGAGCAGGGGAAGTCGCTGCGACGAAGACCCGGAATTCTACGGTCAGGCCTTTCGTGGCGCCGTTTGATCTTCCTCAAGCACCGCTTCTTAGATTCATTCCAGGTTGAGTAGCAGTTTGGAATCGCTTCAAAAGACGTGTTTTTCTTTTGCGAACCCACCGGCGCTTGACTATCCCTGGGACCATGATCTTCGAAGGTTGGTCCGTTCTAATGATTGTGTGTTCCTGCAACGTCCTCAGCGATCGCGACGTCCGCAATGCCGTCAGCACGGCTGACGAACTGCCGCGCAATCCCAAGCAGGTGTATGGCTGCCTCGGCTGCAGCGCCGAATGCGGACGCTGCGCACGGACCATCAAGACGATCATCGACGAGGCACTCGGACCGTGCGCGCGCGCTTGCCAGTCCGGCTGTCAGCACAGCCGCGACCATGCCCATACCCAAGCCCCTGCGTCTGACGACGCCGAGGCCGTCAGCGAGTTCGCGCTGGCGGCTTGCTAGGTCTCGCCTCCGTCGGGGGCCCATCCTCCATAAGCTTTGGAAGGCTAGGTGTTCGGGGTCGTTTTTGCTCCTCGAAACTGATATTGAGCCGGTTTCCGGCCTCAATTTCTTGGAGCATACAATGCAGGGCGACCCAAAGGTCATCGAATATCTCAACAAGGGGCTGCGCAGCGAGCTGACCGCGATCAATCAGTATTGGCTGCACTACCGCTTGTTGAACAATTGGGGCCTGCTGGACATGGCCAAGGTCTGGCGCAAGGAATCTATCGAGGAGATGAACCATGCCGACCGGTTCACCGATCGGATCCTGTTTCTCGACGGCTTCCCGAACATGCAGGTGCTCGACCCCTTGCGGATCGGACAGAACGTCAAGGAGATCATCGAGTGCGATCTGGCCGCCGAGGTTTCGGCCCGTACGCTCTACCAGGAAGCCGCGACCTATTGCCACGGCGTCAAGGACTACGTCTCGCGCGACCTGTTCGAGGACCTGATGAAGGACGAGGAGCATCACATCGATTTCCTCGAAACCCAGCTCGATCTGATCCAGCGCATCGGCCTTGAGCTCTACACTCAGAAGCACGTCGGCGGGCTCGAGAGCGAGAGCTGATCGACGCACACTGAAAGTGTCTTTGCGCTAGCCTATCGGCCCCGTCGGTGTCGTCCTCGCGAACGCGAGGACCCATAGCCACCGGCCGTCGTTTTTGACGAGCTTTGGGTCGCATCTTGCTTGAGCACCCGCAGCTGTGGTTATGGGTCCCGGCTCGGCGCTTCGCTCCGGCCGGGACGACAGCATGGGGACGCTAGAGCTGCGTCCGGTAGCGGGCGTCGACCGCTTCCTGCGGCTCGGGCTCTCCGAGCTTGGTCTGGTCGTGGATGATCTCGGCGATGCTCGGCATCGCCGAGCGCTCGACCTGGGTTTCCTGTAGCCAGAGCTTCGAGCGCATGATCGCCTTGCCGCAGTGGAAATAGGCTTCCCTTACCTCGACGCTGAGCACCAGCTGCGGCGGCTTGCCGAACTCCACCATCCGTTCGAGCAGTTCGGGCGCACTGGTTAATGTGCCCCGGCCGCTGACCCGCAGCGTCTCGTTGATCCCCGGCACGAAGAAGATGAACTGCACGAGGCCGGTGCCCTCGGTGATGTTCCTGAAGCTGTCGATCCGGTTGTTGCCAGGACGGTCCGGCATCAGTAGCCGGCTGTCGCCCTCGACATGAATGAAGCCGGGATGGCCGCCGCGGGGCGAGGCATCGACGCTGCCGTCCGCGCCCGAGGTCGCGAGCACGCAGAACGGCGACAGCGCGATGAACTTCTTGCTGTGGACGTCCAGCGCGGGCTGCGCCTTCGCGATCACGCGTGGGTTGGGCTTGGCATAGGTCGTCTCGAGATCGACGGCGGCGAGTTCGGTCACGGTGCTCTCCAAAGGTCGAAGTGAGAAGTGATATGCACGAAGGCTATCATCGGCGGCCAAGTGCGCGACATCGTGCGCTGGTCATACCGCGTCTGCAGGAACGAAGCAGCTGATGATGATGCTGCCGCGATGGTGCACGTACCACACCACGGCCTCACCCACGGGATTGCCGCGGTCGCGGATGACGGCATGCTCCGGCACCGCCATCCACTGGCCTTCGATCGGAACCCAATAGCTGCCATCGTGGAAATCATAGGCCGTGCGGTGGCCGTCGGAAATGTCGCAGCAGGGGACGCCGTTCGGCGCGATCACGCTCTTGAACCAGGCGCGGATGTCAGGCGGCACGTCGTCGAACTGGCCGTGATCGAACGCGAAGCCTGCGCGCGCCACCAGCAAGATGCATATCGGCAGGGCAGCTCGCGCCATCCATTGCATGCGATCCTCCGTCGCCGCGATCGCTGCAAGATTTTCGCATGCAGCGATTCAGGAGCCGGATTAAGCCCGAGCTAAGTCAATGATGCATGCCCAAAGTTTGAGCGCTGCGGCGGTGTCCGTTCGCGGCGCCGGCGACTACATGCCGCGCTGCGGTGCGGTGGCGAGCAGCTCGCGCAGCGGCTCGGCATAGAAGCTGGCATTCCCAGTGGTGAGGTGGCCGCGGGTCTCGGTCGAAGCCGGGATCAGATCGAGCCGCGCATTCTTAATGCGCTTCAGGGCTTCGGCGATCACGCCTGTCTCTGGCGGATTGCGCTCATCGTCGGCCGCGTTGATGGCGAGCACGGTCGCGGTGATCTTCTCCAGGTCGGCGGAGGCATCGTAATCGTGCGAGGCCTCCCACTGGTAGACGAAATCGTTGGCATCGGCGGTGACCGGCGCGGCGAGCCGTTCTTCGACCATCTTGTCGGCCTTTGCTCCCGTCGGCGCCAGCATCTGGTAGGCCAGCGTGCCGCCGGCGCTGGCGATGCCGTAAGCGGTGATCGCGTATTTCATCATGCGCGGCTGGCTGGTGTAGTTGCCGCCGTTGTAGTCGGGATCGTTGCGGATCGTGTCCAGCATGATCCGCCGCAGCATCCAGTTGCGTGCCGCCATCGCGGTCGGCTGCGAAGCCATCGGCGCCAGCGCATCCATGAAATCGGGATAGCGCGTGCCCCAGAGCCAACTGTGCATGCCGCCCATCGAATTGCCGATCACCAGCCTGACATGCTTGATGCCGAGGCCCTCGGTCAAAAGCCGGTGCTGCGCGTCGACCATGTCCGCATAGTCGTAAGCCGGAAATCCGGTCCTCAGCCCGTCGGAGGGCTTGCTCGATTTGCCGTGTCCGATGCCGTCGGGAATGATGATGTAGTACTTGGTCGCGTCGAGCGGCTGATCCCTGCCGAACAGCACGCCGGCAAAGCCCGGCGTCAGCATGCTCGCGGCCGAGCCGCCGGAGCCGTGCAGCACCAGCACCGGCTGCCCGGTCGGCTCGCCCACGGTGGTGTAGTGCAGCCGCAGCTCGGGCATGGTCTCGCCGGTGTGGAACTTGAAATTCTTGGCGATGAAGTCGCCTTCCCTGGGCGGTGGAAAATCGCTCGCCATGACGCCGCCCGGCATCAGCGCGAGGGCTGTCAAGGCGATCGCAGTCCCGCGTGTGATGCTCCAGCAACTCATGTCTCTCTCCCCTGATGCGCGCCGTTCTTGGCGCGTCGTTGAAATTGGATGGCCGCAGTGCCGGCAGCGCTACGGCTTGTCCTCGACATCGGTTTCGGGGCGGTCGCTGCCGGAGGCGGTTTCGGTGTGCCACTTGCCGTCCGCTGTCTCGTATTCGATCATCTCGGTGCGCCCTGGGGTGCGCTGTTCCGCGGCCGCGCGCCGCGCGGCTGTCAGGGCCGCCGCATGGGATGGGAAGGCTTCCGAAAACACCCCGTCAACGGTATAGGCCCAGCCGCCATCGTGCTGGACGATCTTGTAGGTGATATGGCTCATCATGCACTCGCTGATTGATATGGCATCCCGGGCTGTAACATGGGCGTGGCGTCATGATAGGCCAAGATCACGGGCCCTGTCAGGGGTGCCTGCTTGATATGATCGGTGGGCCTCAGGTTTGGTGAAGGAGTGGATCATGTGCCGCAACATCAAGACGCTGTTCAATTTCGAGCCGCCGGCCACGGACGCGGAGATCCAGGCCTCCGCGCTGCAATTCGTCCGCAAGCTGTCGGGCTTTGCCAGGCCGTCGCAGGCCAATGAGGCCGCATTCCAGCGCGCGGTTGAGGAGGTCACAGATGCCGCGCGGCGGCTTCTGGTCTCGCTGCGCACCCAGGCGCCGCCGCGCGATCGCACCATCGAGGCTGAGAAGGCGCGCGAACGCTCGCGGGTGAGATTTGCCGGACGGTGAGGGGATGGGCACGGGCCGTGATCCGTGACGCCGCGCACGGCATCCTCCGGTGAAGCTCGGCATGATGGCCCTCTTTGGAACGCCATCGGAGATCACCATGACCAGCAGCCCCACTCTGCCGCTGAGGCTCGGAGCCACCGCCCTCACTGTGCTGTGGGCAGGCTGGATGATGTGGTCGAGCGGATCGTTCGATCGCGCGAGTGTCCTGGTGCTCGCGGTCTGCGCCGCGCTGGCCGGTTATGTCTGGTACCGCATGATGCGATGGTCGTTTCGCCACATGATGCAGCTCGCAGAGAGCGAACAGAGCAGCCCAAGCGAGCGGCCGTGAGGGCCTGCGCTTCGCGCGCCTAGGCGCAGCTGGCTGATCGGCCGGCACGGAATGGTGTCGATCAGAAGCCTGCGTCCTCGTCGGGCTGGTGCTTTTTGTGCTTCTTCTTTTTCTTGTCCTTTTTCTTCTTCTTGTGAGCTTGCTCGATGAGCTCGGGATGCGGATCGTCGTCCTCGAACGCCTCGTTGAGCGCGTCGTCGTGCTGCGACGCCATGAAGATCTCGTGCACCGCGTGCTGGGCGGCCTCGCGCTCATGCGCCTCGCGATCGCGGGTTTTCTTGTACTCTTCGAAGGCCTCGAAGATCTGCTCCAGCCATGGCATCAGCTGATCGATGGTCGGCAGCGTGCCGGCCGGGCCTGGCTCGCCACGCGAACCCTGTGGTCCTATCGGGCCCTGCGGACCTGGCGGTCCCGCTTCGCCGCGCGGGCCTTGCTTGCCGGGAGCGCCGGGCTTGCCATCCGGCCCCGGCTTGCCGCGGAGACCATCCGGTCCTCGCCGTCCTGGTTGTCCCTGTGGCCCACGCGGCCCCGCGCGCCCCTGCCGACCGGCCGGATCCTTCGCCACTACCGCAACTCCACAAACGCCTGATTCTCGCGGAAGCGTAGCAGACGCGCGATGGTGGCAGCAATTCTGCGGCGCGCGGAGATGGCGATCGATCAACATCAATCGCCATCCGCGTCATCGTCTTCGCATCGTCCTAATCGACGATGGTTATTGCGCGCCGTAGGCCGGTACCTCGATCCCGTCGGCCACGTAGAGCCTGATGCGGTTGCGCAGCGTGCGCACGGGCATGCCGAGCAAACGTGCTGCATGGGTGCGGTTGCCGTTGCAGCGGCCGAGCGTTTGCACGATGAGCTCGCGCTCGATTTCAGAAAGTGGTGTTCCGATCAAGAAAGGAACGACCTCGTTGGCGGTCCGCCCTGGCATCGGCGGCGCCAGCGTCGGAACGCTGGATAGATCTACGGCGTGGTGTGACAGATCGTGCGACATGAAACTCCTCCCGATCAACGCCCCGCGTCGGCACAAGACGCGGAAAACTCGAGACCAACAAACACCCAGCCCGTAAAACAACGTGCTCCGATAAGGTTAACGGCCTCTTAACGCGGACCGCCGCCAGGTTGAATGTCAGGAAATTGCCACGTTTTCGCGCGTCCTCCGACGTATTTTGTAGTGCACTGCGGCGCTGCAGCCGGCGGATTAAGCGCGCAGAAACGGAGCCCACCACATAACGGCGGTTTCCGATCACGCCGCAACACACGGCAGGACCTTGGCCGAACCATCTTCCACCGCCTGGAAATCAGCCCTCGAACGGCTGCTGCAGGCCGATCAGTTCGATTGGCGTGACGCCGTCACGCTCGTCGACGACATCGCACGCCTGAGCTCTGACGTGACGCTGCGACAGGCCGCAACGCAGGCGCTGCCGATCCTGCGCAACGCTGCCGGCCTCAGCGCGGACCACGTCACGCTCGATGCGGCAAAGCGTCGCCTGATCGTCGTGCTCGACGTGCTGATCGAGCTGACCACGCCGCGCTTCGGCCGTCGTGATGCCAAGCCGAAGCCGCTGAGCCCGGACCAGCGTGCCCGCAAGCTGCTTGGCCTGCCGATCGATGGCACGCTATCGGCGCCCGAGATTCACAGCGCCTTCCGCCGCGCAGCCAAGATCATGCATCCGGATGCCGGCGGCAGCGAAGCCGCCTTTCGCGAGCTCGTTGCCGCGCAGGATGTGCTGATGAAGCGGCCCGCTTGATCGATGCTTGTGGCACGCGGGCGATGTCAGCCGAGCGGACGTGCTGATCGCGATCTCGCACGAGCATCCCGTGCCTATGGCTTTTCGCGCACAGTCGCGGCTGCACATGCGTCCTGCCGCGCAAAAGGCTAAATTCAGCCAAATCGATTCGTTTGGTCATCACGCATCTCGCTTCGTCTTGCTCACCTCCGGAGTTTTCCTCACATGAAGATTGCATCCTTCCTTCGCGGCGCCCTGGTGGCTCTCACGGCGCTCGCGGGCAGCCTGCTGCCCGGCGCAGCGCTCGCCGATGGCGGCACCATCACGCTGACGATCTACAAGGCGGGCTGGATCATCGGCGGCTCCGGCGGCTCGGGTGTGCTGTATTTCCGCGGCCGGCCCTATCCGCTGTCGACCGGCGGCCTCGATTGGGGCCTGGTGTTCGGCGGCTCGCGCACCGTGCTGCATGGTCGCGTCAGCAACATCTGGCGTCCCTCCGACGTTGCGGGCGTCTATGGCGCGGCCGGCGCCGGCCTTGCAGTCGGTCGCGGCGTGCGCGGCATCGTGCTGACCAACCAGAAGGGCGCGGTGCTCGAGCTCTCCGGCGAGCAGATCGGGCTGCTCGCCAATGTCGACCTCTCGGGTCTCGCGATCTCGCTGCGGTAGTAGCTCACACGTCGACCGAGATCGTAGGGTGGGTTAGCGACCGCCGGCCGGGCTCTCTCGGCAGGCACTGCACCTTCGAGGCGGTCGCGTAACCCACCGGCCATTAGAGTTGCTGTCATTCCGGGCGCGCCAACGGGTCCGCGCGAATGCGCGGAACAGATTCCGGGCCCGCGACTTCCTCGCGGCCCGGAATGACGGTCGAGGTTGGCGCTTAGTCTGAGTTCACATGCATCGCCAGCTGCAGCCACGGCTCGAGCGTCCACGCCCCTGACGCCGCGCCTGACGGCGAGGCAAGCACGAAGATGTCGGGGAGGCCGTCGCGCGGCGGTTGCTTGCCGAATGCTATCGCAGATGTCGGCACGCGATAGAACAGGCTTGCCGCCTTCTTGCTGGTGAACGCGATCGTGCGGGGGCGATAGTGCCGCAGCTTTGCGATGAAGCCTTCGACATCGACGCCGGCCTTGAGCGCGACGTGATCCATGCCGGCGCCGTGCTTGCAGAGGTCGGTGAAGCCGATGCCAAGCGCAAGCAGCGCAGGAAACTCATCCGGCTGATAGAGCCGCGGCGTCAGCCCGATCGCGTGCAGCGTGCGCCAGAAGCGGTTGCCGGGATGGGCGTAGTAGTGGCCCGTGGCGGCCGAGCGCGCGCTGGCCGCGGTGCCGACGAAGACGAGACGCAAGTCTGGCTTGAGCTGGTCGGGCAGGCGATCGCGCCGATCCGCGACGCTGGTCATCTGCTCCGGATCATTTCTTGCCGATTTGGATGACTTCGCCGGTCGGGGGATTGATGCCGATCCGCGGTCCATCCGTTTCATCCTCATCCGCTTGCGGATATTGCTCCGGTGCCTTGCCCTTGGCTGCGACCACGCGCGGATAGCGCGCTTTCGGCTGCCTGATGCCGGTGGCCTTCAGCGTGATCCGGAACAGCCAGTCGTCGCCATAGTCGAACAGGAACAGCAGCGTGTGGCCGGCTTGCGGAAAGGCGTGGAAGATGCGGGTTTTCTCGACGCCGAGCACGCCGGGATCGGCCTCGCCGATGTCGGCAAACAGCTCGTATTGCGGATGGACGATCTTGATCTTCGACAGCGTCAGCCCGGTGTAGAAGCCGAACGCGTGATCGAAGTCGAAACCGAACGCCTGCACGATGGCTTCGGCCAGCTTATGAAGCGATTTCGCCGGATCGATCTCGATATCGCGATAGACCGAGCGTCGGCCATCGAGCGCCGCGTGCAGGATGAAGGTCTCGTTCTGAGCCATTCCGGTCTCCACGGAGCGCGCATGGCGCCCGGCACGGAGACTACACGGGACGGATGACCGGGGCGAGAGCGGGCCGCGCAGATCGGCGCCATTGTCCCGCTCCATCCACATGATCCGCTGTGAAGCAGGTGCCGGCCGCCCGCTGCGCCGGCCCTGTACGGAAGGAACCCGCGACCGCCGGTGCGGCGATCGCCGGGCGTCCTGTCATCGGGCCGACGCTTGACGTTACAGCGTGCAACTGCGCTGGTCGCGCATCTTGAGCTGGACCGCCATCGCTTCGCTGAAGGTCGGCACCGGCCTGCTCACCACCTTGTAGCTCGATGGCCACTCCCTCGGTTTGGACGTCAGCTGCTCGTTCCAGATCTGGCAAATGCCGGTATTGTCCCAGCGGATCACATAGTAGCCCGGCTGGGCGGCCCCGACCTGCGGCTGGGGATCAGGAACGTGCCGACGCGCCGCAAAAGCGGGCGCGACAGATGCGGCGGCCACGGCGGCGGCGGCAGCGAGGGTGACGAAGCGACGCATGAGAAACCTCCCGTAACGGACTAACCCCAGCCGCCGCGGGGCGCGGCGGTGCCCCTCCCGAGCGGCGGGCAAGCGGGTCAGTGCTGCGGCAAAAGCACGCGCCTTGCAAGCGCGCGACACCGCCGTTCACATCGATGTCAGTGCGCGCCGCGAACTCCGGTCGCGAGCGTGTCTTTGCGGTGACTCCTGGCTGCGCCGCGCAAAGCTGCCGGCGAACAATCCGAGCATCTCACTTCGTCAGCGATGCGACGCCCTCAATCTCGATCAGCATTTTCGGATCGGGTAGCGCGGCGACGACGCAGGTGGTGCGCGCCGGGTAGGGCGTCGGGCCGAACGCCTCCGCGTAAAGCCTGTTCATGGTCGCGACGTCGGCGGCGCGCGTCAGCAGCACGTTGACCTTGACGAGGTCGCGCATCGTGGCGCCGG
>Ga0209677_101354_pt1 | contig 10745 bp, 9 predicted proteins | sample AraplaCvi_mCL_r2_2_FD_184285 | JGI IMG/M metagenome (GOLD analysis project Ga0209677, IMG submission 184285) | Arabidopsis root microbial communities from North Carolina, USA - plate scrape CL_Cvi_mCL_r2 (SPAdes) (version 2) | ecosystem: Host-associated > Plants > Roots > Endosphere | place: USA... | reverse complement strand
GAGCGAGGAGGTGCTCGGCCGGCTCTCGGCCGGCACGACCTTCGTGAGCATAGGCCGCGGAACCGTGATCGACCAGGATGCGCTCGTCTCCGCTCTGCAGGACGGCCGGGTCGGCTTCGCCGCGCTCGACGTCTTCGCCGTCGAGCCGCTCCCCGCCGACAGCGTGCTCTGGCAGCTGCCCAACGTCGTGGTCAGCCCGCACACCGCGGCGCTCACGTCGGCCGAGGACCGGCTCATCGCCGAGCTCTTCGCCGACAACGCGACCCGGCTGCTCGACGGCCGGCGCGTCCGGAACCTCATCAACAAGCGGGAGTTCTACTAACCATGACACGTGCCACTACGCTCGTGCTGGCAGCGAAGGAGGTGGGCGGATGACGACCGATGCCCTCAGCGACCGGGGTCCGGCGCCGGCGGTGACACGCGCTGTCGCGATCCTCGGCCTCCTGGCGGATGCGCATGGTTCACCGCTGAGCTTGAGCGAGATCGCGCGAGCGCTCGGGATCGCCAAGTCGTCCACCTCCAATCTCTGCGTCGCGCTGGAAGACGGCGACATGATCCAGCGCACGGATGGCGGCTACACGCTCGGTCGCCGGAATCTGGAACTCGGCGGTGCGTTCCTGCGGTCGTTCGATCAGGTGCGCGAGTTCTACAAGCTGTGCGCCGAGTCTCCTGTGCTCAGCCACGAACTCCTCCAGCTGGCGGTGCTCGACGGAACCAACGTTCTGTATCTCGCCCGGCACGAAGGGCGCGCCCCGTTGCGGCTCTCCGCGACGATCGGCGACCGGTTCCCTGCCGCACCGACCGCCATCGGGAACGCGTTGCTCGCGAATCTCGAACCGGAGGAGGTGGCTGAGCGCTACTCGCACGTCAGCGAGTGGCCGCGGCTGACCGAGAAGTCCGTCCAGACCCTCGATGCGCTGCAGGCCAAGCTCGCGGCGACGAGGGAGCGCGGATACAGTCTGGATGAAGGCGAAGTGTTCCCGAGCGTGGTGGGAATCGCCATGCCGATCCCGCCGCGGTCGAGCGGCGACGTGCCGATGGCGATGGGCGCCTCCATGTTCCGCACGGATGACTCCGCGGACCATCGCGACCGCGTCGTCGAGGCGCTGCGCTCGGCGGTCGAGCGGCTCTCGAACCCGATGGTGCTGACCAGCGATCGCTGATCGAGTTCAGCCCGCTGTCCAATATGATGGACAGCGTTCAGCATAGTGATACCTTGTCCGTGATGCCGGAACGGGAGTCGGTCCGGCTGCGAGCGTGAAGGAGCGCCCATGCCGGACCATGTGAACCCCCACCGGCTGTTCGACATCCGGGGGAAGACGGCACTCGTCACCGGGTCGAGCCGGGGCATCGGAAAGGCGCTGGCCGAAGGGCTGAGCGCTGCGGGCGCCCGGGTCGTCATCCATGGACGGGATGCGGACGTCGCGCGATCCACCGCCGCCGAGCTCCGTGAACGGCACGACGCAGACGCGCACGTGGTCACCTTCGATGTGACCGACCCTCGACAGGTCGCCGAAGGCATCGACGAGATCGAACGCGACGTCGCGCCCATCGACATCCTCGTGAACAACGCCGGCATCCAGCGCAGGGCGCCATTCCTGGACTTCCCCATCGAGGACTGGAACGCCATCCTCGCGTCGAACCTGACCAGCGCCTTCCTGGTCGGGCAGCGCGTCGCGCGCGGAATGGCCGCGCGGGGTGGCGGCAAGATCGTGAACATCGGCTCCGTGCAGAGCCAGCTCGGCCGGCCGGGGATCGCACCCTACGCGGCCTCCAAAGGCGGCATCGTCATGCTCACGCGCGGGATGTGCGCCGACCTGGCCGGCTCCGGCATCCAGGTGAACGCGCTCGCCCCCGGCTACTTCGCCACCGAGCTGACCAAGGCCCTGGTCGACGACGAGGCGTTCAGCGCCTGGGTCCGTGGACGCACCCCCGCAGGCCGCTGGGGTTCCGTCGACGAACTGGTGGGAACGCTGCTGTATCTGGTCTCCCCGGCGTCCGACTTCGTGAACGGACAGATCATCTACGTCGACGGCGGCATGACCGCGGTCGTCTGACCCACCGAAAGGCACTCCCATGAAGGCACTCGTCGCCCACGGCGCCGGTGATCTGCGCATCGAAGAGCGCACCCCGCAGAGCCCGGGACCGGACCAGGTCCTGATCCGGATGACCCACGGCGGCATCTGCGGTTCGGACCTCCACTATTACAAGGAGGGCCGCGTCGGGTCCTTCGCGATCACCGAGCCGCTGGTGCTCGGCCACGAAGTCGCCGGTCGCGTGGTGCAGGACGGCAGGGCCGAAACCGACCCGGCGGCGGCGCTGGCCCCGGGGACTGCGGTGACGCTGCATCCTGCGACCTACGACCGGGGCAACCGGGAGTTCGACCCGCTGCGGCCGACAATCAGCCCGGGCGCTCGGTACCTCGGCAGCGCGGCGACGCATCCCCACACGCAGGGGGGCTTCTCGGAGCTGTTCACGGCACGCGCCGACCAGGTGCGCGTGCTGCCCGGGACGCTGCCGCTCGAACGCGGCGTGCTCGCCGAACCCCTGGCCGTCGGCCTGCACGGACTCTCCCGCGCCGGCGGCGTGGCGGGCAAGAAGGTGCTGATCAGCGGATCCGGTCCCATCGGGCTGCTCGCCTTGCGCGCAGCCGTGCGGCTGGGCGCATGGGAGGTGTGGGCCTCGGATGTGCTCGAACGCCCGCTCGCTCTCGCCACGCGGCTCGGCGCCGCCGGAACGTTCGCCCTGCGCTCGGAGCCGGTCACCGAACGCGCCTTCGACGTCGTGATCGAGGCGGCCGGCGTCCCGGCGGCCGTCACGTCCGCCATCCGGGCCGTGGCGAGCGGAGGCGTCGTGGTGCAGATCGGCATGGTGCCCGCCACCCCGGAGCCGTATGCCCTCTCGGAACTGGTCAGCCGCGAGATCGACCTGCGCGGCGCCTTCCGGTTCGACACCGAGATCGACACGGCCATCCGGATGCTGACCGACGACCCGCTCTTCGACCTGGTCGTCACCCACACGTTCCCGGCCGACGACGCGATCGCCGCCTTCGAGACCGCCTCCGACCCGGCCGTCTCGAGCAAAGTCGTGCTGCGCCTCTGGGGCGCCGGCCAGGACGACTGATGCGGATCGCGCGACTCCGCACCGACGACGGGCCGCGATCGGTCATCCACACGGGCGAGGCCTGGGCCGGCATCGAGGATCCGTTCGCGCCGGACCTCGTCTACACCGGAGAGACCTACGCGGTCGAAGGCGCCGAGCTGCTGGCGCCGTGGGAACCGACGGTGGTCGTCGGCATCTCGCACAACAAAGGCGCTAACGACCATCGCCTCCCGATCCAGGCCTTCCTCAAGTCGTCCCGCACGGTCGCGGGTCCCGGCGACGAGGTCCCCTACCGCGACGGCATCGGAACGGTGAACATGGAGGGCGAGCTGGCGATCGTCATCGGGACGCGCTGCAGCCGGCTCGCCCCGGAGGACGCGATGGATGCCGTCTTCGGCTACTCCATCGTGAACGACGTCACGAACGCCGGACAGGTGCACGTGGACGAGAAGTTCAGCCAGGTGAAGAACGGCACCAACTACACACCGATCGGCCCGTGGATCGAAACGGAGCTGCACCACCCCGGCGACCGCGACATCCACATGGCGGTGAACGGCACCGAGCAGCTCGTGTCCTCGACGGCCCGCCTGCCGTCGTCCCTGATCGACGTGCTCGTCTACGTCAGTGCGTGGATGGAGCTCGGCCCAGGCGACGTCATCCTCACCGGAGCCCCCGGCACTTCGATCCCCGTCCGGCCGGGCGACCGCGTCGCGATCACCATCGACGGGATCGGGACGCTCGAGAACGCCGTCTGCTGAGCCCTGCCTCCCGGGTGCCCCGCCCCCGCCTGTGCGGCTGTTTTCCGTGAGTGCGGCTGTTCGGAACGTCTGCTGGTGCTCGCCGCACCGCACACGTTCCGTACACCCGCACTCGTCCCCACAACTGGGGCAGGACCACGGGTTGCCGAACCAACAAACTGAGGTGTCGTCACTAACCCGAGGAGCGCCATGACCACGCCTCCGCCGACCGATCCGAGAAGCGGCGTCGGCCCACTTCGAAAAGTGCCTGTGACGACCTGGATCGGCATCGGCTGCACCGCTCTTCTGGCCCTGATCGGGCTCGCTTCGGGTGGCGTCTGGATGATGATCTTCCTCGCTGCCCTTGTCGTGCTCCCGACCGCCATCTACGGATGGGCGTTCCGACGGCCCACCTGGCTCAGGCTGCCTCGCAAACGTGCCGTCGGGGGTATCGGCGCGGCGATCGCCTTCGTCATTCTGCTCGGCTCCTCCGGGGCGTACGGCGCCACTCATCCAGAGACGTCCACACCGGCGGGGGTTACACACGGCGTCGTCTCTTCGTCGACGCCGACCCCGTCTGCTACCCCAACGCCCGTCATCACCACGAAGGTCGTCGCCGAGACCGCCGTCATCCCGTTCACATCCACGACCGTCGACAGCGCGACGGTGCCGCAGGGCACATCCTCGATCACGACTGCCGGCGCCAACGGGGTGGAGACGAAGACGTACCTCGTCACCTACTCGGACGGCGTCGAGACGACCAGGGTGCTGCAGAGCGACGTCGTCACCACTCCGCCCGTCGCGCAGGTGACGACCGTCGGCACGTACGTCGCCCCTCCTCCCCCTCCTGCACCGGCTGCTCCGACCTGCACGAACGGAACCTACGTGAACAGTGCCGGCAACACCGTCTGCAGACCGGAGACGTCAGCGGGCGCACCCCCCGGTGCCACCGCCAAGTGCAACGACGGGACCTACAGCTTCAGCCAGACGCGACGGGGAACCTGCTCCTCACACGGCGGAGTGGCCGAATGGCTCTGAGCGCTGCGCACTGATCGCCGACGTGTCCTGATCTCTCCGGGGGCTGTGGACGCCCGAGCCGACGGCAGCGCGGAGCGCAGCGAGGATCGTGGCCAGATCCACCACCTCTTGCAGGAGCGCTCCGGCGATGGCGGGAATGACGCCGAAAGCAGCGACGCCCATGAGCAGTACCGAGGCTGCGATGCCGAGCCAGATGCTCTGCAGGGCGATGGCGACCGTGCGTCGTGCGATCGCCACCGCATCCACCAGCTTGCCGATGTCGTCGACGAGGATGACGAGATCCGCCGACTCGCTCGCTGCCGTGGCTCCTTTCGCCCCCATCGCGACACCGACATCCGCGCTGGCGAGCACGGGAGCGTCGTTCACCCCGTCGCCCACCATGACCACGGGGCGCTCGGCGATGGATGCCACACGGGCGACCTTGTCCGAGGGCAGGCACTCCGCCTGAAAGCGCGTGATGCCCAGCTCCCGCGCGACGCCGGCCGCTGTCTCCTCCGCATCGCCGGTGAGGAGCTCGATGTTCGGAACACCGAGATCGCCCAGGGCACGAAGCGTCGCTGCGGCGTTCCTCCGGGGAGGGTCGCGCTCGATGAGCGCACCCGCGGGGACCCCGTCCACGGCGACATACACAGCCAGTTCGCCAGGTTCGATGCGTTCACGGACGGCGGCTGGGGCCAGCGAACGGACGAACGCGAGTTTGCCGACGGCCACCGTACGGTCGCCGACGCGCGCGAGCACACCATCCGTGGCGCGCTCCTCAGCTGAGCTGACTGCGCGAAGAGGCAGCGAGCGCTCGGAAGCGGCGCGGACCACCGAAGAGGCGAGGACGTGGGAAGAGTACTGTTCAGCGCTGGCGGCCAGAGCCAGCACGTCGTCGGGGTCGAACCCCGCTGCCGGCCGCACCTCCTGCAGCACCGGAGCGCCGGTGGTCAGAGTCCCCGTCTTGTCGAAGACGACCGTTCGCGCGCGGGCAAGGGTCTCGAAGACGCCACCGCTTCGCACGATGAGCCCCGATCGCGCCGCGCGGCTCATCCCGCCGATGAAGGCGACAGGCGCCGCGATGAGCAGCGGGCACGGTGTCGCGAGCACGAGGACCTCTGCGAACCGGACCGGGTCCCCGCTCACCAACCACGCGGCGCCGGCCAAGGCCAGCGCGAAGGCGGTGAACGGAATCGCGAACCGGTCGGCGAGCCGGACCACGCGGGCCTTGCTCCGCGACGCTGTGGCCACGAGGGCGACGATCTGCTGGTACTGACTGTCGACGGCGAGCTGGGTCGCCCGTACGCGGACGGCTGCGGTGCCGTTCACGCTGCCGCTCAGCACCTGGTCCTCCTGCTGCTTCTCCGCCGGCAGGCTCTCGCCGGTGATGGATGACACGTCGAACGCCGCGTGCGGGGTGAGCAGGATGGAGTCCACCGGAACGACCTCGGCCGGCCGGACGAGCAGCACATCGCCGACCCGTACCTCCTCGATCGGGATGTCCTGCACGGCACCGCTTCCCGCATCCTCGAACCGGTGGGCCGAACGCGGCTCGCGCTGGAGCAGGGCGTCGAGGTCGCGCCGTGCGCGCCGGTTCGCGTAGTCCTCGAGGGCTTCTCCACCGGCGAGCATCAGCACGACGATGAGCGCCGCGGCCACCTCGCCGACCAGGACCGTCGCGGCGATCGCCACGACGGCGAGCAGATCCACCCCGAGCCCACCGGCCCGCAGCGTTCTCAGCATGCGGGCGGCGTAACCGATCGCGACGACGAGGGCGAACCCGCCGGCCAGCCAGGTCGCGATGCCGGACTCGCCGACGAGCGCCGAGACCGCGGAGGCGGCGCCCACGAGAAGCGTGAGCGCCACCAACCAGTACCGGGTCAGCAGTCGGACAGGGCGCGTCCAGACCGTGCGGCGTGCAGGAGCCGTCATCCGGCGGACGTCCCCGCTGCGGTCTCCGAGGCCGCCTCCACCGGCAACCCGGAATCGTAGGTGAACACCAGCCGGGCGGGCACGTCGCCGGCGAGAACCTCGGCGACGGCGTCATTGACATCGGCGAGGTCCCGGCGGGCGGCGACGACGCGGGTCCGGCCGGCGGCATGCAACGCGAACACCTCGACGAGGTCCTGGCGCGTCCCGACGATGGAGCCGATGATCGAGATGCCCTTGAGCACCGTGTCGAAGACGGGGACGGTCAGAGTGCCGTCGGCGGGAAGCGACACGAGCACGAGCCGTCCGCCACGGTTGAGCGAGCGGAACGCCTGATCGAAGACCGCCGGGGCGACAGCCAGGACGATGGCGACGTCGGCTCCGCCGAGATGCTGGATGGCCTGGACCGGGTCGACCTCGGCCGCGTTGACAGCATGATCGGCGCCGAGCTCGATGGCGAGCTCCAGCTTCTCCTCGGTGATGTCGACGGCGACGACCTGTGCGCCGACCAGCCGTGCATACTGCACGGCGAGGTGGCCGAGACCGCCGATGCCGAACACGGTGACGCGCTCACCCGGTACGACCTTCGCGTTCTTGACGGCGGCGTACGTGGTGACTCCCGCGCAGGTGAGCGGTGCGGCGTCGAGCGGGCTGACGCCGTCGGGCACGGGTGTGGCGAAGCGCGCATCGGCGAGCATGTACTCCGCATACCCGCCGTCGAACGAGTACCCGGTGTTCTGCTGCCGCTCGCACAGGTTCTCGCGGCCGTCGATGCAGTAGCGGCACTCGCCGCACGCGGAGCCGAGCCACGGAAGGGCGACCCGCTGGCCGACTTCACGGCTCGTGACCCCCTCGCCCAGACGCTCCACGATGCCGACCCCTTCGTGGCCGGGCACGAAGGGCAGCCCGGGCTGCACCGGCCAGTCGCCGCCGATGGCGTGGATGTCGGTGTGGCACAGGCCGCACGTCTCCAGGCGGACCAGGACCTGGCCGGGACCGGGAGAGGGAATGGGTCGGTTCTCGATGGTGAGCGGCTCGTGGTACCGGCTCACGACGGCTGCGCGCATGGACGGCTCCTTTCGGTATGCCGCCAGTCTCGGCGTCGAGAGGGGCGCTGTGCGGGCCGAAGGTCCCGCGCCGGCGGTACCGGCGCGCATCATCCTGGCCGCGGGTCTTTCGACCCTCAGAACGTCGGCCTGCAGGCGGCAGGCTGAGCGGGAGAGTTCGGAGTGACCATGAAACGCTGGATACGCCTCACACTGATGATGTTCATACCGTTCAGTCCCCTCCAGGCCGCCTGCTTCATCGCCGGCCTCGCCGAGACAGGTCTGACTCTGCGGGGACTCGGCCTGATGCGCCGCGACACGCTGGCTGCCTCGTGAGTACATCGCTCCGCTTCCTCGGAGCGACGGATACCGTCACCGGGTCGCGATACGTGATCGAGACAGGGACCACACGCATCCTGGTCGACTGCGGGCTCTTCCAGGGGTACAAGATGCTTCGAGAGCGCAACTGGCGACCGTTCCCGGTCGACCCGGCCGGGCTCGACGCCGTGGTCGTCACCCACGCGCATCTCGATCACACCGGATACCTCCCGGCACTGGTCCGCGACGGGTTCCGCGGCCGCATCCATGCGACGACGGCGACCGCGGAGCTCAGCCACGTGATCCTTCCGGACAGCGGACGGCTGCTGGAGGAGCAGGCCACGTTCGCGGACAGGCACCACACGTCCCGCCACTCCCCGCCGCGACCCCTTTACACCGAGCAGGACGCACTGGCAGCCCTGGCGCGATTCGAGCCGCATCCGTTCGGCCAGGACGTGACCCTGGGAGATGCGACCATCCGGTTCACACCCGCCGGGCACATCCTCGGCGCCGCCCAGGTCCAGGTCAAGACCGACGACGGGCGGATCCATTTCACGGGCGACCTCGGGCGGGTGGACGACCCTCTCATGCGGCCGCCGGCCCCACTGGAGCAGACGGACGTGCTGGTGTCGGAGTCCACGTACGGGAACCGCGTCCACCCTCACGTGGATGCGGCAGACCTGCTCGGCAGGATCGTCACCGATATCTGCCGTCGAGGTGGAGTCGTCCTGTTGCCCGCTTTCGCCGTCGGTCGCGCGGAGACGCTGCTGCTGCACCTGAGCCGCCTTCGCGCGCGCAACCGCATTCCCCAGGTGCCGATCTTCCTCAACAGCCCGATGGCCGTCGACGCGTCGCGGATCTATGCACGGCACCCGGAGGAGCACCGGATCCCGGCCGACGAGTTCGCCGCGATGTACAGCCTCGCGACACTCGTCCGATCCGTGGACGAGTCCAAGCTGCTCAACCTCCGCGGCGGCCCGGCGGTGATCATCTCCGCCAGTGGGATGCTCGAGGGCGGGCGCATCCTGCACCATATCGATGCATATGGCGGCGATCCCAGGAACGCCATCGTCCTCACGGGGTTCCAGGCGGGCGGCACCCGGGGTGCAGCTCTTCAGCGCGGGGAGCGCGCGCTCCGCATCCACGGGCGGGATGTACCGATCCGGGCGCAGGTCCACACGCTCGATATGCTCTCGGCCCACGCCGATGCCGCGCAGCTCGTCGACTGGATGGGGACAGCGCCGGCCGCGCCCGGCGCCGTGTACCTGACCCACGGCGAGCCGGACGCTTCCGACGAGCTGCGCACGCGCATCCAGCGGACCCTCGGCTGGACGGTCCGCGTGCCCGAGTTCGGCGAGACGGTCAGCGTGACCGCTGCCGCACAGAGCGCGGCGACCGCGCCGTGAACCGGGACGCCCGCCGTGCGACCCGGTGCCCGTAGGCGCGCCGGCGCTCCAGCACGGGGGTCGGCCGCACCAGGCGGGCGTAGTACCACGCCTTCGCGGCCTCCACCAGCAGCAGATATGCCAGCACCATCCCGGCCAGCGCCAGCAGGAACAGCGCAGGGAGGGGCGTGAATCCGAGCAACCCGGCGAGCGGCGAGTACGGCAGCCACGTGCCGACGGCCACGACGGCGAGCACCGACACGGCCAGAGGGAGAGAGGCCCTGCTGCGCAGGAAGGGGACGCGGCGGGTGCGGACGGCGAACACGATCAGGGTCTGGGTCGCGATCGACTCGATGAACCACCCCGAGCGGAACTCGGGCGGCGCGGCGTGCAGGGCGAACAGCATGAGCCCGAAGGTGGCGAAGTCGAACAGGGAGCTGATCGGCCCGAACAGCAGCATGAACCGGCGGATCGCGCCGATGTCCCAGTGCGCGGGCATCCGGAGCTGCTCCGCGTCGACGTGGTCGGAGGGGATGGCCAGCTGGCTGGAGTCGTACAGCAGGTTGTTCAGCAGGATCTGACCCGGCAGCATCGGCAGGAACGGGAGGACGACGGAGGCGATGGAGGCGCTGAACATGTTGCCGAAGTTGCTGGAGGTCCCCATCAGGACGTATTTGATGGTGTTGGCGAAGATCCGGCGGCCTTCGGTGACCCCGTCGGCGAGCACGCCGAGGTCCTTCTCCAGCAGCAGCACGTCGGCGGCGTCCTTCGCGACATCCACGGCCGAGTCGACCGAGATGCCGACGTCGGCGCTGTGCAGCGCGAGCGCGTCGTTGACGCCGTCACCGAGGAATGCGACCGCGCGGCCCTTCCTGCGCAGCGCTTTGACGATGCGGGCCTTCTGCTCGGGCGAGACGCGCGCGAAGACCGACGCTGTGCGCGCTGCCTCGACCAGGTCGGGGTCGCTCAGCGCATCCACGGCATCGCCCGTCAGAGTTCCCCGGGTCTCCATACCGAGCTGCGCGCACACCCGCTCCGCCACGACGGCGCCATCCCCCGTGGCGATCTTGACCTCGACTCCCAGCTCGGAGAGCCGGCGCAGCGATTCGCGGGCCTCGGGCTTGACGGCGTCGGCGAAGGTCAGGAATCCGCGGAGGACCAGCCCTCGCTCAGCGTCCTCGTCGACGGAGGTCGCCCCGGCGGCCGAACGG
>Ga0209677_101353_pt1 | contig 10752 bp, 9 predicted proteins | sample AraplaCvi_mCL_r2_2_FD_184285 | JGI IMG/M metagenome (GOLD analysis project Ga0209677, IMG submission 184285) | Arabidopsis root microbial communities from North Carolina, USA - plate scrape CL_Cvi_mCL_r2 (SPAdes) (version 2) | ecosystem: Host-associated > Plants > Roots > Endosphere | place: USA... | reverse complement strand
GATCCCGATCAACGCGCTGCTGGTCTATCCCTTGCTCTACGGCGCATGGGGATTGCCGGCGCTCGGACTGTTCGGCGCCGGGCTCGCGACCTCGCTGGTCAATCTCGGCACGTTCCTGGCCGGTCTGTGGTTCACGACGCGCAAGGCCCCGTTCCGCGACTATCACATGCTGGTCCGCCTCTGGCGCATCGACTGGAGTCTTACGCGCCAGACCGTCGTGATCGGCGCGCCGATCTCGCTGGCCTTCCTGCTCGAATACGGCATGTTCTCCGCCGCAGGCCTGCTGATGGGCTTGATCGGCACGACAGCACTTGCAGGGCATCAGGTCGCGCTGCAGATCGTCGCGATCCTGTTCATGATCCCCTACGGCATCAGCATGGCTGCAACGGTGCGGGTCGGCCACGCGGCCGGACGTCATGATGCCGCCGGCATCAGGCGCGCCGGCTTCGCCGCGATGCTGCTCGGACTCGCGATCATCGCCCTGCTGACACTGGCCGTGCTCGCGGCACGCTTTCCGATCGTGCACCTTTTCCTCGGCGAGGATGTCGCTGACGCCGATGCAACGGTCGAGCTTGCCACCACCCTGCTCGCGGTCGGCGCCACCTTCTTCGTCACCGATGCGCTGCAGAGCATTGCAGCCGGCGCGCTGCGCGGCATCAAGGACACCCGCATTCCGCTCTTGTTCGCCGTGATCGGTTATTGGCTGATCGGTTTTCCGGCCTGCTATGCGCTTGCCTTCCATTCGCCGCTCGGCGCGCCCGGCATCTGGGTCGGGCTGTCGGTCGGCACGGCGGTCTACGCGACCCTGCTGGTATTGCGCTTCCTGCGGTTGACCACCAGATTCACGCCCGCATGACAATCAGCGACGTCAGCCCGAATATCGACCGCGCGCAATGGCTCGATGGCGCGCAGTTCGCCGACGCCTTCTGTATCAGGATCAACGAGACTGGTATTAATGCTCGCGGCGCGGCGATGCGCATGTTCGGCCATTCGCCGCGCTGGGTCGAAGCGCTGGTCGCCCTGCGCAACCTGCTGGTCGCACCGTTCGGGCTGAAAAGGTCAGGCGCAGGCGACCGCGGCAGGCTCGGAATGATCGGGATTTTCCCGGTGATCAGCGAGACGCCCGAGCGGCTGGTCGTCGGTTTCGACGACATCCATCTCGATTTCCGCGTCGTGATCGATGTCGGCGCCGCAGGCAGCTGCCGCCAAGTGACCGCCACGACGCTGGTCAAGATGCACAATCGGCTCGGCCGTTTCTATCTCGCCGCCATCATGCCGTTCCATCGGCTGGTCGTGAAGGCGATGCTTCGGCAGGTGGTGACCGGCTGATCACGCACCGGCCGTATCGGACGTCTCCTCCGCCCGCTGCGTCTTCGCCGGTCGCGGCACGTCAGCCCACTCGGCGACCACGCGTTCGAGATCGATCAGGTTCTGCCGCATGCCCTCCAGCGAAAAGCCGAGCGCGAAGAAGCGCTCGGCGGCATCGCCCGGCATGCCGCGCGTCAGGCCCTCGCTGCGCACCGAGGCGACCTGCTCGGCATAGGCCTTCACCGCGGTGTGGATCGGCCAGATCGGCGGCGGGCTGGTGCCGGCGCGTATCGCCTGCGCACAGCCGCGCAAATATCCCGCGATGGCCTCGCTGACCTTCGCCAGCGGTGCCGCAAGCCGCATCTGCAGCTCCGACGGCAGTGGCACCACGCTGGCGCGCCCGATCATCACGACGTCGTGGCGCAGCCGCAGGATGGTGCGCAGCAGCGGCCCGGTATCGGCGCCGGAGGACAGCCGCGCCGAGCGCTCACGCTCGGCCTCAGCGCCGGTCGCGTTCAGCGCGACCAGCGCGGTGCCGATGCCGTCCTGGATCCGATGCAGCGCGTCGTTGTCGCGACCACGCGACAGGCCGGCGAGCAGCTCGGTGAATGCTGCCGCGATCAACTCCAGCAGTCGCCCCGCGGCGCTCCGAATCTGCACATGGGCGCGCGAGGGCAGCACGATGAACGACACCGCAAGTCCGGTGCATGCGCCGACCGCGACCTCGCCGACACGATCGATCGCCGACGCGAGCGGGTCGATATGGCTCATCGCCGGCACCAGCAGCACGATGACCGCTGTCACCGTCGCTGCGTTCAGGCTTGGATTGAGCGAGGCAATGAAGGCCAGCGGCGCCACCGCCAGCACCAACAGCCCAAGCAGCTGCAACTCGCCGGAATGCGGAATCAGCACCGCGATGGCGCCGCCATAGATCGCACCGCCGATGGTGCCGAACATGTAGTCGCGCGTCGCCTTCAGGGAGCGGCCGACGCTGCCCTGCGTGACGATCAGCGAGGTCAGCACCGCCCAGAGCGGCAGCCTCAGGTTCAGCGCACTGGCGATTGCGAATGCCGCACTGGCCGCGACCGTGCTTCTGATGGCCAGTGCGAGCTGCGCTCTTCTGGCATACAACCGGCCGAACAGCGACTTCGCTTGAGCCATCATGCTTTCCGCATCTCGATCGTACCGCTACCGCCTAGCGTGACATTCAGCATGGCAGCCTCCCGCCGCGCCGCTTGAAAGGCGGAATCACCCCGCCTACCGTGCTTCCCAAAACGAGGAAACACGATGGCTCACGAAACCGCAACACTGGCCGGCTACGTCGCCGCCCTGAAATTCGACGATATCCCGCCCGAGGTGCTGGAGCGCGCCAAGGTGCTGACGCTCGATTTTCTCGGCAGCGCGATCCGCGCGCGCCGCGAAGCGGAATCGACGCCGTCGGTCGTGAAGATGCTGACAGCGCTGAAGCTCGACGCATCGGGCGAAGCCACCGTGTTTGGCGACAGCAGGACCTGGACACCGGCCGTCGCGGCGCTGCTCAACGGGGCCATGGGCCATTCGCTCGACTTCGACGACACGCACGCGGATTCCTCGCTGCATCCGAGCGCGCCGGTGGTGCCCGCCGCTTTTGCGGTCGGCGAGATGGTCGGTGCCTCGGGCCGCGAGGTGCTCACCGCCATCGTCGCCGGCTATGAAGTGTGCTGCCGGCTCGGCAACGCCCTCGATCCGACCTCGCATTATGCCCGCGGGTTCCACCCGACAGCGACCGCCGGCACCTATGGCGCCGCGGCGGCGGCGGCCAAACTGTTCGGCCTCACCGAGCAGCAGATCGTCTCCGCCTTCGGCGTCTCCGGCAGCCAGGCTGCAGGGTCGCTGCAATTCCTGGTCAACGGCGCCTGGAACAAGCGCTATCAGGTCGGCGCCGCCGCCATGAACGGCGTGATCGCGGCCACGCTTGCGAAGAATGATTTCGTCGGCGCGACCGAGTCTGTCGAAGGCAAGCACGGCCTCCTCGTCGGCTACACCGACACGCCGCATCACGACAAGGCGGTCGCCGGTCTCGGCGCGACCTACGAGACGATGAAGATCGGCGTCAAACCCTATCCGAGCTGCCGCTATACGCATGCGGCGATCGACGCGATCATCGCGCTCCGCCGCGAGCACAATCTGACGCCCGACCAGATCAAGCGGGTCGAGATCGGCCTCCATCGCAACGGCATCACGCTGACCGGCGATGCCGCCACCAAGCGGCATCCGACCTCGATCGTGGGCGGCCAGTTCTCGATGTTCTTCACCGGCGCCCTGGCGCTCGAGCAGGGCCGCTTCGGCTGGGACGATTACAACAGGCTCGGCGATGCCGCTATCAACGCGCTGGCCGACAAGTTCGACGTGGTGCAGGACGATCGCCTGGAGATCGGCCGCACCCATCCGTTCGGCGCGCGCGTGTCGATCACGACGGAAGGCGGCGTGCATGAGCGGCTGCACGACGATCCCTCCGGCGAGCCGACCTCGTTCCCATCAGCGCAGGCGATGAGCGAGAAATTTCTCACGCTGGCAAGGCCTGTCCTCAACAGCCGTGCGGAAAAATTCGCCGATGCGATCCTGTCACTGGAGCGCTTCGATCGCATCGCGCAGGCGACGGAGCTGGGGCGGCAGTAGGCGTCGCGCGAGCGCAATGATGCCCACAGACGTTTCCCCATAGTCAACGTCGTCCCGGCGAACGCCGGGACCCATAACCACAGGCAGATGTTGTTGCGCGGGATCGTCAACGACCTGCCTTATTCCCAATGTCGATCACGCGGTATGGATCCCGGCGTTCGCCGGGACGACACCGTTTGTTGGATACGCCTCACTCCCTCCCCGCCAGGTTCATTCCCTTCGTCGCCTTCACGACATCGCTGACCAAATCCGACACCCCGTCGGCATCGAGCGGCCAGTTCACGGTGCGGCCGAAGCGCGCGATCACGAGATGCTCCGACGGGATTACGATGACATATTGCCCCATCGTGCCCTTGGCGAAGAAGGCGTCGCGCGGCCAACCGTGGTCGATGCGATGGCGCGCGCCAAAGCTGTCGTCGCGATTGGTCCAGAAGCCCGCGCCATAGCCGACGAAAGCATGCGGCGTCGGCGCCGCCGAATAGTCCACCCAGCCCTCCGGCAGGATGCGCTCGCCGCCGACCACGCCGTCATTGAGATAGAGCAGGCCGAACCGCGCCCAGTCGCGCGCTGGGGCCATCATCTGCATCGATCCTTCGACTGTGCCGGAGGCATCGGCCTGCAGGGTGACGTTGTTCATGCCGAGCGGTGCGAACAGCTCTTGCCACGCAAAGCGTAGCGTGTCATCGGGCGTGCCGCCACTCGCATTCCTGATCAGTTGCGACAGGATGAGATAGTTGCCGTCGTGATAGTTCCAGACCTTGCCCGGCGCAGTCGCAAGCGGAAAGCCTTCGGCGAATGCAGCCATGTCGCTTTCGCCGAACTTCATGCGGTTGACCGGCTCCAGCGCCGATAGCAGTGATGCCTCCAGCGAGCTGCCGAGCGCGAGCCCCGCGGTGTGACGCAGCAACTGATCGACGGTGATGGCATGGCGCGGATCATCCTGATGCTGCCACGCTGCGACAGGAACTGGCGCATGCGGCGCCAGCCTATGCTCGCGCACCAAAATGCCGATCAGGGCAGAGATCACCGACTTGGTCGCGGAGAAACCGAGCAGCGGCGTGTCGATGCCATAGCCGTTGGCATAGCGCTCGGCGATGACATGGCCGTCCTTGAGCACGACCACCGCATGGGTGTGCCGGAACGGCGGCGCGTCGGGCTCCGCGAAGGCGCGGCCAAGTGCTGCGTTGAGCTCTGGCGTGGCCGGCGACACCAATGACGACGGCGCGATCGCCGGCAGCAGCGCCGGCGCTCGCTCAGCGGGCGGCACGGTCAGGCCGGCGATGGCGTCGCCATGCTCGAGCGTGCAGCCGACGCCGTCGCGATAAACAGCGTGATTGCGGCTGGCGCGGAGCAGGCTCACCGTGACATCCCGCACGGAGCGATCGACATGAACTGTCATCGCCCAGGTGAGCAGCCGGCTGCCCGGCATCGCGTCGGTGGTTTCAGTCAGGACGGTGGCGGGATCGAGCCCGGAAACGAACGTCTCGGCGCAGACCACGCTGGCGACGAAGCCGGTGGCGACTTGCGGCACGTCGCGGGCGCGGGCGATGCCGAACCCCAACGCGCTAAGCACGATGGCGGAGGTTGCGATCAGGAACAGGCGGCGGGTCATTGCGGTCTCCGGCGGGTTGAAGGCCGCGGACCGTCGCAGCAGGCGGCTTCGCCGGCTCGCCGATTTCGAAAATTACCTCTCTGAAAGCTGCAACCGGCATGCAGATTCCGAAATTCGCCAATGATATCAAGCCGCGAAGGCTTTCCTTCGATATTCGGTCGGCGTGACGCCCGTGGTTTCCTTGAAGGCACGGTTGAACGGCCCGAGCGACTGGAAGCCTGCATCCATCGCGATGGTGATGACGGGCACCTCGGCCTGTGTGGGATCGGCCAGCGCCGCCTTGGCCTCGGCGATGCGATGGTTGTTCAGGAACGCATTGAAATTGCGATAGCCGAGCTGCTGGTTGATCAGCCGCCGCAGCCGGTATTCGGGGATGGAGAGCCGCACCGCCAGGGTGCCGATGGTGACATTCTCCTGCCGGTAGATCCGCTCGTCCGCCATCAGCCGCATCAGGGCGTCGATCAGCTTACGGTCGGCGGCGCCGGCTGGATCTGCCACGGCGACCGGCGGCGCGGGCGCTGCGAACAGCTCATGCGTGTCGACCTGCAGCAGGACGACCGCAATTGCGGCGACGACCAGCACCAGCAGCGCGGCATTGATGGTGTTGGCGACCTCGCTCGCTTCGCCAGCGGAGACCGCAAGCTGCAGCAACGCACTGACGCCGCCATATAGCACTGCAGCAACAACGACCAAGGCGCGCAGCCGGCGGCGGCCCTCCACCAGATCCGATGACCACGAGCGAACCGTCTGCGCCAGCGCCAACGCGATGAAGGCGAGCGCCAGCAGGTTGTTCGCGACGATCGTGAACCGCGCGCCGGCGGCAGGCGCCAGCCACAGGCAATCGACAAAGCTGAATGTCGTGACCGCGAGCCAGGCCAGCGCGTGAACGGGCCGCGGCACGAAAGCGTCATCGAACATCGCGCGGCAGAACAACCACAGCACCACGGCGGTGCCGGTACCAAGCGCAATCAGCGGCAGATGCCACAGCGCAACAGCCGCTGTTGCGCCGATATCGAACGTCGCCGCATGCGCGACCGCGCCGATGGCAAGCGCGACGGTGAGCCGCCCAGCAACGGTCTTGCCGGCGTCCCGCACCAGCGCAGCAGCAAGCACCAGCAGCAACGCGATCGCGGCACCGCGCAGCGCAATATCGAGGTTTGCAAGCGACATGTTTGCCTGGACCAAGCTCTCGATCGGACATTAGCCGAGTTTGCGGCGGCGTTCAAAATTCGGTCATTTCCGATATGACAACAGGCATCTGCGCGGTCATCACTTTGGACGGATGACGCACGAAGCTGCTAATGTGACGGCCTAACACGATGAGGAGGTGCTCATGAGCTGGATGCCGTCGAACGATCCCGTGCTGGGCGATCCCCTGACCTGCGACGCGCTGGACCTCGTCATCGTGCCGCGCACCCGCGACCTCGGCGACGGTTTTGAGGTGCGGCGCGCGCTGCCGCACGGCCAGCGCCAGATGGTTGGCCCGTTCATCTTCTTCGACCATTTCGGCCCGGTGCAGTTCATCGCCGGCAAGGGCATGGACGTGCGGCCGCACCCGCATATCGGGCTAGCCACCGTGACCTATCTGTTCGACGGCGCCATCATGCATCGCGACAGCGAGGGCAATGTGCGGGAGATCCAGCCCGGCGCGATGAACCTGATGACGGCCGGGCGCGGCATCGCCCATTCCGAGCGCACGCCGGATGTGCAGCGCGCGAGCGGCCAGCAGATGCTGGGCCTGCAGAGCTGGATCGCGCTACCGGTGGAAGCGGAGGAGATCGCGCCGAGCTTCCAGCATTATGCGGCAAGCGACCTGCCGACCGTACAGGACACCGGCTTTTCCGCACGTATCATCGCCGGCAAGGCGTTCGGCGCGGCCTCGCCGGTGTCGATGGTCTCGCCCTGGTTCTATGTCGAGGTGACCGCGCAGGCCGGCACGACCGTGCCGCTCGACCCCGACCATGAGGAGCGGGCGATCTATCTCGTCGACGGCGAGATCGAGATCGCCCGCGAGCGCTACGAGGGGCCGCGGCTCCTCATCTTCCGGCCCGGTGATGCCATCACCGTCCGCGTCATCAAACCGACCCGGATGATGTTCCTCGGTGGCGACGCGCTGGAGGGGCCACGCCACATCTGGTGGAATTTCGTCTCCTCCAGCCAGGAGCGGATCGAGCAGGCCAAGCAGGACTGGAAAACCGGCCGCTTTGCCGCCGTTCCGCAGGAGCATGAGTTCATTCCGCTGCCGGAATAGGCTAACCCTGCTGCGTCACCGTCGTCATTCCGGGGCAGCCCGTCAGGGCTGAACCCGGAATCTCGAGATTCCAGGTTCGATGCTGTCGCATCGCCCCGGAATGACGGTGAGAAACTCCACATCTCGAAGGCCCGTCATGACCACGCTCCTCGCCAGCAATCTGCCGCTCCCCCGCATCGGGAAGGGCAAGGTCCGCGACATCTATGCTGCAGGCCCGGACCGCGTGCTGCTGCTCACCACCGATCGTATCTCGGCCTTCGACGTGGTGATGGGCGAGACCATCCCGATGAAGGGCGCGGTGCTGACGCAGATCTCGGCCTGGTGGTTCAACGAGCTGGAAGGCGTGGTGCCGCATCACATGATCTCGGCGGACGCGGACGCGATCATCGCCGAGGTGCCGGCGCTCGGGGATCATCGCGATGAGATTCTGGGACGCGCGATGCTATGCAAGCGCACCACGGTGTTTCCGATCGAATGCGTGATCCGCGGCTATCTCTCCGGCTCGGCCTGGAAGGAATATGCGGCAAGCGGCACGCTGGCAGGCGAGAAGCTGCCGGCGGGCCTGGTCGAAAGCGAGAAGCTGACGCCCGCGATCTTCAGCCCCGCGACCAAGGCCGAAAGCGGCCATGACGAGAACATCACGGTGCAGCGGATGCGCGAGGTGGTCGGCGAGGATGTCGCCCATCAGCTCGAAAGCATGACGCGCGCGGTCTATACGCTCGGCGAGACGCTCGCCCGCGAGCAGGGCATCATCATCGCCGACACCAAGTTCGAATTCGGCCGCGACCAGGACGGCCGCATCATCCTGATCGACGAGGTAATGACGCCGGACTCATCGCGGTTCTGGGCGGTCGACGCCTACCAGCCTGGGCAGCCGCAGCCGAGCTTCGACAAGCAGCCGCTGCGCGACTATCTCGACGTCGAGCGCCATGCCGGCCGCTGGAACGGCGATGCACCGCCCCCGCCTCTGCCGCAGAGCGTGATCGACGCCACCAGCAAGCGCTATCTGGAGGCCTATCGGCGGGTGACGGGCAAGGATTTGGCCGTTTAGCCTCGTCATTCCGGGGCGGCTCCGACAGGAGCCGAGCCCGGAATCTCGACATTGCTCTAATCATCTCTGGATTCCGGGTTCAGACGCTGGCGCGTCTGCCCCGGAATAACGGCGAGCTTTCGCTGACGCATATCTGAACGAAGTATTTGCGCACGGGCCCCAAACAGCGCCTATTTTGGCGCAACTCATCAAGCATTCACTTCAGAGCTAGGCACATGCGTATTCCAGCTTTTCTTTTCGCAAGCTTCGTCATTCTAACCGGCTCTCCTTCGTCGACCAGCGCTCAGCAAGCTGCTGAACCGTCAGATGCAACGGCGCCGGCATCGAGAGCCAAGACCTGCGGCGAGTCTTTTTCACGAAGTCCAACTGAGGAGTTCAACAGGAAATGCATTGCTTTGGCTGGCCCGCTAGCTGCGATGCGAGGCGAGGTCCTCGTCATTCGTATGGACAATGGAATCAGAAAGACTTTCGACAACAAGAATTCAGACGGAGCATCGGTCAGCGCATTCGGCTACGGCCTCGCTGACTTTTACCCTGAAACGCATATTTTTGTCGTTTGTGACTACGGTCCGGACAACGGTCGCTCTCTGGCTATCGATGGGAGGACAGGCCGCCAATTGGATTTCGGATATACGTTCCCACAGTTCTCGCCAGACGGAAATTGGGTACTGACTATCGAGTACCGCGGCGAAGACGAGACCGATTCAAATTTCGCGATCCTCGATATTCGAGGCAAGAAGCCCCTCACAGTCTGGCAGTCACAGACGAGCAAGGCGCGCCTGCCTGCCAAAGCCGATTTCGTTGCGTGGGATGACAATAAGACGACAAGGCTGGCAAGTCCGAGCCAAAAGCCCTTGTTTTTGATCCAAACGAGCGACGGCAGTTGGAGCGTGAGCAAGACGGCAAATTGAGGATCGGCTTGCGCATGGCCGATCGGACTTGCCGCGGTCGATCTCGGCGAGCGCGGGGCGCATGCTGGAACAGCGACGCGCTGCTCGCACCGGGGCGATAGCGCGGCGCTTTTCGTGAGGATTCCCAGCGCGTTGACTTGGGCTTGTCCGACTCCGAAGCGAAGGCTGGAGGATGCCGGCCCGCCATGACATGTCGGCGACTACGTGGCGTTCAAACGGCTGCAAATGCAGCTCGCCGCGCGTACGGTTACGAACGTAACAAGCTTGTTTGTATGGAGATCGGACCCAGCGTCAACGTCGTAAAAGCTTCAAGAATAGTTGAAAATGATCCTAACAGGATTCACGGCTCGGCCAGCCGAGCGGCTTCACAGCACGAAATCAGTTGCCTCGGGGGAAACTTCGAGTAGGATTTTACGGCACGTTCACGACGGATCGTCGCGACTTATAAGCTTCTTCGTGATCATACTTCAGTCGTTAAGGAGGGCCCATGGGCGGCACCATCGAAGGGAAATTTCGGATTCTTCATACGGTCAAGGACCAAAAAAAGCTCGGCGCGGTCGCCGGCCGCCTTGGCATCACGACAGCTGACAAGAAGGCCCGCGTGAAGGAAGCCACGCGCAAGACCTACATCGTCGAGGAAATCAGGGGCGAGAAGCCCAAGAAAAACCGCCGCGAAGAGCCGTAGCAAAAACAGGCTCCTCCGGTGCCAACGACAAGACGACTGACCGCCTCTCCCAAGAGGACATCGGCGCTGCGACGGCTGCCTGCGCTGCATGAGATTGAATATGCGGACGTACGTGGCCACGAAGGTGATGTTTGCGTGTTCGAGCTGGCACCGGACGCTTCGCCGATCGCGGTCGAGGCGGTGACCGGCCGGGCGATGATGCTGGCGCCCGGCGATGTCTTTCTCGGAACGACCGGATATCGGGAGTCGACCCGCTGGGTGGTGGGCGGCGCCCCG
>Ga0209677_101351_pt1 | contig 10771 bp, 9 predicted proteins | sample AraplaCvi_mCL_r2_2_FD_184285 | JGI IMG/M metagenome (GOLD analysis project Ga0209677, IMG submission 184285) | Arabidopsis root microbial communities from North Carolina, USA - plate scrape CL_Cvi_mCL_r2 (SPAdes) (version 2) | ecosystem: Host-associated > Plants > Roots > Endosphere | place: USA... | reverse complement strand
GGGTCAAGCTCCGATTATCCGCCATGGCTGGATAATGCTTCCATTTATTCGAGGATTATCACAAGCGGGGAGACAGCGCATCTTACCGTCACCAACAGCGCACCGTGCCGATCGGGAGGTTGGGAATTCCGAGGATGCCATGTCGAACGCTTCTTATGTCACTGAAATTAATGAAAAAATCCGCCTTCGGCCGTCCCGTCAGGTGATCAAGCGCGCGGCCATCGGCCTTGCTCTGGCACTCGCCATCGCGGTGGCCAGCGACTACGGCTACGACTACCTCAGGCACGGCCGCTACCTCGAATCCACCGACGATGCCTATGTGAAGGCCGATTCCACCATCATCGCCCCAAAGGTCTCCGGCTACATCGCCAAGGTGCTGGTCGGCGACAACGAGAAAGTCAGAGCGGGCCAGGCGCTGGCGAAGATCGACGACCGGGACTTCAAGGCGGCGCTCGACCAGGCTAGAGCCGACGTCGCCGCCGGCGAAGCCTCGGTGCGCAACATCGACGCCCAGCTCGAACTGCAGCAGCCGATCATCGCGCAGAGTACGGCCGATGTCGCGGCTGCCGACGCCAATCTGAAATTTGCTCAGGAAGAGCGTGCCCGTTACGACGATCTGATGAAGTCTGGCTCCGGCACAATCCAGCGCGCGCAGCAGACCGACGCGGCGCTGCGGGCCAGCAACGCGCAATTACAGCACGCAAAATCCGGCCTCGTGGCCGCGCAGCGCAAGGTCGACGTGCTCACCACCCAGCGCGCCCAGGCCACAGCCCAGCTCGACCACGCGCGCGCGGTCGCACAGCAGGCCGCGCTGAACCTGTCTTACACCGAGATCACCGCGCCGGTCGACGGCACGGTCGGCGCGCGCTCGTTGCGCGTCGGCCAGTATGTGCAGGCCGGTACGCAATTGATGGCGGTGGTACCGCTCGATGCGGTTTACGTCGTCGCGAACTTCAAGGAGACGCAGCTGACGCATGTACGTCCGGGCCAGCCGGTCGAGCTGCACGTCGACAGTTTTCGCAATCGCACGCTGCGCGGCCATGTCGACAGCCTCTCCCCGGCCAGCGGACTTGAGTTCGCACTGCTGCCGCCCGACAATGCCACAGGCAACTTCACCAAGATCGTGCAGCGCGTGCCGGTGAAGATCGTGCTCGACGACCACAGTCTCACGGGTCTGCTGCGGCCCGGCATGTCTGCGGTCCCGACCATCGACACCAAGGCGACTGTGCTGGCCGAGCGCGAGACAGCCAAGCGCCTTGCCGACAACACGACGCGCCCGAACGGTGGCTGAAGCCGGGAGGGGTCGGCAGGATGATCGAGTCCTGCCGGATGATCCCTCCTTCGCTTCTCCGATTTTGAAACCATCCGCCTGATCCGTCCTGTCTCCATGCCCGAGACGAGGCTTCCATGAGCACGCTTCAACCGACCGTCAACGCCGCTTCCGCCACCGGCATCCCCGCCCCCGTCGCTCCCGCGGCGCCGGCGGTTTCAGCAAAAACGTGGATCGCGGTCATCGGCGCCACGCTCGGCGCCTTCATGGCGGTGCTGAACATCCAGATCGTCAACGCCTCGCTCGCAGACATCCAGGGCGCGATCGGAGCCGGCATCGACGACGGCGGCTGGATCTCGACCTCCTACCTGATTGCCGAGATCGTGGTGATCCCGCTGTCCGGCTGGCTCGCACAGGTGTTCTCGATCCGGATCTATCTGCTCACCAATGCCGTCCTGTTCCTGGTTCTCTCCGCGGCCTGCGCGCTGGCGCAGGACCTGCCGCAGATGATCGTGCTGCGCGCCGTCCAGGGCTTCACCGGCGGCGTGCTGATCCCGATGGCCTTCACCCTGATCATCACGCTGCTGCCGCGCGCCAAGCAGCCGGTCGGACTTGCGCTGTTCGCGCTGTCGGCGACATTCGCGCCGGCGATCGGCCCGACCATCGGCGGCTATCTCACCGAGAATTTCGGCTGGCAGTACATCTTCTATGTCAATCTCGTGCCCGGTGCGATCATGGTCGGCATGCTCTGGTATGCGCTCGACGCCAAGCCGATGAAGCTTGCGTTGCTTCGCGAGGGCGACTGGGCCGGCATCATCACCATGGCGATCGGCCTGTCGGCGCTCCAGACCGTGCTGGAGGAAGGCAACAAGGACGACTGGTTCGGCTCGCCTTTCATCGTCAAGCTGTCGGTGATCGCAACCGTGGCGCTGGCCGCCTTCCTGATCATCGAGCTCACCGTGAAGAAGCCGCTCCTGAACCTGCGCCTGCTCGTGCGCCGCAATTTCGGCTTCGGCATGCTCGCGAACTTCCTGCTCGGCGTCGCGCTCTACGGCTCGGTGTTCATCCTGCCGCAATATCTGTCACGCATTCAGGGCTACAACGCCGAGCAAATCGGCATGGTGCTGGCCTGGACCGGCTTGCCGCAACTCGTGCTGATCCCGCTGGTGCCGCGCCTGATGCAGCGGTTCGATGCGCGGATCATCATCGGCATCGGCTTCGTGCTGTTCGCCGCATCGAACTTCATGAACATCTATATGACTAACGACTACGCCGCCGACCAGCTGCTGTGGCCGAACGTTGTCCGCGCGATCGGCCAGGCGCTGGTGTTGGCGCCGCTGTCGGCGGTGGCCACGGCCGGCATCGAGCCGGAGAATGCCGGCTCGGCCTCCGGCCTGTTCAACATGATGCGCAATCTCGGCGGCGCCGTCGGTATCGCGCTGCTCCAGACCGTGCTGACCAAGCGCGAGCAATATCATTCCAACGTGCTGACGCAGTCGGTGTCGGTGTTCGAGCAAGCCACCCGCACGCGGCTGGAGCAGCTCACGCAGTATTTCGTCAATCACGGCGTCCTCGACCGTGCGGATGCCGCGCATCGCGCCTACGTCGCGATCGGTCATATCGTGCAGAAGCAGGCCTACATCCTGGCCTTCAGCGACACCTTCTATCTGCTCGGCGTGGCCCTGATCGTGGCGCTCGCCGCCGTCCTCTTCCTGAAGAAGCCCGGCCAGACCTCGGCCGGTGGAGCCCACTAACGTCAACCCAGCAAGCAAGGAGAACGACCATGAAACCCCGCATGAACTTTTACCAGGCCGCCCCCGACACCATGAAAGCGCTGATGGCCCTGGAAGAGCAGATCCAGTCCACGGGGCTCGAGAAATCGCTGATCGAGCTCGTCAAGATCCGCGCCTCGCAGATCAACGGCTGCGCCTTCTGCATCAACATGCACACCGAGGACGCCCGCAAGCGCGGCGAGACCGAGCAGCGCATCTATCTCCTGAATGCCTGGCGCGAGTCACCGCTCTACACCGACCGTGAACGTGCCGCTTTGGCCTGGACCGAATCGGTGACGCTGATTGCCGAGACTCGCGCGCCCGACGACGTCTACGAGCAGGTCCGCGCGCAGTTTTCGGATGCGGAGACGGTGAACCTGACCATGCTGATCGGGGCCATCAACGCCTGGAACAGGCTGGCGATCGCGTTCCGTGCGGTTCATCCGGTGAAGGTGAAGGCGTCGGTGGCGTAGGCGGCAATTCTCGTAGGGTGGGCAAAGCGACGCGTGCCCACCCTCCCTACGCAATCTCGAGAGATGGTGGGCGCGGCGCAAGCGCGCCTTTGCCCACCCTACGACAGCTCATTGTGCGTCTTAGACCGCCGTCGCCTTGGCGAACTCCACATAGATCTCGCGCAGGCGCGTCGCCACCGGGCCGGGCTTGCCGTCGCCGATCGTCTTGCCGTCGAGTGCGATCACCGGCTGCACGAAGGAAGAGGCAGAAGTGATGAAGGCTTCCTTGGCGGCGAGCGCCTCGGCGACCGTGAAGGAACGCTCCTCGACGCGGAGCTGGCGCTCTTCGGCAAGCGCGATCACGGCTTTGCGGGTGCAGCCCGGCAGGATCGCGTTGGAGTTCTGGCGGGTGACGATGACGTCGTCCTTGGTCAGGATGAACGCGGTGGACGAGCCGCCTTCGGTCACATAGCCATCCTGCAGCATCCAGGCTTCGCCGGCACCGGCCTCGGCCGCCGCCTGCTTGGCCAGCACCTGCGCCAGCAATGCCACGCTCTTGATGTCGCGGCGCTCCCAGCGGATGTCGGGTACGGTGATCACGTTGATGCCGGTCTTGGCCGAAGCCGCGTTGATGATGTCCTTCTCGGAGGTGAACATCACGAGGCTCGACTTGACGTCGGCCTTGGGGAACGGGAAATCGCGCCCCTTGTCGGCGCCGCGCGTCACCTGGAGATAGACGAGGCCGCTTGTCAGATTGTTGCGGGCGATCAGCTCCTTCTGGATCTCGGTGATGCGCTCGACCGTCTCCGGCAGCTTCAGCTTGATCTCGCCGACCGAACGCTCCAGCCGGGCCAGGTGCGAGGCATTGTCGACCAGCTTGCCGTCGAGCACGGCCGAGACCTCGTAGATGCCGTCAGCGAACAGGAAGCCGCGATCGAGGACCGAGATTTTGGCTTCAGAGAGCGGGACGAATGAGCCGTTGACGTAAGCGATCGGGTCCAAGGCAGGTCTCCTGGGGAGGGGGGATTTGGCCACGGTATAGGAGATTTGGGGGGCCCGATAAACCCTCGTTCCGTCATTCCGGGGCGGCGCGAAGCGACGAGCCCGGAATCCATTTCGCTTCCCGGACTGGTGCTTGATGGATCCCGGGTTCGCGCGACGCGCGCCCCGGGATGACGGCTGAGGTTAATGCGACAGGATCTTCGACAAGAACTTCTGCGCGCGGTCGCTGCGCGGCTTGCCGAAGAAATCCTCTTTCGCCGCGTCCTCCACGATCTCGCCGCGGTCCATGAAGATGACGCGATTGGCGACCTTGCGAGCGAAGCCCATTTCGTGGGTCACGACCATCATGGTCATACCTTCACGGGCGAGGTCGACCATGACGTCGAGAACTTCGCTCACCATTTCGGGATCGAGCGCCGAGGTCGGCTCGTCGAACAGCATCACGATCGGATCCATCGCGAGCGCACGCGCGATCGCGACGCGCTGCTGCTGGCCGCCGGAGAGCTGCGCCGGAAACTTGTCCGCCTGCTCCTTCAGGCCGACGCGCTCCAGCAGCTGCATGCCTTTCGCCACCGCCTTGTCGTACGGGCGGCCCAACACCTTCTGCTGGGCAAGGCAGAGATTTTCGATGATCTTCAGGTGCGGGAAGAGTTCAAAATGCTGGAACACCATGCCGACGCGCGAACGCAGTTTCGGCAGATCGGTCTTGGGATCGTTGACCTTGGTGCCGTCGACGCTGATTTCGCCCTCCTGGAACGGCTCCAGCGCATTGACGCATTTGATCAGCGTCGACTTGCCCGAGCCCGACGGGCCGCAGACCACGACGACCTCGCCCTTGGTGACGCTGGTGGTACAGTCGGTCAGCACCTGAAAGGTCGGGCTATACCATTTGTTGACGTGGCTGATTTCGATCATGACCGACACGCTCTATCGAATGATGGCGATGCGCGCCTGGAGGCGACGCACGCCAAAGGACGCAACACAGGAAATGGTGAAATAGACGACGGCGGCGAACAGATACATCTCGACCAGACGGCCGTCGCGCTGCGCGACCTTGCTCGCCGCGCCCAGGAAGTCCGGAATCGAGAGCACGTAGACCAGCGAGGTGTCCTGGAACAGCACGATCGTCTGCGTCAGCAGCACCGGCAGCATGTTGCGGAACGCCTGAGGCAGCACGACGTAGCGCATGGTCTGGGCGTAGGTCAGGCCGAGCGCGTTGGCGGCGGCGGGCTGGCCGCGCGAGATCGACTGGATGCCGGCACGCATGATCTCGGAGAAGTACGCCGCCTCGAACAGGATGAAGGTGATGAGCGAGGAGGCGAACGCGCCGACGCTGATCGGGCGCGACGCGCCGGTCACCCACTGCCCGATATAGGGCACCAGGAAGTAGAACCAGAAGATGACCAGCACCAGCGGCAGCGAGCGCATGAAGTCGACATAGACGCCCGCGATGCGGCCGAGCACCTTGTAGCCGGACAGTCGCATCAGCGCGATCGCCGTGCCGAAGATCAGGCCGCCGAGGCCCGCGAGCGCCGTCAGGGTCACGGTGAACGTCATGCCCTCGTAGAACAGATAGGGCAGCGCGCGGCGGATGACGTCGAAATCGAGATTGCTGAACATGGCGCTATTTCCCCGTGATGTAGCCGGGGATCGCGACGTAGCGCTCGAGGAAGCGCATCGCGGTCACCACAACAGCGTTGACGAGGAGATAGAGCACGGTGGCGGCGGTGAAGGCCTCGAACACCTGGAACGAGAACTCCTGCATCGAGCGCGCCTGTCCCGTCAGCTCGAGCAGGCCGATGGTGATGGCGACTGCCGTATTCTTGATGGTGTTGAGAAACTCGGAGGTCAGCGGCGGCAGAATGATGCGGAACGCCATCGGCAGCAGAACGTAGCGATAGCCTTGTATCGTCGTCAGTCCGAGTGCGGTTGCCGCCATCTTCTGCCCGCGCGGCAGCGAACCGATGCCGGCCTGCAATTGCACGGCGACGCGCGCCGACATGAAGAAGCCGATGCCGATCGCGGCGGTCCAGAACGGTGCGTTCGGCAGTTGCTTCAGCCAGGTGCCGGCTGATTTCGGCAGCAATTCCGGCAGCACGAAGAACCACAGGAACAGCTGCACCAGCAGCGGCATGTTGCGGAAGAACTCGACCCAGCAGAAGCCGAACCAGTTGGCGCCCCTGGACGGCAGCGTGCGCATGACGCCGACCAGCGAGCCGAAGATCAGCGCGATGATCCAGGCGAGCACCGCCGTCTTCAGGGTCAGCACCAGTCCCGACAACAGCATGTCGAGATAGGTGCCGGTCCCCATCGGGTTCGGCTCGAAGAAAATTCCCCAGTTCCAATGGTAGTTCACGTGTCCCCCGCGCGAACGCGCCAATCATAGGTGGCCTCGAAAGAGGTCCTGGGCGCCTATGCAAATGTCCGGCCACTCTGGTGTCAAGAGTGGCCGGACACGATCTCGATCTCTGGGATCGAGGTTGTATCTTACTTGTAGTCGTCCGGGTTCGGCGAATCCGTGGGCTTCGCGAACTCGTTCTTCAGCTCGGCCGAGATCGGGCTGTTGAGGTTGAGGCCCTTCGGCGGGATCTTCTGGGTGAACCACTTGTCGTAGATCTTCTGGCCCTCGCCCGAGGTGTAGAGCGCAGCAGTCGCGGCATCGACCACTTTCTTGAACGGCGCGTCGTCCTTGCGCAGCATGATGCCGTAGGGCTCGGGCTTTGAGAACGCGTCCTTGGAGATGACGTAGTCGTCCGGCGACTTCGAGCCGGCCACGAGGCTCGCGAGCAGGATGTCGTCCATCACGAAGGCGACCGCGCGATCAGTCTCGACCATCAGGAAGGACTCAGCGTGATCCTTGGCCGGGATGATGTTGGCGCCGAGCTTTTTCTCGACGTTGGCCTCGGTGAGCTGCTTGATGTTGGTGGTGCCGGCGGTGGAGACCACCGTCTTGCCCTTGAGGTCGTCGATCGACTTGAGGCCGCTCGACTTCTTGAAGACGTAGCGGCTGGCGGTCAGGAAGTGGGTATTGGTGAAGGCGACCTGCTTCTGGCGCTCGACGTTGTTGGTGGTCGAGCCGCATTCGAGGTCGATGGTGCCGTTGGCCATCAGCGGGATACGGGTCGCCGAGGTCACGGGGTTGAGCTTGACCTCGAGCTTGTCGAGCTTGAGCTCCTTCTTCACGGCGTCGACGATCTTGTAGCAGATGTCCATCGCGAACCCGATGGGCTTCTGGTTGTCGTCGAGATAGGAGAACGGGATCGAGGAGTCACGGAAGCCCAGCGTGATGGCGCCGGTGTCCTTGATGTTCTTCAGCGTGCCGGTCAGCTCCTGGGCCCCGGCCTGGCTGACGGCGAAGGTCGCGGCAAGCGCGAGGCCGATGCTACGGAAATGTTTCACTTTTTTGGTCCCCTTTCAGGATGATGCGGCCCGGATGCAAGCACAAATTGGGCCGGATTAGAATGTGACTTTTGGCTGGGTCACGGTTCAGGTCAGTGGCTCAAGTCAGTGGCCTGGGCAATTCCCCGAGATCCCAGAACAGCCCGGCCATGATCGTCAAGGCCTCTTCGGTCAATGGCAGCAGGATGTGCTCATTGGGCGCATGCTGGGAGCAGCCGGGATAGGAGTGCGGGACCCAGATCGTCGGCAGGCCCAGGATTTCGGAGAAAACGTCGTTGGGCAGCGAGCCGCCGAAATTCGGCAGCACCGCCGGCGGCTTGCCGGTGGTCTCCTGCACCGAGTTCGCCGCCCATTTGATCCACGGGCTGTCGAAATCGGTGCGCGAAGCCGCAAAGCTTTGCGCGGCCCGCACTTCGACCATCGGAAAACCCTTCTCGACCAGATGCGCACGAACGGCATCGACCAGGCCGTCGACTCTGGTGCCGACGACGAAACGCAGCTGCAGCACGGCATTGGCGTGACCGGGAATGGCGTTGGCGGGCTTGTCGATATTGCCTGACGACATCGCCAGCACTTCGAGCGTGTTCCAGGCATAGAGTCGCTCGGCGGCCGACAGCCCTTCCTCGCCCCAGTTCTCCGCGAGCGCCGGCTCGTCCTCGGTCGGCACCACCTGCACGTCGGCAAGATAGCTGCGGATCTGATTGGTGAGCCGCGGCGGCTTCAGCGCATCGAGTTGCAGCCGGCCATGACCGTCGACCAGCGTGGAAATGGCGTTGACCAGAATGGTCGCAGGGTTGGCGAGCACGCCGCCCCAATTTCCGGAATGATGGCCGCCATCGCGCAGATTGACGTCGAGATGGATGCGGATGCCGCCGCGGCAACCGAGGAAAAGGGTCGGGCGGTCGGCCGACAGACGCGGCCCGTCGGAGGCCATGAACAGGTCGGCCTTGAGCGCATCGCGATTGAGATCGCAGACCTTGCCGAGATCGGGCGAGCCGATCTCCTCGCCCATCTCGACGATGAACTTGGCGTTGAAGCCGAGCTTGCCGCCGCGGGCGTCGCGCACCGCGCGGAGCGCTGCAATGTTGATGCTGTGCTGGCCCTTGTTGTCGGCAGTGCCGCGGCCGTAAAGCCGCGTGCCCGCAACTGTAGTGCGCCAGGGATCGCGGCCGTCGCGCCACTCGCCTTCCATGCCATCGACGACGTCGCCATGGCCGTAGATCAGCACGGTCGGCGCCGTCTCACTCTCGTGATGCTCGGCCAACAGGAATGGCGCCTTGCCGCTGGGAGATTCGACGATGAGGCTGGTAAAATCCAGCGCCGCGAAGGCGGGCACCATCTCCTGTTCCAGATAGCCGCGCAGCTCCGCGCCGCGCGACGGATTCTGGCTCTCGGTCCGATAAGCGACGCGGCGGTCGAGTTCGGCGAGGAACGCGCCGGATTTGAAATCCTCACTGGCGCGGGAGATGGCGTCGGCTCTGGTCATGATTTGCTTTTCGGACTTCGAGGCGAAGGACCCTACCCGAGACAGGGGGGCCTTCGAAAGTGGTGGGGACCTGGATTGTTCTTGTAGTTCTCTTGTACTTCTCTTGGGATTTCGTTCTTGCTCGCTTGAGATTGACTTGCCATGGGCAGCAGTGCTGATTTCGGCCTTGCCAAGCGCAAGTCTTTCCATTCTTGGCCCTTGCCAAGGGCCAATTATATGCAAGAACTTCGCCAAGTTGGGGCGCACATCTATCACTCGAAAGGCGCTCAGTACAGCGTGCCGGGGGACCTATGGCCAAGCAGATCAGGCTCAACGCCTTTGCGATGAATTGCGTCGCGCACCAGTCACCGGGCCTGTGGACCCATCCGCGCGACCGCACCGCCAATTATAACCGCCTGCCCTACTGGATCGACCTTGCCAAAACGCTGGAGCGCGGCCGCTTCGACGGACTGTTCCTGGCCGACGTGCTCGGCGTCTACGACGTCTATGGCAACAGCCCTGACGCGGCCCTGCGCAACGCAGCGCAGTCGCCATCGAACGACCCGCTGCTGCTGCTCTCGGCGATGGCGGCGGTGACGCAGAATCTCGGCTTCGGCGTCACCAGCAATCTCTCGTTCGAGCCGCCCTACCCGTTCGCGCGGCGGATGTCGACGCTCGATCATCTCACCGAGGGACGGATCGGCTGGAACGTCGTCACCGGCTATCTCGATAGCGCCGCGCGCGGCGCCGGCAAAGACAAGCAGACCGGGCATGACGACCGCTACGACATTGCCGACGAATACATGGAGGTCGTCTACAAGCTCTGGGAAGGAAGCTGGGAGGATGATGCGGTGCTGCGCGATCGGGCGCGCGGCATCTTCACCGATCCCAGCAAGGTTCATCGCGTCAATCATGAAGGTGCGAATTATCGCATCAACAACACCATTCATCTCAGCGAGCCGTCGCCGCAGCGCACGCCCGTGCTGTACCAGGCCGGCACCTCGCCGCGCGGCCGGCAGTTCGCGGCCAAGCACGCCGAATGCGTGTTCATGTCGGGACCGTCAGCCAAGATCATCGGGCCGCGCGTCTCCGCGATCCGCCAGGAAGCCGCCGCGATCGGCCGCAACCCGGCGGAAATCCTGATGTTCAACATGATGACGATCATCCTCGGCAACACCGAGGCCGAAGCGGCGGCAAAGTATGCCGATTACCGCTCGCATATCAGCCCGGAAGGCGCGCTCGCCCTGATGTCGGGATGGACCGGCATCGACTTCTCCGGCTACGAGCTCGACCAGCAGGTCCGGCACGTCCAGAACGACGCGGGCCGCAGCGCACTCGACAACGTCACCCGCGGCGACCCCGACCGTATCTGGACCGTGCGCGACGTGATCGAACATGTCGGCATCGGCGG
>Ga0209677_101349_pt1 | contig 10787 bp, 6 predicted proteins | sample AraplaCvi_mCL_r2_2_FD_184285 | JGI IMG/M metagenome (GOLD analysis project Ga0209677, IMG submission 184285) | Arabidopsis root microbial communities from North Carolina, USA - plate scrape CL_Cvi_mCL_r2 (SPAdes) (version 2) | ecosystem: Host-associated > Plants > Roots > Endosphere | place: USA... | reverse complement strand
CATCCCGATCATCCCGCTTTATCTGGCGCGCGACGGTAAGCGCTACCGCTCGCTCGGCGATGCCGACATCACCTTCCCGGTCGCCTCGACTGCAACCGACATCCCGCAGATCCTGGCCGAACTGGAACAGACTAAGGTGCCCGAGCGTGCGGGCCGGGCGCTCGATCACGAGACCGAAGACGCCTTCGAGCGGCTGCGCGTCGCCGGCTATCTCTGATGATGACTCTTGCTTGAGCGTGTCCTGATGAACATGATCGTCCCCGCCGCGCTGTCGGCCGTTCACGATAGCACCACCCGCCCGCAAACCAGACCGCAAGTCCGCATTGTCATCGTCGGCCATGTCGACCACGGCAAATCGACCCTGGTCGGCCGCCTGCTGCACGAGACCGGCAGCCTGCCCGACGGCAAGCTCGAAATGCTCAAGGCCGTCAGCGCCAGGCGCGGTATGCCGTTCGAATGGTCGTTCCTCTTGGATGCGCTGCAGACCGAGCGCGACCAGGGCATCACCATCGACACCACGCAGATCCGCTTCCGCACCAATGCGCGCGATGTCGTGCTGATCGACGCGCCAGGCCACGCCGAATTCCTGCGCAACATGATCACCGGCGCTTCTCAAGCTGATGGCGCGGTGCTGATCATCGATGCGCGCGAGGGTGTGCGCGACCAGACGCGGCGGCACGGCTATCTCCTGCATCTGCTCGGCGTGAAACAGGTTGCGGTGGTCGTCAACAAGATGGACCGGGTGGAATTCTCCGCCGAGCGCTTCCGCGAGATCAGCGACGAGATTTCGGCGCATCTGTCGAGCCTCGGCGTGACGCCATCAGCCGTGATCCCGATCTCGGCGCGCGATGGCGACGGCGTCGCCGCGCGCACGCCGCGCATCGACTGGTATGACGGCCCGACCGTGGTCGAGGCACTCGATCGGCTCGAGCCGGCGCGGCCGCTTGAGTCTCTGCCGCTGCGGCTCGCGGTGCAGGCGATCTACAAGTTCGACGACCGCCGCATCGTCGCCGGCCGCATCGAGTCCGGGCAGCTCAAGACGGGCGACGAGATCGTGATCATGCCAGCCGGCAAGATCGCGAAGATCAAGACGGTCGAAGGCTGGCCGGCGACGCCGGTCACGGTGCCGCAGGGCGCCGGCCGCTCGGTCGGCATCACGCTCGACCGCGAACTGTTCGTCGAGCGCGGCGACGTCATCGCCCATGTCGATCGCAATCCGCAGGACACCCGCCGCCTGCGCGCGCGGATCTTCTGGCTGCACGATCAGCCGCTCGCCAAGGGCGACAGCATCCTGGTGCGGCTCGGCACCCGCGAGAGCCGCGCCACCGTGGTCGCGATCGACAAGGCGGTCGATCCCGGCTCGCTGTCGAACGAGCCGGCCATTGCGATTGCGCGCAACCATGTCGGCGAGATCGACATTTCGCTGGCGCAACCGGTCGCTGCCGACGCTTACGCGGAGAATCCGCGCACCGGTCGCCTCGTGATCGAGGTCAATGGCCGCATCGCGGGCGGCGGCCTGGTGCTCTCGGTTGATGCCGGGCAGCGTGCCGCGCCTGTTGATATCGTGCCGGTGGAATCGGCGCTGAGCGCGGGCGAGCGCTCTGCGCGCTATCGGCACAATGGCGCAGTGATCTGGCTCACCGGCCTGCCCGGCGCCGGCAAGTCGACCATCGCGCGCGCGCTGGAGCGGCGGCTGTTCAGTCGCGGCGGATCGCCGATCCTGCTCGACGGCGACACCTTGCGCGCCGGCCTCAACGGCGATCTCGGCTTCACGCCCGAGGCGCGCGCCGAGAACATCCGCCGCCTCGCCGAGGTCGCCACGCATCTGGCGCGCAACGGCCACGTCGCGATCGTCGCCGCGGTATCGCCGGCACGCGAGGACCGCGCGTCCGCGCGCCGCATCGCCGACGACCTGTTCCGCGAGGTTTATGTGGCGACGCCGGCCGAAGTCTGCGAAAGCCGCGACCCCAAGGGCCACTACGCCAAGGCCCGCGCCGGAGCCTTGAAGAACTTCACCGGCATCGGCAACGACTATCAGGCCCCGGAAGCCGCCGAACTCGTGCTCGACACCACGACGCGGAGCGTGGCGGAGGCCGTCGACACGATCGAGGGACTGCTGGCAACCACGAACGTGCTGTTCGACGACATCGCGGATCTCGCGGCGAATATTTGAGGCTCCTGCCACCGCGAATGATGCGCCGGCGTTTCGTCATTGCGAGCGAAGCGACGTGTCCGCCATAGCCGAAGGGCGACGGCGGAAGCAATCCAGGATCGTAGCAAACGGACGATCTGGATTGCTTCGTCGCTATCGCTCCTCGCAATGACGAAGAACGGCAAGTGCAGGATAGGTTGAGCGAAGCGATACCCATCAATCTTCCTCACGCGGAGACGTGATGGGTTTCGCTGACGCTCAACCCATCCTACGAGCTGCGAGCGCGATCCACGTCATCTCTCGCTGAAAGAAATTCAGAATTTATTGGGCGCTTGTTGATTTTTGATAGCGATCCAGCCACGCATTCATGCAAGCGGCACGGTTTGCAGCCTGTCACTTGCTCTATTCGTCCTCTTTTTGTCGTTCCTCTCTCCATTCGGAGAGCGTTTTACCCTCGTATTTCCAATAGTCGGGACCCGCCACGGCAGACCACGCAAATCCTTTCTCGTGCGCGATCTCAAGAGCAGAGCTGGAAAGGCTATGCTCTTGTCCGCGAAATTCGACCCAACGCTCTCCTTTCACTACGCATGTGATCTGATCATCGAAGACCGATTGGAGCACCGCCCCCGGCGCTATTCCCACTTTTGCGAAGCTAAAGTTTGCTCGTCTCCTTTTTGCTTCGCCCAGGGCCTCTTTATCACCCGGCTCTGTAAAAAGTTCGGCACCCGGAGTTACTTCGTTTATACACAGTAGTTCTAAGATGGCCTTCGGCTTATCCGGCGATAATCTGAAGAACTCTCGACTCGGGCGAACTCTGTGGTCGCCAAATGCCGTGTGAATAGCGCGTTCAGCCTTGGCGGCGTCTGTAACTTCTGCCGCATAGAAACATTCAAAAGGAAGTGGAGTGGAGGTGTTATCTAGCTGCTTTATCCTTTGAGAGACGTCGCCGCTGGTTATCCCGATCTTTACCAAGCCTGGCATGGCTTCGTTCGTCAAAATATAGATGATTTCAGCCAATTCTCTTCTCCCGGCGACTTCACGCCGCAAGCGGCACGCGTCGGCGAACCCAGACTATGGAAGCTTCGTTTGTGAGCCAATCGTTAGGTCACTCTTGAACAAGCATGTCTTTATGTCAGCTGAGGTAGCATGTCGCGCAGCAATGCAAGAGACCCGCTCTAACTGCAAGAGGCGCAGCACGTGGCTCCGCGAGCAGGTATTCACGGCAGAGGCGAACAAAGGCCGCGGCGTATGGGTCCCGGGTCTGCGCCTGCTTCGCCGGCTTGCCCGAGACGACACCGTTTATTTGTCGACCAGATCGGTTCATCGCGGATGGGGAAATGTCGGATCAAATGGGTCGCAATTATCCCGATCAACCCTATCCATGACCTGCGCCGAAAAACTGATTCCTCTTGCCCATTCAACCCCATCACTCCTGTCCAGTCATATCTGCAGAAAATCTTCTTTCTTTTTTTCAGAAATCATGTACACTCTCCGCCGTCCCGCCTCGCATGAGGGGCGTTTCGCGATCGTCACGAGCGTGGAGTGCGGGATGCGGTGGGCGCGTCGGGTTGCAGCGTGGGTTGATCCTCGCGCGGACGAACATCCCGATGCGCACGGTCAAGCCGTGTGGTCCTGGCATCCCGGTGCTGATGCCAAGCCTAGCGAGGACGTTTCGCGGGCGACGGGGGCAAGAACGCCGGTCCCCGGGGAGAGCTCGGAGCAGCCGTCCAAACCATCGCGCGGGGAAGGTCGGGTTCATCCGGCTGAACCTGTGGTGACTGCCGCCTGCTTTTTTTGCTGCAGGCGGGCCACGGGCATCAGCCGATGCCCGGCCTTCCCTGCGCCCTCTCTCTCTGAATGAGGGCGGCTCCCCGGCAAAGCCCGGGCGCGGAACGCGCCGCGAGGCTGTTGGTTTATGCCCAACGTGGTTTTGAAAGGCAGCCCGGCCATGCTTGCGCCCTTCCCCCTTCTCTGCCTCCCGCTTTGCCGCTAAATGGGGTCCGTCGCCCGCCGCCCCGCAGGTCGCGGGCTCTCCAGTTTGCCTCACAGACGCGCTACGCCGCATTCCCGAGAGAAACGCCCGACATGAAACGCATCGATGCCCACGGACTGAAGATCGCCCCCGTCCTGTTCGATTTCATCGCCAAGGAGGCGGCGCCCAGGACCGGGATCGATCCTGATACCTTCTGGGCCGGCTTGGCCTCGATCATCCGAGATCTCGGGCCGAGGAATCGCGAGCTGCTGGCGGTCCGCGACACCTTGCAGGCCAAGATCGACGAGTGGCACCGCGCCCACAAGGGCAAAGCGTTCGACATCAACGCCTATACCGCCTTCCTGAGGGAGATCGGCTATTTGCTGCCGGAGCCGCCGACCCAGAAGGTCGAGACGGCTGACGTCGACGAGGAGATCGGCAAGATCTGCGGCCCGCAGCTCGTGGTGCCCTTGACCAACGCCCGCTATGCGCTGAACGCGGCAAATGCGCGCTGGGGCTCGCTCTACGATGCCTTCTACGGCACCGACGCGATCCCGCACGATCCGAGCGAGACCGGCAAGGGCTTCAACAAGGCCCGCGGCGACAAGGTGATCGCCAAGGCCAAGGCGTTCCTCGATGCCGCCGTGCCGCTCGCCACCGGCAGCCACACCGATGTCACCTCCTATCACGTGGTCGCGGGCCAGCTCGCGGTGAAGCTGAAGAGCGGCAATGCCACCGCGCTGAAGAACGCCGCCCAGTTCGCCGGCTATCAAGGAGCGGCCGACGCGCCGACCGCGATCCTGCTCGTCAACAACGGCCTGCATGTCGAGGTCGTGATCGACCGCAAGCATCAGATCGGCAAGGACGATCCGGCCGGGGTCGCCGACATGATCATGGAGGCGGCGGTCTCGACCATCCTCGACATGGAGGACTCGGTTGCCGCCGTCGACGCCGAGGACAAGGTGCTGGTCTATCGCAACACGCTCGGCTTGATGAACGGCACGCTGTCGGCCGATTTCGAAAAGGGCGGCAGGACCCTGACGCGCTCCCTGCACGACGATCGCAGCTACACGACGCCGGATGGCAAGCGGCTTTCCCTGCACGGCCGCAGCCTGCTGCTGATGCGCAATTGCGGTCACCACATGTTCACCGACGCGGTGCTCGACGAAAAGGGTGACGAGATTCCGGAAGGCATTCTCGATGCCGCCGTCACCGGCCTCCTTGCGATCCATGATCTCAAGGGCCTGTCGAAGGTGAAGAACAGCCGCACCGGCTCGGTCTATATCGTCAAGCCGAAGATGCACGGCCCCGACGAGGTGGCGCTGACGGTGACGCTGTTCGGCCGTGTCGAGAAGATGCTCGGCCTGCCTGAGAACACGCTGAAGGTCGGCATCATGGACGAGGAGCGCCGCACCACCGTCAATCTCAAGGCCTGCATCCAGCAGGCGACCAAGCGCATCGTCTTCATCAACACCGGCTTCCTCGATCGCACCGGCGATGAGATCCACACCTCGATGGAAGCCGGTCCGATGATCCGCAAGAACGACATGAAGGCGCAGCCCTGGATCAAGGCCTATGAGGACTGGAACGTCGACATGGGTCTCGTCGACGGCCTGCCCGGCCATGCCCAGATCGGCAAGGGCATGTGGGCGGCGCCCGACAAGATGGCCGATATGCTCGCGCAGAAGATCGGCCACCCCTCGGCCGGCGCCACCACCGCCTGGGTGCCGTCGCCGACCGCCGCGACGCTGCACGCTTTGCACTATCACCAGGTGAACGTGCTGGCGCGGCAGCAGGAACTCGCCAAGGGCGGTCCGCGCGCCAAGCTCCAGGACATCCTGACCATTCCGGTGTCGCAGTCGAACTGGGCGCCTGACGACGTGCGCCAGGAGATCGACAACAACTGCCAGGGCATCCTTGGCTACGTCGTGCGCTGGATCGACCAGGGCGTCGGCTGCTCCAAGGTGCCTGACATCCACGATGTCGGCCTGATGGAGGACCGCGCCACCTTGCGCATCTCCAGCCAGCATCTGGCGAACTGGCTGCACCAGGGCGTGGTCACCGAAGCGCAGGTGATGGAGTCGCTCAAGCGCATGGCCGAGGTGGTCGACAAGCAGAATGCGGGCGACCCGCTCTACAAGCCGATGGCGCCGTCGTTTGACGGCGTGGCGTTCAAGGCGGCGTGCGACCTCGTCTTCAAGGGCAAGGCGCAGCCGAACGGCTACACCGAATTCATCCTCACCGCCCGCCGCCGCGAGGCCAAGGCCTCTGCTTAAAAGGCGTTGGCATGCGATCGCACTTGCCGTCATTCCGGGGCGATGCGTCAGCATCGAACCCGGAATCTCGAGATTCCGGGTCTGCTCCTTCGGAGCATCCCGGAATGACGCGCTGGTCAAAGAAAAAAGCCCCGGCCATTGGCCGGGGCTTTTGCCTTTTTAGGGGCTGCGTTTTGTCGGTTTCAGATGACCGCGATCATTCTCAACAGCGAGATCACGCCGAGGATGATGACGATGACGCGGCAGATCTGCTTGGCGCGGCCGTCGATCGGCAGCAGGTTGATCAGATAGAGGATGAGGATGACGACAAGGAAGGTGACGAGAGCACTGACGAGCATGGATTGCCCCCTGCAGGAGAGAAAGACGCGCTGGTATTCCCGGGCTTAACCGCCGAGGCGCGCTCTGGTTCCTGTTACGGAACCTGGAGACACCGTAATCATACGGCAACCGTTCTGGCGAAATTTTTTACCGATGGGCGCGATAAGGCATTTTGATCAGGAAGCTCAATATGTTGCACCGTCTGACGATTTCGGCCCTGTTGAAATCGCTGATTTCCGCCACCGCGCTGCTGGTCGTCGCGCTGTTCTCGCTCAACGCCTGGCAATCGTGGCAGCGGCTGCAGCTCACCGCACGCATCGAGACGATCGCCGAGGTCTCCGCGGTCTTGTTCAAGGCCATGAACAGCCTGCGCAGCGACCGCTCGACGACGATCCGGGTCCTGAACGCCGATCAGCCGATGGATCGCGAGGTCGAGAAATACCTTCATTCCGCGCGCGACATCGAGCGGCCCGCGCTGACCCGGGCCGCGGTGCTGCTGCCGGATGTCGACTTCCCGCAGGCGGGCACGCTGGTGCCGCAGCTGCAGCGGCTGATCAAGACGCTGTTCGACGAACAGGCCGAATTCAACACCGAGATCGCCAAGCCGAAGGCGCAGCGGCGGCTGGCGCTCGCCAAGGAATATGGCGAGACGATCAACGCGCTCTTGGAGACGCTCGACAAGACCTCCGACAATCTCGCTGGCAGCATCAACCACCAGGATGCCACGATCGACCAGCTCTTGATGATCAAGCAGACCGCCTGGCTGATGCGTAATACCGCCGGCGAAGCCTCGCTCCTCGTCGGCAACGCGCTGACCGCGCGCCAGATCAATTCTGCCAACCAGCTCGCCTACACCAAGCTGGTCGGCGGCGTCGAGACGGCGTGGAAAGCGTTGCAGCTCGCCACCGCGGGGGCTGGCGTACCGGCCATGTCGACTGCGATGGCCACAGTCGAGAGCGCCTATTTCGATCCCCAATATACCGGCCTGCGCGACCGGCTGATCGCCGCGGCCGCCAAGGGCGAACCGGGCGAGATCACCGCGCTGCAATGGAGCCCGATTTCCGTCGAGCACATGTCGAGCGCGGTTGCGGTCGCCGAGGCGGCGCTTGATGCCGCGGAGACTTATGGCGGCGCGCGGCATCGCGAGGCGTTTGCGTCCTTGGTGCTGCAGCTCCTGCTGCTTGCGACGGCCGTCGCAGCGGGCGCGGCCGCGATGGTCGCCGTGAGCCGACGCGTGATCGTGCCGCTTGAGCGGATCCGCGACGCGATGCTGCAGGTGGCCTCGGGCGACCTCGCCGTCGAGACCGGCTATCGGCTGCGGCAGGACGAGATCGGGGCGCTCGCGGGCGCGCTGGAGACCTTCAAAAGTCAGGCGCAGGAGAAGCTCGCGATCGAGGCGCAGGAGCGCGAGCGCAACGCCGCGGCTGCGGTGCGCCAACGTGCCATCGAGGTCCATGTCGGCGAATTCGAGAGCCTGGTGCGCGGCACCCTGGAGCAGCTCGGCGGCGCCTCCGACCAGATGCGTGCCACCTCCTCGGCACTTTCCGACGTCTCGCGCCAGACCAATGAACGGGTGCAGGTCGCCGGCAAGGCGTCCGGCGATGCGGCGATGAGCGTCGAGAGCGTGGCCGCCGCGGCTGAAGAGCTGAGCGCCTCGATCGGCGATATCAGCCGGCAGGCCTCACATGCCGCCGGCATCGCGGCCCGCGCAGTCGACCAGGCCCGGCTCACCGACGGCACCGTGCAGGGCCTCGCGCAATCGGCCAACCGCATCGGCGAAGTCGTTGGGCTGATCAACAGCATCGCCGCCCAGACCAACCTGCTGGCGCTGAACGCCACCATCGAGGCGGCGCGTGCCGGCGAGGCCGGCAAAGGCTTTGCCGTCGTCGCCTCAGAGGTGAAGTCGCTGGCCGGCCAGACCGCCAAGGCCACCGACGAGATCTCCGGTCAGATCGCCGACATCCAGAAGGTGGCTGGCGAGGCGATCGACGCCATCAACGGCATCGGCAGCATCATCGCCGAGGTCAACGAGGTGGCCACGGCGATCGCCGCCGCCGTCCAGGAACAGGGCGCGGCCACACAGGAGATCACCCGCAGCACGCAGTTCGCTGCGCAGGGCACCAAGCAGGTCTCGGACAACGTCAGCGGCGTGAAGTCGGATGCCGACGCCGGGGCCGCCGCGGCCGGCAATGTCAAGCGAGCGTCCGAGACGCTCGAGAAAGAGAGCCAGCATCTCGGCAGCCAGGTCAACGAATTCCTGCGCCGGATCCGCGCGGCGTGAGATCGTCGGATAGCAACGCGACGGGCAATGCAGCGTCCGCCCTGGGCGAGGCATCATTCGATCATTCGACCCATCTGGGCTGATCCAAGTCTTTACTGTTCTATGCCTTAATTCGCAGAAATTTTTGAGGATTTCCATGTTCGATCGTTTCACCGTCTCCGCCCTGCTGAAGGCCGTGATCGCCACCACAGCGCTGGTCGTGGTCGCGATGTTTGCATTGAACTCCTGGGACTCCTGGTCGCGCTGGCAGTCCGCCGGCCGGATCGTGAAAGTCACCGAGGCGTCCGCGGCTTTGTTCAAGGCGATGGCCAGTCTGCGCACCGATCGCTCCAATACGCCGCGGCACGTCAACGCCGAGAAGCCGCTGGATGCCGCAACAGAGAAATATGTTCGCGGCATGCGCGAGACCGAGATGGCGGGGCTGGCGCGCGCGCTCGAACTGCTGCCGAGCATGGATTTCGCCCGGAAGGAGACGCTGCTCCCCGAGCTTGACCGGCTGCACAAGACGCTCGCCGCGCAGCAGGTCGAATTCTGGAACGATCAGGCCAAGCCCAAGGCGGAGCGCCGCCTCGCTCTCGGCAAGGAATATGTCGACAGCTCGACGGCCGCGCTGACCGCAACGGACGCGATCTCGGCAGCGCTGGTCGCCAGCGTCAACCACCAGGACGCCACCATCGACCAGCTGTTGATGATCAAGCAGACCGCCTGGCTGATGCGGAACACCGCCGGCGAAGCCTCCTCGATCGTGGGCAATACGTTGAACAGCGGCAAGATTACCCCTGAGAGCCAGCTGGCCTACACGAAATTCGTCGGCGGCACCGAGGCGAGCTGGAAGGCGCTGCAACTGTCCACCGCGGGCATGACGCTGCCGCAGACGCTGTCCTCGGCGCTGGCGGCCGCGCAGAGCGGCTACTTCGATCCGCAATATGTGGCACTGTCGGATCGCCTCATCGCGACGGTGGCCAAGGGCGAGAAGGGCGAGATCACCTCGTTCGAATGGAGCCCGATGTCGGTCGGCCGGATGGCGACCGCGATTGCGGTGGCCGACGCAGCGCTCGACGCCGCCAAGGAGCATGCCAGCAGCCAGCAGAGCCTGGCGCTGCGCTCATTGATCCTGCAGTTCTCGCTGCTCGTCCTTGCCTTGGCCGCCACGGTCGGTGCGATGACCGCGATCAGCCGGCGCGTGATCCGGCCGCTCAACACGATTCGCGACGGCATGCTGAAAGTGTCGTCGGGCGATCTCGACGTCGAAACCGGCTACGGCGCCCGGCAGGATGAGATCGGCGCGCTGGCGAGCGCGCTGGAGACCTTCAAGCAGCAGGCCAAGGACAAGCAGCAGATCGAGGCGCACGAGAGCGAGCGCAATACGGCGGCCGCCGCACGCCAGCGGGCGGTGGAGGCCTGCGTCAGCGAGTTCGAAGACGTGGTTCGCGGCACACTGCAGGAGCTCGGCGGCGCTTCCAACCAGATGCGCTCCACCTCGGCGGAGCTGTCCGACGTGTCGCGGCAGACCAATGAGCGGGTCGAAATCGCGCGGAAGGCATCCGGCGACGCCTCGATGAGCGTGGAGAGCGTGGCGTCGGCCGCAGAGGAGCTGAGCGCCTCGATCGGCGACATCAGCAAGCAGGCCTCGCATGCGGCGGGCATTGCCAGCCGCGCCGTCGATCAGGCGCGGCTCACCGACGGCACCGTACAGGGCCTGGCGCAATCGGCGAACCGCATCGGCGAAGTCGTCGGGCTGATCAACAGCATCGCCGCGCAGACCAATCTGCTGGCGCTGAACGCCAC
>Ga0209677_101346_pt1 | contig 10793 bp, 9 predicted proteins | sample AraplaCvi_mCL_r2_2_FD_184285 | JGI IMG/M metagenome (GOLD analysis project Ga0209677, IMG submission 184285) | Arabidopsis root microbial communities from North Carolina, USA - plate scrape CL_Cvi_mCL_r2 (SPAdes) (version 2) | ecosystem: Host-associated > Plants > Roots > Endosphere | place: USA... | reverse complement strand
TTCGGATCATGCGCAGTGAGATGCCGGTGATCTACCCCCAGGAATTCGACGTCATCGTGGTCGGCGGCGGCCATGCCGGGACGGAGGCCGCGCTCGCCGCCGCCCGCATGGGCAGCGCCACGCTGCTGCTGACACACAATATCGAGACGCTGGGGCAGATGAGCTGCAACCCGTCGATCGGCGGCATCGGCAAGGGCCATCTGGTCAAGGAAGTCGATGCCTTGGGGGGCGCGATGGCCGCGGCGACGGATGAGTCGGGCATCCAGTTCCGCATCCTCAATGGCTCGAAGGGGCCCGCCGTGCGCGCCACGCGCGCGCAAGCAGATCGCATCCTGTACAAGGCGGCCATCCGCCGGCGCCTGGAGAACCAGGCCAACCTGCTTCTCTTCCAACAGGCGGTGGATGACCTGGTCGTCGAGTCCGTGGACGGCGTAGACCGGGTCACGGGCGCCATCACGCAGTCGGGCATCACCTTCCGGGGACGCACCGTCGTGCTGACGGCGGGCACCTTCCTGGACGGCAAGATCCACATGGGCTTGCAGAACTACAGCGCGGGCCGTGCAGGCGATCCGCCGGCGCAGCGCCTGTCGTCGCGCCTCAAGGAGCTGAAGCTGCCGCAGCGCCGCCTGAAGACCGGCACGCCGCCGCGCATCGACGGCCGGTCGATCGACTTCTCACAATTGACGGAACAGCCGGGCGACGGAATGCCGGACGCGGAAGGCCGCATCACCTCGGCGATGCCCGTGTTCAGCTTCATGGGCTCGGCAGATCAGCATCCGCGACAGATGCCGTGCTGGATCACCAACACCAACGCGCGCACGCACGAGATCATCCGCTCCGGATTCGATCGCAGCCCGATGTTCACGGGCGTGATCGAAGGGGTGGGGCCGCGTTACTGCCCAAGCATCGAGGACAAGGTCAATCGGTTCGCCGACAAGGACTCGCATCAGATCTTCCTGGAGCCCGAAGGCCTGACGACGAACGAGTTCTATCCAAACGGCATCTCCACGTCGCTGCCCTTCGACATCCAGCTCGCCGCCGTCCGGTCGATGGCCGGGCTGGCCAACGCGCACATCCTGCGCCCCGGCTACGCCATCGAGTACGACTACTTCGACCCGCGCGAACTGAAGAGCACCTTCGAGACGCGCGCCATCTCCGGTTTGTTCTTCGCTGGCCAGATCAACGGCACCACAGGCTACGAGGAAGCCGCCGCGCAGGGGTTGTTCGCCGGCGCCAACGCCGCCCTGCGCGCACGCGAGCGCCCAGAGAGCCTCCTGCTCCGGCGTGACCAGGCGTACCTGGGCGTGTTGGTGGACGACCTGGTCACCAAGGGCGTCACCGAGCCTTACCGCATGTTCACCAGCCGGGCCGAGTTCCGCCTCCAACTGCGCGAGGACAACGCAGATCTGCGACTGACCGAGTTGGGGCGCCAGCTCGGCCTGGTCGACGATGCGCGCTGGGCACACTTCGAACGCAAGCGCGAGGCGTTGGCCCGAGAGACGGAGAGGCTGCGTTCGACGTGGGTACATCGGAACAACTTCTCGGCCGCTGACGCTGAGCGTTTGCTCGGGAAGGCCCTGGAGCACGAATACGCCCTGGTCGATCTGCTACGTCGCCCCGGGATCGACTTCGATGCGGTCGCCGAGGTCAACGCGATTGCGCATCCCAACAGCAGTGTTTCACGTGAAACACTCACTGCGGAGTTGGGCGTGCAACTGGCGAACGAGGTGGTCGAACAGCTGGAAATCGGCACCAAGTACGCTGGCTACATCGACAAGCAGAACGAAGAGGTTGCGCGCGCCCAGGGACTGGAAGAGCTGGCGCTGCCCCCAGAGCTCGACTACCACCAAGTCACGGCGCTGTCCTTTGAAGTTCGCCAGAAGCTGAGCGAGCACCGCCCTGAAACGCTGGGGCAGGCGACCCGGATCTCGGGCGTCACGCCGGCCGCCATCTCGCTGCTGCTCGTGCATCTGAAGAAGAAGCGGTTCAAGGGCTTCTCTACCAACGCGCCCGCCGAACATGCCGCTTGAATACGGCGACCCGTCTCGCCTGGACGGCCATCTCGAGGCGCTCGCACCCAGCTTGGGTTTGAACCTGACCGCGACGGAGCGCGAGCGGCTGCTGGCCTACATGGCGCTGATCCAGCGCTGGACGAAGGTCTACAACCTCACCGCGGTTCGCAACACCGGCGAGATGTTCACGCACCATTTGCTGGACTGCCTGGCGGTGGTCCAGCCCCTGCGTCGGGGAACGGGCCAAGCCGGGCAGGGCGCCCTGCGGGTTCTGGACGTTGGTAGCGGTGCCGGGTTGCCGGGCGTGATCCTCGCGATGCTGAATCCGGCATGGCAGGTCAGTTGCGTCGACGCCGTCGCGAAGAAGGCGGCGTTCATTAGGCAGGCCGCCGTCGAGCTGGGCTTGGCCAATCTGCAGGGTGTCCACGGGCGCGTGGAAGCACCGGGCACGTTCCGTCAGCCCGAATTTGATCTCATCACTTCGCGGGCCTTCGCGTCGATCCGCGACTTCACCACGCTGACCCGCCCGCTGCTCGCGCTCCAGGGTCAATGGGCCGCGATGAAGGCGAATCTTTCGGCCGATGAGCAGGCCGCCATTCCCGCCCAGGTCCATATGTTTCACGTGGAACAACTCCAGGTGCCCGAATTGAACGAAAAACGTTGCCTGGTGTGGCTGCGGCCGCAGGAACCCGCTGACCAAGCTGCGTCCTAGCCCCGACAATAGGACTCGTCCATTCCTCCAGCAGCCGGTCATCCATGGCGAGAATTTTCTGTATCGCGAACCAGAAGGGCGGCGTCGGCAAGACGACGACGACGGTGAATCTCGCGGCCGGCCTGGCGCTCGTCGGACAACGCGTCCTGCTTGTGGATCTCGATCCGCAAGGCAACGCCACGATGGGTTCGGGCATCCAAAAGCGCGACTTGCCGCTGACGGTCTACGACGTGCTGTTGGAAAGCGCCACGATCCCCGAGGCCGTGCAACGCTCTCAGAGCGGCGGCTACGACGTGCTGGGCGCCAATCGCGAGCTGGCCGGGGCCGAGGTCGAGCTCGTGGCCCTCGAGCGTCGCAATGAGCGCCTTCGCCGCGCCCTCAAGCTGGTCGCGGACGACTACGACTTCGTCCTGATCGACTGCCCGCCCTCCCTGAACCTGCTCACGCTAAACGGCCTTTGCTGCGCTCATGGCGTCATCGTCCCCATGCAGTGCGAGTACTTCGCGTTGGAGGGGGTGTCCGACCTGGTCAACACGATCAAGCAGGTGCATGCGAACCTCAATCGCGACCTGGAGCTCATCGGCCTGCTGCGCGTGATGTTCGACCCGCGTATCACCCTGCAGGTGAACGTCAGCGACCAGCTCAAGGCCCACTTCGGCGACAAGGTGTTCAACACCGTCATCCCGCGGAACGTGCGCCTCGCCGAGGCCCCCAGCTACGGACAGCCGGGGGTGGTGTGGGATCCGACGTCCCGCGGCGCCGTGGCCTTCGTCGAGTTCGCCCGGGAGATGGTCGAGCGCGAGAGGACGCCCGCCTGATCAGGGCAGGATATTCGGGTCGCGCAACAACTCGCGCAGTGGCCCGAATGTCCACGACCGCAGCGCCATCACGGCGGTGAAGCCGCGCTTGTGGGAGGGCGCCAGCCGCTGGTCGGCCAGGTGCTGCTGGGCGAAATCCTGCGCGACACGTTGCAGCCGCTCCTGGAACACCTTGGCCATCGGCAGGCTGATGTGGCCGTGCACAAGGCTGACCATTTCGCAGTCGCCATCGAACCCGCCCGCGAAGTAGTCGACGACGCCGTGGTCGCGGAAGAACTGCATGACCGGGCCGTTCGGTCGCCAGCGGAAGGTCTTGGCGACCTTCAGCCGGTAGCGGTTCAGAGGCTTCAATTCGATGATGCCCAGGCGATCGAGCAGGGTCAGGTGCTTCACTGCTTCCGCGTCTGTGAAGGCGTACATGCCCATGATCTGCTCGTACGGCCATTGGCTGAGGGCGCACAAGGCCATCACGAGCAGGCGCTTGTCGCCGACAACGGCCTGCTCCTGCGCCAGGGTCAGCTCGTCACGCAGGAGTTCCAGGTCGGCCACCTTGCGTGCCAGTTCCGAGAAATCGCATCGGAGCACGCGGCAGATCTCGTCGATGCGCTTGAGCGGCATGTCCCCTTTCGCAAACATGCGTTTCACGCTCGATTCGGCCAAGCCGAGTTCCCGCCCCAAGTCGGCGTAGGTCAGGCGAGCCTGTTTCAACTCGCTCTTCAGGACGTTGACGATCTCGGCGGTGGTGCTCATGAGGTGGCGGCGGCGGAGTATCCATCGACGATACCTCAGGCCGCGACGCGGGGCACTCGTCGCGTTGTCGTTGCCGGGAACGCGGACAGTCCGCACCATCGCGTATCCCTCACTCCGGTGTTTCACGTGAAACCTCCCCCCGTTCCGCGCATCGCCACCGCACTGGTGCTCACGCTCGCCTTGAACAAGGCCGTGCGCGCCGAAAGCTCCGCCAGCCAAGTCAGCGAGGCCTCGATGCTGCCCGTCGCCATCTCGGTCGCGCTGCCAGTCGTGTTGGTGGCTGGCGCAGGATCCATCGTGGTCACCGGCGTCCAGGCCAGCACCGACGGCACCGTCTGGCTCGTCGAAAATGTGGCCGACGGCGTCAAGGGAAGCATCCGCTTTGCGGGTCGCGCGGTCGGCGGCACCCTGGTGGTCGCCGGCACGGTGGTGGCCGTGACCGTCATCGGCACGGGCATGGTGCTCAGCACCGCGAGCCGTGCGATCGCCTTCATACCCAACGAGATCGGACGCTCGCTCTCGTACAACCAGAAGGTGTCGCCGTGAGCCGCGCCTGGGTACGCGGACTGGTGGGAGCGCTCGCAATCATCGGAGCGACTGGGGCCTGGGCTGGGCAGGCCTGCGACACCGCGCCGCCGGACACCACCGCGGTGACACGCTCGTTGAACCTCGCCGAGCGCGTCCAGCAAAGCCTGGACGCCACCGACGCCCAGGTCGTCATCCTCGCCCGCGCCGGCCAGGACCTGCGCAAGTACGGCCTGGACTGGTCGCACCTGGCGTTCGCCTATCGAGAGGATGCCCCGGCGCCAGTGGCGGCTTTCACAGCCCACGGCGCGAGGCTGGGGATGATCGACGCCCCGCGCGCCGACCCCATCGCCGCTCCGGCCCGGCCGCACGGCACCTGGCTCGTCGCCCACAAGCTCAACCAGTGCGGCACGGCTGAAGCCGCCGTCTTCAGGCAGGGGCTCGCCGAGTTCTTCCTCGATGCGCCGTTCCGATACGAAGCGGCCTATGTCATCCCCAGCCCGGAACTGCAAGGCGCGTTGATGCAGGTGCTCACGAACGATCGTCGCCTCGTCCAGTGGCACACCCCGGCCTACAGCGTCGTCGCCTATCCGTGGTCGACGAAATACCAGCAGAGCAACCAATGGGCGCTCGAGACCCTGGCCGGCGCCCTGGATCCCGCCGCCAGCACGCGCGCTCGCGCGCAGGCGTGGCTGCAGTTGCACGACTATCAACCCACGGTCCTGCACATCGACGCGCTGACCCGGCTCGGCGGCCGGATGACCCGCGCGAACGTCGCGTTCGACGACCATCCCAACTCCAAGCGCTACAGCGACCACATCGAGACGGTGACCGTCGAGTCGATGTTCGATTGGCTGCAGCGCTCGCAGCTGGCGGGCGCGCCCGTCCTCGTGCGCTGAGCGCCAAAAGCGACGAAATCAGGGTGCCTGCCAAGGCCGTGAGCCGGGCGGCCGGCTACAGTCGCCAAAACGTTCGAGAGACCATCTCCATGAGTCAGTCCCACCCTAGCCAGTTCGCGCTGCTGTCACAGCGCCGGTTCGCCCCGTTCTTCTGGACGCAATTCTTCGGCGCCGGCAACGACAACGTCCTGAAGTTCGCCTTCACGGTGCTGGTCACCTACCAGCTGAGCATCTCCTGGCTGCCGCCCGAAAAGGCCGGGCTGGTCATCAGCGCCATCTTCATCCTGCCGTTCGTGCTGCTGTCGGCCACCAGCGGCCAGTTGGCGGACAAGTACGACAAGGCGCGGGTGATGCGCTTCATCAAGTCGTTCGAGATCGTCATCATGCTGCTGGCCTGCTGGGGCTTCATGGCGCAGCAGGTCGTCGTGCTGCTCGTGTGCCTGTTCCTGATGGGCGTTCATTCCACCCTGTTCGGGCCGGTGAAGTACGCCTACCTGCCGCAGCATCTGAACGACCACGAGCTCACGGGCGGCAACGGCATGGTCGAGATGGGCACCTTCGTGGCCATCCTGCTGGGCCAACTCGCCGGCGGCCTGCTGGTCGTCGTGCCGGGGATGGGGCCGGCGCTGGCCGGCGGCACCTGCCTGGCGATCGCCGTCATCGGTCGGCTGACGGCGGCGGCCATCCCCGCCTCGCCGGCGCATGATCCCGGCCTGAAGATCAACTGGAACCCGGTCAGCGAGACCCTGCGCAATCTCAAGCTCGCGCGCACCGACATCGTCGTGTTCCGCTCGCTGCTGGGCATCTCATGGATGTGGTTCTTCGGCGCCACGTTCCTGTCGCAGTTCCCGTCATTCGCCAAGGACGTGCTGCACGGCGACGTGCACGTGGCCTCGCTGCTGCTGGTGCTGTTCTCGGTGGGCGTGGGCACCGGCTCGCTGCTGTGCGAGGTCTTGTCGCGACGCCAGGTCGAGATCGGCCTGGTGCCCCTCGGCGCCATCGGCATGAGCATCTTCGCGGTGGACCTGTACTTCTCGGTGAGCCATCTCGCATCGCCCTCGACGGCGCTGTGGGGCCTGGGCGATTTCGTGCACCAGGGCCAGCACGTGCGGCCCATGATCGACCTGTTCATGCTGTCCCTCAGCGCCGGGCTGTACAGCGTACCGATGTACGCGTTGATCCAGATGCGAGCGCTCGCTAGCCACCGGGCTCGCATCATTGCTGCCAACAACATCCTCAACGCGCTGTTCATGATCGGCAGCTCCTTGATCGCCGGCGCCTTGCTTCACTTTGGCGTCAGCATCGCCGGGGTGTTCCTGATCACCGGCATCGCCAATGCCATCGTCGCCGGCTACATCTTCATGCTGGTGCCCGAGTACTTGCTGCGCTTCGTCGCGTTCGTGCTGACGCGCACCGTCTATCGTTTCCGAATCCGGGGAGACGTCAACATCCCCGCCACCGGACCAGCCGTCATCGTGTGCAATCACGTGAGCTTCGTCGACCCGGTCCTGCTGATGGCGGCCAGCCCGCGCCCGATCCGCTTCCTGATGGACGCGCGGATCTTCCGCACGCCGGGCCTGGGGCTGTTCTTCCGGCTGGCCAAGGCCATCCCCATTGCTTCCAAGAACGACGACCCGGCCGCCTACGAGGCCGCGTTCATCGCCGCCGACCAGGTGCTGGCCGAAGGCGACCTGCTGGGCATCTTCCCGGAAGGCGGCATCACCAACGACGGCACATTGAAGCCGTTCAAGGGCGGCGTCATGCGCATCCTCGAGAAGCGGCCCGTCCCGGTCATCCCGCTGGCGCTGCAGAACCTGTGGGGCTCGTTCTTCTCGCGGGTCGAGGGCGCCGCCATGACCAAGCCGTTCCGGCGCGGACTGTTCAGCCGCGTCGGGCTCAACGTGGGCCCGGCGCTCCCGCCCGAGGCCGTCACGCCCGAAGGGCTGCACCGCGAGGTCGGCCAGCTGATCGCCAGCAAGGTCTAGCGCGCTGCCCAGGCCGCGCGCACGCGTGCGGCCAGCGATCGCGCGGCGCGCCAGCCGGGCGTTTCCACGAGGTTCGCCACCACCCGACGCTTGCACGCCACCCATCGCGTGTACGCGTGCGCGAACCAGAGCACGCGCATCAATTGCGGCCGCGTCAGGATGAACAACCGCGCCACCACGGCGGTGCCCAGGATCTTGGCGCAGATGAGCACCAGCAGTCCGATCACCACGCGCCCCAGGCCGACCAGCCACAGCGCGCCGAGCTTGACCGGCAGCAGCAGCAATGCCGGCACGAACAGCACGGCGAACGCCACGCGCGGGCCGAGGCCTTCGATGCGCCGCTCCACGCGACGCACGCCCGCGTGGCGCAGCAGCCGGCCCAGGGCACGGGCCAACGGTTTCCAGCCCCATTCCTCGAACAGGATCACCAGCGCCAGCAGCCAGCGCAGCGGTGTCAACAGCGTGTTCCAGAGGATCTTCAACATGGGCTCGCGAGGAATGCGCCGGCTGGCGCGAGATCGATGTGGGGGGCAATTAACGTGCAATTAACAGTGGGCTGCATTCGCATGCCCTACCATTCCCGTTTTCGTCTCTTCCAATCATCATGCAGCAACGAATCAAGAGCCGTGCCGCCACGAGCGCCGCGACGCTGACGACGACCGTCGTCCTCGCCTCCGTCCTCGCAGCGTGCGGCGGTGGTGGAAACAGCGAAGGGGGTGGAACGCCGACCGCCACCATCGCGTCGATGTCTGTCGATGCGCACAAGTACTACTCGACGGCCACGATCACCATCAATGGCACCGGCCTGGACAACACGCTGGCCGTTACCTCGCAGGCCTGCACGGGCATGACTCTGGCGAGCTCCAGCACCTCGACGACCGCCACCTACACCTGCAAGGTCGACGGCGCGCTCTCTGGCACCGTGGTCGCCAAGTCCAACGGCACGACGATCGGCTCCAAGAGCTTCACGGTCCCGGCGCCGGTCGTGAACATGATCCTGAGCAACCAGCTGGCGGTCAACGGCACGGTGAGCATCACGCTGGCGCCGGACAAGGCGCCCAAGACCGTCGACAACTTCCTGAACTACGTGAACGCCGGGTTCTACAACGGCACGATCTTCCATCGCATCGTTCCCGGTTTCGTCGCGCAAGGCGGCGGCTACGCCTCGCCGGTGACCAACCTGTCCACGGCCACGCTCAAGACCGGCCTGCTCGCGCCCATCGGCTACGAGAACAGCGGCTTGAGCAATGTATCGGGCACGATCGCGATGGCCTCCGACGGCGCGGGCAACGAGACGTCGCAGTTCTACTTCAACACGAACGACAACACGCAGCTGGACGGCCGGTACGCAGTGTTCGGGACGATCACGGGCGGCAGCTCGGTCGTGCAAGCCATGCTGGCCGCACCAGCCAACTGCACCGTCAGCGGCACCGGCCCCGTCACCGAGACGGACTGCCTGCCCAACCCGAACGTCGTGATCACGAGCGCGACGCTTCAGTAAGCCGGCCGCGGGCCGTCGACGGCGCTACACCCCTCGCGCGCGATCGCGCGCGAAGCTCACCTGGAACTCGGCGAAGCGGCCTTCGTCGAGCGACGCGCGCACCTCGCGCATCAGGTTGACGTAGTAGTGCAGGTTGTGGATGGTGCTCAGCATCGGGCCCAGCATCTCGCCACAACGATCGAGGTGGTGCAGGTAGGCGCGGCTGAAGTTGCCACAGGTGTAGCAGCTGCAGCTCGCATCCACCGGCGACTCGTCGGACTTGTGCCGCGCATTGCGCACCTTCAGGTCGCCGAAGCGCGTGAACAGGTGGCCATTGCGGGCGTTGCGCGTGGGCATGACGCAGTCGAACATGTCCACGCCGTGCCTGACGCCGAACACCAGGTCCTCCGGTGTGCCCACGCCCATCAGGTAGCGCGGCTTGTGGGCCGGCAGGCGATGCGGCGTGTGGGCCACCAGGCGCTGCATGTCCTCCTTGGGCTCGCCCACCGAGACGCCGCCGATGGCGTAGCCGGGCAAATCCATCGCCACCAGCGCATCGAGCGAGACCTCGCGCAGCGACTCGAACATGCCGCCCTGGACGATGCCGAACAGCGCGTTGGGATTCTCCAGTCGCGCGAACTCGTCGCGACAGCGCGCCGCCCAGCGCAGCGACAACTCCATCGACAGGCGCGCCTCGCGCTCGGTCGTGAGCACGCCCTTGGTCTCGTAGGGCGTGCACTCGTCGAACTGCATGACGATGTCCGAGTTGAGCACCGTCTGGATCTGCATGCTGATCTCGGGCGTGAGGAACAGCTTGTCGCCATTGACGGGCGAGGCGAAGCGCACGCCTTCCTCGGAGATCTTGCGCATCTCGCCCAGCGACCACACCTGGAAGCCGCCGGAGTCGGTGAGGATGGGCGCCTTCCAGGCCTCGAACCTGTGCAGGCCGCCGAACTGCGCCATCACGTCCAGGCCGGGGCGCATCCACAGGTGGAAGGTGTTGCCCAGGATGATCTCGGCGCCCATCTCCTCCAGCGAACGCGGCAGCACGCCCTTGACGGTGCCGTAGGTGCCCACGGGCATGAACACGGGCGTCTGCACGACGCCGTGGTTGAGCGTGAGTTGGCCGCGACGCGCGAGGCCCTCGGTGCCCTTGATCTCGAATTTCAGCATGCGTGCATTGTCGCCGCGCCAACGCAAACGGGCGGCGCGATCGCTCGCAGCCGCCCGTCGATGGCAGGCGGGCTTCACGCCCGTGCCGCCGGGGATCAGCCCTGTTCGCCGACCACCAGCTTGTGGTCGCGACGCCATTGCGCCAGCTCGGCCTTGGTGTCGGCACGAGTGCGGCCGGCGACCTGCGACTGCGGCACCACGTTCAGCGCCGGCGCATCGGCCTTCTCGCCGATGGCCCGGAGCTGGCCGTCGGCCTGCAGGTTGCGGATCTCGGCAACCACCGAGTCGCGGGTGCGCTGCTGCGCCTGGTCGGCCTGCGCCGCGAGGCTCTTGCCCTGCAGCGTCTCGCTGGCATCGAGTTCCTGCGCGAACGCGCCCACGGCGGTGACGGCGAGCAGGGCGGCGGCGACGACTTGACGGACTTGCATGATGAACTTCT
>Ga0209677_101345_pt1 | contig 10801 bp, 10 predicted proteins | sample AraplaCvi_mCL_r2_2_FD_184285 | JGI IMG/M metagenome (GOLD analysis project Ga0209677, IMG submission 184285) | Arabidopsis root microbial communities from North Carolina, USA - plate scrape CL_Cvi_mCL_r2 (SPAdes) (version 2) | ecosystem: Host-associated > Plants > Roots > Endosphere | place: USA... | reverse complement strand
GTTCGAGCTGCGCAATGAAGGCAGCATCATCATGGTGCCCAAGGACAAGGTCACGCGCCTGCGGATGAAGCTCGCCGAGGGCGGCCTGCCCAAGGGCGGCGGCGTCGGCTATGAAGTCTTCGACAAATCGGACGCTCTCGGCACCACCTCTTTCGTCCAGAATATCAACCACTTGCGGGCGCTGGAAGGCGAGCTCGCCCGCACCATCCGCGCCATCGACCGGATCCAGGCCGCCCGCGTCCATCTGGTGCTGCCCGAGCGCCCGCTGTTCTCGCGCGAGGCGCCGGAGCCGTCTGCCTCGATCGTGGTCCGGGTCCGCGGCGCGCTGGAAGCCCAGCAGATCCGCGCCATTCGCCATCTGGTCGCCTCCGCCGTCAACGGGCTGAAGCCGCAGCGGGTCTCAATCGTCGACGAGGCCGGCCAGCTGCTCGCCGACGGCGCCCAGACCGATCCGGAGCAGGCCGTCGGCGAAGAGCGCCGCGTCGCCTTCGAGAAGCGGATCCGCAAGCAGGTCGAGGACATCGTCTCCTCCGTGGTCGGGACGGGCCGCGCCCGCGTGCAGCTCTCGGCCGATTTCGACTTCAACAAGGTCACCCAGACCTCGGACAAGTTCGACCCCGAGGGCCGCGTGCTGCGCTCCAGCCAGACGCGCGAAGAACAGAGCTCGACCGCCGACAACAACGGTCAGGTCACCGTCAACAACGAGCTGCCAGGCAACCAGCAGAACAGCGGTCCGACGGCGAAGGATCAGAGCAAGAAGACCGAAGAGACCAACAATTACGAGATCTCCCGCACCACCAAGACCGAGGTGACCGAGGCCGGCCGGGTCAACCGCATCTCGGTCGCGGTGCTGGTCGACGGCATCTATTCCAAGAACGACAAGGGCGAGCTGGCCTATCAGGACCGCACCAAGGAGCAGCTCGACCGCATCTCCGCTCTGGTGCGCTCGGCGATCGGCTTCGACCAGAAGCGCGGCGACCAGGTCGAGGTCGTGAACCTGCGCTTTGCCGACGCCCCCTCCACCGCCCCGATCAGCGAGCCCTCGGGTTTCCTCGGCATGCTGCAGTTCACCAAGGACGACGTCATGTACTTCGTCGAGCTCGGCGTGATGATGCTGCTCGGCCTGGTCGTGCTGTTCCTGGTGATCCGGCCGCTGGTCAAGCGCATCCTGGCGTCCGACGAGGTCGCCGCCGCCATCTCCGGCGTTCTGACCGGCCCCTCCGCGAGCGATGAGGCCGCGCCGGCCAGCAGCGGCCAACAACTGCTGCCGAGCGGTGCGGCAACCGCGATCGACGTCGCCACCGTCCAGGGCCAGGTCCACGCCCAGTCCGTTCATCGCGTCGGCGAGCTAGCCGAGCGCAACCCCAACGAGACCGTCTCCATCATCCGCCAGTGGCTGGCCGAACCAGCCAAATGACCCGCCAAGCAATCTGCCAAGTAAATCAAGAAGTGATCTGACATGGCCTCCAACGCGCAAAACGCCAACTCCAACGACATCACCAGCGTGATCTCAACGCTGGGTCAGCGCGCGGGCGACCGCGCCAAGAACGGCAAGGGAGCCGAGCAATTGTCCGGACCGCGGCGCGCCGCGATCCTGATGCTGGCGCTGGGCGAGCAGTATGGCGGCAAGATCTGGAGCCTGCTCGACGACGACGAGGTCCGCCAGCTCTCGCTGGAAATGTCGACGCTCGGCACCGTCGAGGTCGATACGGTCGAGGACATGCTGCTCGAATTCGTCTCGCGCATGTCGGCCTCGGGCGCGCTGATGGGCAATTTCGACGCCACCGAGCGGCTGCTGCAGCAGTACCTGCCGCCCGAGCGCGTCAACGGCATCATGGACGAGATCCGCGGCCCCGCCGGCCGCAACATGTGGGAGAAGCTCTCCAACGTGCAGGAAGAGGTCCTCGCAAACTATCTCAAGAACGAATACCCGCAGACCATCGCCGTGGTGCTGTCGAAGCTGAAGTCGGAGCACGCCGCCCGCGTGCTCGGCATCCTTCCCGAGGAGCTCGCGCTCGACGTCATCAACCGCATGCTGAAGATGGAAGCGGTGCAGAAGGAGGTGATCGAGAGCGTGGAGAAGACGCTGCGCACCGAATTCATGTCCAATCTGTCGCAGACCCGCCGCCGCGATGCCCACGAGGTGATGGCTGAAATCTTCAACAATTTCGACCGCCAGACCGAAACCCGCTTCATCACCTCGCTGGAAGAGGACAATCGCGAATCGGCCGAGCGCATCAAGGCGCTGATGTTCACCTTCGACGATCTGGTGAAGCTCGACTCCGGCTCGGCTCAGACCCTGATGCGCAACGTCGACAAGGACAAGCTCGGCGTCGCGCTCAAGAGCGCCAACGAGGACGTCCGCAACTTCTTCTTCGGCAACATGTCCTCGCGCGCAGCCAAGATGCTGCAGGACGACATGGCGGCGCTGGGCCCTGTCCGCCTGCGCGACGTCGACGAAGCCCAGGCGCTGCTGGTCAACCTCGCCAAGGATCTCGCCGCCAAGGGCGAGATCATGCTGACCAAGAACCGCGCCGACGACGAACTGGTGTATTGATGGCCGCTCCGGCAAAATTCCTGTTCGACACCGACTTCGCGGCGCCCGAGCGCTCGCCGCGCGAGAAGACGGCGACCGCGGCCGAGATCGCCCAGAAGGTCGCGGAAGCCGAGGCGCGCGCCTACCAGGACGGCTTTGCCGCCGGCCAGCGCGAGGCCAAGGCCGAGAGCGATCGCCGCGTTGCGCTCGCCATGGAAGAAATCAACATCGGCATCAGAGGCATCGCCTCGGGCATTGGCAACATCGAGTCCAAGATGGAGACCGAGGCGGTCGACGTCGCGGTCGCCGTGGCGCGCAAGCTGTGCGCCGATCTGGTCGCCGCCGAGCCACTCGGCGAGGTCATGGCGCTGGTCAAGGACTGCTTCTCGCATCTGGTCGCGACCCCGCATCTGGTCGTCCGCATCAACGACGCGCTCTACGACAGCGCGCGCGAGAAGATCGAGCGGCTCGCCAAGCAGAGCGGCTTCGAGGGCCGGCTGGTGATCCTGGCCGAGCCTGAAATTGCCACCGGCGACTGCCGGATCGAGTGGGCCGATGGCGGCGTCGTGCTGGAGCGCGGCGCCATCGCGGCCAAGATCGACGAAATGGTCGGACGCTATGTCGCGTCCCGCAGGGGGAATTAAGCCATGAGCGACACCGACGGACAGGTCCCGTTGCCCGATCTCAACGGCCCGCTGCCGCCCACCGGCACCGATGTCGGCTACACCGAGGACGAATATGCGGCGCGCGCCGCCGCCGACCTCGAGGCCGTGTTCGACGTTCCCGTGCAGGTCTCGGCCGTGCTCGGCCGCTCCAAGATGGACGTCGGCGAGCTCCTGAAGCTCGGGCCCGGCACCGTGCTCGAGCTCGACCGGCGCGTCGGCGAGGCCATCGACATCTACGTCAACAACAAGCTGGTCGCCCGCGGCGAAGTCGTCCTGGTGGAAGACAAGCTCGGCGTGACCATGACCGAAATCATCAAGACCGAACGCAGCTAGCACTTGCGACTGCAAGGAATGACGCGCGGCAGCGCGACCAGACGGATAGGAGACTGACATGCGGCTTCTCATCGTTGGCACATTGAAGGGCCAGCTCACCACAGCCACCAAGATCGCGATGGAGAACGGCGCGACCGTGACCCACGCCGAGGATCTCGACCAGGCGATGCGGGTGCTGCGTGGAGGCAAGGGCGCCGACCTGCTGCTGGTCGACGTCGCCCTCGACATCCGCGACCTCGTGATGCGGCTCGAGGCCGAGCACATCCACGCCCCGATCGTCGCCTGCGGCATCACCAACGACGCCCGCGCCGCGGTCGCCGCGATTCATGCCGGCGCCAAGGAATACATCCCGCTGCCGCCGGATCCGGAGCTGATCGCCGCGGTGCTGGCCGCCGTCGCCAACGATTCCCGCGAACTGGTCTATCGCGACGAGGCGATGGCCAAGGTCATCAAGCTCGCCCAGCAGATCGCAGGCTCCGACGCCTCGGTGATGATCACCGGCGAGTCCGGCACCGGCAAGGAAGTGCTGGCCCGCTACGTCCACACCCGCTCGGCGCGCGCCAAGCGCCCGTTCATTTCGATCAACTGCGCCGCGATCCCCGAGCATCTGCTCGAATCCGAGCTGTTCGGCCACGAGAAGGGCGCCTTCACCGGGGCGATCGCCCGCCGCATCGGCAAGTTCGAGGAAGCGACCGGCGGCACGCTGCTGCTGGACGAAATCTCGGAGATGGACGTCCGCCTGCAATCAAAACTGCTCCGCGCCATCCAGGAGCGCGTGATCGACCGCGTCGGCGGCACCAAGCCGGTCCCCGTCGACATCCGTATCATCGCGACCTCGAACCGCAATCTGGTGGACGCCGTGCGCGAAGGCACGTTCCGCGAGGACCTGCTGTTCCGCCTCAACGTCGTGAATCTCAAGATCCCGCCGCTGCGCGAGCGTCCCCTCGACATCCTCGAGCTCGCCCAGCACTTCGTGAAGAAATATGCCGAGGCCAACGGCGTGCCGGTGCGCCCGATCTCGGCTGAAGCGCGCCGCGTGCTCTCCAGCAACCGCTGGCAGGGCAACGTCCGCGAGCTCGAAAACACCATGCATCGCGCGGTGCTGATGGCGCAGGGCGACGAGATCGGACCCGACGCCATCCTGACGCCGGACGGCGACCGCCTCGACCTCGCCAAGACGGTACCGGCCGTGGCGCATGCCACGATGGCCGCCGAGCAGGTGACGCGGGCACTTGTGGGGCGCACCGTTGCGGACGTCGAGCGCGACCTGATCCTGGAGACGCTGAAGCACTGCCTCGGCAACCGCACCCACGCCGCCAACATCCTGGGCATCTCGATCCGCACCCTGCGCAACAAGCTCAACGAATATTCCGACGGCGGCATCCCGATCCCGCCCGCCGGCACGCCGGGTGAGTATCCGCGCATGCCGATGGTGGGGGCGTAGGCTAACAGCTTGTTGGTCCTATAATGCCTTGGCGCACGGGGCTGAAGCGCGCGGACGGCCGGGACGACCGACCGTCGCGATCGGTCTTTAGCTGTATGGCCGCGCTCGCGCCAGCCTACTTGCCCGGCGGTACGTAGACACTAGCAAGCTTCGCAGCCTTCTCCGCGACAGCTTTGAACTCACTCATCTTCCAGGCACGCACCGTCTCGATCTTGGAAATGGCGCCGCTCGCGGCAGCAGCCATTCCGACGGCGACAGCGTCCGCTCCATCGGGAAACTCCGTGACGAGCAGCACGTCATGCGGGCCGGTGGTCATGAAGGCTCCCTGGAGCCTCCCGCCTGCCTTCTCCACCATTGCACCGACGACCGCCGTGCGATCGGTCGGCTTGTCGACCATTCCTTTGATACCGGAATTGGAGTACGAGACGTACGAGATGAACAACGGCATGTTTCTCTCCGTTGAGGTTACAGCGACGACACTGCAGACTTAGAAAGACGCTCTGAAAAGAGAGCAAGGCATAGCCCGCCGACGGCATGCAAGCTGCACCTGAAAAGATCGAGCTACGGACTTCGGCACGTCCAACTGGCAGCTTGTGTTGACTATAGCCGACTCCACAATGCAGCGCGAACGGTAAGCCAAGCCTACCCATTCGGCGTGCAACTACTGCCGGCCGGACAAATCGCTTCGCGGCAGTTGGACCGCTGCCGGTGAGTGAAGCAGTTCACAATCAAACCACATCAAGATGGCTAGAGTCCTCGCGCAGCGCGACGCGATGTCGGCCAGAGCCGCATCGACCTCGCGAAACGTCCTTCAAATAGAAAGGGCACGCCATGAAATACCCGTCGTGGAGCATCTGCCGCCTATCGCTGATCGTAACGCTGCTCGCAGCCTCGGTGCCGCCTGCACGCGCTGACGTGATCATGGATTGGAATGCAAAGGCCGACTCGATCGCTGCCGAGAAGCAAATTCCTCCAGCGCCTCACAGCCGCGCCTTATCGATGATGCACGTCGCAATGTTCGAGGCAGTCAATGCGATCGATCGCCGGTACGCGCCATACAAGCCATACAAGATGTCCTTGCCCGCGGACCGTTCGACCTCGCGGGAGGCTGCGGCCGCAGTTGCTGCCCACGGCGTGCTGCTGTCGATCTATCCAGACCTCAAGCCGGAGCTGGATGCGACGCTGACGAACTCCCTGGTGCCGATCGCCGACGGCGAGTCCAAGGTCGCCGGCATGAGCCTCGGGAAAGAAGCCGCAACGAAGATCATCGAGCTTCGTGCGAATGACGGCAGCGCGGCTGCGGAAACTTACCGGCCTCTGACGACACCGGGCGCCTATGTTCCGACCGCCGTCCCGCTTTTCTCGACAACGGGCGCGACGACGCCCTGGGTCATGGCGTCCGGATCGCAGTTTCGCCCCGGGCCCCCGCCGGCGCTTGGTTCAGAGGTGTGGACCCGGGACGTCAACGAAATCCGCGAGGTCGGCGGCCGAAGCAGTCCGACCCGGACCCCTGAACAAACGACGATCGGTCGATTCTGGCTCTTTGTCGGTGCCCGCACCTACAATCCGATCGTGAGGCAGGCGGCGATGGCCAAGGGCATGGATCTCGTCGACTGTGCCCGCCTGTTCGCCTTGACGTCGATAGCGGGCAACGACGCCATCGTCGCCGTGTTTGACGCGAAGTACCATTACAATTTCTGGCGACCGATCACGGCCATACGCAACGCCGACCTGACGTCGAATGCGGCGACGCCTCGTGATGCATCCTGGCTGCCGCTGGGGGAAACACCGATGCATCCGGAATATCCCTGCGCTCACTGCATCACGTCGGCAGCGATTTCGACCGTGCTCCAGACCGTCGTTGGAGATTTCGGCGAGTTTTCGCTGACCAGCCCAACCGCACCAGGTGTCACGCGAAGATGGTCGCGGCTTCAGGACTATAGCGACGAAGTCTCAAACGCCCGCATCTGGGCCGGCTTTCACTACCGGTTCTCGACCGAGGTGGGCAAGGACATGGGCCAGAAGATCGGTGCGTTGACCGTTGCGACGCAGCTTCGCGGAGTGGAAGCGATGGCGGAACCGAAGCGTTGAGCTGCTGCCGCTTGGAGCGAGCCACCCCAGGGATCCGCCCTGTCGCAGGTCCAAAGCGGCCCCTCGGCTTCGCCCCTGCGTCGCCTGACGTGCGATTCTGCGCATGGAGCCCGCGTTCGGCGCCTACCTCATCGTCGACACCGGCCCTATAAGCGCAACGTAGCATCGGTTAGGGGACAGTGACGATGTCTGAAGCTCAAATCACGGACTGGCTGGCGTCGCAGAAGCAGGCGATGATCGACCTGCTGCGCGACGTCGTGAACATCGATTCCGGATCCTATGACAAGGAAGGCGTCGATGCGGTTGGTGCGCGGTTCGAGCGGCATTTTGCCGAGCACGAGATTCCGTTCCGGCGCGAGAGCAATGCCAATTTCGGCGACGCGATCCATGCCGACGTCGCAAAGCCCGGCAGCAACGAGAAGCCGGTGCTGTTGATGGGGCACCGCGACACCGTGTTCGGCAAGGGCGAGGCCGGGCGGCGCCCGTTCACGATCAAAGACGGTCGCGCCTACGGACCTGGCGTTGCCGACATGAAGTCCGGCCTCGTCATGAACGTGTTCGTGGCGACGGCCTTTCACAAATTCGGCGGCAGCCCGCATCCGATCAAGCTGCTGATCACCTCCGACGAGGAGATCGGCTCGCCCTCCTCCCGCCCGGTGATCGAGCGCGAAGGACGCGCCGCCCGCGCCGTGTTCAATTCCGAGCCGGGCCGCCCGACAGGCAACGTCGTCACCGGCCGCAAGGGCGGCATCTTCATGCATTTTGCCGTCACCGGCAAAGCCGCGCATTCCGGCGCCAATTTCGCCGCGGGCGTCAGCGCGATCGGCGAGCTCGCGCACAAGATCGTCCAGATCCACGCGCTGACCGATCTCGACAAGGGCATCACGCTCAATGTCGGCCTCGTCTCGGGCGGCCAGTCCGTAAACACGACGGCGCCTTATGCGGAAGGCCAGATCGACCTGCGCTATGTCGATCCGGCCGATCGCGCCCGGATCATGGCCGCGATCGAAAAGATCATCGCGACCTCTTACGTGCCGGGCACCAGCGCGACTTTGACGATCAAGGGCGAGTTCGTGCCGGTGGTGCAGAGCGCGGACTCCAAGGCGCTGTTCGAGAGCTATCAGGCCGCCGCCAGGCAGGTCGGCCTCACCACGCTGCAGGGCGAATTCTCCGGCGGCTGCGCCGATTCCGGCTTCACCGCGGCGGTGGGCACGCCGACGATCTGCGGCCTCGGCCCGGTCGGCGGGCTCGCGCACACGCCGGAGGAATATCTGGAGATCGACAGCATCGTGCCGCGCGCTCAGGCGCTGGCGCTGACGATTTTGCGGGGGTGATTGCCGCACACTCCGTCATGCCCGGGCTTGACCCGGGCACCCACGTCTCGCGGCAATCGCGGTTACGCATGGATGGCCGGGTCAAGCCCGGCCATGACGCGTTGAGGAAGCCGTCACGAATAACTCGGCGCGTCGGGCTTGCGGAAGATGTGAATGGGATCGCCCGGGATGATCGGCTGGCCGCGGAACATCGCATAGGCGAAGAGCGCGAGATAGGCGATCGCCAGCGCGCCGACGGCGTAGAAGGCCCATGTCGCGACGCGCTTCATCGTTCCGCTCCGTTGCCGTCCCGGCGGGAAGGCTCAGGGGCTTCTAGAGCGATGAGACCGAAAAGGCCAGCCTACGCAGCGGCGATCAAACGCCGCGTCGAACGCTTGCGGGAACGCTGACGTCCGCAAGCCTGGCTGCATCCTCGTCCTGGTCGATCGCCACATACTGACCGTGCCAATAGGCCAGCGCGGCGTTGCGGGTCGAATTCCTGACATCCCTGACGCGGCCGATGACGATGCCATGCGAATGACGCTCGACGATCTCCTCGACCTCGCAATCGACGGCGGACAATGCGCCGACCAGCAGCGGAACGCCCGAGACCGATGTCACCCACTGGGATCCGGCAAAGCGCTCGGCGCCCTTCAGCCCGCCCTTGCCGGCAAAACGCTCGGCGACGTCGAGGTGGTCGGCCGCGAGAATGTTGACGCCGAAGGCGCCGTAACGCCGGATCAGCGGGAAGGACGAGGCATCGCGGTTGATGCTGACCAGCAGTGTTGGCGGATCGACCGCCAGCGAGGTCACCGAGGTCACCGTCGTGCCCGTGATGTCCTTGCCCCGTCCGGCGGTGATGACGCTGACCCCCCCGGTGAGATGGCGCATGGCGCCGCGGAAATCGGCGGGCGAGACGGGAATTTCGGTCATGAGATCGCGAGGCACTACATTCATGGCGTGATCCCCGAAACGGGGTTCCCTCTATTTAGGTACGATCGTCCGCCGACAAAAGTTGGCTCAGGATCGAGCCTTCCAGACCCGCAAGCTCGGCCGAGCCGCGCTCCCGGGGCCGGGCCAAATTCACCGTAACATCGTGGGCGATCCGGCCCTCGTCGATCACCAGCACCCGGTCCGCCAGCGCCACCGCCTCGGCGACGTCGTGGGTCACCAGGATCGCGGTAAAGCCCTGGTCGCGCCAGACCCGCTCCAGCAGGCGCTGCATCGAGATGCGGGTCAGCGCGTCCAGCGCGCCAAGCGGCTCGTCGAAGGCCAGCACGCGCGGGCGGGAGACCAGCGCGCGGGCGAGCGCGACGCGCTGCTTCTGGCCGCCCGACAGCACCGAGGGCCACTGGTCGCGCTTGTCGGTCAGCCCGACCTCGGCGAGCGCCTTTTCGGCACGCGCGTGCGCATCGCTGGATGAGCGATCGCGGCCGAGACCGACCTCGACATTGGAGAGCACCCGCGCCCAGGGCAGCAGCCGCGGCTCCTGGAACATCACCCTGACGTCCTCGGGCTGGACCTTGGCATCGCCGAAGCTGATGCTGCCGGCGTCGAGCTTTTCCAGGCCCGCGATCAGCCGCAGCAGCGTGCTCTTGCCGCAACCGCTCTTGCCCACGATCGCGACGAACTGGCCGGCGGGAATGTGCAGGTCGATGCCGCGCAGCACCTCATTGTCGCCGAAGGATTTTCGCAGGCCGCGGACGCTCAGCGGCAGGCCGCTGGTCTGCACTTGTCGTTCCTGGCGCTCTTCACGCACGAGACGAGCCGCGGGTGCGAAACTGGCGCGGCTGGCGAGCTCGGTTTCGGAATGGGGAGTACGAAGAACTGTCTGCATGTGATTCCCGGTATTTCTGCTCAGCGTTTCTGGAAGGCGGGGTGCCAGGAGAGCGTCGCCCGCTCCAGCACGCGGGAGGCGCTGTCGGCGAGCTTGCCGAGCAGGGCATAGATCAGGATGGAGAGCACGACGACGTCGATCAGCATGAATTCGCGCGCCTGCATCGCCATGTAGCCGAGGCCGGAGGACGCCGCGATGGTCTCGGCGACGATCAGGGTCAGCCACATGATGCCGAGCGCGAAGCGGATGCCGACGAAGATCGACGGCAGCGCGCCCGGAAAGATCACCCGGCGGAACAGCTCGCTGTCGGTCATGCCGTAGATGCGGCCCATCTCGATCAGCTGGGGATCGACGGTGCGGATGCCGTGCAGCGTGTTGAGGTAGATCGGGAAAAACACGCCGAGCGCCACCAGGAACAGCTTTGCGCTCTCGTCGATGCCGAACCACAAGATGACCAGCGGGATCAGCGCCAGATGCGGCACGTTGCGCACCATCTGCAGCGTCGTGTCGGTGAGCTTGGCCGAAAGCTGCGAGAGGCCATTCGCCAGACCGAAGGCGAAGCCGATGCCGCCGCCGATCAGA
>Ga0209677_101344_pt1 | contig 10806 bp, 9 predicted proteins | sample AraplaCvi_mCL_r2_2_FD_184285 | JGI IMG/M metagenome (GOLD analysis project Ga0209677, IMG submission 184285) | Arabidopsis root microbial communities from North Carolina, USA - plate scrape CL_Cvi_mCL_r2 (SPAdes) (version 2) | ecosystem: Host-associated > Plants > Roots > Endosphere | place: USA... | reverse complement strand
CTCGACCTTGATCGTGCCGGCCGATGCGCGGGGGCCGTCTAGCTGACGCGCCAGCTTTCGACTGCGCGCACCATGTTCCAGTTGAGCCGGTCGAGGTCGGCATCGAGCCGGGAATTGCGTCGTCGGGTGTTGGTGAAAGCAGCCCAGCAGAAGCCGCCATGGGTGCGTACTGCGATCGTGCTCGTGCCCGGCAGGCTGCCATTGTGCCACCAATTGTCAGACCTGTTTACGTTCCAGCCCTTGGCGTAGCCACTATTGGCGGTCGATGCGGTGGTCATGACGCTGATGGTCTGCGGCTGCAGGATGTTCGCCGGCTTGGCGTAGCCGTCGACATGCATGAAGAACCGCACCAAATCGGCTGGCCGCGCAAGCCAGCCACCGTGGGAATCCATGCGCCTGACATTCATGCCGTAGGGATTGTCGTTCTGGCCGAAATAGCGCACCTCGCGCGGTTGGCGCTCATCGAGCGTGTTGCCCGCGATCGTCATGTCCGTGATGCCGCAGCGACTGAGTACCTCGGCGCGCACGTGATCGGCGTAGGGGCGTCCGGTCAGCTTCTCGATCACCCGTCCGAGCACGCAATAGCCGAAATTGGAATAGGCATAGGTCTCGCCCGGCGAATGATCGAGCGGTCGGTTCGCGATCGTCCACGCGATCAACTCGGCCTGGCTCATCTGGGGAAGCGCGAACATCGGATCGCGGTCGTCATTGGACCAGCCGCCGGCGGTGTGCGTCAGCAGATGCTCCAGCGTGATCTGACCGACGCCGGGACTTTCGGGTGGTCCGTAGTCGGTGCCGAGAATTGCGCCGCGGCCGAACACCTTGTCGGTCAGCCGAACGCGCTTCTGCTCGATCAGCCGGAAGATGCTGACGGATGTGATCGGCTTGCTGACGCTGGCGATGCGGAACAGATGCTCCGGGGTCACGGCCTCCTTGCTTTCGCGATCCGCCAGGCCGAACGCATCCTGGTGGACGATCGTGCCGGCATAGCCGACGGCAAACGACAGTGCAGGCACCGCATAGGTGCTCATGAAGGAGCGGGCCAGCGCTTCCATCGTGGCCCGCTCGAACGGCAAGGGCGCAGCGATGCTTGGCGGCTTCGGCTCGATCTGCGCGCAAGCAAGCGACGGCAGCGTAGGCGCAACAGCGGCGCTCGCTGCCATGGTCAGAAGATGACGACGCGTCAACGCCATTCGTGCCCCCCGCGAAATGTTTCGGTCAAACCATATCAATCCATATTGGTGTCAGGCTATGACGCGCCGGTTCGCATCGTCTTGCGCAAGTGATCCGCCAGCAGCGATGCGGGCTGCGACAGTGTTGGCGCGCAATGCAGCCGGATCTCGGCGCCCGGCAACGGCGGCATGCCGTCCTGCTCCGACAGCGGACGCAGACGCGACGGGAAGGTGCCGGCCTTCACCACGGTGACGGCAAGACCCTGCGCGGCGATCTGCTCGACCGCGCCGCTGCGGCTGACGAAGGCGAGCCGCCAGGGGCGCTTGGCATCGTCGAGCGCGGCCATGGCCCAGTCGCGGAACAGGCAGCCGCGCGGATAGAGTGCGACAGGCAGCGGATCATAGGCCTCGATCGGCTCCGTGCCGACGGCCCAGACGGCCTGCTCGCGCCGCAGAAATTCGCCTTCGCTGTGCCCCTCGGGATGCATCGCGATGACGAGGTCGTAGGCCTCGCCGAGCCGCGCCGGCATGGTCGCCGTGAGGCCGGTCTCCATCTCGACATGGATCGCAGGATGCTCCGCCATGAAGTCCGCGAGCAGCGGCGGCATGATTGCGGTGCCGTAGTCATCCATGACGCCAAGCCGAACAACGCCCGTGATCTTGTGCTCGCCGAGCCGTGCAATCGCCTCGTCGCTGAGCGTCAGGATGCGGCGGGCATAGCCCAGCAGGTCTTCGCCTGCGGGACTGAGATCGACATGAGAGTTGCTACGATGGAGCAGAACGATGCCAAGACGGTCTTCCAGCCGCTTGATCTGCATGCTGACGGCCGATTGAGTGCGATTGAGCATCGTGGCAGCGCGCGTGAACGAGCGATTGTCGGCCACGGCGACAAAGGCCTTGAGCAACTCCGGATCGAGAGGCGGTTCGTTCATCACAGGTCGTGATCGTCGTCATCAAGGAAATTCGATTTATCGCCCAGTATCGTTTTCTTAACGTGTGGCGGCAAGACAAACAGCAAGGCGCAGGCGAGGGCTGAACGTGGGTGGAGAGGGCTGGGGCGTCCTGGCGGCGGTGCTATCGAGCACGCTTGGCGGCGCCTCGATCGGCGCCACGCGTTTCCTGGTGAATGCGATCGACCCGCTGGCGATCGGCTCGTTCCGTTTCGGAATCGGCTTCCTGCTGCTGGCGCCCGTGGCCTGGCTCACGCGTGGACCGCGGCCGTCGCCGCGGGACTGGCTCGGCACGGCGGCTTTGGGCGTTTTGTACTTCGCGCTGTTTCCGATCCTGTTCAACGCGTCGTTGATCTTCACCACGGCGGCGCGAGGTGCGCTCGCGCTCTCGACGCTGCCGCTTTTGACCATGGTCGTCGGCGCGGCGCTCGGCCGCGAGGCCCTGACGGGGCGCAAATCCGCGGGCGTGCTGCTGGCGATGGGCGGCGTCGCGCTGGCGCTGCTGTCGGGCTTGTCGTCTGCGCCGTCAGGCGCGTGGCGCGGGGATCTCCTGATGGTCGCGGCCGCGCTCTGCATGGCACTCTACAGCATCTGGTCGAAACCTTTCATCGGCCGGCTCGGGCCGATCCCTCTTACGGCGATGGCGATGGGCATCGGTGGCGCGTGCCTGGTCCTGATCTCCTGGTGGCGCGGCAGTTTCGGCCCGGTGGGCGGCTTCGGCGCCGCGCAATGGTTTGCGGCGATCTATCTCGGCATCTTCGGCGCCGCGCTGACCTTCTATCTCTGGGCCTTCGCCTTGCAGCGGACGACGCCGACGCGGGTCGCGATCTCGGTCTGCGTCAATCCGATCGCGGCGTCGCTGGTCGGAGCGGCGATCCTGCATGAGCCGCTGTCGTGGAATTTGCTCGCCGGCATCGTGACGGTATTCGCGGGGATTTGGGTCGCGACGACGGGCGGACGGAAGGATGAGCCGCCGCAGCAGACTTTGCGTGCAGGCGACCTCAACCTCGGCTGTCATGCCCCGCGCAGGCGGGGCATCGAGTATTCCAGAGACCGTAGTTGCAAGATATTGAACGCCGCGGCGTACTGGATCGTCCGCTTTCGCGGACGATGACAGCGGTGCGCGGTAACGCGCACCTCAACTAATACGTCGCGCGGCCGCCGGAGATGTCGAACACAGCGCCCGTGGAGAAGGCGCAGTCTTCCGACGCCAGCCAGGCGACCATCGCTGCCAGCTCCTTGACCTCAACGAAGCGGCCCTTCGGAATCTTCGACAGCATGAAGTCGATGTGGGTCTGCGTCATCTGGTCGAAGATCGCGGTTTTCGCCGCGGCCGGCGTTACCGCATTGACCAGGATGTCGTGGGCCGCGAGCTCCTTGCCAAGCGATTTCGTCAAAGCAATGAGTCCCGCCTTCGAGGCCGAGTAGTGCGCGGCGTTGGGGTTGCCTTCCTTGCCGGCGATCGAGGCGATGTTGACGATGCGGCCGTATTTCTGCGTCAGCATGGTCGGCACGATCGCCTTGCAGCAGATGAAGGGGCCTTCGAGATTGATGCGCATCACCCGCTGCCAGTCGGCAAGATCGGTGTCCCACACCGTGCCGTTCCGGCCGGTGATGCCGGCATTGTTGACCAGGATGTCGATCCTGCCGAACGCCTTCAGCGTCGCGTCGCGGCCTTTCTCAACCGCGACGGGATCGGAGACATCGACGTCGAGCGCGATCACCGCGTCGCCGATCTCCTTTGCGGCCGTCTCCGCAAGCTCGAGGTCGGGATCCCAGATCGCGACCCTGGCGCCGGAGGCGACGAAGCGCTCGGTGATGGCGCGGCCAAACCCCTGCGCACCGCCGGTGACGACGGCGCAGCGGTTGTTGAGGTCGATCTGGTTCATGGTGGCGTGTCTTCCTCGATGCTTATTCTTGCTGTCATTCCGGGGCGCGACGACGTCGCGAACCCGGAATCTCGAGATTAGCTTGCGTGCACTTTACATCGAGATTCCGGGTTCAGCCCTGCGGGCTGCCCCGGAATGACGGAGAACATCTTACAGCGTCCAGCCGCCGTCGATGCAGTGGGCGACGCCGGTCGTGAAGGCGCTCTCGTCGCTGGCGAGATAGAGCGCGAGGGCGGCGATCTCCTCCGCCGTGCCGAGCCGGCCCATCGGCTGGCGCGACACGAACATCTCGAGGCCGTCGGGACCTGCGGCCGCGGCGCGGCCGAGCATCGATGGCGTCTGAATGGTGCCCGGACAGATGCAGTTGCAGCGAATGCCTTTACCGACAAAGTCCGCTGCCACCGAGCGCGTCAGCGCCGCGACGGCCGCCTTGGTGGCGCTATAGACATAGCGATTGGGCGCGGCCTTGAACACGCCGGCAGCCGAGGCGATGTTGACGATGGCGCCGCCGCCGCTCTGCAGCATCTTCGGCAGGAAGGCGCGGATCGTGCGGTGCATCGACTTGACATTGAGGTCGAAGGAGAAGTCGAAGTCCTCGTCGGAGCAGTCGAGCACGGTGCCGTTGTGCACGAAGCCTGCGGCATTGAGCAGGATGTCGATCTTGCCGACCTTGTCGGCCATCGCCTTCACCGCGCCGGTGTCGCGGACGTCGAGCCGCGCGGTCTCGGCAATGCCTTCGCTCTTCAGGGCGGCGAGGCCACTCTCGTCGATGTCGGTCGCAAACACGCTTGCGCCTTCGCGCGCGAAGGCGAAGGCGCAGGCGCGGCCGATGCCGGCGGAGGCTGCGGTGACAAAGGCGCGCTTGCCCTTCAAGCGGTCGGACATGGGGATCTCCTCGGATGCAACGACTTTTTGTTTTCGTCATTCCGGGGCGCGCGAAGCGCGAGCCCGGAATCCATACTCACGATGGTGGTTATGGATTCCCCGATGCGCAATTGCGCATCTGTGGCCCATCGCTTCGCGATGTCCCGGAATGACGGAGAGGCTAGTGGTTATCCCGTGCCACGCCCACGGTGCCGGCGATGTTGTGATACCGGGTCGCGAGCTCCATGCAGGCGCCGGTGGCATGCTGGCCGACGGTGTTGCGATAGAGTTCCTGCCACGGCGTCTGGTTGGCCGGATGCGGGAAGCCGCCCTTGGCCTTCAATTCGGCGTGGCGCTTTTTGACCTCGTCGTCCGAGATCAGGATGTTGGCCGAGCCCTTGTTGAGGTCGATCCGCACCTTGTCGCCGGTCTTCAGGATCGCAAGCCCGCCATCGGCAGCGGCTTCCGGCGAGGCGTTGAGGATCGATGGCGAGCCCGACGTCCCCGACTGCCGGCCGTCGCCGACGCAGGGCAGGGCCAGGATGCCGCGCTTGATCAGTGCTGCCGGCGGCTGCATGTTCACCACCTCGGCGCCGCCGGGATAGCCGATCGGACCGGCGCCGCGGATGAACAGCACGCAATGCTCATCGATCTCGAGCGCGGGATCTTCGATGCGGTGGTGATAATCCTCGGGTCCCTCGAATACGATGGCGCGGCCCTCGAAGGCGTTGAGGTCCTTCGGATTGCTGAGATAGCGGTCGCGGAACTCCTTCGAGATCACGCTGGTCTTCATGATCGCGGAATCGAAGAGATTGCCGCGCAGCACCAGGAAGCCGGCGTCCTTCACCAGCGGCTTGTCATAGGACCAGATCACGTCGCCGTCGGGCTTGGTCGCTTCGCGGCAGTTGTCGCCCATCGAATGGCCGTTGACGGTGATCGCGTCCTCATGGATGCGCTGGTGGCGCATCAATTCGCCGACCACCGCCGGCACGCCGCCGGCGCGATGGAATTCCTCGCCGAGATAGAAGCCGGCCGGCTGCATGTTGACCAGCAGCGGCACGTCGTGGCCGAATTTCTGCCAGTCGTCGATGTCGAGCTCGACGCCGACATGGCGCGCCAGCGCGTTGATGTGGATCGGCGCGTTGGTCGAGCCACCGATCGCGGAATTGACCACGATGCAGTTCTCGAACGCCTTGCGCGTCAAAATGTCCGAGGGCTTCAGATCCTCCCAGACCATGTCGACGATGCGCCGTCCGGTCTCGTAGGCGATCTGGCCGCGCTCGCGATAGGGCGCCGGGATCGCGGCGCAGCCGGGCAGCGACATGCCGAGCGCCTCGGCGAGCCCGTTCATGGTCGAGGCCGTGCCCATGGTGTTGCAATGGCCGACCGATGGCGCCGAGGAGGCGACGATCTCCATGAACTCTTCATAATCGATCTCGCCCGCGGCAAGCCGCTCGCGCGACTTCCACACCACGGTGCCGGAGCCGGTGCGCTCGCCGTCATGCCAGCCGTTCAGCATCGGTCCGCCTGAGAGCACGATCGCGGGAATATTGACGGTCGCCGCCGCCATCAGGCACGCGGGAGTTGTCTTGTCACAACCTGTCGTCAGCACGACGCCGTCGAGCGGATAGCCGAACAGGATTTCCACAAGGCCGAGATAGGCGAGGTTGCGGTCAAGTGCCGCAGTCGGGCGCTTGCCGGTCTCCTGAATCGGGTGCGTCGGAAACTCCATCGCGATACCGCCTGCGGCGCGGATGCCTTCGCGAACGCGGTGCGCCAATTCGAGATGGTGACGATTGCAGGGCGACAAGTCGCTGCCGGTCTGGGCGATGCCGATGATCGGCTTGCCGGACTGCAGTTCAGCGCGCGTGAGGCCGAAATTCAGATAGCGCTCGAGATAGAGCGCGGTCATGCCCGGATTGTGCGGGTTGTTGAACCATTCGCTGGAGCGAAGTTTGCGCCTGGTCGTGACGCCGGTGATCGGCTTATTCATGGTTCCTCCCGCACTGCACACGTGCCTGCGCAATGTGCAACATCATAACGTGGCCCAATTTTGCATGTCGCAATTCCCTGCGCAATGTCAGTGGTAAAGGCGAAAAACCTACGACTTTGATCCAACGACATTGGCAGAAAAGTCTGCTAAGACGCTTTGCAACAAAACCAGGACCGCGGCAACGGCCGTGGCCATTCCTTAAAGTCTGTGGAGGGAACGGATCTATGTCGTCGGTGCATATTCGCGACGTGCGCAAGTCGTTTGGTGGTTTTGAGGTTCTGCACGGCGTGACCATCCCGATCGAGGACGGCGAGTTCGTCGTGCTGGTCGGGCCCTCCGGCTGCGGCAAGTCGACGCTGCTGCGCATGCTGGCCGGCCTCGAGAACATCACTTCCGGCACGATCTCGATCGGCGAGCGCGTGGTCAACAACGTCCAGCCCAAAGAGCGCGACATCGCGATGGTGTTCCAGAACTACGCGCTCTATCCGCACATGACGGTCGCCGACAATATGGGCTTCTCGCTGAAGCTGCGCGGCGCCAAGACCGACGACATTAGACGCGGTGTGGCGCGCGCCGCCGAGATCCTGGCGCTCACGCCGCTGCTCGACCGCTATCCGCGGCAGCTCTCCGGCGGCCAGCGCCAGCGTGTGGCCATGGGCCGCGCCATCGTGCGGGATCCGCAGGTGTTTCTGTTCGATGAGCCGTTGTCGAATCTCGACGCCAAGCTGCGCGTCGCGATGCGCACCGAGATCAAGGAGCTGCACCAGCGGCTGAAGACGACGACCGTCTACGTCACCCACGACCAGATCGAAGCCATGACCATGGCCGACAAGATCGTGGTGATGCATGACGGCATTATCGAGCAGATGGGCTCGCCGCTCGAGCTCTACGACAAGCCGGAGAATCAGTTCGTGGCCGGCTTCATCGGCTCGCCGGCGATGAACTTTCTCAACGGCCACCTGAAATCCAACGGTTCGGCCTATGTCGAGACCGACAACGGGGCCAAGCTGCCGCTGTTGACGGGGCCGAGCGCGTCGGATGGCCGGCCAGTGGTTTATGGTGTGCGTCCCGAACATCTCGAACTCGCCAGTGACGGCATCGAGGCCGAGGTGGTCGTGGTGGAGCCAACGGGATCGGAGACCCAGATCGTCGCCCGCATCGGCACCCAGGACATCATCGCGGTGTTCCGTGACCGGCACGAGGTCAACCCGGGAGAGAAGATCCATCTGCGTCCGCGCGCGTCGGCGGCGCATCTGTTCGACAAGGATAGCGGCCGGAGGATTTGAAAACCGGCTGCTCGGCGCAAACCAGAACAACAAAACAAGCGAATAATTATACGGGAGAAAACTTCAGATGGCTGATTTCCTGACCGACCGGCGGTCGCTGCTCAAGGGCGGTGCGACCCTTCTGGCCGCGGCGGCCACCATGTCCAGCGAGGAGCTGCTCGGCTATGCCAAGGCATGGGCGCAGACCTCGCCGTGGAAGCCCGAAGCCGGCGCCAAGATCAATTTGTTGCGCTGGAAGCGCTTCGTCGAGGCCGAAGACGTGGCCTTCATGAAGATCGTCGATGCGTTCCAGAAGGCGAACAACGTCACGATCAACGTTTCCAACGAGTCCTATGACGACATCCAGCCCAAGGCGTCGGTTGCCGCCAATACCGGGCAGGGGCTCGACATGGTCTGGGGCCTCTATTCGCTGCCCTTCCTGTTCCCGAACAAATGCACCGACATGACCGACGTCGCCGACCATCTCGGCAAGATCGCCGGCGGCTGGACCGACTCGGGCAAGGCCTATGGCATGCTGAACGGCAAGTGGATCGGCATTCCGGTGGCTGCGACGGGAGGCCTCGTCAATTACCGCATCTCCGCGATGGAGAAGGCGGGCCACAAGGAATTCCCGAAGGACCTCGCCGGCTTTGCCGACCTGGTCAAGGCCATGAACAAGAACGGCACGCCGGGCGGCATGGCGCTCGGCCATGCTTCGGGCGACGCCAATGGCTGGCTGCACTGGGCGCTCTGGGCGCATGGCGGCAACCTGATCGACAAGGACAGCAAGGTCGTCATCAACTCGCCCGAGACCGCCAAGTCGCTGGAATACGTCAAGGGCCTCTACGACAATTTCACGCCCGGCACCGCGTCCTGGAACGATAGCTCGAACAACAAAGCCTTCCTCGCCGGGCAGCTTTACCTCACCGTCAACGGCATCTCGATCTATGTCACGGCGAAGAAGGAGAACCCGCAGATTGCCGAAGACATGAACCACGCGCATCTGCCGGCCGGTGTCGACGGCAAGACGCGCGAGCTGCATCTCGGCTTCCCGATCCTGGTCTACAACTTCAGCAAGTTCCCGCAGACCTGCAAGGCGTTCACCGCCTTCATGCTGGAGCCGGCGCAGTTCAACCCCTGGATCGAGGCGGCGCAGGGCTACCTGTCGCACTTCCTGAAAGCCTACGACGCCAATCCGGTCTGGACCGCGGACCCGAAGACCACGCCGTACCAGTCGGTGGCGGCGACCGCGAGCACGCCGGCCGGTGTCGCCCAGATGAGCGAGGCGGCAGCTGCTGCGATTGCCGATTTCGTCGTGGTCGACATGTTCGCGAACTACTGCACCGGACGCGAGGACGTGAAGACGGCGATGGCGACCGCGGAGCGGTCGGCCAAGCGCATCTTCCGCTGAGGACTTGATGAAGCCGTAGGAAGGCACGTTCAGCTTTGCGCATCCTGCTTACTTGCTGTCATTCCGGGGCGATGCGAAGCATCGAACCCGGAATCCCGAAGTAAGGGACTGAGCAAGCCAATATCGAGATTCCGGGTTCAAAGCCTTCGGCTTTGCCCCGGAATGACGCCTTCTTGGTCGCTACGGTTCATCGATCAACTTGGAGCTGCTCTGGGAATGAGTACCGTTCAGACTTCGCTGCCCGCACGCTCGGTGACATCAGGCGAACCGTCCGCCTGGTCGCGGATACAGACCAACCGCAACTTCGTTGCGCTGTGGTTCATGCTGCCGGCCGCCGCCTTCCTGATCCTGTTCCTGGCCTATCCGCTGGGCCTCGGCGTCTGGATGAGCTTCACCGACGAGCGCATCGGCCGCGCCGGCATCTTCGTCGGCCTCGAGAACTACGAATGGTTGTGGGACGATGCGATCTTCTGGCTCGCAGTGTTCAACACGCTGCTCTACACGATCGTCGCCTCCGCCATCAAATTCGCCATCGGCCTTTATCTGGCGCTGCTGTTGAACCGGCGCATGCCGTTCAAGGCAATGATCCGTGCCATCGTGCTGATCCCCTTCATCGTGCCGACCGTGCTGTCGGCGATCGCGTTCTGGTGGATCTATGACGCGCAGTTCTCGATCATCTCCTGGTCACTGATCAAGCTCGGCGTGATCACCCAAAACATCAACTTCCTCGGCGACGCCAACTGGGCGCGCGCCTCCGTCATCTTTGCCAACATCTGGCGCGGCGTGCCCTTTGTCGCGATCACCTTGCTGGCCGGCCTGCAGACGGTGTCGCCCTCGCTCTATGAGGCGGCGACGCTGGACGGCGCCACCAGCTGGCAGCGCTTCCGCTACATCACCTATCCGCTGCTGACCCCGATCATCGCCGTGGTGATGACGTTCTCGGTGCTGTTCACCTTCACCGACTTCCAACTGATCTGGGCGCTGACCCGCGGCGGCCCCGTCAATGCCACCCATCTGATGGCGACGCTCAGCTACCAGCGCGGCATCATCTCGGGCCGGCTGGGCGAGGGCGCTGCGATCGCGACCGCGATGATCCCCTTCCTGCTGGCGGCGATCGCGATCTCCTGGTTCGGCATGCAACGGCGCAAATGGCAGCAAGGATCCGACCAATGACCGAAACCATGCTGCAATCAAAGACGGCTGCCCAGGCTACCGTGAATGCGGCGGCCCTTGCCAGCGCCGACGACAGCGAGGGCATAGCT
>Ga0209677_101342_pt1 | contig 10814 bp, 10 predicted proteins | sample AraplaCvi_mCL_r2_2_FD_184285 | JGI IMG/M metagenome (GOLD analysis project Ga0209677, IMG submission 184285) | Arabidopsis root microbial communities from North Carolina, USA - plate scrape CL_Cvi_mCL_r2 (SPAdes) (version 2) | ecosystem: Host-associated > Plants > Roots > Endosphere | place: USA... | reverse complement strand
GCGGGGCGAGGCGCTCCAGCGTCATCGCCGCAGACACGACAGCCATGGCGCGCAGGTCCATCGCGCCCGCCATCAGGAGAATTGCCGTCAGGCCCAGGCAGGAACGCACACAGCGCAACCCCATGCGCAAGCCGTATTGCCACGCCGTGCCCATCTTGATGCGAGATGTGCTGCTCAACCGTGGCACCTCCCGGCAACGTGCAAGCTGACGCACCTTCCACACACTGCACTGCAGGACACCCGCGGCAAGAACAATGACGCCTGCTGTCACAGACGCAGCACGCAACAGCACTGGCCATGTGGTTTCCACGGCCGCCAGCCCAACACTCAGCGCAAAGACCGCGACACCGATCGCCGTCCAAATCACGAAGTACCCGGTCGCGGCCAACGCCGTCAGCGTGCCCAGGTTGGCTGAGCCCGTGGCACGCAGCTCCGCGCGGTAACGCAGCAGCATCGGCAGCAGGGACGGCAACATCATCGCCACCATCATCACCGTCCACATGCCGATGAATGACATGGCGAACGACCACCACGTCTGACCGCACATCGGCATCCAGCCCATTGGCATTGGCGTCATGGTGGGCATGGCGCGGCTCCACGCAACCGTGGCCACCGCGCTGGCGATGAACAGCAGCGCCCAGGCGGTCAGAAAGCCGCCCTCGGACGCGGCATGCGCGCGCGGCAACTCACCGCTGCTGGGCGTACTCATCATGGCGGCGCCACCAGACACCCGCTTCATTGCGACCGAGCGGCGCGCGATCGAGCCATTGATACGCGCCCCACAAACCATCCAGCCCACGCGCATAGGTGGAATACGTGTGGTACACGACGCCATCCTCCAGCACAAACGCGCTCATGCCGGGCCGGTCGCGCACGTAGGTGGGCGCATCCGTGCCACACATGCTCGCGAACTGCTGCACGGGTTCGGGTAGATCCGATGCGTCCATCACGTGGCTGCCGCGCACGTAGTTGTAGTCGGCGCTGCCCGCGCGCTGCTGATCTTCCGTGATGGAGACATTGAAGTCGTAGTTGAAATCGCTCCCCACTGACGACGCCCATGGGAAGGTCCATCCCATGCGCTTGCGATACGCCAGCAGCTTCGCCAGCGGCCCACGCGACACCGCCATCAGCGTGACATCGTGGTTGGCCAGATGCGTGACGAAGCCGTCAAAACCGTCGGCAATCATCGAGCACGATGGGCAGCCCGCCTTGTAGTCGGGGCCGAACATGAAGTGATACACCAGCAACTGCGAGCGCCCGCCAAACAGATCGGCCAGCGACGCACTGCCGGCCTCTGTGTCGAAGCGATAGTGCTTGTCAACACGGACCCACGGCAGCGCTTGGCGGCGGCGTGCCAGCTCGTCGCTGCGGCGGGTGAGTTCCTTTTCTGCCTTGAGCAATTCCAGCCGTTCCGCCAGCCAGGCGTCGCGGGTTCCGATGGGGTGCACTGCACTCATGTTTGCCTCCATGTCGAGGGAAATTCGGTTGATGGGTCGTGCTAGATTAGGCGCCGACCTCAAACGGCGGGAGTGACAAGTGTGGCGGGATTCCGATGGATTCACTGATCACGGCGGCCGCGCGCGCACTCGCGGCCGGTGACCCATTTGGCGCGTTGAACCGCGTTGCCCTGCGCGACGATGCACCGGCGCTCGCGCTACGCGGCATCGCCATGGCACAGCTTGGCGACCTCGCCCGCGCCAAGTTTCTGCTGCGCCGCGCCGCCCGTGCATTCGGCGCAAAAGAGGCGCTGGCACGCGCGCGCTGCGTCGTCGCGGAAGCCGAAATCGCCCTCGCCTCGCGCGATCTGAGCTGGCCAGCCAAGACACTGGACACCGCACGCGCCACGCTCGAAGCACACAGCGATCACGTCAACGCCGCCCATGCGCGGTATCTGGATATCCGCAAACAGCTGCTCATCGGCCGACTGGACGATGCCGAACGTGCGTTGGCGGCGCTGACACCGGCGCGCTTGCCGGCACCTCTGCGCGCGGCGCATGCACTGGTCATCGCAGGCATTGCCATGCGCCGGCTGCAAACGGCCGCTGCCCGGCAGGCGCTGACCAACGCAGCCCATGCCGCGCGCGAAGCCGGTATCCCGACCTTGACCGCGGAAGTCGAGCGCGCCGCTCTCGCCTTGCATGCACCGGCGGCACGGTTGATCGCGCACGGCGAAGAACGTGTCTTGCGGCTTGCTGACGTGGAGGCGCTATTCGCGTCCGATACGCTGGTGGTCGATGCGTGCCGCCTGGCCGTGCGTCGTGCAGATACGGTTGTGTCGCTTGCGACGCGCCCGGTGTTGTTCACGCTGGCGAGGCTACTGGCGCAGGCCTGGCCGGCGGATGTCTCGAGGGACACCCTGATCGCCCAGGCATTTCGCACCCGGCATGCCGACGATACGCATCGCGTGCGCCTGCGCGTCGAGATCGGCCGATTGCGCACTGCGCTGACGGGGCTCGCTGGCATCCAGGCCACGCGGCAAGGCTTTGCGCTTGCGCCGCATGACGCGCGCGAAGTTGCTGTACTGGCGCAACCGGTGGACGAACCATACGCCGCTGTGCTCGCCTGCCTGGCCGATGGGGAGTCGTGGTCCAGCTCGGCCCTGGCGCTTGCGCTGGGCGCCAGCCAACGCACCGTGCAGCGCGCGCTGGATGCGCTGGCCGCATCGGGGAAGGTGCAGTCGTTCGGCCGAGGGCGCGCCCGCCGCTGGTTGACGCCGCCCGTTCCCGGATTCGCGACCACCTTGTTACTCCCCGCCCCCCTGCCCAGCGACTAGCATGGAAGCTCCATAACCGAATCCGCAGGACACCTCATGAAGCGATCTGCCGCAGACATCGTGCGCGAATATGGCCCCTTCCCCGATGCCAACAACGTGGGTGGGGTCACCTACGACGGCCAGCATGTCTGGTTTGCCGGCGGTGGCTCGCTGGTGGAACTCGACCCTGCCAGCGGCAAAGCATTGCGCTCCATCAACGTACCGGCCCACGCCGGCACCGCGTTCGATGGGCAGCACTTGTTCCAGATTGCCGAAGACCGCATCCACAAGATCGACCCGCAAACGGGCAAGGTGCTGGGCTCGATTCCCGCGCCGGGCGCCGGGGGCGACTCCGGTCTTGCCTGGGCCGAGGGCACGCTGTGGGTCGGGCAGTATCGCGAGCGCAAAATCCACCAGATCGACCCAGACACTGGCGCCATCCTGCGCACCATTGAATCGAACCGCTTTGTCACCGGCGTCACCTGGGTCGACGGTGAGCTCTGGCATGGCACGTGGGAAGGCGATACGGGCGAACTACGCCACATCGATCCGCAAACCGGGCAGGTGCTGGAGTTGATCGACATGCCGCCAGGCGTGGGGGTGTCCGGGCTGGAATCCGACGGGGCGGGTCAGTTCTTCTGCGGTGGCGGCACTACCGGCAAGATCCGCGCGGTGCGTCGGCCCGGAAAGGGCGCAAAAACACCCGCAAATACCGGCGCTGAATGACCCAACCGAGGCCCCAAAACAGCGCATCCAGACCCAGCCCGCCACCACGCGGGCTTTTTCTTTGCAGCGGGCGGGCTTGTTTGAAAACCCCATAACATTTCGCCGAAGCTCTCCTTGTACGATGGCCGCGCTCGCAATCGTCTTTCAGGAGAGACACGATGCCCTACGATGGAAACCGCGCGGCCAACTACGCCGACAGCCATGCACAGCCGAACAGCACCGGCAACTGCGCCAAGTACGTCCGCAAAGCCCTGGAATGGGGCGGCGCAGAACTCGGCCGCACGCACTACGCCAAAGACTACGGCCCTGTCCTCGAAGAGGCGGGCTTTCACGCCATCCAGACCCCCGCCCGTAAAGGCGACGTGGTGGTGATTCAACCCGCGCCCGGCCATCCGTCCGGACACATGGCCATCTATAACGGCACGGTATGGGTGTCGGATTTCACGCAGAACGCAGGGCCGCAAGGCTTCTATCCGGGCCCGGCTTATCGCACGGCCCAGCCCGCCTATCGAATCTATCGCCACGACGATTGAGGCCCGCCATGAAGAACCGATTTTTCAGAATGCTGGCATGGCTGGTCTTCGCGATCGGCATGCTGGGTGCGCACACCGCCATGGCCCAAGGCAAGCCCGTCACGCCGGAAGCCAATACCAAGGCCTTCTACGCGTGGTACATCAAGCTGCAGGCCAAGTCGGTCTACCCGCTCACGGATAGCGGTATCACCACCTACGTATCAAAAGACACCGTAGACCGCCTGCGCGAAGCCTACCGCCGCAACGAACTGCCGGGCGACGTCGACTACTTCACCAAGGTGCAGGACTACGACGAGAAGGACTGGTCCGAGCACACCGTGGCCCGCGCGCCCATCCTGCTGGAAGATGTGGCCGTGGTGCCGGTCACCTTCGGTTCGAAGGACAAGATCAGCGTGCTGGTCTTCCTGCGCAAGCTGGGGGATGGGTGGAAGATTACGAAGGTTGAGGATACGCAGGATTTTCAGTAACCCCGCTTCTGCCATGGACTGAATGCATCAAAGCCCGCAACAACGCGGGCTTTTTTATACAACTGGCCCATGCCTTCGGCCATGACGTCTCCCCTATTCGGATGGGATCGTCATCATCCTACGCTTTCCAGGCAGCACCCTCACCTGGAGAGCCCATGAGACCGATCATCGATATTTCGCAAGTTGCAAACAACCAAGCCTTCATCAGCCTAGACCACGCCTTTGGTCTGGCTGACCGGGTCAACCTTTACAACAACGCAGCGAACGACGCCGAGGCGCTCCGGTACATCGACGCCATGCTCAACGTACTCGATCGCGACGACTATGCCCGCGACCTGATCCGGCAGCGCGGGCTCACGCAGGCAGCGGGCACCGCCCTCGCCGCGCTGGAGTACGCCCGCCGCACCATTCAAGGCGATCCCCCTGCCATCGCGTTCAACAGTCAGTCCACTGCCAACCGGCTGGTTCTGACGCCCTGATGACGAGCGCGTTTCACACGGTCATAGAGACGCCCGCGACGATGCGGGCTTTCCTGTACTGGCAACGGCGAATCACTCGTGCCGCTTCGTGGTCTGTACCTCTGCGACCGCGTCTGGACGAGTTCACGCTTTCTCGGGAAAATCGAAGCCCTGTCAACGCAACCGCCGGCGGAATCGGACACCGGACACTTCAAGGGCACCATGACCGACAGCACCCCGCACGCAGTTCAAGCCCGCGCCTCCATTCGCGGCCTTGCAGGCTCGCTCATCCGAGAAGTCGCCGACAGCGGCATGGGTCGCACCGATGTCCTGCCATTCTGGTTTGGCGAATCCGACCAGACGACCCCCAGCTTTATCCGCGATGAGGCGGCGCGCTCGCTGAGCGAGGGCGAAACGTTCTACTCCCAGAATCTGGGCCGCCCCTACCTCCGGGAGCGCATCGCCGCCTACCTTTCCGAGCTGCACGGCCTGCCCATCGGGGTGGACCGCATTGCGGCAATCAGCTCGGGGGTCACGGGGCTCATGATCGCGTCGGAACTGCTGCTGTCCGCGCAGGACCGTGTGGTCGCCATCACGCCGTTGTGGCCCAACGTGTGTGAGATTCCCAAGATCCTGAGCGCGCAGGTCGAGCGCGTTCCGCTGCGTGTTCGTGATGGCCGTTGGACACTCGATCTGGATCGGCTCCTCCACGCGTTGACGCCCGACACCAAGGCGCTGATCGTCAACTCGCCCAACAACCCGACCGGCTGGACCATCGACGAGCCGAGCATCACGGCCATCCTGGAGCACTGCCGCAAACACGGCATCTGGATCCTCTGCGACGACGTGTATGAGCGGCTGGTCTACGACACCCGCCTGCGTTCAGCCCCTTCGTTCCTGAAGCGCTATGAAGACGGCGACCGCATCATCTCGGTGAACAGCTTTTCCAAGGCGTGGTCCATGACGGGCTGGCGCGCGGGCTGGATGGTGGTACCCGAAACGCTCACGGCAGATCTGGCCAAGGTGATTGAGTACAACTTCTCGTGCATGTTCGAGCCCGTGCAGCGCGCCGCTTCGGTGGCACTCCAGCGCGGCGAGCCCGAAGTCGCACGCCTCAGGGCCATGCTGGCGCATACGCGGTCGCTGCTTACAAACGCGCTGGGCACGCTACCGGGCATTGAGGTGCCGGATGCCGGTGGCGCAATGTACGTCTTCTTCCGCGTGGCGGGCTATCACGACTCGCTGGCCCTGGCAAAGCAATTGGTGAGCGACGTGGGTCTTGGCCTCGCGCCCGGTTCGGCGTTTGGCGACGAGGGCAACGGCTGGCTGCGCTGGTGCCACGCCGTCAGCTCGGATGCCAAGCTGCTTGACGGCGTCGATCGGCTCGCCCGCTTTCTCGCTCGCTAACGCCCCCCGGCGCCGGGGCCGCCGGCTGAAAGCGCAGGCACAGAGGCCCATGGGGGCCCAGGTTCACAGGCCCACCCTCATCGCGTATGATCCGGCGACGAATGATGGTGCCCTTTCAGGGTGAAACGGGAACGCGGTGCAACGCCGCGGCTGCCCCCGCAACTGTATGTGACGAGCCCACATCACACAGGCCACTGGATGCGTCCGGGAAGGCGATGTGAGGCGATGACGCACAAGCCAGGAGACCGGCCATCATCTCTTGTCGACGTGGGATGAACCTGGGCGGGGTGTACCGGGGGATACGCAGAATGGCTTGGCTGTTTTGTCCTTGTGGTCCGATCTCGCGGCGATGACCTTGCAAAGAGGCCTTTCATGGCATCGCCGCTCCTGCGCCGTTTCGCATCACCCTCTCGTACGCCAGCCAGTCTGCTGGCAATACTGATTGCCTTCAATCTGCTTGCGTGGGCATGGGCGCTGACCGCGTTTGCCGGACAACCCGCGCTGCTTGGCACCGCGCTGCTGGCCTACGTATTCGGATTGCGGCATGCCGTCGATGCCGATCACATCGCCGCCATCGATAACGTCGTCCGCAAGCTGGTACAGCAAGGCCAGCGCCCGTTTGCGGTCGGGTTCTTCTTCTCCACCGGCCACTCGACGTTGATCGTGCTGGCGGTGCTCGTTGTCGTGACGGCGAGTTCCGCCATGGGCGCCCGCCTTGGCGAATTCAAAGAAACCGGCGGCGGCATCTCGACGGCCATCTCCGCGATCTTTCTGCTGATCATCGCGCTCACTAACCTCGTCATCCTCCGTGCGGTGTGGAAGCAATTTGTTCGCTTCAGAAGAGGCGAACCGATCCGCAATGAAGACATCGACATGCTGACGTCCGGCAATGGCTTTCTGGCGCGGCTGTTCCGCCCGATGTTCAAGCTGGTCACCAAGAGCTGGCATATGTTTCCGCTGGGGTTTCTGTTCGGCCTCGGATTCGACACCGCCACCGAGATCGGCCTGTTCTCCATCTCGGCAGCGCAAACGCCCAAGGGAGTGCCGTTCCTGTCGGTCATGGTGTTCCCCGTATTGTTCACCGCCGGCATGGCACTGATCGATACGCTGGACAGCATCCTGATGGTGGGCGCGTACGGCTGGGCGTTCGTCAACCCGGTGCGCAAGCTCTGGTACAACATCACGATCACGCTGACGTCGGTGCTGATGGCCTTCGTGATCGGTTCCATCGAGGCGCTCGGCCTGCTGGCCAACCGCTTGGGCCTGAGCGAGGGGCCATGGGCTTGGGTTGCCCTGCTCAACGAGCGGCTGGCGGAGTTCGGCTATCTCGCCATCGGCCTATTCATCCTCAGTTGGGCGCTCTCGGCCGGCATCTACAAATGGAAGGGCTACGATCGCCTGCCCTCGCCCGCGCTGATGAAGGGCGACGCACCATGAGAACGCACGATCGGCATGTCTTGATGTGTACCGGCCCGCGTTGCACGGACAACGTGGCTGACAACGAAAGCAGCGCGGAAGCCATGTTCAAGGTGCTGGGCCAGGCCATCGATGCGTGCGACGGCCTGCGCGTCAAGCGCACCCGCACCCATTGCTTCGCCGTCTGCAAGCAGGGGCCCATCCTGGCGGTGTATCCGGATGGCATCTGGTATCGCAATGTCGACGCGGCCGCCATCCAGCGCATTGTCAGCGAGCATCTTGTCGGCGACTGCCCGATCGAGCCGCTGATCTTTCATCGCCTGGGTGTTGGCGACGTTGAACCGGAGGCGGGTGTATGACGGCGCGCACCTCACCCCGCATCGTCTTGCTCAGTCATGCCGGCACCGACCTGACCGCGCTGGCGCGTGCCCGCACCCTGCTGCCCGGCGATTTCGTGGACGTCGATGCCGTGAACCTGCAGTCCGTCGACAGCGCCGAGCGCATGGACGCCCTGCTCGCCACCACCCTGCGCGAAGCCCGCGTCATTGTGGTGCGATTGCTCGGCCGCGCGAGTGATGTGCCTGGCTTCGACGCGCTGCGCAAGGCGGCATCGACACGCCGCCAAGCCTTGATTGTTGTCAGCGGCACGGGCGAGCCCGACCCCGAGCTGGCCGCGCTGTGCAGTGTTCCGCCGGCATTGCAGCATGAGGGAATGGCCTACCTGCAGGCGGGCGGCGTCGGCAACATGGCACAGCTGCTGCGCTGCCTGTCCGACCGCCTGTTGATGACCGGCTTCGGCTACCTGCCCCCGGCTGCACTGCCCGAGCACGGCATCTATCACCCCGAGCTGCCCCTCCAAGCCACGCTGGCGGACTGGACTGCGATCCGGAACCCACAGTGGCCCACGGTCGGCATTACGTTCTACCGGGCCCACTGGCTCAGCGGCAACACGCGCTTTATCGACATGCTGGTCGACATGCTGGCCGAACGTCGCATCAACGCGCTGCCCGTCTACACCGCATCGCTGCGCGAGCTGAACACATCCGGCTTGCCCGCCGCACTGGGGCTGTTCACGACCGAAGCAGACTGCCGCATTGGTGTGCTGATTGATGCGCTGATCAACACCACGTCGTTCGCCATGGGTGACGTCAGCGCGGACGGCCCAACGCTCCCTGGCTGGTCGGTCACGGCGCTTGAGCACGTTGATGTGCCGGTCATTCAGGCCATCACCAGCAGCATGACGCAGGCCCAGTGGCAAGCGTCCGAGCGCGGCCTCAATCCGCTCGATACGGCGATGAACATTGCGCTGCCGGAGTTCGATGGACGCATCGTCGGCGTGCCGGTCTCGTTCAAAGACACGCAGAGCGACGCACGCGGCGAGACCCACTACGTACCCTTGGCCGACCGGATGCGCCGGTTGGCGGGCATTGCGGCACGCCAGGTTGCCCTGCGCCGCACGCCGCCGGAAAACAAGCGCGTCGCCTTCATCTTCACCAACAGCAGCAGCAAAGCATCGCAGATCGGCAATGCGGTGGGGCTTGATGCGCCGGCCTCACTGTTTGCGCTGCTGCACGCCATGCGCGCGCACGGCTACCGGATCGACGGCCTCCCCGAATCCAGCGATGCGCTCATCCACGACCTCATCGACCGCGGCGCCTATGACGAGGCCTACCTGAGTGCGGATCAGCTGCGGCATGCGGTTGCGACGGTACCGGCAGCGCGCTACGCAGCGTGGTTCGACCAGTTGCCACCTACGCTGCAACAGCGGATGCGCGAGCGCTGGGGCGAGCCCCCAGGCAGCGCCTACGTCCACGAAGGCAAGCTCGTGTTTGCGGGCATGGAATACGGCAACGCCTTCGTGGCGCTGCAACCGCCACGCGGCTATGGCATGGATCCGGATGCGATCTATCACACGCCGGATCTGCCGCCCACGCATCACTACTACGCCTTGTATTGCTGGCTGCGCGACGAATGGCAGGCAGACGCCATCGTCCACGTTGGCAAGCACGGCACGCTGGAGTGGCTGCCCGGCAAGGGCGTCGGCATGTCGCAAGACTGCTTTCCAGATGCGCTTCTGGGCGACATGCCCATGCTCTATCCGTTCATCCTGAACGACCCGGGCGAGGGATCACAGGCCAAGCGCCGCGCGCATTCGGTGATCATCGACCACCTCACCCCGCCGATGACCACCGCAGACATGTATGGTCCGCTGGCGCAACTCACGCAACTGGTCGATGAGTACTACCAGGTCGAAATGCTCGACCCGGCCAAGCTGCCACTGTTGCAGCAGCAGATCTGGAACCTGATCAAGGAAGCCCGGCTCGATACCGATCTGGCGGCGATGCGTAATCACCCACATGCGCACGCACATGAGCACGACCATCCGCACGAACATGAGCACGCGCATGGCCACCACGAGCATCCCGCACAGGCCGGCAAATATCGCCCCCTGCCGGCCAAGGCAGCAATCGCGCCTGCCGGGAAAAAGACTGGCGCAGCGAAGTATCGACCGGCACCCGCCGGCAAGAAGCATCACGCCCATGGCAGCCATGGTCATCACCACCATCATCATGACCATGACGGCCATCACCACAGCCATGATCATGAGCACGATGACGGCCACCACCACGGCCACAGCCACGACTGGGACGCCACGCTCAACCAAGATGGCGTGCCGCAAACGCTGGCCAAGATGGAAGGTGTGGACGTCGCCCACCTGATCGAAGATATCGACGGCTACTTGTGTGAACTTGGCGCAGCGCAGATCCGTGACGGCCTGCACGTGCTCGGCAAGGTTCCCGCCGGCGAGGCGCTGGTGGACATGGTCTGCGCGCTGGTGCGCCTGCCAAATCTTTCGGTGCCGGGGCTGCCCGCCAGCGTGGCTGCGGCGCTCGATACCGATTGGACGGCATTGCAGGACGACAAAGGCCGGCGGCTGGATACCCTCTCGCCCGCGCTTGCCCGAATCTCCGGGCGAACACTCGTCACCCGCGCTGACGCATTCGATGCCATCACGGCCATTGGGCGGCAACTGGTCGGCACGCTGGCCACCAGG
>Ga0209677_101340_pt1 | contig 10820 bp, 11 predicted proteins | sample AraplaCvi_mCL_r2_2_FD_184285 | JGI IMG/M metagenome (GOLD analysis project Ga0209677, IMG submission 184285) | Arabidopsis root microbial communities from North Carolina, USA - plate scrape CL_Cvi_mCL_r2 (SPAdes) (version 2) | ecosystem: Host-associated > Plants > Roots > Endosphere | place: USA... | reverse complement strand
GAGGCCCGCGCGGAGTTCGAGCGGGCCGCGGGGATGACGGCCAACGAGCGCGAGAAGGCGCTCTTGATGGAGCGGGCGAGGGCGTCGGCGGGACGTTGAACCGGCCCGCCTCCGCACGCGAGGCCAGGCGTGGGCGGGGTGGGCCCGGCGACTTCGCGCAGGACGACCACCCCACGATCGCGAGGCGGGATCAGCCCTGCTGCCCGCATCGATCCATCGGCGGCAACGCCTTGAAGTTCTCGCGCACCTGGTCGATCGTCAGGTTCCTGACTTGCGTGGCGATCGACCACTGGTGGCCGAACGGGTCGACCACCATGCCGTAGCGGGCGCCCCAGAACATGTCCATGACGGGCATGCGCGCGGTGGCGCCGGCCTTGACGGCCCGCGCGAACGACGCGTCGGCATCCGGCACGGACAGGTGGATGGTCACCGCCGTGCCGCCCAGGGCCAGCGGGCCCTTGGCACCCATCTCGGGGAAGTCGTCCACCAGCATCAGCGGCGAGTCGCCGATGCGCAGCATGGCATGCATCAGCTTGCCGTCCGGGCCGGCGAGGCGGTCGACCTCGGTGGCGCCGAACGCCTCCTTGTAGAACTCGATGGCGCTGGCGGCACCGGCGCACACGAGGTGCGGCGTGATCGTGTGCATGCCCGCGGGGATGGGGTTGACGGTCTCGGTCATCTTCGGCTCCTTGGATTGAGAACGGGGGGTCGGCGAGGCCGCGGGGCGGCTTCATGACCACGACGAACGGGCAGGGGCGGTTTCGACATGGCGTCGCAACACGAACCGCGCCGCCGTCGTCGGGTCGACGCCTGCCGTCGCGCACAATCGCGCCATGGAAAACTGGTTTTCGCCCGAACTCGTCGCCCTCATCCGCGAGGCCGAACAGCCCCATGCCTACATCGCGCTGCTGCTGATCGCCGGCGCGTTCCCCATCGCCTGGGCCGTCCCGCGGCTGCTGCGCGGCCCCAGCCCGCGATTCGGCTCCATCGTGTTCGGCAGCCGCATCTTCGACGGCGTGCTGTTTCCCGCGCTGTGGCTCGGCCTGGTGTGGATGGCGCGCATGTTCTGCCTGCGCCAGCACCTGCCGCTGGCCGTGTTCAGGGTGGCGGTGCCGATCCTGCTGTCGCTGCTGGTCATCCGGCTGACGGTGCGCGTGATGCGCGTCGCGTTTCCCAAGTCGCAGCTGGTGCGGGCGGTCGAGAAGACGGTCTCGTGGCTCGCCTGGGGCGGCGTGGTGCTGTGGATCACGGGCGTGCTGCCGTCGTTCGTCGAGGCCCTGGACGACGTGCACTGGAAGATGGGCGCCAGCACCGTGAGCCTGGCCACCATCCTGGAGGGCGCGATCGTCGCCGGGTTGGTGCTGATGGTGACGCTGTGGGTGTCCGCGGCCATCGAATCGAGGCTGCTCAAGGGCGCGACCGGCCAGCAGCTGTCCTGGCGCAAGGCGGCGTCCAACATCGTGCGGGCCCTGCTGGTGTTTGTCGGCCTGCTCATGGCGCTGTCGGCGGTGGGCATCGACCTGACGGCGCTGTCGGTGCTGGGCGGCGCCATCGGCGTCGGCCTGGGGCTGGGCCTGCAGAAGCTCGCGGCCAACTACGTCAGCGGCTTCGTGATCCTGGCCGAGCGCGCGCTGCGCATCGGCGACACGATCAAGGTCGACGGCTTCGAGGGCCGCATCACCGACATCACCACGCGCTACACGGTGGTGCGGGCGCTCAACGGCCGCGAATCCATCGTGCCCAACGAACTGATGATCACGCAGCGGGTGGAGAGCTCCACGCTGGCCGACACGCGCATGGCCCTGACCACGGTGGTGCAGGTGGGCTACGACACCGACATCGACGCGCTCGCGCCGCAGATCCTCGAGGTGCTGCCCAACATCGCGCGCGTGCTCGCCGATCCGCACCCGGGCGTGCAGCTGAGCGCGTTCGCCTCCGACGGCCTGGAGCTGACCATCTCGTTCTGGATCGCCGATCCGGAGAACGGCACCGGCAGCGTGAAATCGGACGTCAACATGGCGCTGCTGCGGCTGTTCAACAAGCTGGGCGTCGCGATCCCGTATCCGCAGCGCGTGCTGCGGGTGATGCCGGCGGGCGACGCCGGGGTGCCGGGCACGCAGTCGTCGCGGTCGTTGACGACCTCGTCCGCGGAGCCGGCCGCGAGCGGCGCGGAGCTGGCCGAGGCGCCGCCGTCGCACGGCCAGGGGCCCGGCTTTCTCGAGCCGGGCGGCGCCGGCGGCGCCTGAGGGGTCACCCGGGTCGGGGCACGCTCAGTGCGGCCAGCCGCACAGCCGTCCGGCGATCACGCCGCCGTACGCCAGCGTGCACAGCACGATCGCCACGAACACCATCGCGCTGCCCATGTCCTTGGCGCGGCCCGAGAGCTCGTGGAACTCCGGCCCGATGCGGTCGACGACCGCCTCGATCGCGCTGTTGGCGATCTCGCAGATCAGCATCAGGCCCACGCTCATGAGCAGCATCATCGTCTCGACCCAGGTGCGCCCGAGCAGCAGCGCGAGCGGCACGAGCACGAGGCTCAGCGCGACCTCCTGGCGGAACGCCTTCTCGAGATAGGCGGCCTTCAGGCCCTGCATGCTGATGCCGAACGCGCGCACGATGCGGTCGGCGCCCGAGCGGGTCTTCTGGATCTGGTGGTCTTCCATGCTCAGTGCTCGTTCGGCGGGGCGTCGTGCGGCAGCAGCCGGTCCACGTACGCCAGTGCCAGCGCCGAGGCGAGGAACGCCATGTGGATCAGCGTCTGCCACATCAGCACCTTGGCGCTGTAGGCATCGGCGTTGATGAACGTGCGCAGCAGGTGGATCGAGCTGATGCCGATGATGGCCGTGCCCAGCTTGACCTTGAGCACCGACGCGTTGACGTGGCCGAGCCACTCCGGCTGGTCGCGATGGCCCTCGAGGTCCAGCCGCGACACGAAGGTCTCGTAGCCGCCGATGATCACCATGACCAGCAGGTTGGAGATCATCACCACGTCGATCAGGCCCAGCACCACCAGCATGATGACGGTTTCGTTGAGCGAGGTCACGTCGGTCATGGGCACCGTCGGATCATTCGGCGACGGGTGGTATCCGATGCTCTGGACGAGGATCTGCAGCGCGTGGGTGTCGCCGAACGCCGCCTGCAGCAGATGTGTCAGCTCGACCCAGAAATGGACGACATACACGCACTGCGCCAGGATCAGGCCGAGATAGAGTGGCAGTTGCAGCCAGCGTGTCGCGAAGATCAGGCGTGGCAGCGGGCGAAGGCGGGGAGGCGGCGTTTGCGGGGTCATCGTGGGCCTGGGAAAGGTCGGAAGCGGTGGCTTCGAATGCGCGCCGATTGTAGGCACCGCCAGGCGCCTCGCCCCGTCAGGGCCGGGTAAGAGCGGCCGCCTAACGTACGCGACGCGCGTCCCGTGCTCGCGGCCATCGCCGCCTGCGCGAAACCCGTAGCAGAATCAGACAGGGAGCCCCCGAGGCTCCGGCATTCCAGGAGACAGCATTCATGAGCGCCGCCGAGCACACCCCGCACGAACTCCAGACCTACCAGCCGCCGGCCGACCTGCAGGCGGGCGCCTGGGTCAGCGGCATGGCCGCCTACGACGCGCTGTGCGCCGAGGCCGAGGCCGACCACGAGGCCTACTGGGCGCGGCTGGCGCGCGAACTGCTCTCCTGGAAGAAGCCGTTCACGCAGACGCTCGATGCGAGCGACGCGCCGTTCTACAAGTGGTTCGCCGACGGCACGCTCAACGCCTCGTACAACTGCCTGGATCGCAACGTCGAGGCGGGCCTGGGCGACAAGGTGGCCCTGGTCTTCGAGGCCGACGACGGCGCCGTCTCGCGCGTCACGTACTCGGAGCTGCTCGCGCGCACGTGCCGCATGGCCAATGCGCTCAAGGCGCGCGGCGTGCGCAAGGGCGATCGCGTCGTCATCTACATGTCGATGTCGGTCGAAGGCGTGGTGGCCATGCAGGCCTGCGCACGCATCGGCGCCACGCACTCGGTGGTCTTCGGCGGCTTCTCGGCGCAGAGCCTGCGCGACCGCATCGAGGACACCCAGGCCATCATGGTCATCACCGCCGACGAGCAGCAGCGCGGCGGCAAGGCGTTGCCGCTCAAGGCCATCGTCGACGACGCCATCGCGCTGGGCGGCTGCGACACGGTCCGGGACGTCATCGTGTACAAGCGCACCGGCGGCGCCATCGCCTGGACGCCGCGCGACCACTGGCTGCACGAGGTGGTCGCGAGCGCGGCCGACACCTGCGAGCCCGAGTGGGTGGAGGCCGAGCATCCGCTGTTCCTGCTGTACACGTCGGGCTCGACCGGCAAGCCCAAGGGCGTGCAGCACTCCACCGGCGGCTACCTGCTGCACGCGGCGCTCACCACCAAGTGGACGTTCGACCTCCAGGGCGACGACGTGTTCTGGTGCACGGCCGACATCGGCTGGGTCACCGGCCACACCTACATCGCGTACGGCCCGCTGGCGCTGGGCGGCACCGAGGTCGTGTTCGAGGGCGTGCCCACGTACCCCGACGCCGGCCGCTTCTGGAAGATGATCCAGGACCACAAGGTCACCAAGTTCTACACCGCGCCCACGGCCATCCGCTCGCTGATCAAGGCCGCCGAGGCCAACGACAAGGTGCACCCCAAGTCGTACGACCTCTCGAGCCTGAAGATCCTCGGCTCGGTGGGCGAGCCCATCAACCCGGCCGCCTGGGAGTGGTACCACCAGCACGTGGGCGGCGGCCGCTGCCCGATCGTCGACACCTTCTGGCAGACCGAGACCGGCGGCCACATGATCACGCCGCTGCCGGGGGCCACGCCGCTGGTGCCGGGCTCGTGCACGCTGCCGTTCCCCGGCATCGCCGCGGCCATCGTCGACGAGATGGGCAACGACGTGCCCAACGGCACGGGGGGGCTGCTGGTCGTCAAGAAGCCCTGGCCGTCGATGATCCGCACCATCTTCGGCGACCCCGAGCGCTTCAAGAAGAGCTACTACCCGGCCGAGCTCAAGGGCTACTACCTCGCGGGCGACGGCTCGATCCGCGACGCGAAGACGGGCTACTTCACCATCACCGGCCGCATCGACGACGTGCTCAACGTGTCGGGACACCGCATGGGCACGATGGAGATCGAGTCGGCGCTGGTGTCGTGCACCGAGCTGGTGGCCGAGGCCGCCGTGGTGGGTCGCCCGGACGACACCACCGGCGAGGCCATCTGCGCCTTCGTCGTGCTCAAGCGCTCGCGTCCCACCGGCGACGAGGCCAAGGCGATCGCCAAGCAACTGCGCGACTGGGTGGGCAAGGAGATCGGCCCGATCGCCAAGCCCAAGGACATCCGCTTCGGCGACAACCTGCCCAAGACGCGCTCGGGCAAGATCATGCGACGGCTGCTGCGCGACATCGCCAAGGGCCAGAAGGTCACGCAGGACACCAGCACGCTGGAGAACCCGGCCATCCTCGACCAGCTCGCCGAGAACAATTGACGTCTTGATGCCTTGTCGACCGGCCGCCCGCGTCCTGCAGCGGGCGGGACTGCTACATTGGGCGGATCCGTTCCGGGCAGGGGTTCCAGCATGTTTTTCGTACTCATCGGCGTCTTGTTGATCATCTGCAACCTGATGGACTGGGGCCCGGTCGGGGCCTGGAACTGGGATTTCAGCGGCGACCTGTGGAAATTCGTGCTGCCGTTCGGCCTGGCCATCGTCTGGTGGGTCTGGTCGGACGCCAGCGGCTGGACCAAGCGCAAGGCGATGCAGCGCGATGCCGACCGCAAGCGCGACCGCCTCGACCGCAACATCGACGCGATGGGCCTGGGCCACCTGCACAAGCACCGCAACGGCAAGACGCGCTCCAAGTAATGGCGTTGAGGATCGTCGCCAAGGAATCGTTCAAGGCCGGCCAGCCGCTGGTGGTCGACGCCGATTCGCCCATCGGCCGCTACGCCACGGTGTTCGAGGACGACGGCCAGGTGGGCTGCTTCTACGCCGTCGACACCGACGTCGAGGACGGCAACCCGGTGCAGGACGCGTTGCTGGTCTACGTGGCCGCCGACGTCACAGACGCCGAGCTGCCGTCGACGCTGGAGATCGGCTGGTCGGCGGACGGGCTCAAGGCGCTGCTGCTGATCAACGACACGCCGCACGCGGCCTTCGATTTCGGGCGCCGCCAGGGCTGGTGCCTGAGCGGGATGCCCGAGGCCGCCGTGAACAAGGCGTGGTCGCCGGGCCCGCGCGCCTGGAGCGACGAGGTCGAGGCCTTGTTCGAGTGAGCAGCGCGTCGCGCGACGCGACGGTTCCTGCCCTGGCCATGACGCCCATCGACCACTGGATCCCTCACCCGCGCGGCCGCCTGTTCGCCCGCGAATGGCCCGCAGCGGACGCCGCCTCGTCGCCGCTCGTCCTGCAGCACGACTCGCTCGGCTGCGTCGAGATCTGGCGCGACCTCCCCGAACGACTCGCGCAGGCCACCGGCCGTCGGGTGATCGCCTACGACCGCCTCGGCTTCGGCCGCTCGGACGCCCGCGAGGGCCCGATGCCGCGCGACTTCATCGCCGACGAGGGCCGCAGCTTCCTGCCCGCGGTGCTCGATCATCTGGGCATCGACCGCTTCGTCGCGCTGGGCCACAGCGTCGGCGGCGGCATGTCGGTCCACATCGCAGCGCAGCGGCCCGACGCGTGCACGGCCCTGGTGACGATCGCCGCGCAGGCCTTCGTCGAGGACCGCACGGTCGCGGGCCTGCGGGCGGCGCGGACGTCGTTCGCCGAACCGGGCGCGCTCGAGCGCCTGGCGCGCTATCACGGCGACAAGGCGGCCTGGGTGCTATCGGCGTGGCTCGACACGTGGCTGGATCCGGACTTCGCCGATTGGAGCCTGGACGCCGTGTTGCCGCAGGTGCGTTGCCACGCGCTGGTGCTGCACGGCGAGCTCGACGAGTACGGCAGCCCGGCGCATCCGCGTCGCATCGCGCAAGGCATCGGCGAACGCGCCGAAGTGCACCTGCTGGCGGGCCTGGGCCACGTGCCCCAGCGCGAGCGTCCCGACGAGATCGTGCAGCGGGTGGCGCAGTTCCTGGCGCGCGTGGATTCCTGAAGCCGCGGTTCAGCGTGGCGCCGTGCCCAGCGACTTGCCCGCACTCAGTGGCACCAGCGCCATCAAGCCAGCGAGCAGCCAGAAGGCGGCCGGCAGGCTCGAGAGGTGGGAAACGAACCCCACCGCCGCCGGCCCCATCAGCTGGCCCGCATAGCCCACGGTGGTGAGGGCGGCCACGGCCATGGCCGGAGAGGTGCCCGGCACGCTGCCGCAGCGCCGGAACAGCACCGGCACGACGTTGGACGCGCCCAGGCCGATCAGCACGAAGCCCGCCAGCGCCAGCTCCAGGCGCCCGCCGAAGAGCAGCACCGCGAAGCCGGCCACCGACAGCGCACCGCCCCACTGCATGGTGGCGCGGTCGCCGATCCGCGAGGTGATGGCGTCGCCGCTGAAGCGTCCTGCCGTCATCGCCACCGCGAAGAATGCGTAGCCGAGGCCACCCTGCGCGGGCGCGGCCAGCGCGCGCGTGGTCAGCAGCAGGGCGCTCCAGTCCAGCATCGCCCCTTCGACCAGGAAGCAGATCGCGGCCAGGCCGGCGAGCAGCATCATCGCGGCGCTGCGCGGCCACGCGAGCGAATGGCCCTCGGCCACCCGGCCGGCCTCGGCCAGGCGCGGCCCTGTCACCGCCATCGCGGCCACCATCAGGGCGGTGCACAGCAGCGTGCTGGCCAGCCCGCCGACGCCCGCGGTCAGCAGCGCCGTGACCAGCCCCGCACCGACGAAGCCGCCGACGCTGAACATCGCGTGGAAGCCCGACATCAGCGCGATGCCCGAGTCGCGCTCCACCTCGACGGCGTGCACGTTCATCGCGACATCGAGCGAGCCCAGCGCGCCGCCGAAGCCCAGCAGCACCAGGCCCAGCGTCCACGTCGACGGCGCGATGGCCAGCAGCGGCAGCAGCAGCGCCATCGCGAGGCCGCTGCCCATCACGACGGGCTTGCAGCCGTAGCGAGCGCACAGCGGCCCGGTGCGCAGCATGGCGGTGACCGAGCCGGCGCCCAGGCACAACAGCAGCAGGCCCATGACGCCGTCGTCGGCGCCGATGCGCAGCTTGGCGAACGGGATCAGCGGCGCCCAGGCCGCGAGGCCGAATCCGGCGACGAGAAAGGCGATGCGGGTGGCGAGGCGGGCGGCGGGGCTGTCGGCGGAAGCGGTCATCGAATAGCGAGAGGTTCAGGCGGCGGCGTCGGCCACCGCGATCGTGGCGCCGGCGGCGCGCAAGGGCTTGACGAAGGTGGCAGGCGCGTCGTGCTCGACGACCAGCAGGTCGACGTCGGCGAGCGCGCACGCGCGATGGGAGGCGTGCGCGCTGAACTTGGCGTTCATCGCGAGCACGACGCACTGCTGCGTCACCTGCATCAGCGCGCGCTTGAACTGCGCGTCGGCGTGCAGCGCCGCGCCGATGCCGTGCTGCGGGTGCACCGCGCAGGCGCCGAGGAAGCAGCGATCGACGTTCAGCTGCGCCACGGCCTGCGCGGCGGCGGCGTCGACGCAGCCGCCGACCGTGGTGTCGACGCTGCCGCCGATCATGATCAGGCGCAGGTCGGGCCGGCGCAGCACGGCGCCGGCGATGTCGATGGCGTTGGTGGCGATGGTGAGCTCCTGGTCCTCGGGCAGGAACTCGATGAGCGCGAGGTTGGTCGAGCCGGCGTCCAGGAACAGCAGCTCGCCCGGCCGGATCGCCTGCGCGCCCCGGCGTGCGAGCGCCTCCTTGCGGCCGCGCCCCTCCAGGCTGCGGGCGAACATCGGCTGCGTCTGCGGCGTGACGGGCAGGGCGCCGCCGTACACGCGGCGGCACAGGCCCTCGGCCGCAAGCGCGCGCAGGTCGCGGCGGATCGCGTCCTCGGAGACGTCGAACTCCAGCGCCAGCGCGGCGGCCACCACGGCGGCGCCGCCGGCCAGCCGGGCGGCGATGACGTCGCGGCGGGCGAGCGGGATCGGGGTCTGCATGGGGCCGGATGATAAACGTGCAAAAACAAGAATGCAATCATGCACGAACGTGCAAGCCTGCAAACGACCCCGCCCGTCGTTCAATCGAACTTGTCCAACACGGCCCCGAAGCTCGCGCTCGACGAATGCGCGGCGAACTTCGCCAGCACGCCGCGGGTGTAGCGCGGCGCCGGCCGGGTCCAGGCGGCGCGGCGCCTGGCCAGCTCGTCGTCGGGCACGTTCAACTGCAGCAGCAGCAGGTGTGCGTCGATGGTGATCGAGTCGTTCTCGTGCACCAGCGCGATCGCGCCGCCCTCGTAGGCCTCGGGGGCCACGTGGCCCACGACCATGCCCCACGTGCCGCCGGAGAAGCGCCCGTCGGTGACCAGGCCCACCGATTCGCCCAGGCCCTGGCCGATGAGCGCGCCGGTCGGCGCCAGCATCTCCGGCATGCCCGGCCCGCCCTTGGGGCCGAGGTAGCGCAGCACCATCACGTCGCCCGCGTGGATCCTGCCGGCCATGATCGCGGCCAGCGCCGATTGCTCGTCGTCGAAGACGCGCGCCGGGCCCGTGATGACCGGATTCTTCAGGCCCGTGATCTTGGCGACGCAGCCGTCAAGCGCCAGGTTGCCGCGCAGGATCGCGAGGTGGCCGGCCGGATAGATCGGGTCGGCGACGGGCCGGATCACCTGCTGGTCGGCGCGCGGCACCGAGGGCACGCCGGCCAGCGCCTGCGCGACGGTCTGGCCCGTGATGGTCATGCACTGGCCGTGCAGCAGCCCCGCATCCAGCAGCAGCTTCATCACCTGCGGAATGCCGCCCGCGCGATGCAGGTCGATGGCCAGGAAGCGGCCGCTGGGCTTGAGGTCGCACAGCACCGGCGTGCGCTGCCGGACGCGCTCGAAGTCGTCGATCGTCCACTCGACCTCGGCCGCGTGCGCGATCGCCAGGAAATGCAGGACGGCGTTGGTGGAGCCGCCCGTGGCCATGATGACCGCGGCGGCGTTCTCGATGGCCTCGCGGGTGACGATGTCGCGCGGCTTGAGGTCGGCCTTGACCGCCTCGACCAGCACGCGCGCCGACTCGCGGGTGTTCTCGATCTTCTCGCCCTCGACGTTGGCCATCGTCGACGAATACGGCAGCGACATCCCCAGCGCCTCGAACGAGGACGACATCGTGTTGGCCGTGTACATGCCGCCGCACGAGCCGCTGCCGGGGATGGCGCGGCGCTCGATCTGGCAGAAGTCTTCCTCGCTCATCCTGCCGGCCGAGAACTGGCCGACGGCCTCGAACACGCTGACGATGTTCAGGTCCTGGCCCTTGTAGTGGCCCGGCAGGATCGTGCCGCCATACACGTAGATGGCCGGCACGTTGGCGCGCAGCATGCCCATCATGCCGCCGGGCATGTTCTTGTCACAGCCGCCGATCACCATCACGCCGTCCATCCACTGGCCGCCCACGCAGGTCTCCACGCAGTCGGAGATGACCTCGCGCGAGACCAGGCTGTACTTCATGCCCTCGGTGCCCATGGCCATGCCGTCGGAGATGGTGGGCGTGCCGAACAGCTGGGCGTTGGCGCCGGCGGCCTCCAGCGCGTCGACGGCCGCATCGGCCAGCGGCTGCAGGCCCGAGTTGCACGGGGTGATGGTGGAGTGCCCGTTGGCCACGCCGATCATCGGCTTGCCGAAGTCGGCCTCCTGGTAGCCCATCGCGTAGTACATCGACCGGTTGGGCGCGCGCGCGACGCCCTCGGTGATGTTCCTGGAGCGGCGGTTGGCGGCGGACATGGCGGTCTCCTGCGGCG